>Ga0302325_10025672_pt1 | contig 12243 bp, 11 predicted proteins | sample Palsa_T0_2_FD_201948 | JGI IMG/M metagenome (GOLD analysis project Ga0302325, IMG submission 201948) | Peat permafrost microbial communities from Stordalen Mire near Abisko, Sweden - Palsa_T0_2 | ecosystem: Environmental > Terrestrial > Soil > Palsa > Peat permafrost | place: Sweden: Abisko...
CACCGATGTCCGCCGGGAGCAACGCGCCGGTCGCCGTCGACGGCGATTACGTCATCGCCGGCGCCGGCGTCGCGATCTCGAGTGCACAGCGGCCGATGATCATCGCCTACAAGCTGGGGGCGGCGGGCAAGCTGCCTGACACCGTGGGCTCGTAACCTGACGCGGCCAACATGGCACTCGATCCGGTCCGCACCCTCCCCGCACATCAGGGCGAGTCCTCGCGGAGTCCCGGAAAGCCGGAACCTGGCCCAGCTCAGGTCTCAGACCAGGCCGGCGCTGAGGGCGAGACGGGTCAGGTCGGCGCGGCGCCGGCAGCCGGTCTTGTCCCGGATCCGGTCCAGGTGCGAGCTGACCGTGCGCACGCTGATGTACAGCTGGGCCGCGATCTGCGCGTCGGTCCGGCCCTGCGCCACCAGCGTGACCAGCTCCCGTTCCCGCGGACTGAGCTTGTCCAGGCCTGCCCCCGTGCCCGCCCCGTTGACCGCCGCGCCGTTGACCGCCGCGCCGTTGACCGCCGCCCCGTTGACCGCCGCCCCGTTGACCGCCGCCCCGTTGACCGCAGCCCCGTTGACCGCAGCCCCGTTGACCGCAGCCCCGTTGACCGCCGCGCCGCGCACCGCCGCGCCGTCCGCTGTGCTGTTCAACGCGGCCGCGCCGTTTACCGCTGGCCCGCCCGCCGCCCGGTCGATCGCCGGGTCTGCCGCTGGCCTGCCAGCCGCGGCTCCGTTCCCGGCCGATGACGGCTGCGCGGCAGCGAGCATGAGGGCGTATTCGGCCGCCGTGGCCAGGCTCATGGCCGCGCCCCGTTCCTGCGCCGCGTGTGCCCTGGCCGGGCCGAGCACCTGCTCGGCTTTGCGCCGCAGCTCGGCCCGCAGGGCGGGATCGATGGATCCATGCTGGACCGGCGGTGCGGGGCCGGCCAGGGCGGACCGCGCCGCCCACATCGTGACCGCCTCGGCCGGGCGCCGGGTGGCCGCGCAGAGGCGGCCGCAGCAATCCAGGCCGGCCAGCAGCACTGACCGCTGCCCGGTGTGCAGGGCGATCTGGAGTTGCTCGCGCAGGTGCGCCGTCGCGTCGTCGATGCGGCTGGCCCGCAGATCCAGGACCGTCTTATGCCACAGCTGGCCACTGAGGTTCGTCAGGTCACCGACTTCCCGGCACGACGCCAGTGCGGCCGTGCAGGCCTCGTCCGCGGCGGCTAGGTCGCCGGTCTCGGTCAGCACCATCGTCACGATCTGGCCCAGTCCTCGCTGCAGGGAGCCGGCGAACTCTTCCGGGATCCGCTGCGCCCGGCGGGCAAGCTGGAGAGCGCCGTCCCGGTCACCGCTGTACCAGGCGGCGATGCTGAGGCTGGCCAGGGCCACCGCCTCCAGACCTTGGTATCCGGACGCCTCGGCCACGGCCAAGGCCCGGCGGCTATCCCCGGCGGCCTCAGCGACCCGGCCCGCCTGGATCAGCGTCGATGACCGGCCGGCCAGGCACAGTGTCAGCCATATGGGCCCGGTCGGCGTCGCGGGCGGCCCGCTATCCTCCAGGACGTCGCGGACCATGGTGAAACGCTCCAGTGCCGCAGCCGGATCGGCCGACTGGCCGGCGGCCTGGCCGAGGCACAGGTGCACCGCGTACCACTCGTCGCTCCCGATGTCGGCATGCTCCGCCGCCGCCGCCAGCAGCGGCGCCTGGTGGGTCAGGTGGCCCTGGAGTTGCCACCGCGGCACCTGGGCGAGCGCGAGCCGCAGCGCCGTGGCCGGATCGTGCCCCATCGCCCAGGCCAGTGCGTGGCGCAAGGTGGCACTCTCGGCATCGAGATGCCGGATGCCAGCCACCTCCCGGGTACGCGTGTGCAGCCCTTCGACGGCCTCCTCGGCCACGGCCAGCGCGTAGTCGGCCAGTGCCGCGCTGGCCGCGCCATCCTCACCGGCCTCGGCCAGCAGCCCGGTCCCGTAAACGCGCAGCGTCTCCAGCATCAGGTACCGGGACCGCCCATCCGGGTCGGCGCGCGGCGGGGCCAGCAGCGAGCAGTCCACCAGCCGCAGTACGGCCCGCCCGGCACCGGAGCCCGCGACCGCCTCGGCTCCCTCCAGGGTGAACGGTCCCGGGAAAACCGACACCGCGCGGAACACCCGCCGCTCAAAGTCGTCGAGCAGCTGGTAGCTCCACTGGACCGCGGCGGCCAGCGATCGATGCCGTCCCTCCGCCAGCCGGTCGCCGTCGGCCAGCAGCCCGAAGCGGTCACCGTCCGCCAGCAGCCCGAAGCGGTCGTCGAGCCGGTCCAGCAGCTGCGGAACGCCGAGCGCGTCCACCCGCGCCGCCGCCAGCTCGATGGCGAGCGGCATCCCGTCCAGCCGGGCCACCAGCCGCGCCGCCAGTGCCGCAGTCTGCTCATCGAGCACGAATTCTCGGTCGGCCCGCCGTGCCCGGTCCGCGAACAGCGCCACCGCCTCGCACTGCGCCGCAGCCGCCAGGTCCTCGGGATCAGGCAGCGTCAGCGGGCCTAGCCGGTAGCGCACCTCCCCGGCTATCCGCAGCGGCTCCCGGCTGGTGGCCAGTACCCGGACCTCATCGGCGCCGAGTAGCAGCCGGCCGCACAGCTCTGCCGCCGCGCCGATGACGTGCTCGCAGTTATCCAGCACCAGCAGCAGCTGCCGCCTGGCCAGCGCATGAGCCAGCGCGTCAGCCGCCGCCACCGAGGGCAGGTCACGGATGCCCAGCGCCGCCGCCACCGCCGCCGGAACCTGCGCTGGGTCGCGCACGGCCGCCAGTTCCGCCAGCCACACCCCGTCCGCGAACTGGCCGCCCACGTGCCTGGCCACCTCGCCCGCCAGCCGCGTCTTCCCGGCCCCGCCCGGCCCGGTCAACGTCACCAGGCGCTCCTGGCCGAGCTGCCCGGCGATCTCGTTCACCACGTCGGCCCGGCCGATGAAGCTCGTCAGCGCGGCCGGGAAGCCATGCATGCTCCCCGTAACATCGGCCGCCGCAGACCGCTCCACACGGTCACCCTAACCGTGCTCCACCGCACCGTACAGGCGGCCACGTCTGTCGGACCCGAGCATCGCGCCGAGCATCGCGCCGCGTACCGCGGCAAGCCCGCCCGCAGCCGAGCTGCCGGAGCGGACTCTCACCGATCCGGTTAGGCCGGTCTTTCGCGCGGGCCCGGCGGCCGGGTGACCGGCATGACGGGCAGCAGGGAGTCGAGACCGGCGAAGTCATCTGGATTGGTGGTGTAAAGCGGCAGTCCCTCGGCGATCGCAGTCGCTGCGATCATCAGGCCGACGACTCTTCCCCGCGGCTTGCGGCCGGTAGCGATGACGGCCGCTGTCACGCGGCCGAAGATACGGGCGGCCTCGACGTCGAAGGGCACGGGATCGAATTCGTTCTCGACTCGCTGCAGGATCTCAAGACGCCGGGCACGCTCGGCGTGCTCGGCATACCTGTCCTGCTCGCCGTTGCGCCGGACCTCGTGCGGCCCGGCGGACAGTTCCGCGAGAGTGACAGCGCTGATCGCCATCTCATCCGGCAGTTCAGCGGGATCGATCCACGGGCGCAGGATCAAGATATTCGTATCGAGCATGCCCTGCCGGCTGCGCTCACCTGTCATATGGGCTCGAGGCCTCATGATCGAGCGCGGTTTCCTGGTCAGCCCGAAACGCGTCGAGATTAAGGCCCGGGGCGTGCTGCGACAGGGCAACGAACTCTTGACGCGGGACAAACCGACGCCGCCGCCGCAGCGGGATCAACTCTCCGATCCGGTGGCCGTCCCGGGTAACAGTGAAGGACTCGCCGTGCTCCACAGCGTCCATAATCTCCCGCGATCTCGTCCGCAGATCGCGTTGACTGATCTCGGGGTTAGTCGTCATTCCATCATGGTAGCACCGGGTGCTACCGAGTGCTACGACGTGCTGTGCATGCTCGGCGCCTTGCTAGCGGGTGACAAGCAGTTCTTGTGGGCTCTTCTCTTCTGATTAGGGAGAGGCCGGCCGCGCTGCCGGCCGAGCCGGATCGAGGCGGTGGTGATGGGCCCCTGGTTTGATGCCCGCGGCGAACGGGGACCGGTTCGGGGCGTGTCCGGCATAGCGTGGCCATGTGGTCCATGCAGGTGCTGAGTTCTGGGACGAGTTCTTCCGGCAGCGGCTGGAGTCTGGCGATGATCTGGACTGGGGAGGGTTGTGGACCAGGCCGTTCCTGGTCCCGCTGCGGCAGGCAGGCGTGCGCACCGTCCTGGAGCTGGGATGCGGAACCGGCAGCGACGCGGCCCGGCTGGCCGGCGAGGGTTTCTCGGTCACGGCGGTCGATCTGTCGGGTGAGGCCATCGGGCAGGCGCAGGCCAGGTTCGGGTCGCTGGCCAGGTTCCTGGTGGCCGACATGACCCGGCGGCTGCCCTTCCCCGACCGGAGCTTCGACGCGGTCATGTCTAACGTCGCGGTGCACATGTTTCCCGACGGTGTGACTCGTGCGGTGTTCGCGCAGGTCGGGCGGCTCGTCCGGGCGGGCGGGCTGTTCGTGTTCCATGTCAACTCGCTGGAGGACCGGCCGCTGCTCGCCCGCAGGCTGCCCGCGCGAGAGCTTGAGCCGGATTACGTGGCCGAGGAGTCGGGCCAGACCGTGCATTTCTTCTCCGAGGCCTACCTGCGCGAGCTCCTGGCAGGATGGCAGCAGGTGCAGCTGGTCCCGGTCCCGGTCCCGCATCGCAAGACTGGTGAGCCGTTCAAGCATGCCTGGCGCGGCATAGCCCGCCGCTGAATCAGGTGCTGACGGGCCATGCCGCCAAACGGGTGGGACCATGCCCTGAAGGTCGCCGCCGACGGGACCGGGCTGGTCGGCCATGCCGGGACGGGTTAGCTGGACTGGTGTCGTGAGGTTGAAGTGCGACGCGGTTTCATAGCCGCGGCGAGTTCCCTGACTGCGGTCCCAGATCAGTGTCAGCCGACCCGTCTTTGCGGAATTCGGACTGGTTCTGCCAAGGCACGTGCGGGAGACCGCACGGATCCCGGCGGCCCGGCAGCCGGGCGGGACAGTCTTACGGATTGCCTCACGGCTAGCGCGAACTTGCGTCACGAAAGAAAGTCCAGGCTATTTCACCAAGGCGTTCCATGTCGTTCCATCGCGTTCCATGCCGTTCCATCGCGCTGGTTAGAAAGGCGATGAGAACCGTCGATTATCGTGCCTTCCAATACGCTGGCCAGCTCCGCGCGCAACCGTCTAGCTTCTCGATGAGCGCGGCAATACAAGACGTCTTCACCTGAGCGCGAAGAAGAACCTCGGCCGAGCCGGGCCCGCCGCCCCGGGCAGCGGAAACCAGCCGGGCCGGCCGCGAGAGCTCTCGCGGCCGGCCCGGCTGATGAGCACCGTCACGGGGTAGGTACTCAGACGGCGCGCGGTCCCTTGCGGCGCAGCCAGCGGCCGCCGGTTACCGCAGCCACAGCCCCGGCGCCGATGAGCGCCAGCCACGGCAGCGGTGAGCCTGGCCCGTGCGGCGCGGTGCCGCCGAATCCCGTGGCCACGCCGCCCGTGGGCGGCTGGCCCATCCCGACGGCATCGGTCAGGTTGACGATTTCCAGCCCGCTGGAGCCGTCGAGGACGACCTCCGTATGGACGGTGTTCCCGACCAGCTTGACGGGCAGGCTCGCCTGCGCGCTGGACCCGATCGCGGACATTGTCCAGGTCCCAGCGGGTATGGGTGCGTAGCCGCTGACCGAACCAGTCGACGCGTGGGTCACGATGTCGCCCGGCGCGCCCGGCGCGCAGCTGCAGTGGAACTTCACGCTGCTCTGCTTGGTCGAGGCCTGGATCACGCGTACTAGCGACTTGCCCGATGGCGCGTTCAGGCTGTCGTCGAGGATCTTCAGCTGCGCGCCCTGGCCCTTCGGGCTGAGGGCGGCTGCCGTGTACGAATGGCTTGCCTGCACGTTAACGCTGGCCGTCAGGACGGGCTGACTCGTCGCCGCGGACCCGGCGGTCCGCATCTTGACGCTGTAGTCCCCGGCGCTCACCGACCGGTATCCCGACACGGCTCCGTAGGCGACGTCGGGGACCATGAACTCAGGGCTGGAATGGCCGGACGAATACACGTACACGTCCACCGGAGAAGTGGTGGTGGACAGGTTGCCGAGCCTGAGCCAGCCGTCACTCGCGGCATATGATGCCGTCGCGGTAACGGGAATGCTGAGCAGTAGCGCCACAAAGGCGAGCAGCACCGTCGCCCGCCGGCGCGTCATCTGGAATTTCAACGTCGTTTCCCTCCCCGGAACTGCGGAACTATGCTCGCCTCCCAGCCGCATCGCGATGCAGGCCATACGGGATGAAGAGGCTTGCGCCCACAATAGAGGTGAAATTATGTAGGAGCAACCCGAATCCATTTCAAGGTCGGCCGCCGTGTCCATTCATTCGCGACAAGCGATGGCCGGCAATTCGCCCTGCGGTGACCGGCGCCAGCTCCGCGATCACGTCTTGGTCACATGATCCGCCGGACGGATCCGCGAGCGGAGCGCTCACGTCCAACGGCGGATGCTCGGCTCAGGAGGCTGCCATGCGAGGTACCGGCCGTGTCCGCTTGTCCCTATTCCTCGCCGCCGCGGGGCTGGCCGTCACCGTCCTGGCCGGCTGCGCCACCCCAGCGGCGACGTCCACGCCGGCGGCGACGTCCACCGCGGTGCCGCTGACCAGCGTGAGTACGCCGGCCCGCGGCGCCCCAGCGCAGGCTGTGGCGCTGGCCCGCCAGTTGCTGACCCGGCTGGTCTGGCCGGCCGGAGCGCGGGCCATCAAGCTTTCGTCAGTTCCGCCGCCCGTGCGCCCGCCGTGGAGCACCGCGGCAGGATCCGTTGACGCGGGCCAGGTCATTACAGCCCGGCAGACGATGGCCGACGTGCGAGCCTTCCTGCTCCGGCACGGGCCGGGCGGCGCGAGCGTCACCGCCACCGGGCATGAAGACGGCCCGGCCGGGCTTATCGCTCAGTATCTGTACTTCGACCTGACCCCGCCGCCGTCGGGCATCGATGAGGAGGATCTGTCCATCGGCATAATGCCGCGGCCGGCCGGCGGCACCCTGATCGCGGCCTACGACCGCGTGACCTGGTTTCCCGCTCGCGCGGCCACCGAGCACCTCAACGCAACAGACTTCCGCTCGGTTACGGTCTCGGCCCTCATGCTCAACCCTAGGCCACACCGCCTCACCCAGACGGTCAGCTCCGCCGCGGTCATCGCCAGCCTGGCCAGCCTGCTCAACGGCCTTCCGGCGGCACCGGACACGGCGATGTCCTGCCCCGCCATGCTCGACAGCTATCAGCTGAGCTTCAACCCCGTTAACCAGCAGGCGCCGCCGGTCGTCGTCTCGACCGGTATATGTGACATCGTCCAGGTTGCCATCCGCGGGATTTCGCAGCCTGCGCTGGCCGATGAGCCCGGCGCTGTCACCGCTCAGGCCCGCCAGTTGCTCCACCTGCCTCCCGCAGCCGGATAGAGGCCTAGCGGCTGTTCCGCTGGGAGCGGGCGAGCGGTGCCAGCCCCATCCGGGACTGGCAGCCGGTGGCGGACAGGATCCGGCTGACGTGCTTCTTGACGCTGTCTTCGCCGGCCTGGACACCGCGCTTTGCCGGCGGGTGGGTTAACCCCCAGCTGAAGATGGGTGGCAGGCTGCTGCCGCCGGAGCGGCACTTTCCGTAGCGTCATAGCTGACCGAAGCGCTACCGGCGAAGGTGTCCGATGATCGCGGCGCGCGGTCGACCTGGGCTCACGGCCGCTCCGATCCACGAGGTCGGCGCGCCCTCGCGCAGGTCCTCATCGGCGGCCCTGTTCCGCCGCCGCGACGCCTGACCGAACGAGAAATTGGAGCCTGCCCGTGCACACCAAGAAGCTCGCCTCATTGACCGCCGCCGCCGTCTTTGCCTGCGGCGTCGCGGCCAGCTGCGCCTCGGCCGCCACCCTGGCCCCGGCCGTCCCGGCCAGCCAGGAGACGACTCACCTCATGGTCTACAGCGTCAACAGCGACGGCCCGGACTTCAAGGCGATCGTCACCGGCGCGGTGGGCGACTACGGCCCGGGCGTGACTGTGCTGCCGGACGGGAAGGTTGATCCGGGGCACACCAGCGAGCTGCAGCTGAACTTGACCCACGGCTCGTTCCGGGTCAGCATCGCGGCCATCGACAAGGATGTCGTCAAGGCATATCAGCATTGGCCAGCCGACCCGGCCACCTGCTCGGGCAGCATCCGCTTCACGGCGCCGGCGCCGATCGTGGCGGGCAGCGGCACCGGTGCCTACCGCGGCATCGCCGGGACATTCAGCATGACCGTCACGATCGACGAGGTCGACGTCAAGCCGGTTTGCAATGGCACCAGCGCGTTCCTGGCCCAGGTCATCCTGATGGACGGCACCGGCACCGTCTCGCCCTGACCCGGAGGGCACCGGCTATGAACACTTATCCTGAGCGCGTGCTGCAGCAGGTGTACGCGTGGACGCGTGGTCATCCGCGGGTGGCCGACGGCACGCTTGCCCTGGTTCTGCTGGCCTCTAGCGCCAACCAGATCCCGGACCACCTGGTCTTCATGGTCGGTGCCATCGCCGTGAACGTGCTGCTCGCCACCACGGTGGCGCTGCGGCGGCGCGACCCCACGGCGGCGTTCGCCGCCGGCGCGGTGATCGTCGCCGCGCAGCTGGCCGGCGGCCTGGGGGCTGGGGGCTATCCTTCCCTCGGGCTGACCGCGACCGACCTGGCCATCGTGGTGCTGCTGTATACCCTGGCGGCGTACCGGCCGCGGCGGACCTCGGTGACAGGGCTCGCGGTGTGCATGGCCGGAGCCGCGATCGCGATCGGCCGCTACGCGCCCTTGCACGGCCCCCGCGCCGGTGCCGTGCTGCTGCTGACCATCGCCGCGGTCGGCGTGACGCTGCTGGCCGCCTGGGTGCTCGGCGACGCCGCCGCCTACCGGCGCGCCTACTACGTCTCACTGCAGCAGCGTCTGACTGCGGCCGAGCGGGCTCGTGACCTGGAAGAAAAGCGGGCTCGTGCGGTGGACGCCTCGGCCGCCAGGCTCCGCCGGATCGAACGCGACCTGCACGACGGCGCACAGGTCCGGCTAGCCGCGCTCGCCTTGGCGCTGGGGGAGATCAAGGAGAACCTGGAGCAGGCGGACGACGCCCCGACTCTGGCGCTCGTCTCGTCGGCGCACCAGAACGCCAAGGAAGCGCTCACCGAGCTGCGTGATCTCGCTCGTGGTATCCACCCGCCCGTGCTCGACCAAGGTCTGCGCCCGGCGCTGACCATCCTGGCCGAGACCAGCGCTATCCCGTTCGCGCTGACGGTCGAGGTCACCGAACGGCCCTCACCCGCGATCGAGGCGATCGCCTACTTCTGCACGGCCGAGCTGCTCGCCAACGCCGCCAAGCACAGCGCGGCCGCGCACGTCGCGATCGACGTGCGCGAACAGGACACGGGCCTGCTGCGGTTGGCCGTAACCGACGACGGGGTCGGCGGTGCGCGGGTGGCCGCGGGCGGCGGACTGGCCGGGCTGCTCGAGCGGGTGCACACGGTCGACGGCCGGCTAGACGTGAAGAGCCCGGCCGGCGGACCGACCACCATTACCATCGAACTGCCGAGGCACGCCTGATGCGCATCGTGATTGCCGAAGACGCCGCGATCATGCGGGACGGTCTTACTCAGACCCTGACCCGCCGCGGACACGACGTGGTCGCCGCGGTCGGCGACGCCGCCACCCTCCGGCAGGCCGTCGAGGACCACCGGCCCGACGTGGCCATCATCGATGTGCGGATGCCGCCGACCCACACCGACGAGGGCCTACGCGCCGCCACCGCCATCCACCGGGACTTTCCTGAAATCGGGGTGCTCGTCTTCTCTCAGTACGTCGAAGCGCACGCGGCCACCGAGCTGTTCGCCAGCGCGCCGACCGGGGTCGGTTACCTGCTGAAGGACCGGGTTGCCGACGTCAGCGACTTCATCGACGCGATCACCCGGGTCGCCCAGGGCGGCACCGTGCTCGACCCGGAGGTGGTCCGCCAGCTGCTCGGTGCGGGCCGCCGCGCCGACAGCCTGGCCGCCCTCACCCCACGCGAACGGGAAGTGCTCTCCCTCGTCGCGCAGGGCCGGTCGAACGCCGCCATCGCCGGCGCGCTCGTCATCTCGCCGAAGGTCGTCGAGAAGCACGTCGCGAACATCTTCGACAAGCTGGGCCTTGCCCCTTCCGAAACCGACAACCGCCGCGTCATCGCCGCCATCACTTACCTAGGGTCCTGACGCCCAGGACTGACGCGCGCCTACCCTGTCCCGGTACTCCGGCGCCGGTGAGGTGGACGTGAACACGACCTTCCTCGACGACACGGGTACCGCGGTGGGCGGCCAGTACATGGTCAGCTCCGGCGGCCGGCATATCACGGTCCGGATCGCGGGCGAGGTTCTCGACACGGCTGGCGGCAGCCCCGTGATGATCGGCGGCTTGTCCACCTTGTCTGCCGTCGATCCGGGCCTTTCCCCTGGTCAGTACCAGGTGGCACTGGCGCCGGGCACCGACGCGGCGTCCTACGTGGCCGCGCTGAGCTCCGCTCTCGGACCTAGCTACCTGGTCGCCGCCAACACCAGGGGCGGCAGCGAAATCGACGCCATCCTGGGCCTCGTCGCCGCGCTGACGCTGCTGGTCGCGGTGGTCGCCGGGCTTGGCGTGCTCAACGCGGTCGTGCTGCAGACCAGCGAACGCGTGCACGACCTGGGCGTGTTCAAGGCGGTCGGGATGACGCCCCGGCAGACCATCGCCATGGTGGTGTGCTCGGTCGCCGGGACCGGGCTGGTAGCCGGGCTGATCGCGATCCCGGCCGGGATCGCCCTGCACCTGTACGTCCTGCCGGTCATGGGCCAGGCCGCGCAGACCGGTCTCCCGGCGTCGGCGCTCGATGTCTATCACGCCAGGGAACTGATCCTGCTGGCCCTGTCCGGGCTGGTCATCGCGGTCGCCGGCGCGCTCGCCCCGGCCGGCTGGGCGGCCCGGACCCGCACCGCGTTCGCACCGCGGGCCGAGTAGGCCGCGCGGCGTCTACCGCCCGGCTCGTCCGTACCGCCCTAGGTGGCGTCACCGCGAGTCCTTCGCCGCGCAGCGGATGCAGGTCTGCGCGGCGGGGCGGGCCGCCAGCCGTTCGGCCCCGATGGGCTGCCCGCACCGCTCGCAGACGCCGTACTGGCGGGCCGCCAGCTTGCCGAGCGCCACGTCGATCGCCGCGAGCTGCTCGCGCGCCGCCGCGAGCAGCGCGGCGGCATGCTGACGCTCGAAGGCGAGCGTCGCGCCCTCCGGATCGTGCTCGTCGTCTGTCCCGGCCGCGCTGGCGGCGTCGGCCAGGCCGGCGAACTCCCGCTCGAGCGCGGCCGCCCGTTCCCGGGCGCGCGCCCGCTCCGTCAGCAGGAGCTCGCGCGCGTCGGCCATGTTCTGACACTAGCCCGGCGGCTTGACCTCAGCTGCGGTTGAGGTTGCATGATCCGGGGATGGCAAGCGACTCCCGGCCGAGCCCGGACCAGGCTGACAAGTCGCAGGTGGCCAGCTCGTTCCGGCTGATTGAACGAGTCCGCTCGTCGCCCTATTACCCTGCCCTGACGCATCCGGTGCTGCGCCGGATCCTGCCTGGTGCGGCGGCCTCGGCGCTGGGCGACGGGATGAGCGCGGTGGCGATCGCCTGGCTGGCACTGAAGCTGGCGCCGCCAGGTAGCCGCGGCCTGTGGGTCGGCGCGGCGGTGGCCGCGTACTCGCTGCCGGGTGCGGCCGGCGCGGTGCTGCTGCGGCGCTGGCTGCACGGCCGTGGCGGCGCGCGGCTGGTGTTCGTGAACGCCGTGCTGCGGGCGGCGGCGCTGGGCCTGATCGGTGCCCTGGCCATCGCCGGGCGCCTGGATCCGGCCGGTTACGTCGCCCTGCTCGGTGCTTCGTCGCTGCTCAGCGCGTGGGGCGTGGCGGGCAAATACACGCTGATCGCGGACCTGCTGCCCGCCGCGCAGCGGATCGCGGGCAACTCCGTGTTCGGCCTGGCCGACCAGCTGAGCCTGATGGTCGGCCCGGCGCTGGCCGGGGTGGTGACCGCGCTGGCGGGCCCCGCCGTCGTCATCAGCCTGGACGCCGCGAGCTGGGTCGTGCTCGCGGTCAGCTACGCCCGGATCGCCCCGCTTGCCGCCCGCCTAACCGCCGCGCCCGCTTCGGACCAGGCCGTGCCCAGCCCGGCGCCCGCCCCGGCCCAGGCCGAGCCCAGCCCGGCCGCCCCGG
>Ga0302325_10025674_pt1 | contig 12243 bp, 10 predicted proteins | sample Palsa_T0_2_FD_201948 | JGI IMG/M metagenome (GOLD analysis project Ga0302325, IMG submission 201948) | Peat permafrost microbial communities from Stordalen Mire near Abisko, Sweden - Palsa_T0_2 | ecosystem: Environmental > Terrestrial > Soil > Palsa > Peat permafrost | place: Sweden: Abisko...
GCCGCCAAGTACCGCGACCGGGTCGACCCCACCAAGATCGTCGCCCGCTCCGTCTGGCGAGCCGGCATGGAAACCGCCGACGACCTGCTCACCGAGCTGCCCGCCACCGAATAACCCGGCTACCGCAGGAACGAGCTGTCAGACGACCTGGCCCTGGAGGGCCAGGTCGTCTGACTGTCGGGGGAGGCTGCGGTCGATACCGGCGGTTAATTCGTACGGTAGATCAGGAAATAAGCATTTAACTCGGCATTAACGTCATTTCCTGCACTCACAGCCGCACGCCGCACGTGTCCCGATGGGTCAACGTGGCGGTGCTCGTGTCGCGCGCCCTGCTCCCGTGGGCGAGTGCTGATCACCAGCGACTACTACATAACGTGACAAAGAGGTAACTAATTGATTTTTGTGGTTTCCAGGCATCGGCATATTTTGACTCACTAAAGTTGGCTATCAACATGAGTAACCCTGTACACAGCCTTATACGTCTACATCAGAGGATCTAGACGGATATCCGCTAAGAACCAGTTGGGCCGATGTCGCTGATACACACAGCCGAGGGAGACAGCCCCCCCTATGACTGCCCTGGACGCCACGGCCGTCCCTGACGACACCCACCCCCAGCGCGAGGCCCCCCAGACAGGCAATCTCCTCGATCAAGCTGCGCTTTCCGACCGGCAAGCGCTTGACATCCTCCTGAAGCTGGCCCCGCAGTCGGAGCTGGCGGCGCACTCCCCGGCGCGGACGACCGCGCCGGCCAGCCAGCAGCGCAGAGCGGGTGCAGCCGCCGGTGGCGGGCGGCACGCGGCTGCGTCCCGCCGCCTGGGCCGCCGTGGCGTGCGGTTCATGGTCTTCAGCGCGATCGGCGGGTTTATCTTCCTGGCCGGGCTCGGCCTGCAGGCCGAGCTGACCGGCAGCTTGCACGTACTGCCCGTGCTGTCGTACCTGATCCAGGCCGTGGCGTCGGTGGAGGCAAGCTTCTTGCTCAACCGCTGGCTCACCTGGCGCGACCGCAGCGGACCGTTCTGGCCGACATGCGCCCGCTTCAATGCCCAGAAGGCGCTGACGGTTTCCCTCAACCTGGCGCTCTACGCGGGGTTGATCCGCCTGGGAATGAACTACCTCATCGCCAACATCCTGCTGACGGCGGCGTTCACTGTTGTCAACTACGTGGCGGGCGACCGCTTCGTGTTCGTCCCCGGCAGGACGAAAGCCGCTGAGCCTGCCGCCCCGCCCGCGCTGGCCCGGGTCAGGGAGCACCTGAATCCTGGAGTCAGCGTGGTCATCCCGTGCCGGGACAATGAGCGCACCATCCGGGCTGCCGTCCAGTCCCTGCTCGACCAGGACTATCCCCGCCTGCGCGAGATCATCCTGATCGGCTCTCCGGGAGACAGCACGTGGAGCGGCCTGGCGGGCATCGACGACCCGAGGCTCTCCATGCTGGAGATCCAGACGCCACCAGGGCTGCGTGATGCCAACTACAAGCGAGATGCGGGCATCAGCAGAACCACAGACGACCTCATCGCTCTGGTGGACAGCGACATCGTGCTTCCGCCTGACTGGATGAGCAAGGCGGTCGCCGCCCTAGAAGACAGCGGCGCCAGCTGCGTAGCGGGCGGCATGAAGTCGGTCCATAACAGCTTCTGGGGTCGTTATACCGACGGCACGTGGATCGGCGCGAAGACGCCCCGCATCGCGGAGTCCTACACCGTCACCAGCGCGAATTTCGGCGCGCGGGGGCGCAAGCCGCCGATCACGGCCAACACCCTGTTCACGCGCGAGCTCTATGACCGCTGCCCCATCGACTCGTCATGGTCGCACGGCAGCTATGAGGATTACGAGTGGTTCTGGCGCGTCACCAGGGCCGGGTACGGGGTCCGCGTGTGCCAGGACCTCTTCGGCTGGCATCATCATCGGCGCGGCCTGCGGGCACTGGCCAAGGAGTACCGGCGGTCATCAAGGGGCTGCGCGTACTTCATCCGCGCGCACCTGGACTCCCCGTTCGCCCGACGGCGGCTATTGCAGGCGGTCGTCCTGCCGCTGGCGGGCGTCGCCGGGGTTATCGCCGCGGTCGCTGCTGTCGCCGCCGGCTACAGCCGTGCTCTGGTTGCGCTCGTACTGGGCGGCGCAGCTCTGCTCAGCGTGCTTCAGGTCGGCCGCACACGTCGGCTGGAAAGCGCTGTTTATCCGGTTGCGGGACTCGCGCTGGGCCTGGTCTTCACCACCGGGCTGGTCAGCAACCTGATCCGGTCAGGGTCCCCCGCGGACCTTCTTCCGGCCCTGCGGACCGCGCCACCCCCCGCTCCCGCGCCCCGCAGGCACCGGCGGCCTGGGACGCCGGCCCTCTTCCCGGCGCTGTTCTTCGCTGCTTGCCTGGCCATTGGCATCGGACTGCGGCTCTGGCATGTCGGGACGCTCCCAGGGTGGCAGCCGGATGAGGCTGTCTATTACCGGGTGTCGCTGAGCGTCCAGCACGGCGTCCTCAGCGAGCATTCACTGGCTCGCGTGCCGTGGGAACCGTTCCTCTACCAGCCGCCGTTCTACTTTCTCCTGCTCTCCCGGTGGTTTGCCGTCATCGGGGCCAGCGTCTACCACGCCCGGCTTCTCGGCGTGCTCCTGACAGCGGGGACGCTCACGGTGCTGTTCCGGCTGCTGTGGAAAATCCACGGCTCCCGGGTGGCGCTCTTTGCGATTGTCCCCGTCGTTTTCGATGGCTGGCTGATGTACATCGAGCGTATCTCCTATATCGAGAATGCCCTGATCCTCGTCATCGTCATCGCATTCCTGCTCTACCAGCGCGCCCTGGAGAATCCGTCGTGGTACCGTTTCGCGGTCGCCGGAGCGGCCCTCGGATTCGCCGCAGCGTTCAAGCAGACAGGCTCCTACACGCTGCTGGCCGTGCTGATCTACTGGCTCATTACCCGGCGCCACCACCGCGGGCACGCCATCCTGCTCGGCGCCTTCCTGACGGTCGTCGTGGCCTATGTGGCCATCATGATCAGGCTGTTCGACGTGCCTGGCCACGACTGGTACCTCAACCAGACGGTAGATCAGCTGCGCCGGGTGCTCGGGCTCCAGCATTCCGGCGGCACCCTGACATCCCCTTTCAAGGCCCTGCATCTGCTGGCGGCGCAATACCGGATGTTCGCGGCGAGCTTCCTGATCGCGCTCGCATCGTTTCTCCTGGCGGCGCGCCGGGTGGTGCAGTGCTGGCGGGCACGCAGCTGGGAGCCTGTCCTCAGCAACGCGCTGCTGTTCAGCTGGCTGGCGGCCGGAATCGTGGTCTTCGGCCTGAGCTCCCTGAAGTTCCCGCAGTATTTCGCGCTGGTCCTTATCCCGATGTACTGCTTCCTGTGGACCGAGCTGGGCCGGCGGAACTGGCATCCCTCCTGGAAGGCGGCAGTCGCCGGCGGTGCGGCGCTCGTCGGCCTCGCTGCATTCTTCCTGGCAATGTCGGCGTTCAGCGCGAACCCGTTCGCTCAGGTCCAGCGGTACGCGGCGACGCAGATCCCGGCTGGCCGCATCGTCGTCACCGAGCAGGGCTTCGGCGATCTGATCCGGCAGCCCTGGTGCACGGTCGAGGACGCCGCGCCATGCCTCGGGCACGCCTCGTATGCCATCACCTGGCACACCTACCTGGAGTCCAGCTTCCGGCAGGGCGATCCTGCCTTCCGCCAGATGATGAAGGGCGCGATCCGGGTCAAGTCGTTCGGAGACTCGGCCGGAACCGCGACTGTGTGGAAGCTGAAGAACGGGGGGAATACATGAGGCACCTGGGACCTGTCGTTCTGGCAATCGCGCTGGCGACTTCGGCCTGCGCCTCCCGGCCTGTCCCGGCGTCCGGTGTCTCGGGCCCAGCCCGCGGGCCCGCCCGGGCGAGCGCGCCCGTCCGGGCGGCTCGTTCTCCTGTCCTGGGTAGTGACGGGCCGGTGCTGGGCGTCGACCTGCTGGCCCGCAGCAACTACCCCGCGGCCGAGGTGGAGGCTGACGGGCAGCGCGTGCTCTCCTATATCAAGAACGTGCTGAAGGCCAGTGCCGTCGGCATCGTCTGGAATTTCTCCGCCGCCAAGGATCACTCGAATACCATTCAGGCTACGAGTGCCACGTTGTCTGCCAGAAATGTAGGCATCCTGACCAGGATCGCCGAGCAGGATCACCTGCTGGTGGAATACCGGCCGCTGATCGTGGTCACCAGGAAGGTGTGGCAGAACCATTGGGAAGGATTGATATCGCCGTACAATCAGGCCCGCTGGTTCAACAACTACTATCGGCTCAATCTGCCTTACCTGAGAATGGCTCAGCGATTCGGCATCAGTGAATTTGTCGCGGCGACCGAGATGCACTACCTGAACACCAGCCCACTCTGGCCGAAGTTCTTCCACCGGGTAGGACTTGTCTATCATGGCGTGACCTCGTATTCGGCCTGGGACGGGGACTACTTCCCGCCGCTCACGCATCTGCTGTCAACCAAATACCTCGGCATGGACATGTACTGGCACATGCACCTTCGCGCCACGGCCACACTGGCACAGGTGATCACGGCATTTGAACGGCTGTTCGGCCAGCTGCCCGCGTCCGTGCTGCGGAGAACGGCGATCGATGAGACCGGAATCCAGGCGCGGGCGGGTGCCTACACCGATCCTCCCGCTCTCGATCTGCCGGGCCCCCGCAGCGAGCGGGTCCAGGTGAACTGGTTCACCGCCAACTGCGCAGTCGTCCGCCGATTCCACCTGCGCGGTGTGTTTTTCTGGAAAGTTGACCTTACCGATAATCCGGCGTATCCAGCGCCGTCGTTGTCGACATTCGAAGGAAGGAAAGGGGCTGTCGCCATCAGTGAATGCTCGCATCTTTTCCGCTGACCCCATCGAACGGCTCACCGTGCTGGGCACCGGGTATCTCGGCATCACCCACGCAGTCTGCATGGCAAGCCTCGGGTTCGACGTTCTCGGGGTGGACACCGATCCGGGGAAGATCGATCACTTGAATGCCGGGAACCTGCCCATCTACGAGCCCGGGCTCGCAGATTTGCTGCGTGCTGGCCTGTACTCCGGGCGGCTGACGTTCACCACCTCCTACCAGGAGGCCGCGGCGTTCGGCGACGTTCATTTCATCTGCACCGGCACGCCGCAGCAGCGCGGCGGCAACGGCGCTGACCTGTCCCAGGTCCACGGCTGCGTAACGGCCCTGGCGCCGCTGCTGAACCGGCCGTGCCTGATCGTCGGGAAGTCCACTGTTCCGGTGGGCACCGCGAGGATGCTGTCCGCGGAACTCGCGCGGACATGCCCCGCGGCCGAGCTTGCCTGGAATCCGGAGTTCCTGCGCGAGGGCTCGGCGATAGGCGACACCATCGCGCCCGACAGGATCGTGGTAGGGGTGACCTCACGGCACGCAGAGGACACCCTCCGGCAGGTCTACGCTCGGCCGCTCGCCGACGGCACGCCGTTCGTCGTCACCGATCTGGAGACCGCCGAGCTCGCCAAGGTAGCGGCAAATTCGTTCCTTGCCACGAAGATCTCATTCATCAATGCGATGGCGGAAGTATGCGAGGCCGCCGGCGGCGACATCAGGGCCCTGTCGGAGATACTCGGCGCTGACCCGCGGATCGGCCCCGCCTTCCTGCGTGCCGGGCTCGGTTTTGGCGGCGGCTGCCTGCCCAAGGACATCCGCGCGTTCATGGCCAGTGCCGCTGACCTGGGTCTTGACCAGGCACTGAGCTTCCTGCGCGAGGTGGACGCGATCAATCTGCGGCGGCGGGCCAGGGCCGCCGATCTGGCCGTCGAGATGGTGGGCGGGAGGGATCTTGCTGATGTGCCGGTATGCGTACTGGGTGCCGCGTTCAAGCCCGGCTCCGATGACGTGCGGGACTCCCCGTCCCTGGATGTAGCGCAGATTCTGCACGGAATGGGTGCGCAGGTGACCGTGTACGATCCGGCAGCGCTCGCCAACGCGCGCCGGGTATGCCCGGAACTCGGTTATGCGGAGACCCTGGCGCAGGCCGCTCAGGATGCGCAGGTCGTGCTGCTCCTGACCGAATGGCCCGAGTTCGCGAGGCTAACGCCCGCCAGCCTTGATAGCGTCGTGGCGCGGCGGAACATCATCGACGGGCGGAACGTACTGGACCAGAGGCTCTGGCGCGATGCCGGCTGGAACTACCGTGCGCTCGGGGTGGCGAAGGACCGGGTTTTCGCGAGGTTCCGCCGCGAGCTGGGCAGTTCCAGTTTAGGAACGGTGCATTTTGACACCCAAGACCATGAGGCGACTGGCAGTGCTGCTGGTCGTGGCGCTGCTGGCCGTCGCCTGCGGGCACCCGCTGATCCCCGCTTCCGCCCTCAGGCCGGCGAAGACGGCAGCAGGCGCCCCCAGCAGCACCGGGCCTCTCCTGGGCGCCGGTCACGGACTCGTCCTGGGCAGATATCAGCCGTTCCTCGGCGTCGACCTGCTGGCACTGAGCAACTACCCCGCGGCTACGGTGCGCTCTGACGGGCAGCGCATGCTCGCGTACATCAAGAACGTGCTGAAGGCTAACGCCGTCGGGATCGTCTGGATTTTCTACGCCGCCAGCCGTCAGTCAGATGCTGTCGAGACGACGGACGCCACGCTGTCCGCCAGTAATGTCGCCATCCTGACGCGGATCGCCCGTGCGGATCACCTGCTGGTGGAATACCGGCCGCTGATCCTGGTGCCCAGCACGCCCGATCACTGGGAGGGTCTGATCTCACCGCAGGATCCAGCGCAGTGGTTCCAGAGCTACTACGAGGCCGAGCTGCCCTACCTGAAAAGGGCCCGGCAGCTCGGCGTGCAAGAATTCGTCACCGCGACGGAGATGCATAAGCTGAACATCAGCCCGCTCTGGCGCAAATTCTTCGTTCGTGTCGCCAAGGTCTATCATGGCGTAATTTCCTACGCATCCTGGGATGTGGACTACTTCTCGCCGGATCGGTATATCCCGCCCGTGAAATATGTCGGCGTGAATTTGTATCACCGGCTCCATCTCCCGCCGGATGCCACGGCAGCGGATGTTGCCGATGACTTTGACAGTCTATTCAGCAAAGAGCCCGTGGCGCTGCTGCGCAGAACGGCTATCGATGAGACCGGAATTCAGGCCCGCGCGGGCGCCTACCTGGATCCATCCAATCTCGAGGCACCCGGCCAGCTCGATGAGCAGGTGCAGGCAAACTGGTACACCGCTGTCTGCTCTGTCGTGCACCGATTCCACCTGCGCGGTGTGTTCTTCTGGAAAGTCGACCTGACTGACTACCCTGCGCATCCGGCGACGTCGCTGTCAACATTCGAGGGGAAAAAAGGAGCCGCTGCCATCACCGCCTGCGCGCGGACTCTTCTGAACTAGGGCCGGAGGCAGTGAGATTGACTGCAGTGAACCCGCCACCGGGCCAGCCGGGCGCGGTGGTCGTGATCATCCCGACCTACAATGAGCGGGAAAACCTGAAGCTGATCGTCTCCAGGGTCCATGCTTCGGTTCCCGGTGCCGAGATCCTGGTGGTCGATGACGGCAGCCCGGATGGCACCGGCGAGATCGCTGACAAGCTTGCCGCGGCTGACAAGCGGATCCAGGTCCTGCACCGGCAGGGCAAGTCCGGCCTCGGGTCGGCGTATCTCGCCGGGTTCGCCGTCGCCCTGGAGCGCGGCTTTGACGTGCTGGTGGAGATGGATGCCGACGGCTCCCATGACCCGGCTGAACTGCCGATGCTGCTCGCTGCGCTGGAGCAGGCAGACCTGGTCCTCGGCTCGCGGTGGGTGCCCGGCGGCACCGTGCGGAACTGGCCGAAGTCGCGGGAGATCCTCTCGCGCGGCGGGAATGCCTACGCCCGGCTGATGCTGGGCATCGGCGTGCACGACGCCACCGGCGGATACCGCGCTTACAAGGCAGGCACATTGCGCGCGATCAGCCTGGATCAGGTGCAGTCACAGGGCTACTGCTTCCAGATCGACCTGGCGCTGCGCGTCTACCAGGCCGGCTTGACGATCACCGAGGTCCCCATCACCTTCACCGAGCGCACCCGCGGCGCCAGCAAGATGAGCCGCGCGATCATCGCCGAGGCGCTGTGGCGCGTGACTCAGTGGGGCCTGGCGGCCCGGCTGGGCCGGTCCGGCCGGCGTGCCGCCGCCGAAGCTGATTCCTCTCGGGCGGCATTAGTCAGCGCGCGATGATCCGGGTGCTGGCTGTGATCCTCGCGATCGCGGCGCTGCCACCGCTAGCGGCCCGGGCGTCCGGCGGGCAGCCGCCGGATCCGGTTCCGAAGCTGGCTGCGCTTGCCCCGGTGGCGGCGCTGCCCGCGGCGGTCGCTGCTGTCATCGCCGCCACCACCGCGAGCTGGTGGCTGACGGTGCTGCTCGCCATCCCCGCCGCGGTCTTACTGGCCTGGCAGCTGCCTGCGCCCAAGCGCACCGGGCGCCGGCACGCCGCGGGTCCTTTGCCCGGATCGGAAGCCGGGCCGGGCCTGCTGACACTGCGCGTGCTCACGGTGAATGCCCAGTGCGGCTCCGCCGACCCGGTAGCCGTCGTAGGTGACCTGCGGCGGTACGGGGTCGAGGTGCTCGCCGTTCAGGAACTGACCCCGGGAATGGCCGGCGGCCTGGCCGCAGCCGGCCTGGCCGACCTGCTGCCTTTCTGCCATCTCGACCCCCGGCCTGGTTACCCTGGGGCGGGGCTCTGGGCACGCTGGCCGCTGACCCCGCTGCCGCCAGTGCCGGGCATGCAGGCAGCCGCGCCCCGCGCGCGCATCGATCCGCTGGGCGGATGGCCGCTCATCCTGACCACGGTGCACCCGATCGCGCCGGTGAAGGGGCGAGACCACGAATGGCGGCGCGAGTTAGAGTCGCTGCGGTCGGTGCTGGCTGTCGCCGACGGGCCGCAGGTAGTGGCCGGGGACTTCAACGCCAGCCAGGACCACCGGCTATTTCGGGCGCTGCTGGCCGCGGGCTTCCTGGACTGCGCCGACGCCGCCCGGAGCAGGTCGTGGCCCGGATTCACCTGGCCGGTGGCACGCGGGATACCGCCGGTGATGCGGCTGGATCATGTACTGGTCTCCCGGGCCGGGGCTGCCGTCAGCCAGGCGCGGACCGTCCAGATACCCGGCACCGATCACCGCGGAGTGCTCGCCGTCATCGAGCTCAAGCTGGCGAGCTGAAGCGCGTGCGACCGGCTCCTAGTTCACTCGCTCCCAGCTGACCGCGAATGCCGACCGGGAGAAGGACTGACCCTGGTATATCTGGCTGGGCTCGGTCGTGGGGTCGTCGCTGGTTGAGCCGTAGGCCTCCGACTCGATCGTGGTCCAGGCGCTGTCGGTGAGGCTCCCGGTGACGCCGGCAGCGTCAGTCGCATCGGCGTTGGTGTAAAACTCCTCGTCGAAATCGGCGGTACCAATCCACGGGCTGCTGGTGTAACCCTCGGTGATCACTTCTGCGGAGGAGTTGTCGCATGTCCCCGGGGTCCCGCACTTCTCGGACACGGTGAGCCCTTTGCCTGTGGTCTGGTCGATAACCTTCAGGGTGTAGACCTCGGTAGCGGGGGCGTAAGTCACGCTGGAATAGATTGCGTCACCCGGATTCACCGCGAAGTTGGTGCTGAACGGCGCCGGGTACATCTCGTACCAGGCGTTGTACTCCGGGGTGCCGCCGACGCAGAAGTCCGCTATGCCATCCTGCTCAACCGTGGAATCGGTCCACCCGTCCAGGCCGATCCAGTGGTAGGCGAAGGCATCGGAGCTACCGGTCTTGGAACAGTTGACCGACGGCACCGTGTACTGCGCGTAGACGTAATTGAAGGTCGGCGAGCCGCCGCTCTTGGGCAAGGCAACGTATCCGGACCAGTTGCTGGACTCGTCAATGGGGATGCCGGCCCCGTTGACCCGGGCCGGCGCCTTAATGTGCAGGGCCGGCAGGTTTGTACCTTTAAGGGACGGCAGTGCTGGCGCATGGCTGCCCGTAGCAGCTGGCGCGTGGCCACCCGTAGCAGCCGACGCTCCCGTGCCGAGCGCTAGCACGCAGGCAGCCGCCGGGATAATGAGCCTCCAGCCACGCACCATGGAGCTTCCTTTCTGGCTACGGCGACACCGTGAGGGCCCGGCGGGCCTGCCGCCATGCTGAGCGCATGGTCCGGCGGGTCCACCGGCGTCCCCGGGCGGGGCCGGTGAGCTGCTTCCAGACCCAGTTGGCCATGAATTCCGGCGCCCAGTCCTGCTGGTACCCGCAGCCGGGCGCCGTACAGTACAGTCCCTCCGGCTCGCAGCGCAGGACCGACCGCGCGCGGCCGCGCCGCGGGCAGCTGTCGCTGATGCACCGGAAGGGCGGCAGCACGCCGCAGGCTTGGTAGGCGTTGACGCTGGCGAGCTGGTCCTCGCTGAACGGTGCCTGGACGCAGTCCATCGCCACCAGGATCCCTCCGTCCGGCTCGGGCATCGAAATAGTCGCCTGGCTGCAGGACCGCTGGCCCGCTCACCGACTTTGGTGATCTATTGTGGTGGTCCCTGCCAGGTATGGCAATGCTTCTGCATCCGGAAGGTAAAAACGCGGGGCGAGCGTTGGGCGCATCCAGGGGTATGGGTCGCGGATTGGCCTGCGGGCAGAGCGGCGGCGTTCTTGGATCTGGCGAAGAATCGGACCCGCGACGTAATGGCGGCCGCGACCTGAGCCTTGTGCGGCCAGGATCCCGGCGGCGGTGAGCGCGGCCAGATCTCTCGTGGCGCTCTGCTCGGTGACCTCGGCGCGTTTCATGTAGGCGCTGCGGCGGGTCCGGTAGCCCAGGACCGCGTCGTACATCGTGTCGTGGGCCCGCTCAGGTAGGCCGTGCACGGCTGTGAGTGCCTCCAGTTCGACCCACGTCTGGCCGGCTTCAGCAACCCGGCGGGCTAGCGTCTGGGCCTGCATGTGGTGGGCCCGCAGGATGAACGCCAGCCACAAGTGGGCGTCGTCACGAGGCATCCAGGAACCGTGCCCGGTGTGCGCCAGCACGCTGGAGTAATCTTCGGTGTTCGCGCCGAGCCACTCCTCGATGCTGGCGAACTCAGGTTCGCCGATGTCTGATCGGCTGAGCACGAGCGTGCCCAGAGCGCGGGCCGTCCGCCCGTTGCCATCACGGAACGGATGGATCATCACCAGATTCAGGTGCGCCATGGCGGATCGGACGACGGGATCGCTGCCATGCCCGGTGTGCAGAGTCGCGGCGAGCGCCTCCATAAGTGCTGGCACATCGGCCGCCTCCGGAGCCGTGTAGACGACTTTCTCTGCCCGCTCGTCAGTGACGTAGATGGGTCCCTTCCGGTAACGACCGGGGGACTTGGCCAGGTCATGACTGAGCATCGTGTAGTGCATGGCACGCAGCTCGGTGGTATCGAATGTGGCATAGTCGGCATCGCTCATGGCCAGGACGTAGCCAAGCGCCTGGCGGTATCCCTGGATCTCCAGAAACGTCTTCTCGTCCGCGCTGAACGGTTTCTCATCGTCGATGGCTGCCGCCGCGTCATCTTCCGCGACCACGTAGCCCTCGATGCTGTTCGAACCCTGGATGTTGCGGGCAAATGCCGACCGCCTCAAACCGCCTTCCCAGCGTCGGGGTATTCGGAGCACATACCGCAGGTCCTTACGCATCTGGTGGATGTCGCCGAGTACCACATCGTCCTCACTGGTGAGTGACGGTGCAGTGCATGACTCACAGCGGCACGGCCTCGGCCAGCGCCCGCTCGAGCACCGGCCCGGCCATCACCTCCGCCGCCGCCACGTCAACCGGGCGTCCCACCAGCCGCTCGACTTGCTCGGCCAGCACCAGCAGCGGGAACAGTCCTCGCTCAGCAGCAGGGAAGTCCACCAGCAGGTCAACATCCGAATCGGGCGTGTCATCCCCGCGGGCCACCGAGCCGAACACCCGCACGTTACGCGCCCCCACCGCCTCCGCCGCCGCGCGGATCGCTTCCCGATGCTCTCGCAGCACCCCTGCCAGCAGACCGGACAGGTTCCCGGAACCAGATTCCTGGCTCGCCATCACGAGGTCGCGCCCTGCCCTACGGCGTGGCTCAGGCCACGTTCAGCAGCGGCCCGAGGACGCGACGGGTCTCCTCGTCCGCCTCGTTGAGTGCCTGCTGCGCGTCCGCGGCGGCCTGCCGGGCGTTCAGAACTGCGTCGGCCCACCGGATCTCGTCCGGCGTGACCTCCACAGGGATGTGCAGATGGTCGCTGATCCAGACCGCGACTGCGGGCCATGACCAGAATCGCTCTCCTCCGGGACTCTCCCAC
>Ga0302325_10025675_pt1 | contig 12243 bp, 9 predicted proteins | sample Palsa_T0_2_FD_201948 | JGI IMG/M metagenome (GOLD analysis project Ga0302325, IMG submission 201948) | Peat permafrost microbial communities from Stordalen Mire near Abisko, Sweden - Palsa_T0_2 | ecosystem: Environmental > Terrestrial > Soil > Palsa > Peat permafrost | place: Sweden: Abisko...
CACCTTCGACGAGCCGCAGCGCGCGGTTACGCCCGGCCAGTCTGCCGTCTTCTACGACGGCGACGAAGTCGTCGGTGGCGGCTGGATCGTTTGAACATTGCCGCTGAACCGAAAAAAGCGCTGAGTCGTATGAATAGGAGCGACCTCTCATGAGTAACCTGCTGGATATCCTGCTTCAACCGTTGCACTTGGTCATTTTTGCAGTCATGGCGTTTCTTTTCTTCCTCACGATTGGCAAGATGTCAAAACGCTGCTAGCGTTTTTCCAAGTACCCTTAATTGAATTGCCCAGCCTCAAAGAGATCCTTTGAAGAGGCTCAAGCCCTCGGCACCCAATCGCGCTATACTGTCCCGGCACCGATTTCAGGGAGAAATTTCGATGTCTAAGAAAACGTTTGCTCGATCGGCCGCTCTCGCCTCCGTCGGCTTCCTCACCGCCGTCTTCACCCTCGCCCAAGGCCCGCCCGCCGTGCTCACCATCCATGCCGATCAGCCGGTATCCAAGGTCAGCCCCACTCTCTACGGACTGATGACCGAAGAGATCAACTATTCCTACGACGGCGGCCTGTATGCGGAGATGGTGCGCAACCGCGCATTTCACAGCGACTGGAGCGGCGTTCCCTACTGGTTCCTGGTGGAGACCGGCAATGCCGCGGCGAAGATGGGCGCCGACAACGACACTGGCCCGAGCGACGCATTGAAATCGAGCATGCGCCTGGATGTAGCCAAGGCGGATGCGGCAAATCCAGCAGGCATCCTGAACGTCGGCTACTGGGGCTTTTCCATGCGGCCCGCTACTACCTATAAAGGCTCCTTCTACGCCAAGGTCGGCTCGGACGACATAGGCCCGGTAACGGTCAGCGTGCTCAGCGACAACGCCGGCAAAGTGCTTGCCACAACCACGGTCTCCATCAGCGGCGACGAGTGGAAGCAATACACGTTTTCGTTCAAAACCGGCGATATTCCAACCTCCTCCGCAAATCATCTTGTGCTCACTTTTGCGCATCCGGGCACCATCTGGTTCAACTTGATTTCGCTTTTCCCTCCCACGTATCACGACCGCGTGAACGGCAACCGCATTGACCTGATGGAGAAACTCGCCGCCATGCATCCCGCGTTTCTCCGCTTCCCAGGCGGCAATTACCTTGAAGGCGACCGCATTGCCGATCGCTTCGACTGGAAGAAGACCATCGGCCCGTTGGTGGACCGGCCCACCCATCCCAGTCCCTGGATGTACCACTCCGATGACGGCATGGGTCTGCTCGAATTCCTGGAGTGGTGCGAGGACCTGAAGATGCAGCCGGTGCTTGCGGTCTATGCCGGATACTCGCTCCGGGGCGAGCATGTGCACGCGGGCCCGGATCTCGAGCCTTACATCCAGGACGCGCTCGAGGAGATCGAATATGTGACCGGCGGCCCCGACACCAAATGGGGCGCCGAGCGCGTGAAGGATGGGCATCCGGCGCCTTTCGCGCTCACCTATGTCGAGATCGGCAACGAAGACTGGCTCGACCGCTCAGGCAGCTACGCCGAGCGTTGCCCGCCTTTCTTCAAAGCCATCCGCGCCAAGTACCCAAACCTGCAGCTCATCGTCACCGCGCCCGTGAAAGACATCAAGCCCGATGTGCTGGACGAACACTACTACCTGCGCGCCACCCAGTTCTTTCACGACGCAGGCCATTACGACCCGCCCACCTCCGACTCCGCACCCCGCTGGGACGGGGGACGCTACGATAAAGCCGAACGCAACGGCCCCAAGATCTTTGTGGGCGAGTGGGCCACGCGCGAGGGCTTGCCCACGCCCAACTTTGGCGCCGCCCTGGGCGACGCAGCGTGGATGACCGGCCTGGAGCGCAACAGCGACATCGTCATCATGGCCGCTTACGCCCCGCTGCTGGTGCGCGTCGACCCCGGCGGCATGCAGTGGGAGACTGACCTGATCGGCTACGACGGCCTGCACAGCTACGGCTCACCCAGCTACTACGCGCAGGTGATGTTCGCGAAGTATCTCGGCGATCAGACGCTTGCGTCGAGGCTGGAAGGCCCGGGGATCGATGCGGCCAATCCGAAGTTTTTCTACTCCATCACGCGCGACTCGGCAAAGAAGCGGCTTTACCTGAAAGTGGTGAATGCGTCTTCAACGCCGCAGCCGCTGGAGGTCGATTTCGCCGGCGCGAAGCTTGCCGCAACCGGCAAGCTCATCAGCCTGAGCGCTCGCGACACGCAGGCCACCAACACGCTGGAAAAGCCGACGCAGATTGTTCCGGTAGAAACGCCACTGCCCGGGGTAAGCGGTCATCTGCATCACACGGTTCCTGGCTACGCAATTCAGGTGATTCAGCTCGACGAACAGTAACAGACCTTTCGTCGATCGGGAAGAGGTCCGGTAAGCTTGACGGCCAATGCATCTCCATCTTGCAGCACAGCCTTCCTGTATCGCTTTCAAGACTTCGGCTTCTGCACGTTGTTGTAGTCATAGCGAATGGAAGAGTGCGATTTATCCCCGTTCTTGCTGGTGAAATCCATATCCATGCGCAGCGGAAGGCCCCTGCTTACGGAAATCCACATCAACTGATCGAAGTTGCCCGGCGGGGTTTCACTATGGATGCTGTAAACGGCTGCATCTTCACCGTCGAACGGCTCATCGCGGACGTGATGGCATAACTGCTTCAGGTTCTTGTTCGCGCCGTCCGCGTCATTCACCTTCGGTCTCACGGGCGGAAGAGCCATGGACACCCATTGGCCGTTCACCAGCGTATAAAGGATGCCGTCAACCACAACACTCTCAATGGTCGTTGCGGAGCCTGTTCCGATGTTCGATGTTCCAGACATACGGTATGGAATGGTGAGCTGTTTCTTGCTGGCGTCGTCCACAGCCTGACAATTTGGATCGACAGCCGCGAAGACGAGTGCGTGTGCGTGGCCCATAAAGGGAGAATCGACTGTAGAAAGATATGGCCCGACGATTACGAGGGCTCCCAGGCCAACAGCGAATACTCGCAAGAGAGTTGCCGGTTTCTTGATTTCCGCGCGCATTCAGCCCCACCGATGGATTCGCATTGGAATGAGAACACGCCAACCGTATTCTCGACAATATTCATCTGGAACTAGCTGCTCATTGACTGCCGGGATGCATTTTCTGGTCTTTTCTTACTCGCGCACCGCCCAGGCCAGCCCGTCCGGCCCGGCCACATCCACCTTCCCTACCATCTCCAGCGTCTTCAGGTCGATGGCAGCCACGTAGCCATCGCGCCCGCAAGCTACGTAAGCCCGTTCGCCGTCCGGCTGCATCTGGATGCCGCCAGACGCATGCACGCCGGTCAGCCGCTTCACTTCCTTGTGCGTGGCCGCGTTCAACACCACGAGCGCCAGGCCGGCGGAGATCAGCACCGTCTTGCCGTCGGGCGTGAACTTCAGCCGATTGGCGCCCGGCACATTGACCGCGAGCGTAGCGGTCACTTTCTTCTGCGCCAGATCGATGATCGAGACGGTTCCGTCGTGCGCATTCGCCACCCAGGCTTCCTTGCCGTCGGGAGAAATATCGAACCCCTCCGAACCGCCGCCGACGGGAATTACGGTCAGCTTCCAGTCCCCGCCGGGCGGTGTCGGCATGGGGCCGGGCGGCATACCGGGCGGTGGCCCCCCTTGCATTCCGGGCGGCATTCCCGGCGGAGGCCCACCCGGTCGCCCTTCCGTCTTGTCCAAAATGGTCACCGTCGCCGAATTCACGTTGGTCACGACGATCCGCTTACCGTCCGGAAAAATGTAGATCATGTGCGTACGGTCCTGGCCGGTGCCCATGATCCAGTCGATCTTCCCGGTCGCCGGATCGTAGCTGCCAATCGCCTTGGCCGCCTCGGCGGTGAACCACACTTTGCCCAGTTTGAAGTCCAGGCCATGCGGCCCGCGCAGCGCGCCCAGATCGATGGAGGGCTGCCGTGTTTGCCCCACCAGGTCGATCACCGCAAGCGTGTGGAAGGCGCCGAATCCGTAATTGGAGACGTAGGCCGTTTTGCCGTTGTCTGAGGCAACCACCTCGTGCGGATCGTCGCCCACCGGAATCCGCGCGACCACGCGCAGATCCGCCGGATCGACAATGGACAGCGTGTGATCCTGTTTGGAAAGCGCCAGAAGCACAGCCTTGGGAGTGGATTGCGCCGAGAGGGACGCCGGGCAAGCGGCTGGGAAAATCACAGAAAGGCACAGAAGCCCGAGCTTCATCCGCGTCGACATAATTTCAAGACGAACGGGAAATGCTTTTAGACGAAGGGTTCCGGATCTAGACGAACATATCCTTGTCGTCCGGATCGCCATGATTGCGCATCGGATGGCCGTTCGTACGCAAGGATTCGACAGCGGCCTTGACGCCCGCCACCAGTCCGGAAAGCTGGCGCACCGGCTTGCCCACGGTCTGGGTCACAAAAGAACTGGCCTTGTCTACAGCGTCCAGAGTGCCGGAGAACATGGTGTCGATCCGGCTGCTCTGTTTGTCTACTTTTTCAAGAATGTCGCCCAGCGCGATTTCCACTTCCGCCGCCTGCGCCCGCAAATTGCTTGCAATCGCGCTCAGGTCGGTCACTGTGGACTCCACCTTTGGACCCACACGCGTCAGGAAGCCGCTGGCTTCGTCGATCAGTACTCGTGCTTTTTCAACCGTCGGCATCGCCGAGGACTTCAGATCGTCGACTTCACCTTTGAGAGCACTGAGACCCTTGCGCATCCCAAGGCAAATTGCAATCAGAAGAATGGTCTGGACCAGCACGCCGAGTGCGATCACGGCAATACAAGCCAGTTGGATGATTTCATTGTTCATACTTGGCCTCAAAACGTTCTGGCGCGACCCAAATGCGCAGGTACAGCAAATCGTTCAACGCACCTCCGGCCAAAAGGAAGCATCCAGGTCCGGAGCCTGCGCCCAAGCCTTTGCAGAGGCTTGCGCGCCCGCTCCGAACCCGGAACTGCTCACCCGAATCAGACCTCACGCGACCGGGCAGACCCCTGGTCGGCAACCGCCTAGAGCTCCGTCGGATCGACGGTGGTCGTACGGTAGGCATTGCGCCCTGCGTCGACAGCAGCGCTTACCCGCGTGGTCTGGTCGGCCACCAGGCTCTTGCCGCGTTCCACAAATTCTTCCCATTGCGCGCGGCCGCGATCAACCACTTCACGGCTGCGATCCACATACTCGCCAATCTGGTCCTTGCCCTGGGCGACCATGGTGCTCACCTGCTCCTTGCCCTGGGCAACATACGTGCTCACCTGCTCCTTGCCCTTATCCACCAGGGCGCTGACCTGTTCGGCGGCCTGCTGGCTTTTGGCCTTCACAAACTCCGTGCCCTCGCGGGCGCTGTTGGCCAGGCTCTCACGCGTTTCGCGGCCACTTTTGGGGGCGTACAGAATGCCCACAACCGCGCCTACGCCCAACCCCGCCAGAAACCACCCAAGATGATGAATGTTGCTTTCTTCTGCCATGATGAAAACTCTCCTTTCGCCCAGCCTGAAGATTGCCTGAGCGTAGCAAATTCCTAAGTTAGCGGCAAATGACATCCAATTGCCGCTTCGGCTTTGAAGTTCGGCGCACGCTCAGTATGAGAAAACCATCACGCCGACCCAACGGATTGGACGCAGTTTCAACGTCCGGAGTTGCAATCGATTGCACCGCGGCCCGCTAAGCTGCTCCTGTTCAAGACACTACAGTATAGCGCTGCCGCCGATCGATCTGTATTGCTCAGAGCCTGGATCTGGTCTCGTAAGCGGCTTTGTGAAAGGGCACGACTTTAGACGTGCCGCAAACGCCGCGAAAATCGCTGGGCTTTAGCCCCTGAAGGACGTTTTTCGCGGAGCTCCTTGCCCCATCGTTTCCGCTTTTTTCTGCGGAAAGGGTGGGAATCCCCCAGAAAATCCAGGGGCTACACTCTTTTCGAAAATTCTCTAATGCCCCATGGCCGAGATCGAACCGGAAGCAGGCAACGCATCGCACAGGGAAAGCGCAAGCAGCGGGTACGCTGTGCCGCTGTAGCTGATAAATTGCCAGCCGTCCCGATTCAGCGACCGCGTCCACCATCTGCCCGAAGAGCGCTGGTTGGTTAACAGCCAGGCAACGCCGCGTTGCATGCGCGGATCGCCGGCTGGAACGCCCGCCTTGCGCAGAGCGATGATGGCGAGTCCCGTCATGTGTCCGTCGCTGGGTGGGTTTGCGAACTCCGGCTCGGCTCTCAGCTTCTCTGCGCGATTGCCCTTGCCCCACTCCTGCGGCTGCGCGAAGGTCCTGATCGACCATCCGCCGTCCGGCATTTGATGCGCGAAGATCATCGCGATGAGTTCCTGCTCGCGCTTGGACTCTAGCAGGCCGGGGAGTTCCGATGCCGCCCAGAGCAAATCCGTCCGATCGTAATCGCCTTGCACCTTGCGCTCGGCGCGAAGGTAGTTTTCCAGCAGGTCGACTTGGGCCTCCATCGGCGTTCCGCGTTGCTGGCTCAGCCAGCCGGGAGCGTTGGCGATGGCCCGGGCCGCGACGGTAGCCAACTGATACCGGTTGGATTCAAGCGGAGGATTGTTGTCGTCGCTGATGGTCCAGTCTCCATCCGCCCGCTGCAGCTTGAACATCATGCTGAGCGCCTCGGCTGTCTCCGCGGACAGGCGGTGCGTGACGTGCGCATCCCAAATGGCCAGCCCCGCCGCCACGTAGACCGCTTGCGTCGAATCCAGTTCCGGCCGCATGTCGGCAGGATCGGAGGCTAGCTCCTCATTCAGCGTGCCCACAAAGAAGTCGCGAAGCGCCTTTTGCGGCGGTCCCAACTGCTGCGTCAACAGAGGCCGCACCACCATGTACGACCCATTGGTATGGCAGGCAACGCATTTCCACTCTTGAGACCAGGCCAGCGCCCCTTGCTCCATATATTCGACGGCCAGCCTGGGTGAAAACGGAATGATTCTCTCGGCCGGCGAGGGGCGAGCATACGTTATATCCCGCATGTGGTACTGATATTGAAACGGTGTGTGCCACGCCGCTTCAGTTGTTGTACGCCTCAGTTCCAGGGGCATCGAGTGCTGGTCAAACGTCAGTGTGCCGGCAATGGATGCAGCATCGCTACTGACTTTCCCGGCGTACTCAACCTTGCCGCTATTCGCGCTGAGCTTGAGATCGAAGCCGTTCACGAGGAGAGAGTCGACGTGCAAATCGTCGTGAACGAATTCGATATTGAAGGCAGTAGCTTGCCAGCCGCCGTCCTTTTTCGCAATCTGAAGGACAGCGCGTCGGGGCTCTGAATCGGATTTGAATGTGCCCTGCCAGGTAGAAGCAAGATCCTGCGCGCGGACGACGCCGGCCAACAGCAAAGAGAACGCACAGAGTTGGAGGATGCATTTTCTCATTTGCGATTTCTCCTCGGCTGAGCCGGGACTTCAGCGTGGACTGCCCGCCACTGCGTCGCCTTGCCGCGATGGCAGATTTAGAAAATCATAGCAGCCGCCGTGGAAGTCGAGCGGCCGAATCCATTTGACAATGGGCTTACCCTCCGCAGCCGCAACTGCGGTCGAGTATCTCCGCAAAGTGCATGCCTTCGCGCCGCGAGAGCTGGCTGATCTGCTCGCGGCAACTGAAGCCGTCGGCCACGATCAGCGTCATCGGGTCCGCGGCATGGACGGCCGGCATCAGGCCAAGGTTGGCAATCGCCTTCGACACCTCGATCTTGTCTGCCTCAAATCCAAAGGGCCCGGCCATGCCGCAGCAGGTGGTGTCGATCATCTCCACCTGCGCTCCGGCCTTGCGCAGCAGCGCGATCTCACTCTTTGGCCCGCCAAACACAGCCTTGTGGTGGCAGTGACCATGCAAAAGCACCTGCGCTCCGGCGAGGCGTCCATCGACCCAATCGGGAGCCTTGGCGGCAAGCCAGTCAGCCAGCAGCCACACCTGCTTGCTGAGCTTTTGTGCCCGCGCATCGTTTGGGAAAAATTCCAGCGCTTCGTCCTTGAAGACGCTGGCGCAGCTTGGTTCCAGAAAAATGAACGGCAGTCCGGCTTCAATCTCTGCCGCCACGCGATCGAGCACGTTCGCCAGATAGCCGCGCGCCGTGTCCAGCAGGCCGAAGTCATAAAGCGCGCGTCCGCAACAGATAGGCCCGCGAGTGGTCTGCACGCGGAAGCCGGCTTGCGTCAGCACGCGCTCCGCGGCAGCCAGCGCCTGCGGATGGTAGTAGTTGTTCCAGGTGTCGGCCCATAGCACGACTGGTCGAGATTCCTGGTCTCCCGCCCTTTCCGCCGAGGGACGCTGCAAGGATGGGGCGCCCAGCGGACATTGGGCGTTGCCGGACCCGTCTTTGACGCGCGCCTTCTTGTAGCTCTTTGCCGCCAGTTGCGGCATCTGCCGCTCTTGCGCCACTCCCACAATGCGCTTGATCAGCGGGCTCGTGATCGAATTCGAAAGCACGAAGTTGGTCAGCGCCGGCGTCAGCGATCCGAGCCGCGCCATTTTGTCCGCAAATCCAAACACGTAATGATGCAGCGGATGCAACTTGCCCTTGTACTTTTGCGCCAGAAACTCGGATTTGTACTGCGCCATGTCCACCTGCACGGGGCACTCCGTCTTGCAGGCCTTGCAACTCAGGCACAGGTCCAGCGCCTCGTGCACTGCTTCGCTCTGGAAGCCCTCTTCGCGCAGCGCGCCGGCCAGCATCTCCCACAGCAGGCGCGCGCGTCCACGTGTCGAGTGCTGCTCCTGCCCGGTTGCGCGGTAGCTGGGACACATCACGCCGCCGTCTTTCTTCAGGCAGGCACCCACTCCCACGCAGCGCGCCGCGGCGTCTTCCAACGACCCTGCATCGGCGGCGAAAACAAAATGCGTTTCCAGTTTTGCAGGTGCGCCGTTCTTGCTCTCTTCACGCGGCCCGTAACGCAAATTCTCCACCGGATCGTAGACGCGCACCGCATCCGTCAGCTTGCCCGGATTCATGCGATTGTCCGGATCCCAGATCGCCTTGAATTCCTTGAAAGCATGCGCCAGTTCCGGTCCAAACATTTTGGGCAACAGCACCGCGCGCGCCTGCCCATCGCCGTGCTCGCCGCTGAGCGATCCACCCAGCGACACAACAATGTCCGCCGCGCGATCGATGAACTCGCGAAACCTGCGCAGGCCTTCGATAGTGCGGAAATCGAAGTTGATGCGCAGGTGCACGCAGCCTTGTCCGTAATGCCCGTAAAGCGGGCTGCGGTAGCCGTATTCGCCCATCAGCGCGTTCAGCTTGCGCAGATACGTGCCCAGGTGCACAGGAGGAATGCCGGCATCGTCCCAGCCTTCCCAGCGATCCGGCTCTCCCGGCACGGCGACCGTCGCGCCCAGCGCGGATTCGCGCACCTTCCACACGCTCGCCGCGTCTTCGTGGTTGTAGATGCGCGCGCGCGGCGCTTCCGGCCAGCTTTGCGCAACGGCCGCAAGGGCCTCGGCTTTGCTCTGCGCCTCTGCTGCGTCCCACGCGCCCATTTCGACCAGCAAGAACCCTCCACCCGGCGGAAGAAGCTTCACATCGTCGACCGCCAGATTCTTGCGCAGCATGAATTCGACAAGCAATCCGTCAAAACCCTCCAGACCAATGGGGCCGAATTCAAGCACGCGCGGCACCGCATCGGCAGCGAGATAAGGATCGTCGAACGCCAGCGCCGTGAGAACCCGATACGGCGGACTGGAGGTAAGGTTCAGCGTAGCGGAAACGACCGTTGCGCAGGTTCCCTCCGAGCCTACCAGCGCCCGCGCAAGGTTGAATCCATTTTCAGGCAGCAACTCATCGAGGTTATACCCCGAGACGCGCCGCGGTATGCGCGGAAATTTCTCCCGGATCAGGTCCGCATATTGATCGCGCAATTGCACCAGCCGCGCATAAATCTCTCCCACGCGCCCGCCGCCGCGCATCAGGTTTTCCAACTCTTCCGGGCTGGTGCGAGCCACGTTCATGCGCGTGCCGTCATAGAGCACAATCTTCATGCGCTCCACGTTGTCGACGACCTTGCCGCCCAGCAGTCCGTGCACGCCGCAACTGTTGTTGCCGATCATGCCGCCCAGCGTGCAGCGGCTGTGCGTGGCAGGGTCGGGAGCATAGGTCAGATGATGAACCTCGGCGGCTTCGCGCAGGCGGTCAAGCACAATGCCCGGCTCGACAACGGCAAGCTTCGCATCTGGATCGATGGATGTGAGGCCGCGCATGTATCGCGAATAATCGAACACCACCGCAACGTTGGCGCATTGCCCGGCGAGACTGGTGCCCGCGCCGCGCGGCAACACCGCTGCGCCCATCGCGCGGCACGCGGCCATGGCTGCTTCCACATCGGCCGCATCGCGAGGAGCGACCACGCCCACCGGCATCTGGCGATAATTCGACGAGTCGGCCGCGTACAGCGCGCGCGACCCGCGATCGAACAGCACATCGCCGCGCACCGTGGCCTTGAGCCGCGCCTCGAGTTCGCGATGCGCGGAAAACAGCTCATGGTCCAGCGGAGCCTGGTTCATCAGAACGGAAATGGGAAGAATGCTCACGAAGGAATCCTAGCCCCATTCAAGAGTAACTTGCGTGAGTGGAATCACAAAAAATGAGCGGAGCTTTGACAACAGCGACTGAACAGAGGGAATATACCGCATTACGAATTTCGACACAGTCGAATGCTGAGCCGAACGAAAACGGATTCGACGAAATGCAGCGAGTTAGCAGGCTAGCGGGGAGCTGAATCGCCAACCGTTCCATCTCTTCGCGAGCCGGATTCCCGGAACCTGCGGCTGAGTTGTCGATCCCTGGTCAACGAACTGTGCCTCAAAACGTTCATATCATCTATCTATCAAGTTATTCGGCGCTCAGCTGCGAGTTATCGCGCGGGCCACTCTTCGACCACAATTCCTAAATCGTTGAGTTCCCGAATAGCTGCTTCCACGTTGCGGCGAAGCTTGGGCCGGTCTTTGCGGCCGGCGAGCGGGGACTCGGCGACGGCGATCACGCGGCCATAGCGCCAGGCGCCGGGCGGGAGCGCAATCAATGCCTCGGCAAGGTCGCTGGGCCGTATCTGCAACTCCTGGCGGCGCGCTGCTTCGGGGCGCAGGATGGTTCCCACTCCCAGGCTGCTGGGGTTGGCATCGGCCATGGTAATGCGCAAAGTGAGCATGCCGGCATCCACTGAGAGAAAGGGATTGGCCCATGCGCCGGGCTCATGCACATCGATATAGAGGCTCTTCGTGGGCAATGGAATGCGCGCCAGCGCAGCCCGCTGCTGGTCGCGTTTGGTGGCCGTGGCCTGCGCCTGATGCTCGGCGTTTACGGCATGCTGCGCCACACCCACCACTGCCTGCTCTTCCTTGTGGCACGCGGCAAGACACAGCCCCAGCATGAGCGCCAAAGTTGCATAGATCGCTGCCGGTAAGTTGAGCCGCCGTTTCTTACTCACTATGACAGAATAACAGTACCTGGGAAGTTAGATTTATCTCCTTTTCCATTGCTGAAGATATTGCCCGCACGCCGCGACTATTCAAAAACCCGCGCCGTTGGCGGGGTCTCACTGGCCTGAAAGTAACCACGCATTTGTGACCTGCGGGTTACAGACGTTCTACACGAATTGTATTATTCTTCGAATCTGTATCGCGCTCGGGGTATGCTCGAAAAGCGCTCGAAGGCGAAATGGGGTAACTTTGCCGGATCAGTTTTTCTGTGGAGGTAAACGCGTGTACTCACAAAAAGTCCGCACGGCGGGCCGGGTTCTTGTTCTTGCATTTGTGGCTTCGTTGCCAGGTTCCCTGTTTGCTCAGGTTTCAGCCAGCCAGGGAAAGGGCAACGCAAATGCTCCCGCGCCCAAGTGGGATATTTTTGTGGGCTACTCCATGCTCGACCCAAGAGGAACCTTTTATCCCATCCAGCCCGATGGTTCGGTGCTTCCTGTTTCGTTCAAAATTGAGAAAACCGGCATGATTGAGAGCGCGTCTTATTTTTTCAATCGCAACGTCGGAATTCAGGTAGAGTCCGCGCAGCACGATCTGTTTACCAACACCGGATTCCCGCTCACCGGTACCAGCAACAGCGGCATACTCACGCTCGAAAGCGGTTTGATTTATCGCTGGCCGGGCGTTCACTTCACTCCTTTCGTGCACGGCTATGCGGGCGGCGCGGATGTGGACGGCCCGGATCACGAGCCTTATACCTGGGGCCCGGTGGTGGGCGGCGGGGGCGGCCTTGACTGGTACTTCGGCTGCCACTTTGGCGTTCGCCTGTTCCAGGCC
>Ga0302325_10025676_pt1 | contig 12243 bp, 9 predicted proteins | sample Palsa_T0_2_FD_201948 | JGI IMG/M metagenome (GOLD analysis project Ga0302325, IMG submission 201948) | Peat permafrost microbial communities from Stordalen Mire near Abisko, Sweden - Palsa_T0_2 | ecosystem: Environmental > Terrestrial > Soil > Palsa > Peat permafrost | place: Sweden: Abisko...
GCGAGCGTGGCGCTCGCTTGAATTTTCTCGGCCGTGGCGCTTTGTCGATCTTGACTCTGTCGTCGCAGCGCGATTTCAGTCTTCTTATCCATTAGTGTGCCCTCCGGTTTAAGCCCCAGCTAAAGTCCGACTGACCTGCCCCGTAATGACAGCTCATGCAGCTATTGCCGCCCGCTCCGGCGGCATCGTTCTGGGTTTGAAAGTAAGTCTCCATGGTAGCGTTGACAACACCATTAACAGGGAATGCGCTACCCGCGTTTTGCGGATAGACGCCATGGTGTTGCATCAGCTTGAACGGATTGCCGGGGCCGATGCCGGGGCTGAAAGGCCACTGCGTTACGACCAGTTGGTAATACTGCCAAACCGTTCCTTTCAGCAGTTGCTGGTAGTAGGTATTGAAATCTCGAGTGGATGCGCCGGGCGGAGTGTTGGGGATTGCATTAATCCGCGTGACCTGCACCGGCGGCGGAGACGGTGGCAGCTTCGGCGAAGGTTTGTAGTTGTATCCGCCAACCGTCGGGGGTTTGTCCGTCCCGTTGTTGAAAGAATAGCCGTTGGAAGGCGGGGACGGCTTCGGCGAAATATCGCTATCCGGCGGCACGTTGTCCACCTGTTCGAAGGTTGACCAGACCCATTCGGTAAACGGACTTATCTTATGGGCGATATGCAGTCCAACCAGCAGAACTGTTTTCGACGTGCATGACTTGCTCTGTGGGTCATAAACCTGCGCTGTCGTGGCATAGAAGCGACTCGCGTCATCCTTGTCTGTCTTGATGCGCCATGCTGCTTTCACCATGATTGAGCCAAGGCTGTTCGTCGGTGTCGTCGTGGTCATCGGCATCTGCACCCCAAACCGCGCATTCTCTTTCGGTGCAAGGTTTTTCAAAAGGTAAAGCCACGAGGTACGATCGTTGTCCTGACCCCGAATGAAGTTGTATTGCGCTTGATCGTAGCGGATGTCGTAATAAACATAGTTCCCCCGCTGATCGACGAGCGGGTATGAAAACGCCTGGCTGGTTTGCATCAACGGCGTATTGCCCTTGCTTAGGAAAATGAGTGTCATTTGTCCGGCTTGGCTGTTGGTGCACGGTTTGACCGGACTGTCGGACGACTCCCAGGGGCTCGGCCTCTGATCTCCTTGCCCAAACAAATCGAAGGTGTCTTTGTAAGTTTCCCACACCACGGGTGTGCCGCTTCCGGCATTGAGAAATACACTCGGGTTGTCAGGTTGATTGGGCACGCCTCGCGAGCCAGTCGCCGCCGGCCAGTTGAGCGCTATGAACGACTCCCACGAGAAGTAGTCGAAGTTCGGTCGAATCTGCAAGGGAGTATTGATTTGTTTGGGAAGTGGGACTGCCCAAGGAAGGTTGCCGCTCACTGTGGCCGGGGGCACGCTCTGAGGGAACCCCGGGGGATATGGCGGTATCACAATCTGAGCGGGGCCAGGACCAGGCGTAGCCGTCATAATGCTGTTATTCGCATTATTGGCCGGCGCGGAGTGCCTGCAACTAAAGTTAACAAGTGCAAAGAGAGCGACTGCAACTATGACAGTAAGGGCTCTGTTGTTTCGAGTCGGATTCCTGCCCATAATTTGCTCCTTTTATTTTCGTGTCCGAGGGAAAACCGATATATCATTCGCTTGCGTGCCCCTTGAATTCGACAACAAGAAGGTGCGTGTCGGTATTGCCGGTGTTCTCCTCGCAGCTAGCCTACGACTGCGGTCCCAGCGAACCCGGAGAGATTTAAGCGTGCATTGATTCCATCCTAAGTGCGGACGAGAAGACCGCACTGGCATGATTCCTTAACGCCGCGAATGTTAACCCACCCATGTTGCCGAGTCAACGATAATGTGCCCTTCCAGGCTGCAGAGGGACTGCCATAAATGCTACGGATTACTCCTGCGCGATCCTCTAGCCTTATTGGGTTCGAACCTCCGCAGATTTCGTGTTAATCTCAACGCCGCATAAATACTGGCGCTGGCGTCGGCTCGACCACACGGACGCCTGCACGAACTTCAAAGAGGCAATGTGGACTATTATGAACCTCATCAAGTCAGTAGGCGAGACACAAGCAGATATCCCGATCTGTTTTCTTGGAGCTGACGCAATGAGGCTTAAACGTCTTCAGTTTGCGATTGCCGCACTTTATCTGGTCAGTTTTGTCTCGCTGTGCCCGGCCCAGACGCCGACAGAACACGACTCTGCTCAAAATAAGGATGATTCAGACTCCAGCAAAACGACTACAAACAATCCGGTTGCCGCTAAACCAAGCGTGGTGACTACCATCACCGTAACCGGCCAACCTCTTGCGGTGTCGCTGGCTCCGGCTTCAGCCAGTGTGGTTGATGACGAGCAGATTAGGAATGCCGACGCACTTACTTCCGCCGATATCATGCGGACCGTGCCTTTCGTCAACTTGGCACAGAATGGAAGTGCAGGTTCGCTGAGCACCATCACGATCCGTGGAGGGAAGCCCAATCAGGTGCTAGTGATGATTGACGGTATCCCTGCGAACGACTTAAGCAACTTGCTGGGAGGGGCTTTCGATTTCTCTAGTCTGCTGACCCATGACGTCGAGCGCATTGAGGTAGTGAGCGGTCCCCTTTCGTCCGGCTACGGCTCAGAGGCCATGAGCGGGGTTGTCAATGTAATCACGAAGCCGACGCACTACGAATCTAACCTGAGTGGGGGCGTGGAGACGGGGTCCTTCGGCACTGCCGGGATGAACCTCGGGGCGGAAGGACTGGAAGGCCGGCTGGGATACAAGTTGTCGGGATCCTTCTTGCGGGTAGGGCAACAAGTCGAATCCGACGCTTTCTCGAACAGCACATTTTCAGTGGCCTCCGACTACAGCCACAGCTCGAGCACCCTTGTGAGCTGGACAGCGCGCTGGATCCAATTCGACGGTTCGGGTTTCCCAGTAGGTGGAGGAGGGCCAGAGTTGTCAATTCTTAGAATCCCGGAGACCAGCAACTCCGGGAGCATTCTGGGGGGCTTCGTAGTTCAACATCATTTCAACGATCTCTGGACAGCAGATATCGATACCGATGTTTTCACTAGGGGCGAGCATGCTTACACGCCACCGATTCTCGACAGCCTTCATCCTTCCCCGGCTTCTCAGCCCAGCACTGACACGCGCACCCGATTTACTCGGTCCCGGGTGACTCTACAGAACGTGTTCAACTTGAAACCCAGATTGCAAGGCCATTTTAATGTGCAGGGCGCTGACGAGATCGGCTACAATAACACGATCATTCAAAGCGTTTATCCGGCGCATTTCACCGACGACAGAGGCATTTTCAATGCTAACGGCGATCTTGTTTACTCCACCCCAAGAATGACGGGAATGGTCGCCTTGGGGATTAACAAGACCTCGGGGTTCAATGTGCAGCTTGCTCCGCGGGTTGGCGCTGCTGTCCCACTGGGGAAAGATACGATTGTTAAAGCAAGCTGGGGCCAGGCATACAATGTGCCATCCTTATATGCGTTAGGTGACCCGAACGTCGGCAACCCCAATCTTCTGCCAGAAGAAGTAACCGGGATGGATGCGGGGGTGCAGCATCACTTCGGCGAAAGGTTCACCCTATCGGGGACCTATTACTACAACCTATTCTCAAATCTCATCGACTTTAGCACCGTCGCTTTTCGGCTGGTAAATCGGTCACATGTGCGTACCGAAGGGGTGGAGACGGAAGCATCGTTCAGAGTAGCCCACGGGATACAGGTAAGGGCGTGGGGATCGTCTCTTGACTGGGAGATCGAGCCTCCTGGCGAACCGTTGCGGGACCAGCCCGACTGGCAGGCTGGATTCAGCCTCGATGCCAAGTTTCCCAAACAGATCAGAGCGTCCAGCACGACCGTGTGGGTAGGCAGGCGATACGATTTCCAAGTTCCGGCGCCAGATATCACAACGGTAGGAGGGTACTCCACGACAAACTTGGTGGTCGGATACGACGGGTTTCGGCACACATCCTTATTTGCCAGAATTGACAATGTTTTCAATGCGCGATTTCACGAATATTTGGGGTTTCCCAACCCGGGAATCTCCGTTCAAATCGGCGTGACTTATCAGACGCGATAAATCTGGTTCGATCTAATGAGTGTAATCCCACCGCCTTTTCAGCGGTCAGCTTTGAGCCTCCGTTACAATGGCGTGGAGATGGACGAGTATCGCGCAGGCGGGCGCGCAGTCACCAACTGAGCGTCCCCCGGAAATAACGGTTGATGGGGCGTGTACTTTGACTGACGCAATGCCTCTTAAGAATTACCGTTTTGGGACTTTTGCAGTCGCCCCTCAAGAAATCGAATGAAATATCGTTCATAGTTCCATATTATTCTTAGAATGCGCGTTTGAACTGCCGGAGTGTGTGGTCGCTGACCGCCGGACGTAAACTTCTTGACGGGCCGGCTGGAGTCTCAAGCGGCGGAGTCTACCAAGGCATTGTTCGAGGATTATTGTTGAGAATGCCGCAAATTGCGGCCGTACATGTCATGCATATGGCCTTAAGGGAGGCACAATGAGTTATCTCGATCCGCCGAGGTTTCATTTCCTTGGTCAGTTTTTTGCAAATCCGTCGACGATCAACAACGCCACCGAGAACTACAATCCCGCCGAGGTTTACAACAATAACCCACCCGGTCCCGCGAATCCGAACTCAGTTTGGTGGAACCAGATGGGACAGGCGTTCTTCAAGCCGGTCAGCGGAACGGTCCAATCGGCGATTTTGCAGAACGGGACGATCCTGCAGTCAGGGGCGGATCCCTTCATCGGTGCAGCCATCGCCGTGAAATTCCAGGGTGCGTTGAACCAGTACGGCAAGCTGGTGGATCTGGACCCTGACCAACAGGCGCGCTCCATGATTGTCGGCATGTCGATCCAGATTGCGACGACCGATGGCCAGAGCAATCCCCAGATCGGGTTGACGGGCGATGTTCGCGCCATGGACATGCTCGACGTTTGGGGTCGCGTGGCAGGGGGAGCTGGAGGAGGCATTTTCACCGCCGGCGCCATGTACCAATCGGTGCTGGAGAATATCCAATGGTACGGATTATCGCAATCTCCCTTTCTAACGCAACTCAATTCGGTTAGCCCACTGACGATGTCTTTCAAGTTTGCGGTGGACGGCTACAACGGCAACATCACCTCGGACCAGTTCGGCACGGGGCGTATGACAGGTGCCATTGGACCGTATTTCCCTGGAGAACCGGTCCATTTCGTGGCTAAGCGCCGCGTCTTCGCTCAAAACTGGAATGGGGTTAGCGCTCCGGGAGTGCCAACCCTTTCCAACGGACAGACCGCCTCGCCAATGAACGCGGCGCCCTTTCAGATCGACGGCTCGACGCTGACCATCGACCTTTCGAACTCGATTCCCACCACCGCCATTCTACAAAAGCCGTTCTTTGACCTCGGGACGGTTTCTGTGGTCATCGATCCTGGAGGTTTGAACACCATCGTTACACCGCCGTTGTTTTCCTCGGTGGCGGATTACACCAACCAGTACGAAAATTTTGCCGGAATATTCCAACTCGATTTAGGTTCCAACGCCCAGCTCGCTAGCAATAACGTGATCGGTATTAGCATTGTCCCGCCTTCTAACGTGAGCAGCGCCGTCAGCGGCATCAAGGGGGGCCACCTCAAGGAGGGGCTGACGCTCGCCCAGATCGGAGTGGAACCGGCATCGATATCAGGGGCAATGCTGGCCCTTTCCGAAAACACCGGCGGTATCTTCGTCGACGTGGATCTTAACGCTATTCGCATGGAGGATGGTGCTCCGGCGTGGTCTTCAGCCTCGGAGTCGGGAACGGACGTTACTTCGAACGGGCAGATTGGGCTGTGGGCGACGCGATATGGCGCACCGGCAGCGAACCTCACGGTCAAGCTGCAAGTAGCGCGGAACGTCTACCAGTTCCCGAACGCACAGGGGGAGCCGAACGTCATCAACAACTCTCCTTCTTCGGCGATTTCCTGGCCAAAGTCGGTCACTACGGACACCAACGGCTGCGCCGTACTCAATTTCACGGCGAATGGTCTGCAGGCAAGCCAAAAACCGCCGGAACGCGAGTTTGTGGACGGGCAACTCTACCTGTTTTCCCATGACTACACCATGGATGGCGTCCAACCGATCACTCTGCTGGTGTTCGAAAACATCCCGCCCAACCCGAATCCGACATGGTGGCAGGACATTTATCCCATCTTTTATCAGTACGCGCGGCTCTACCCGTTCATGCGCGGCCTGATCGACCTGTCGGACTATTCGACCATGGCCACTTCCAGCATTGCCGCAAAGATCCAGGGAGCGCTCTCGCTGCCCCGGACCGATGCCGCTTACATGCCGGTAACGCGCGATCTCTCCGTCGGCAAGACTAACCTAATTCTCACCTGGATCAAGAACGGCATGCCCGAGGGCACCAAGCCGTCTTCCGCAAGTTCATCCGTCTAAAGGAGACGGGCGCCATGACGAAACACGTAGGAAGATCTGCAATTGCCAGGATTGTGTTGCTCGCTGCTTCCGCTGTTGTGTGTTGGGCACAGTCGACGCCCCAGTTCACGGTCTCGTTGAATCCCGTGACTATGCCCGGATTGCCGTCCTTGCAATCGTCCGCGTGGGCGCAATCCGGCGGAAAGTGGTTGTTGGTCGGAGGCCGGACCAATGGCTTGCACTTGTTCGTGCAATCCTCGAACAACGGCGCCACCCCGCCGCCCAACGCGTTTCCGACCGCATCCGCAAATACGAATTTGTGGGTGATCGATCCGGTGAATCAGAAGGTCTATTCCGAATCATTGCAGAGCGCCGTTCTCTCGTCCACGATTGTCGCTCAACTTTCGGCCAACAACGCCCAGCGTGCCCAGAACGGCGACACGCTCTACATCATCGGCGGCTACGGCTCGAACGGCCCAAACATGATCACGTTTCCTTATCTCACTGCGATTCAGGTGAGCGAGGCAATCAACGCCATCATCAATCAACAGCCCCTCACTAACTACGTTCAGCAGACGAACACGTTCGTGGATTGCCCGCAGGCGGGGGCCAATGCCTTCGCTAGCTGCCAGGCGCAGCAGCAGCAGCAGCCTTGTCCGACGGGCCCGACTTATCAGCAGTGCATCCAGCAACAGCAGAGCACTTGCCTGCAACAGCAACAGCAGGCGACTGCGCAGTGCGCTTCCCAGGTGCAGAACGGGTCGGTCTCCGGCTTGCCTACGGACACGGGATACTACGCCAGGGTCACAGGCGGCGGAATGGCCCAGGTCGGCAATTATTACTACTTGGTGATGGGCCAGGACTTTGAAGGATTGTATTCCACAGCCCAGGGGGACTACGGCAAGTGGCCGTTAAACCAGGTCTATACGCAGCAAATCGCCGCTTTCTGGTTCACACCTCCGCCCAACTTGAGTGCCGCGGTACTGCAAGTATGGCAGCAGGATCCCAATGACCAGAGCGCCCCCTACCATCGACGCGATCTCAATGTGGTTCCAGAATTGAGCGCTTCCGGTGCCCCGGAGAATATTGGGGTTTACGGAGGCGTGTTTGTGCCTGGGCAGGATGTTGCTTATCGCCAGCCGATCCTGATCCAGAACGCAAGTAATCTCGCGCAGGTGTCGGCGAAGGTACAGAAATATCAGCAGTTGATGAGCCAGTACGAATGCGCCCAGTTGTCGATGGCGGATCAGGCTGGCGGCAACATGATCCAGGTTTTCTTCGGCGGTATTAGCCTTTACTTCTTGGACTACAAGACGATGAAACTCAGGATGGATGAGGGTTTGCCCTTCATCCAGAACCTCTCGACGGTGATTCATAATTCGAGCGGCGTGTGGTCAGAGTTTGTGGGCACCGAGCCGTTGCCCGGACTCATGGGTGCCGATGCCATGTTTATTCCTAATCCTAGCGTGACGAGCGTGGCGGCGGCACCGAACGGCGTGATCCTTTTGAACAAACTTCAGGGCAGGACTCTTGTGGGATGGATCTTTGGCGGGATTGTCGCCAGTACACCGGAGACGGGAATCACCAAGACTCCGCCCCCGCAAGCGTCGAATGCGCTGTATGAGGTTTGGGTGATGCCGGGCACTCCTCCAGCAAATTACTGGATTCCGGCGGTTGCACCCGTGGCCACTACCGCTGCTCCTCCTCCTAAGCCAACATCCTAGAATGCTGAGCCGTTTTGTTTCTTAAGATAGAAATTCAACCTAGTGGCTTTGCCATATACGCGTGGTATTGGCACCGTCACAGCCAGTCAGCCAGTCTTGCGGTACTGAGCGGCCGCGAGTAGGATCGGGAGACACTCGGCGCCAAATTGGAATTCCTTCAGAAATTGACTGAAACCGGACGGACATCGCCGTGGCGGAAAGGAAGTTTACGATGAGCAAGAAATCTGAACATGCTGAACTAAACATCGTCGGCACATGGGAGATGGTGGAGGCATGGGACATTGGAGACGATCCGAAAAAGCCTAGGAAGAAAACCTATCCATGGGGCAATCCCCCGGCCGGATACTGGGTGTATGACTCCAGTGGTCATTTCAGTCTGATGATTTCGCAGAATCCGCCGCTGGCTATCCCCGCCGGCCCCTTCCCCGGCGCGGGCGCAACCAATCAGCCCGCGTGGCTCAGTCCTACTGCGCCATGGAAGGTGCCGTACGAGTTACTCTTCGACACCTTTTCGCGAGCCCAGCCCTACGCCTATTTCGGCACTTACACGGTAACGTGGGACCCCGGGAACCGGAAAGGCACCATCCACCACAAGGTATTTTCCGATGTAATGCGCGCCTATACCGGTACGGTGCAAGACAGGCCGTTTGTGTTTGACGGACCCGATTATCTCAACGTCGGAACGCCGGGGCAGTATTTGCGCCGGCTCAAGCGGCTGACCTGACAATGCGGGGAGGCGCCACAAAAGACGGTCCACCCGGGAAGACCTGGGACCCAGAGGGCGGCCTCCAGAACTTCTAATTTCCCGTGGGGGGACAGTACTTTATTCGTTCACTGGAGGTTCGGATGGGAGATATCCTCACTATGTAGATCCGGTTTTCGACCACGCGGTTAATCTCTACGGAACGAAAGGAGGGTAAGCATGTCAAACGGTTACACCCAAGTCTACAAGTTCTCTTCAGGTCTTGGAGATGATAACCATCTCAAAGAGATCAATGCATTATCTGGTCAAGGATACCGCATTGCTCACATGCTCTATGCGCCATCAGGCGAACTCAACAATAAACCGATCATTGTTCTGATGGAACTGACAAATGCGCCAGATTCGCAAGAGTATTCTCGATAACTTTCACAGGCCACTACCCGAACCAGTTGTCTCTTTACGACAACTTTGCGTGGCCGCGCAGCCGGGGCGGTGGGAGCCGGGAAACCGATGCAGAGCCAAGCAGGGCCAAAGGCGTGTCTGACAAAACCGGATGGGAGTGCTGCACACCACTGGAACACGCGTTGGGGCAGATGGATCGATGCCCAAGGGAGGGAATTGCTCGATCAGCAACAAAGAGGCAGCAGAACCCTCCCCCGAGGACGCCTTGCCTAGCCCATTACTGAGTAGTATCGGTGGTGACGATGCCGGTTGGACCAGACTTTTCTGCCTTCGCTTTCTTGGTAGCCATGGTCTTGTCGACCCAGTCATCAGCCGTCTTGAGGTCGGACTTACGGGCGTCCGCATTGTCGCATTCGTACTCGGCGCGCTGGCGGTATAGCAAGTTCAAGTACGCCATGGCATCGTCATAGTCAGGACGAAGCTGGATGGCCTTCTGGAGGTTCTGGATACCGTCTTCGACGCGCTGCGCATTTACCTGCTGCAGGTCAGTGCAAGCCTTCTTGTCTTTCAGTTCGTCGGTCGGCTTCAGACCCAGCTCGGCACGGGCTTTCTGGTCCGGCTGGTATGCTTCCATCCAGTCAATGACGGCCAGGGAGTAGTAGGTTTCAGGATCGTTGGGATCCAGTTCGGCGATTTTTTGGTAATATTCCTTGGCCTGGTCGAATTTCTTCTGCTGGAAGTACATCGACGCGATGCCCTTCAGGCTATGGATCTGCTGCTCTTTGGGGGGATGCAGCTCCAAAACCTGCTTAAAGACGTCGATGGCCTGCTCTGCATAACGATTATTGTCGGGCGAATCGGCGCCGGGAATGTACTGTCCCATGTACGCAGTCGCCAAATAAAGGCGGGCATTGGTCAAGCTGGGATCAAGCGCAACTGCGTCCTTGAAATGTTCAATAGCGTCTTCGTATTTTGCGTTCTTATAAGCCTGCACGCCCTTGTTGAGTTGGTCGCGCGCTCTCAGTTTGTTGCAGCCGATGGCTGAGAACAGCACAAGCAGAACAGCAAGTACAGTGAGTACCCGTCCGCTCTTGTTCATGTTGAATATCACTCTCCGTTGCGTTATTCGGATCCCGAGCGATGGCGGGACGGGCGCAAGCCAACGTCCCGCTCATCCAGAAGGAGATGCCGCCCGAACCATGTTCCTGTATCCGGCTCCATGACAGGCAGAGGACCGCGCGCCATGGGCCTGGGTTTCCCCGTGCCTAGCCGCCAGCTTCGATCTTGGCGGTAATCAGTCCGACCTTATCGACCCCGGCGGCATGTGCGGTGTCGATGACCTGGGCCACATCATTGAAGGGCAGGTCCGTGTCAGCCTTAACGAACATCACCTTCTCAGCGCGGGTCTTAAAGATGTCATTCAGACGACCTTCCAAGTTCTCCCACGTGACGTCGTCCTGGTTGATTTTGAGCGCGGGTTTATCGCCCGGCCCTCTGATCACCTGCACCACAATGGTGCGATCGTTGCTGGGAGGCGGTTGATTCTTGTCCTTGGGCGGTTGAGGAACCAGCACGTCCAGGCCTTTTGGTGTCAGCGGCGTGATCACCATGAAGATAATGAGCAACACCAGCAAGACGTCAATCAGCGGCGTTACGTTCATATCGGCGGTGGGTCCGCTACCGGACCCACCGGCTGTCATTCCCATAATGAACTCCCTAGTCGGTGCTCGAGGGGGCACCTGTCGGCGGCTTACTGCCCGCCGGTCCTTCGTGTCTCTGCTCGGTCAACAATCCTACATCGTCAACGCCGGCGGCGCGGACGTTGTCCACCACGTCCACCACGGCGCCATATTTGGCGCGCAGGTCAGCCCGGATGAAGATGCGCTTGTCCGGTTTGTCGGCCAGGCGATCCTTCACTTTGTTGGTCAGGTCTTCCACCTTGATCCGGTCGGTCCCAAAGTAAACCTGACCGTCCCGCATGACCACCACGAGCAAGGCGTCTTCCTTGTCCGCATCCGGCATGGAAGTCGGATTATTCACCTTGGCCATGTCAACGCTCGCGCCCTTTTGCAGCATAGGAGTGATGACCATGAAGATGATGAGCAGCACCAGCATCACGTCTACCATCGGAGTGACGTTGATGTTGGAATTAACCTTGCTGCCCTCGTTGCGTAGTGCGAGTGCCATACGTTCAACCTCCTGTCGGCTGGGTTCGACCTCAGCTGCTTATGCCAAGTCTCCCAGTTAGCGGCGAACGCTGCGACGCTTCAGGAAATAGTCGATCAGCTCGCTGGAGCTGTTGTCCATTTCCACGTCGAAGGCTTCCACCTTGCCGGTGAAGTAGTTGAACATCATGACGGCTGGAATGGCGACGAACAGTCCGACGGCGGTGGTCACCAGGGCTTCGGAAATACCGCCCGCGACCGCGCCTAGACCGGTGGCCTTCTGGGTGGAAATTTCCTTGAAGGCGTTCAGAATGCCGACCACGGTGCCGAACAGTCCGACAAAGGGAGCGGTGGAACCGATGGTGGCCAGACCTCCCAAGCCGCGCTTCAATTCAGCGTGAACGATGGCTTCGGCACGCTCCAGGGCGCGCTTGGAAGCTTCGATCTGCTCGCCGGGGATGTCCGCAGAGTCGCCGTGGGCCTTGAACTCTTGCAGGCCAGCGGTGACGACCTTGGCCAGGTGGCTCTTCTTGTTGCGCTCGGCGACCTTGATGGCTTCATCGATCTTGCCTTCACGCAGAGCGCCGGCGACAGCGGGAGCAAACGCGCGCGACTGCTTACGGGCGGCGCTGAACGCCATAGCGCGGTCGATCATCACGCCAATGGACCAGCCTGACATGATGAACAGAATGATGACGGTGATCTTCGCCAGAATTCCCATCTGCCTCCACAGCGAGACGGGATCCCAACCAACGGTCGATTCCTGGAAGATCCAGGCGGCCGCCGAGGGCACATGGCTGAGGGCGTAGGTTGCAAGGTTAGCTAAGAACA
>Ga0302325_10025677_pt1 | contig 12243 bp, 10 predicted proteins | sample Palsa_T0_2_FD_201948 | JGI IMG/M metagenome (GOLD analysis project Ga0302325, IMG submission 201948) | Peat permafrost microbial communities from Stordalen Mire near Abisko, Sweden - Palsa_T0_2 | ecosystem: Environmental > Terrestrial > Soil > Palsa > Peat permafrost | place: Sweden: Abisko...
CGCCACCGTCTTCAGCTTCCCTAGCCCACCTTGCTGTCTCCTCTCAAACACGTCCATCATTGTGTAAATATGACTTTTACACGCTCTCAGGACTAATTCTTCTAGCGACTCTAGCAAGCTTTCCACGAAGCGCAAGTTTGGCTGACGACGACGCTCAGGAGGCATTCCCCATAAGGGTATTGATTGGGATAGCGGGCGGTGGTATTGGCGTCAACACCGAGCTATGGGCAAGGTCTCTCTTCTTATTCGAAGAGCGGAAAACCCATGCAAATGTTGGAACACGTCGATCTTCAGCTCATCTGGCAATCTGTGAAGAACCATGATACCGAGAGAACTTCGGAATTTGAAGGTGTAAGACACGTGAACGAGGCGCGGACGGCGCGTGGTGAGAGAACGATAAATCCTTTGCTGACAAAGCTACCTCATGGTACACAAAGGAAATTCATCTCATTTGGAAGCCGTGGAAGATCCACGGTTGAGAATTACGAGCAAGTGCGGGCTAGCTGAGTGATAGAGACCAGACCTCTCACCAAGCTGCCTGTCCATCAACGTTCCTCGCGCTATCTCCTGAGTTAGACGGCCCTTGGTGGGACGTTGCCAGAAACAGACCTTCTTGAATTCTTGCACGTGTTAGTTCCGTCCTAAAGTCCTGTTGTATTCTGCATTCGGGACAAAAGGATGCCATTAGCCACCCTTCTTTAGAGCCGAAGTGAAACTTAACGACAACTTAGCTCGTACGATCTCAGCCAGATACCGAAACCCTAAAGTGCTCTATTCTTGGCGTGCAAGCCGAGCGGAGAGTTGCGTGTTAAACAAATCATATCGACAAACAAGAGGTACCGAGACGGCTCGCACTCACTCATGAGTCATGACTCCAACACGTGTCCGCTTTCTCAGCAATTGTTCATCACTTGATATATGTAGAGTCTTACGAACAAGGCTGCTATTTGGAGCTCACCTTCTCCGTGGCTGCTGTTGTGGCGTTCCATGGCGCTTGTGAAGTTGCGGGACTTCCCTAACGATTCCTCCCCGTTATGCACCGGGTTTCTTTTCCATATCAACTGGGGCATTTCCGACCGGAACTTGCCTTGGAGACGCTGGCAGACTGTTGACGTTGCCGAGTTGATGAAACATCGACATTTCTCTGCTCTCAGCCAAAAGGCAAAGCTCAGGTTCTCGAGATGGGGAGTGGGATTCAAAATAAGGTCTTATCTTCTGCAGTTGCACAAGAAATACTGACAATCTCACATCGCACAACTAAATTTCATCACAGCCCAATACCATTATCTCCAAACTATGGGTAAAGCTCCTGTCTCTTCCTTTCCGGTGTTTTTGGGGTCCCGCCTACTGTAGAACATCTGCCGAAAACGCCCAAGCACTCTGCATGTCTGGTCGGCCCGATCGACCAAAAAGTACAGTACAATAGAACTTTATTTTAGGCACCAACTTTCCTTGATCAGTAAAAACACTTTAAATACTCACTAAACACTGTATGTTAAGTATAAGCTATTATGCGCTATGAGTTTAAGCTTTTATACGCTATGTACGCACTGTACTTATTATGCGATAAGGAAGCTATTAAAACCCAATTTTTTTTATCTCTTTTAAAATCTCAAAAAATAAGTATATAATATAAGATTATATCTTTAACATATAATTCCCTTAAGAAACAAAACAATTTAAGCTTATAAAGCTTATAAAATAAGATTTAAAAGTTAAGAAAAAGATGCTTTAAGCGAAAAGTTCTATTGTCGGTTTTGATCGATCGGCCCGACGGTAGCATGGCATGGGTTCAACGCCACGAGTTCAGTAGCCGAGCGAATGTGGGGCGTTAGGGATTTTGAATCACTAACCAACCAACGATTGACGAGCTTCGCTTCTGAACTGAAAAGTATTGGAACTGTATGGGTGACAATGCAGGTAGATGCCAGCGGGACAATAATATCTGCAAAGCTTTGGAGAAAATGGATCAGGGTATCATATTTATTAGCTGTCTTGCCTGCCTATCTGCATGATATGAACTTGCTGATCTCCCGCAAGTGGCGGAGATCTTTCTTCTCAATATCAAACTGTTTGGAATTGTCCACACTCAGTGTCAACCCTTTCTCATTGTTATTTTTTTGAAAGTCAGGCAGATTCAAGATGGGGCTGGGTGTCCTGGAAGGTAACACCCATTCTCCTAACTCGGACTTCACACAATTGAAACAATTGTGCTTATTGCGTTCTAGATCACAAGCTCACTCACGTCCCCGGGACGGTGTTGTTGAACGATCAAGCGGCTCAAACTGAGGAGATCACCCACAGTCTTAAGCATGGCACTGGAACAAACTCCCACATCGTGCTCTCTCCACAACCCAGTGAAGATCCAAACGATCCTCTCAATTGGCCGATGTGGAAGAAAGAGATGATCGTTGCCATCTTATGTCTTGGCGCTATGCTGAACGCCGGCACAAATGTAAGTGCCGTACCCCCCATCAAACCAACACACTCTGACCAGCATAGGGACCATTCCTCAATGCCTCATACTTCGTCATTGCTGAGAAAGTCGGAAAGCCACTGACTACCGTCGTGCTTGTCTCGGGCTACAATCTTCTTGCCGCAGGCTGCTCCGGACCCATAGTCTGCGCGCTCAGTCGCAAATATGGCAAACGGCCCGTCTTCCTTGTTTCAACGCTCTTCGGTATCATTGGTACTGCAATTGGAGAGGCAAAGATTAGCTACAACTACCTCCTCACCGCACGCATCATACAAGGTTTCTCCACTAGTGCTTTCGAATCCCTGATCGTCGCCTCAATTGGAGACTTGTACTTCGTCCATCAACGTGGTCTCCGTATAGCCGTAATCAACTTCATCCAAAATTCCGCGTCCTCGCTCGCCTCCATCATCTGCGGACAAGTTTTCGCTAACCTTGGCTGGCTCTGGCTCTTTCACATGTTCCAGATCTTCCTGGTCGTCCAATTTGTGTTAATGTTTCTCTTTTGTCCCGAAACAACCTATCTCCGCGACGTTCGCTACGAAACCGACGTCGTGGCTGACGAGAAACTCGATGAACTAGCGAGAATTGAGGAAGAGCATAGGGAAGTAGAGGTCGGAATGGAGCCAGCGAATATACCGAAGAAGAAGACATTCGTTCAGGAATTGGCCGTCTACACGGGCGTTTATTCGCAAGACAATATGTTGAAGTATTTGGTAGGCCCTTTCATTACGCTGTTGAATCCGGCTGCTTGCTATGCGGTCATCACTTCCGGCTTGCTGAACAGCTGGTATGTGGGATCAGCTATTATCCTCGCGGGTATCTTTTCTGGGCCGCCGTGGAAATTTGGGCCTGCGCAGATCGGGTATCTTGGTGCTGGACCGTTCCTTGGTGGTATGATTGGGTCGATTGTTGTGGCTTGGGCGAGTGACCCTGTCATCAAGTATATGGGGAAACGGAACAAAGGTGTCTAGTAAGTCTTCGCTTTCTCTTTTTTATGCAGCCTTTGACTGACTTTGTTTCAGCGAGCCAGAATTCCGCCTCGTATTCATGAGTGCAGCCTGTGTCTTCTGTGGCATCGGCATGTTTCTTTTCGGATACACAATGGCTATTGGCGCTAATGCAGTTGTATGTGCTTTTCTCCAAGGCGTCATGATGGTGGGTGTTCTCATCGGAATTTTTGCCACGCTGGCCTATGGCCTCGATGCCTTCCGAAATCAAAGCAACGAGATATTCATCATGAACATGCTCTTCAAGGTAAATAATCTCCTTTCCCATCTCTCATCCTGTATTCTTCAGCTGACATGATGCAGAACTTTATGTTTTATGGCCTCTCCAACTTCGCCAACAACTGGGTCGAAGCCAACGGCCCGGAACAAATCATGTACGTCTTTGGCGGGACCTCGATCTTCTTATCCTTGTTGGCGATCCCAGTCTACATCTTCGGGAAACGCTTGAGGAGCTGGTGGACGAGACATGATCTCTTTGTTCTCTTGAAGATGGAGACGAAAGGACCAAGGTTGGAAATGTCATGAGGTGATGTTGGGTGATGGAGGGAGGGATAGGGCCGGAGACTTCGCGATGCGATGCTCTACCAGAACGATGTTGGGGGTAAACGGAACTCGCATGTTTCTATCACTTCCCTCATGTGACGGCGTTGCAAGACTCAATACATAACTCGCAGCACCATGTCAACACGCCCGCTTTCGCTTGACCTCGCTTAGCCCCTTAGCCAACATCCAAACCACCAATTTTTTTTTTAAAAAAATATCACAAAAGCATAAAAAAAGACCCTCCAAGGGATTGCTCCCAAGGAGGCGGTTTCCACAGTAAGGCCCCATGCGATACGGTGCATACGTCAGCAACCGTCCCCCTGACTTGCCGCGCTCGTTCCTAACTAGAAGAAGCAAATCCCCGTCCTTTTCGAACTGCCAGGACCGCGCTAGATAAAGGACCTGCGTTCCCTATCATGATGAGTGCTTTACTCCGAAGAGACAGAATTAGGACAAACCTAAATCCAACACAATCACCTATCTGTGTACACCGTTGAGAGCAAAATCGCTTATTTGAATTGATAAAGGTCAATTGTAATTCGGATCGGGGAATAAGGTTGCGCCGGCCGACGGCGGAAGGGGAGAGGATTCACTTCCAGGTAGGTGAATCGTTCAGCATAGGATGGTTCAAGGTCTACATCAATGGAGCTGTTCATGTAGATGCTCTGACCGATTTGGGGAATGTCATTTACAAGTTGACGCTGGTTTATTACTGGCATATCAGATGGCCAATTCCTATCCCCTTTCGAGCAAGAGTCTAAGACTTATTATTCCATTCTCTTCAAAGTACATGTGACCGCCGCAGACGGTGTGTACCATTATCTTTGGAGTCTAAGGCTGCTTCTCTAGACTCTAATCCGAATGGACTATGGTTAAGAGGGTAAGACTGCTTCTCCAAGATACAGCGAGCGAGTTCTTCATCCGGTATCTACACCTTCATACCAGTGTTTGCACTTTATCATATTCAGCTCCCTCGTTATCTCTTGTTGAACAAGTTGTCTCTAGTGGGCTAGAATGTGCTATGTTTGACTTTTCAATGGGCTAGAGTTACAGTGAGAACTTCAAACCTTCCTCGGCAGTTCTTCCAAATTTGCTTGCCAGTCCAGTCAACGCCCAAATTAAATCATTCGACAGCTGTAGCTGAAGCTGAAATGATGCAATTGATTTCAGCTTGCTGGCTGTTTGGCGCGTTTCTTATGGAGATTCTGTACAATTTCCCCGATGAATCCCCGTTAGGTTCTGTATATCTCAAGCTGATATGTTATGGTGGCCATAGGACACTCGTCGGCGATTGTTCTTCGAATGGCTCTTGGGCCTCTAGGGGAACAGAGGTGTCAGCTGCATCCTACGAGGAAGCTGGATCGGTGCCGTTCGAGTGCCATTGAAGGATCTGCTGAGCCTTCTGGAGGTGGTGGATGACATCCACCTTCGTCTCTGAGAGTTGGCGTTTGTCGAAATAGTGGAAGTTATCGGTAGCATTAATTATCGTGTTCGAAACAGATTACCGCCAAGTATACAAAGCTTTATGGAAGATTGATCTTGATGTTGGTGAAGATGAAAAGCTGAAAATGCCACAAAGAAACCAGAACCCAGTTTCGGCAAGCCCCACACTAATCCCAATGCAGACACCCCTTTTTCAATCTACCCCACCTTCCTCAAACAACAACATCACTTCAATGTCACAATTCCTCCGGAACAATCAATCAGTCCTCTCTCATACATATCCCCTTCAATTCTTTTCTGCCCCTTTCTATTCCATGTCAAAACCCTCGTCTAAATGCCCCCTTATCGAAACCCAATCTAAGTGTAACCAGTATGGAAGGAACTTGAATATTCAACACATTGTAGAATATTGCAGAGGCGTTGTAGCTGCAGTGTAACTCTTGCGAGTGCAATGTTTGTGTTTCACTGGGATCTTGGAGAGACTGGAGCCCAAGGTTCCTGTTCGCACTGAGGCGTCATGATCACTTGAACAGGAAGAACAAATAGTGCATGCCGCCTGTGAAAAAGTTGAAAAATGTTCCGCATCTGGCTACAATTCGAAATCAGTTCTGACAGGTTCAACCCTACATCCCAATTTGGAGGCTACCGTATATCCACCAGATAGAGGGACATTCGACCACTGTGTCGGCTTTCATTTGTCACAAGTGCCGTCACTTGACCAAATGAGCCACATCATGTCCGCCTACCCTTGGAAGGTCGTAACTCTCAGCTCCCACGACGTTCTTTCCGGAGTGGTGGAGTCATGTCGCTCAAAAAGCTGCCTGATGAGCTGATACTATAAATCTTTCATCAGCTAAAGTCCCCTAGGGACCTCTCGAGTCTAGCCACATGTTGTCACCACTTCAATAATATCCTTATTCCGATTATTTTTTCATTCTTCACTGAGGAAAGGAGACAAAATACACCGGCTTTTTTTTGTCACTATATTGAACCGACCGGACTTTGCACGTTTCGTCAAGAGTTATACCAGCTAGTCTCTAGACATCGCTTGGTTTCCTCCTGGCTCTCTGGTCTTCTATTCATATTGTATTAAAATCAGGACCACATTAGAGGAAGCCCTTGCGAGGCGTCAAGGTATTACGGTCGACAGGAGTAAGAGCTACAAAGGCAAATGGTAAGAGAAAACAGGGTGAACTGAAAATGCTGAAGACAGTCACACTCCTATTTCAAAAGTGTGGAGTGGCGTACTGGAGGTAAAGGGCTAGGTGCATAAATGAAGGGAAGAAATCGGGGATTGTGGCATATGTGCATGGCTCGTAAAGGCCCAGCAAGGAAATTCAATAGAAAAAGCCTACCAATCTTCAAGTTCTCTCTAGATGAAGACGGTACGGAGAACACAATGAGACAGCCTACTTCTTCTGGGTATACCAACGAAGGCGCCATCAGCTCAAACTTACGCTAGACAGATGGAAAACAAGAGGGGAAGTTCAAATCCTGAACGTCACTACGTGAGTTCTTTTGACTCGCTTGAATCGAGTTTTGCACTCTACAGCATTCGTAAGAAAAGCTAAAAACAAACAGAGCGAGGTTATAATGCAGGGTCAGCGGGGTAGAGCTACCGCATGATCTCTCACATGTGAATTGATTGACGCTTCGACTCCGATGCATCTTCCACCAGGGGTTGTCACAATTCGTGGAACACCTAAATTTTACAACCCACTTCCAATTTCACAATGCAACACAACTTAGAAAATCTAAATGGACAAAAAGAATCTTTGCGTTTAGCGCTACACTCTTTATCTACTTTTTATGCGCGGTAGTGTTGTGGTTGACTCGAGAATCAGAACTCTTATCTTTCGGTGTTCCGTCAATTGTCACAACCCCTGGTGTTTCAGATTTCAGTTTTGAAGGCATTCCCTCTCCACTAGCCTCGGCATGATATGAAATCACGGCAACCGTGTGCCTCGGGCAGCGGGTTGGATTGTGGCAGAAATACTACTATTCCCCCTTAATAGACATTAAATCTCATGAAAAGGGGTCCCTGCGTAGGTAGATTTCCAGGGTGTGTAGACAGTAAAAACCGCTATTATCGGCCACAGCCACCCTAGCTTTTACAATAGACCAGTTTTTGGCCTGAGCGAAGAGGCTGGCAGCGCTCTCCTAAGTACCACTCACAGTAGTCCTTTGACACCCCGACCCGCAAATCTTGAAGATTTAATGTCTGTTAAGGGGGGGGGGAAGTAACTTGGTGTCTAATTGGATGCTGGGAACAAATGGCGTTCAATTCCGACTCTGGCTCGGCCCGGCTATCCCTCTTTTCCTGGCTTAGCGCTTAGGCTACCCACAGACTCGCCCGGGGTTTTCTGGGGTACCGGAGGTCTCCTACGGAGGATCATTACGGAGCATGTCTCAAAAAGTAAGGTACTCTCTACAGGGGTCTTTAAATGTTAACAGGTATCTAACTACATACAGCAAGGAAAGCTGGAGTTTGGACAGGTGATTGGTCAGACTATCCTGTAATCCTAGCCGGTTCGCCGGTGGAAACCCTGTAATAAGGCGTCAGTTAACCTTCATTTCCACCTGCAAGTAATACTCTCCCCTACCCCCTATTTGTAAATGATTGCTGGCGTGCGGGTCCGAAAGAATTTCTCCGATTTGATTTCGAGAAGATTCAAGCTCTCTGATTAGCTGAATCACCCTTATTCGCCACTGTGGGTCTGCCTTTTATTTTGAGGGGGGGGGATGGTATCATAGTTCGTACAGGCGGCTTTATTTAACTGCATACTAGTACAGTAGAGTAAGAAAGACTGGAATCTAGATAGGTGATTGGTCAGGCTACCCTGCTATTCGAGCTAGTTCGCTGATAGAACCCTGTAAACAGGTGGTAATTAATATTTATTTCCACCTGCAGGTAGTAAATATATAGAATCTAGAAACCTTCCCAGTGCGACCAATCAAGGTGTCAAATTACGATTGCCACGAGGTATGACCCCTTGCAACCATTGTCCCACCATTGCGGGGGATCATAATAACATTCCCTATGTCCGGACCTTAACTCATCATGCTGGTTCTTTCTCCTTGTTCTCTTTTTATTCACATGCGAAAATGAGAAAATGAAGCTATTTCGAATGTCTCAGAGTCTTCAGTGGCTGGCAACACTTGTTTCATACGGCTCGGCGATATCTCTCCTCGAGGTGCTGCAAACTTACCCTCAGCTCAGCTCCCTCAGCTCTTTAGTCAATGGCTCTTCGAACGTGACTGCATTGCTAGCAAGCAGCAATAATTTCACCTTTCTCGCGCCGAGTAACGATGCGATTTCAGCTTTCAACAGCCAGAACCCAGGTACTCTGAATGGAAGTCTGCTGGCGAACGTGCAGTATGGTCTTCTTAAAGGCGGCTTCCCGACACTTTCCATCTCAAGCACGCCTCAATTCATCGCGAGTAACTTGAGCAATGCGACTTATGCCAACGTCACAGGAGGACAGGTGGTAGAGCTTGTTCTGAGTAGTGATGGAACACCTGAGGTGTTGACGGGAAACAAGACCATCAGCACTTCAACCTCAACCGTGAGTCCAACAACTCTCTTCCCACTATTGCGCTAACACGGAAATCAGGACATCATCTGCGTTGGCGGAATCGTCCACATAATCAACTCCGTCCTCTCAATTCCCGTCGCAGCAGTTCTAGAAATCACTAACGCAAAGCTCGAATACTCCATCTCCAGCCTCGACAATGCGGGATATCTCAGCGCAAGTGCAACTTATGTGAACCAAGTCCTCGAAGTGCCCGACGTAACATTCTTCATGCCCAACTCCGCAGCAGCACTTGCAAACATCACACAACTAGCTTCAAACTTCACTTCACAAGAAATGGAAGCCATTTTCCAGTACCACATCGTTCCCGGATTCGTGGGATATAGCACTCGGCTAACGAATGGGATGAGCTTGAAGACATCGGAGGGGTCGAGCCTGACGGTTACGATTCAGGATGGAGATACGTACATCAATGCCGCAAAGGTCATCGAATCAGATTTGATAGTCGCAAACGGGGTCATGCACGTCATTGACAAGGAAGCTTTCCTCCCTTCACAAGTTGAATCAAACTGACAATCACCCAGTCTCCTGAATCCCTCTAATACCTCTCCGCCACCCGAACCCACTACCTCATCCACCACAACCTCCACCACGGCACCAACCTCAACCCAAGGCCTCCTCACAACCTCAACGCCCACCCAAGCCTCCTCTTCCCACGTAGGCCTCTCCACCGGCACCAAAGCCGGCATCGGCATCGGCGCAGCTGTCGGCGGCTTCGCTCTCCTCGCGCTGCTCGCATTCCTCATTCTCCGCTATCGCAGGCAAATGAGCGACACCTTACCACCATGGGACGGCACCTCCATGTCCGGCGCGGGCGCCTTGCCCTTTAACAAATTCTATGTTCGGCGTGGAACGGTGCAGCGACAAGAAGATCCAGGATTAGGGCTACAGAGCACGAGGATGCATGCAGAGGATGCTGGGATAGGGACAGCAGAACGGGATTATGGGCCGGGCGGTGGTGTTGACGGACCCAGTATTCCTCCGCGGAGTCCAAGTAGAGTGTTAAGTGGGAATGGAAAGACGTATTTTTGAAGAGAGGGGAGAGGAAAAGGGAGTAATGATTATGAAATATGATTGTGAAATGAATGTGATGGACTGATTGTATATATTATATGCCCTAACGACTCTCTTGTTATTCTAGACTTCGAGTATTTGATGAGAAATGCTGATAACTCAGATTATACCTGAACAAACCAAATAAGGTTATATTCAAGCTTCGAAGGAACTACCTTGAGCAGTCCTGTCAGTGAGCACGTGGTCTCCAAACATTACCTACATCGCAAGTCACCTAGCACTCGAGAGTATCGGACACAGCTAACTATTCACTAGTTACTGTTTCTTTGTCTGCCTGCAAATACCGTCGAACCTCTCACTCCACCCATGCATATCAACTCGAAAAACCCATGCCATCTATCCTTCAGTCGCACCACCAGTTCCCCCACCATTTCATCAATCCACACTCAACCAGCCCGCACATTTTACCCCCAAAGCGCCAGGGCAGGCCCATCGATTTGATCCGATCCATAACATACAAAAGACGTAACAAAAAGTTGAAAGAACGCAACGCAAATGCTTGCCTTCGAGCACCAAGTAAAAGAAGTCTACTTCAAGAACAAATCCACCCCGTTTCTAGGAGCTCGCGATCGGTCAACATGGTCCAAACCAAGCATGTCATCTTCTGCGGTAAGCATTTCGTCAAGGATGGAGTCTAAATGTTCGTCTTAGCAATATCGCAGTTCCCCAAAACAAGTGTACTTACCATCTGTGAGGTAGGTAGGCTTTGAGTACGAGCTTCGCTTGACAATGGCGAATTTTATCTTCTCGAAGTTCTTGCCCTTCATGCCAGTTCGCTTTTCCAATCTTTTCTTCGTGTCTGAGAATACCTCGCCAGGAATGATCTTAAATCTGAATGGAATGCCATGTGCTTTACTAGGTTCATTCTGGAAATGGAATGCTTGGATGAGCTCCGATCCAGGCTCAAGATCTTCTTCTGGAATTCTTTCGGCAATCACGTGGACATACTCAGTAATGCCCATGACTTGACTCTCTCGGGAGAGAATCTTGTGGATTTTGTTGCTGTGAGTCTCATACACTCGAATAGGACCAGCTTTGTCCTCATCATCGAGTTGCGCCTTCTTGATGAGTGCTGCGATAAGGTCTTCGACTGTACCGTTCTTGGGAACCAGAATATCGAAAGGATCCTATGTTATGTGAGCATCTGTTCCTTGATTGAAGGGGGTTTGCTCACCTCTTTCGACATGCCATCACTCAACCAAATAACCCTTAAGGCTTTCTTAGTATCCAGTTCTGTAAGACTGATATCCAGGACCTCAAAGTACAAAGCATCAGGGCGTTGATTATTGTTCGTGAATGTACTGTATGGTGGATTGAGAATGGTTGAGAGAGTTTGGCTTTGTCCACGCTTCACAGATGCTTTCGGATTTCCACTTGCAGCGTTGACCGTCCAAAATCTAAGATGAGTCGGGTCAACGCTAAGATGGTCACCAACCTTTGCTGCAACTTGATCGTAAGAATGCTTATTGCTGAGCGTCAATTCAAACGGCTTCCACTCTTCCGGGTTGGCATTTCGGGTCAAGTGAGGGTGGAATTTGACATCTCGTTTGTGGAGGAGGAAATCGTAAAATTGTTGAGCGTTCTCGATTTTATCGAGAGTTGATTTTGATGAGAATGAGGTCCTTTCAGAAGCCTTCGATGTCGAGAGTGAGCTCTTCTCAGAGGATTTTGACGAAACACTCCTGTCGTTGTCAGCAAGCGTCAACTGATTGGTGAGATATTCGACGGACTCTCGATCGCTTTCCGATGACCTGACATCCGCTTTTTGGAAACAGACAATGTCGCCATCTTGAAGCTCTGCAGCTTTCAGAGATTGCTTGGCCTTCATTGGCTCAATCATATTAGGCTTGATCTCCTGTCATATTGTTAGCGAGGCGTTCCTCAGACACCTGCAAACCACATACTTCAAACAGTCGTAGTTGTGTCTTCTCCGTCCAGCCCATCTTCTTCAGAATGACTGGTACTAGATCTTCGACTTTCTTCTCCCTGCTGATATAGATATGGCCCGCTCCTTTTAGCGACTGGGTCTCGAGATCGTACCACTTTAGGAACAAAACTATAAGATCAGTCTTTGGTACGGTTCCGTTTGGTTGATTTGGACTGGCTG
>Ga0302325_10025678_pt1 | contig 12243 bp, 10 predicted proteins | sample Palsa_T0_2_FD_201948 | JGI IMG/M metagenome (GOLD analysis project Ga0302325, IMG submission 201948) | Peat permafrost microbial communities from Stordalen Mire near Abisko, Sweden - Palsa_T0_2 | ecosystem: Environmental > Terrestrial > Soil > Palsa > Peat permafrost | place: Sweden: Abisko...
ATGGCAATCAGTCGGGATCGGACAGGGATCAGACTCCGACCGACACTGATCAGACAGCGGCTGATCATCAGCTCGCCAATGACCATGACCTGATCCACGGCGGAGATCCCGAGGTTCACCACTGGACAGGTAACTTTCGCCATCGTGGTGCCGTATTGCGGCGAGAAGCGGCCCAGGATCGTGTAGACGCAGCGGCTTCGCGTGACGGGGCAGCTGACGTGGGCGATGCGGCGGCGGCCGCACGCGATGAGGCGGCTCGGCGGCGTGATGTTGAGCTGGACGCACGCGATGTGATTGGGGTGAGCGACGGTCGCACGCCCCTCGGCGGAGACATCCGCCGTCGCGCCGAAGACCGCCTTCAGCGTGCTGCCACTGACCGCGCGGCGGCCGCCGTCCGACGCCCGGATGCAAGCCTCGCCCGCGTGCAGGTAGCGGTTGATCGGACGCGGTCCGGTGAGGACCGCGGCATAACACAGATGGACCGGCACAGAGGTTGACGGACCGGCTCTCCCTCGACGTGACGTGCTCCCACCACCGCCGGATGCGATCAGCCCATCGGTTCATTCGACGCGCTCGCAACCGGAGGTTCCCATGAAGAGATTCGCTCGTTTCAGCTTTCAGCATCGTCGGCTCGTGGTCATCGGATGGAGCCTGACCGCGGTATTTGTGCTCGTGCTCAGCTCCGCGACCGGCAGCAAGTTCAACTCCAGCTTCAACCTGCCGGGTACCGACTCGCAGACGGCGGTCAGCCTGTTGACCAAGAACTTCCCAGCGGCATCGGGCGAAGGCGATCAGGTCGTCTTCCAGACGACCGGTGGCGCCACGATCCGATCGCCGACAGTCAAAACCGCCGTCAGCGCCGCAATCGACAGAGTGGCCAAAGTTCCCGGGATCGAAGCCGTCGGCAGCCCATACGGCAAGAGCGGATCGGCTCAGATCAGTCGCGATGGCACAGTCGCGTTCGCGACGGTCACGTGGGACAAGGTTGACGCAAACGTGACCGACTCCGACGCGCTGAATCTTGTCCATGCTGCGAAGTCCACGGACGGAGCCTCGCTGCGGGTGTCAGTGGGCGGGGACGCGATCTCCAATGAGGAGGGTGGCAGCCTAGGGCTGTCGGTGCTCGTCGGGGTGATCGCCGCGTTCCTCGTCCTGCTGGTCGTGGTCGGTGGGGCGCTGCGGGCTGCGTTGATGCCGCTGCTCACCGCCGGGCTGGCGTTGGTGACCGCCACCTCGGTGATTAGTCTGCTTACCCACGTGATGGACGTACCCAGCGTCTCGACGGATCTCGCGATCCTGATCGGACTCGGGGTCGGGGTCGACTACGGCCTGTTCATCATCAGCCGCCATCGCAGCGGCGTCAAAGCCGGACTGTCGTATGAGACCGCGGCCGCGCAGGCCGTGAACACCTCGGGACGCACCGTCCTGTTCGCCGGCATCACCGTGTGCATCGCGCTGCTGGGCCAGTTCGCGCTCGGCGTCAGCTTCCTGCACGGCGTGTCGATTGCTTCTGCGGTCGCTGTGGCGCTGACGATGGCCACCTCGCTGACGTTCCTGCCCGCGATGCTCGGATTCCTCGGACCGAAGGTGCTGTCGCGCCGCGAACGCGCCGCGCTCGCTGCCAGAGGGCCGGTGGCCGCCGAGGCTGGTCGCTTCTGGACGAAATGGGCCAGGTTCGTCGAAGCCCGCAAGCGGGTGGTCCTCATCGCCGCGTTGGCGATCATGGTGCTGATCGCGGTTCCGATCACGCAGTTGCGCCTCGGGTCTTCTGACGCGAGCACCGATCCGTCGGGCTCGACCACCCGCCAGGCCTACACCGCCCTGGCGAAAGGATTTGGCGCCGGGTTCAACGGACCGCTGCAACTGGTCGGGCAGCTGTCCTCCCCGACCGACGCCGGCAGATTCGACCGCGTCATCGACGCCGCTGCCCGCACCAAGGGCGTGGCCAGCGTGACGCACACCGTGATCTCACCCAACGGCAAGGTGGCGCTCGCGACCCTGTACCCCACCACTGGCCCCTCAAGCAACCAGACCGTCACTCTGGTCAACCACCTACGCCGACAGCTGATCCCCCCCATCGAGCACGGCTCAGGTCTCGCGGTCCATGTCGGGGGGGAGACAGCCACCAACATCGACTTCGCCCATGTGCTGAGCAGCAAACTGCCGTTCTTCATCGGGGTTGTCATCCTGCTGTCGTTTCTGCTGCTCACCGCCGTGTTCCGCAGCCTGCTCATCCCGCTCGTGGCGTCGGTCATGAACCTGCTGTCAATCGCCGCCGGGCTCGGCGCGCTGAACGCCGTGTTCAACCTCGGCTGGGGCGCCTCGCTCCTCGGCACCGCGAAGGGGCCGATCGACGCGTTCATCCCCGTGCTCATGTTCTCAGTGCTGTTCGGACTCTCCACCGACTACGAGGTCTACCTCGTGTCCCGCATCCAAGAGGAATGGCAGCACCTGAACCCCACCCGCGGCCATCCACTCACCACGGGCGTCCTCACGACCCGGCACAACCATCAGGCGATCACCACCGGCCAGGCCAAAAGCGGCAAGATCATCGCCGGCGCCGCACTCATCATGGTCCTGGTTTTCGGATCCTTCCTACTCTCGGGCGACCGGGTTCTCGAGGAATTCGGATTCAGCCTCGCGTTTGCGGTCCTCGTCGACGCAGTGATTATCCGCACCCTGCTGGTCCCGGCGATCATGCACCGAATCGGCCCCGCCAACTGGGCAATGCCCGCCTGGCTTGACCGCATCGTCCCCAACCTCTCCGTCGAGGCCGCGGAGGACCCTATGGACCAACCCCAGGCCGATGAGCCTCCGACGGCTACCGCGGACGGCGATGAACCGACCGACATGCCCCAACCCGCGATCCAAAGGCGCTGACGGCCGCCTCCATGCCGCTGCGTTGCAAGGTGAACAGCACCGACATCGCACCCGCCGGCGACGATCCCTCCGTGTCCAAGCTTGGGCTACTGGTTCCGAGCGTGATCGGCAGCGTCGGGCCCGTCTCCTATGAACAGATCGGCCCGTTGGTGACCGATTTGGTCAGCTGATACCGCCCGCACAATTGTTCCTACGCAATAAGGAGATGTCAAATGTTCAAGACACCCGCCACTATCAAAGGTGCCCTCATGCGAGGCCTAATCGGCATCGCGCTTATCATCATCAATTTCGCGTCCGGCCGCTTCGTCTTCGCGATTTTCGGCGCCCTGTTCCTCGTATGGATGGTGGCCAGCCTTATCGGTCACCGCCGCCTTCAGGAAGCACCATCCACCGACAATCGGAACGGCTAAGCCGGCCCGCCCGTCGGCCCGCGCTAATCACACAACGATGCGGCGGAGTCAACAATGATCAAAACGAGAGTGGAGAATTGCACCCCGATAGGACTCGAAATGTCGGTGCCTACGTGCACTGGCCACAGAACCTCAGTCCTGGAGATCCGCTGCGGGGCGATCCACCACCAAGGTCGGTATGGACGGCGTCCAAAATGGGTCCGAGGAAGTCCTCAATACAAAACGACCTCGATGGGTTAGCACTAACCCGCCGACACGCGTCCAGTTGGGTGTGGCCGTATCCCCTTGCCTGCGCAGGGTGATCTTGCAGGTGAGGAGAAGGAGACTTACAGAGGCTGCGCGCAAATCACAGAGTCCGAGAGGTCGTGATTCTCAGCGTTGGTTCGGTCTGGCGATCAGCCTATGAACCTTATGCGCACGCCGGATTGGCTCGCCAGGCGGCGTTTTCGGATAAAGCGATTCGAGCGCTCCAGATCCGGGAGGTTGCGAACGATCGCGCCGAAAAGGAGCGGCTCCCCCGGAGGTACGCGCTGGGATTGACGTCGCAGCACTTCATCCACGCGACCGTGTACGAGGAGACGGAGAGGGACGCCTAGGCAGATCAGGGGACGAGACCCGCTCAGGTTGCCAGGCGTCGGCGAGTGTTTCCATCACGGGTTGCGCACCCTCCACTATTGAAAGTTTCCAAACGTCTTGCGATTTTCTAACGCCTAAGGAGCACGATATGAGTTCGCTGCTGTTTCAAGACGACGCTATTTTCTGGTATCAGACCCAGCGAGTATTCGGTGCAATGTTCTACGGAGGCGCCGATTTCAACGAGACTGTCACGACAGCGGAACGGATCGCTGCAGGCGATTGCGACAGCTGGAAGCGTGAATGGGCGGCTACGGCCGAGCGCGTCGAGGAGGAGGCACGCGCCGAGCTTACCGCCGGTCACCCGGTAAGCGCGCGTGACGGTCTGATGCGCGCTACGACCTATTGGCGCAGCGCCGAGTTCTTCACCCGCGACCGCGAGCCTGACCCCGACGGCGAATTGCTTTATAGCCGCCACGTCCAGTGCTTCCATGACGCCACGTCATTGATGGACGCCTGCATCGGACCGGTCGAGATCCCATTCGAGGGCACGACGCTCAACGGCTACCTCTACACCCCGGCCGCGGCCGGCCCGCGCCCATTGCTGATCATCCACACCGGCTACGACGGCACGGCCGAGGAGATGTATTTCGTCGGTGCGCGCGGCGCCCAGGAGCGCGGCTACGCCGTCCTTGCGTTCGACGGGCCCGGCCAACCTGGTCCGCGCTACCGTGACGGGCTCGTGTTCCGTCCGGAGTGGGAGACCGTGGTCGGGCCGGTAATCGACTGGGCAGAGCAGCAGCCAGGCATCGATCCCAGCCGGATCGCGCTCACCGGCAACAGCATGGGCGGAGAGCTCGCTCCGCGCGCCGCGGCCTACGAGCCTCGGATCCGCGCCCTCCTGTGCATCGACGGCGTCTACGACTTCGGCGGCATCGTCGCACGGGGAATTCTCGGCCCCGACGCGAAGCTGAGGCTGCAGACGGAGTCCGACGAGCAGCTGAACGAGACAATCGAGCGCGTGATGGCCAAGAACACGACGGCTCGCTGGGTCATGCGCAACGGGATGTGGTCGTTCGGATCGGATACGCCGACCGGGTTCCTCAGGAGCGTCGTCGAGTACAACCTGCGCGACGGCATCGCCGAGCAGATCGCCTGCCCAGTTTTCGTCGGACGCGGCGAGTCCGACGAGTTCCTACGCGGCGAGCCCGAAGAGCTCATGAAGCACCTCAACGCACCGGCGACTCTCGTCAACTTCACCGACGCGGAAGGGGCTGGCTCCCACTGCCAGGGCGGAGCCAAGAGCCTGCTCGTCGCACGCAGTCTCGACTGGCTCGACGACACACTATGAGGCTATGCCGCTGCCAAGCTGCAATCCGACCTATTAGCACCGTCTAGAGCCAGATCGAAGAGGCTCCACCAGGCGGCGTCCCGATCGTCCCCCCTTGAGTTCGCTGAGCAGCGGGTGACCCTCCCTCATCTTGCGAACGATCCGCTCCGGCGTGTGCCTGCCGAAGCGACATTCATGTACTCCTCGGGCCCACCTTCTCGGGTTGTCGCAGCTCTCACCAGGGTCGGACCGATCTCAGGGGAGCCGGCCACCGTCCTTGCAAACGGTGCCCTTGGGCGGCAATTTTCCGGTGACGAGGTAGGTGGTCTCATAGTTGCTGATGCAGTGCTTGCTGTTCAAGTAGCCGGTGTGACCCTGGCCCTGGAATGTGAGCAGCCTTCCGCTGCGCAGGATGTGGGCCAGCGAGACCGCGTCTGGATACGGGGTGTCCGGGTCGCCGGTCGTGCCGACGACGAGGATCGGCGGCGCGGTGGGAGCATCGAACGGCCCGAGGTAGCGGGACTGCGAGCGCACCGGCCACTGGGTGCAAGCCGTGGCGTGCGCCTGGTCGTAGTTCGGCACTGCGTAGGCGAGTGCGGGTCCGGTTAGTGGGGCGGGCGCCGTCTCCTTGGCCAACTCCGCGCGTAGCAGGGCTTTGCTCTTGGGGAAAAGACGGTCGGCGCACTCGACCGAGGCGTTCGCAGCGATCGCCTGAGCGGGCAGCGCTCCCAGCATTAGTTCTCCGGAGCGATTCTGCTGAGCGGCGAGGAGTTCCTTGGCGATCACGGGCCAGGCGGCCTGCCCGCCGTCTAGTGCGCGTTCCGTGTTGAACGTGAGGGTGGCGCCATTGCCGATGAATTTACCGTTCGGGGCGAGCACCGGGTTGGCATCCAGAGTGTTCTGCAGCTTCACGAACGCGGCACGGGGGTGGCCGTCGCCGAACGCACACTCAGTCGGGGTCTTACTACACCAGTCGAAGAGGCGGCTGAGGGCGGCCTCCGCGTAGACGAACTGCTCGTAGTCGTACTTGTACGGCTGGCGTGCGTAGGTTATGGGGTTGTAGGCGCCGTCCAGCGCCATCACGCGGACCTTGTTCGGGAACAGGTTCGCGTAAACGGTGCCGATGTACGTGCCGTAGGAGATGCCAAAGTAGTTGAGCTTCTTGTCGCCGACCGCTTGGCGTATCAGGTCCATGTCCCGTGCGACGTTTTCGGTGCCGATGTAGGGCAGCAGCTTGGCGCTTGCCCGTCCGCACGCGTCGGCGAACTGCTTGCCCTGTACGAGAGCCCGCTGGAAACTGCCCGCTGTGGCCCTGCTCCTCGCCCGTGACCACGCTTGCTCGTACACGGCTTGCGACTCGCACGCGACCGGCTCACTGCGCCCGACCCCACGAGGGTCGACCCCGATGATGTTGAATCGCGCCCGCAGCTCGGCGGGGCCTGATGTGCCGAAGAGGCGCACCGTGGCGTCGGTGTCGCCGCCGGGCCCGCCGGGGTTGATGAACAGCCACCCGATCCGATGCGCCGGATCGGTGGCCAGCTTGCGGGTCATGCCGAGCCTAATCTTTGTGCCGTTTGGGTGGCGGTAGTCGAGCGGCACCTCGGCGGTGGCGCACTGGAAGCCGCCGCCGCATTGCTTCCACGTTAGCTTCGGAACCTGAGGCGCAGCTGGAGAAGGTGCCGGGGCGTGCGCCGAAGCGGAGGTCGTGGCCCCCGCTGCGACTAATGCGACGATCGTTAGTGTCGCGAGCAGGGTGGTTGCACTAAGAACCGCAGCCCCACGCCGCCAACCGCGGAGGGCAGCGAGCGATCGGACGCCGGAGCCTATGACCGACCGCCAGGCCATCCCGGCTCTCAAATTGGGCTTCCACATCATTCTCATAGCCAAACTCCGCTCGGTCGCTGGTCTCCTGCAAAGCACCTTAAGCGGGCGCGAACCAAGCCTCCAATAAGGGTCTTGTCTCCTGCGATGCTTGTCAGGAATGGGCCGTGCCTTCTGACGTCGTGTGGATCGATGAAAAGGGAGCGTTGCGTCGGGCCCTGCGCGTTCACCGGCGCTGAGAGATCCGTATTGGACCAGCTCCGGTCGGAGCGGCACCTCCGTGGAGGCAGAAACAGAGGACGACTGATGGGCCGGCGGCTCGACTTGATGGTTGCTTGCGGTGTGATTCACAGACGTGATCGATTCGCGTCGAGTTGGCGTTGGTATTCGCGCTCTGCGCGATGCATACTGGATGGTCCGCGCGGCGCGCGGATGCTGGTGCCGCGGAAGGTCAATCGTGACCGCCCGCAGATCCGATATCGGGATGCCACCCGAGGAGCGACTGACAGCATGCTCGACAACATCGACGGTTCATCCGAAACGCATCAGGACGATCGAACACCTGCCGACGACCAGACCGTCGCGGACCGTGACCAGACTCTGGCCGACGGGGATCAGTCTGGCGCGGACAGCGACCAGACGGCGGCCGACAGCGATCAGGCGGCGGCGGATCAGGATCAAGTTGCTAGTGATCGCGAGCTCGTTCACGGGGGGGACATCGGCGTGCACCTCTCGACGCGTGAGCTGCGCGACCGTAGCGCCAAACAAAGGCGAGAAACGGCGCACACCCGGTTCGAGGCGGCCGCGGCCCGTGACGTGGGCGCCTCTGAAAGGGATCGGGTAGCCGCGCCGCGCGATGAGACCGCGAGGATGCGTGACGCGCAGCTCAACGCGCGCGACGCCGCGTGGAGCGATGTCGACAGCTTGGTGATAAGCGCCGAGGTACTGGCCCGTGCGGAGGAGAATCTCGGGCGTGCGGCGGACGACCGCTCCGCCGCCGCTTCCGGGCGGGCAGCTGCCGCTGTGGATCGCGTGAAGGCGGCGGTTGACCGTGATCGGGCCGCTCATGACCGCGCGCAGGCCCGGGTGGATCGCGAGGCACTGCTGCAGCAGCTCGCCGCACTCAGACGGAGCCCCTGAGCGGTGCGCAACGGGACGGCTGCATGCGCTGGGTGACGGGCCTATGGCTCGTCGGTGACAGAAACGGCGGTAGGGAAAGTCAGTCCCGAGCATCAACAGCACATCGCGGTGCTCTATCGCCCGGTAGTCCGAGGAGGAGCCAGGTCATTAGCGGGATTGCATCGACTGGCGCCGAACCCTTATTGGACGCGCCGGACCCAGCCTCGTATCGTCCTACCCGTGAAACCATGCCCCTGTGACCGCACTGTCATTGTCGCCCTGGCGCACCGCAAAACAGCTACAGCGTGAGGTTCGTCGGGGGGTGTTGCGGCGAAAACAGACTTGGCCCAGCCGCTGTCGCTGATCACGCCCTGAGGCGCGAGGTTCTCACTATCGGTGAGTTCGTTGGCGACGTCCGCTCCGCCCGGCTCGGCTTGTGACTATGCCGTTGCAGTGGCGCGGCCATGCGGATCGCAAATCAGCGATGCGGTCAGGAGAGCCACCAGTCGACGGCACAGACCACGCTCGTCTCCCGCTGGCCGTCTACGCGTTGGCGCTGAGCTTGTTCGCGATCGGCACCACCGAATTCGTGATCGTTGGTTTGTTGCCCAATATCGCCGGAGACCTCCACGTGAGCGTTTCCACGACGGGATTGCTCGTGACCGCGTATGCGCTCGGTATCGCCTTCGGTGGCCCGCTTCTCCTCGCTGCGACCGCCGGTTGGCCCCGAAAGCGACTGCTGCTCACGCTCATGGCCGCCTTCATCGTCGGCAACCTCGCATGCGCCTTAGCGCCGAGCTTCGCGATTCTTCTCGTCGTGCGCGTGCTGACCTCATTCACCCACGCCGCATTTGTCGCAGTGGCCCTGCAGCTCGCGATGAGCCTCGTCGATGAGGACCTTAAGGGGCGTGCCATCGCCGCCGTACTCGGCGGGCTCACGATCGCCCTCGCCGTCGGGGTACCCCTAGGGACTGTTATCGGCCAGCAACTCGGGTGGCGTTCCGCGTTTGTCGGGGTTGCCGCCATTGGAGCGGTCGCCCTCGCCGTCGACGCCTGGCTTCTTTCTGAAGCAGCCCCCGCGCCAGCCGTGGCCATAAGGGCTCAGCTCGCGCTGTTGGGCAACCGGCGCCTGGCCGTTCCGTTGATCACCACAGTCCTGGCGATCGCCGGGCTGATCGCCGCATACACCTACATCACTCCGTTTCTCGAGCAGGTCAGCGGATTCCATGCCGGCAGTATCAGCCTGCTTCTCATCGTCTTCGGAGCCTCCGCCGCCGCAGGGAACTTCCTCGCAGGATCCGCCCTTGACCATTGGCCACTCATGACCCCACCAATCACGCTGAGTGCCCTTGCCGTGATCCTGGCCGTCGCTGGAGTGACCGCCGAAACCCATGTCGGCGCGATCATCACCCTGGTCGCGTGGGGCGCCGCCGGCTTCGGGCTGTTCCCGATTCTGCAGCACCAAGCCCTTCGGCCCGCCGGCATTCACGCAAATGTCGTCAACGCCCTCAACATCAGCGCGGCCAACCTCGGCATTGCGATAGGAGCCCTCGTCGGTGGCCAGATCGTCGCCGGCGTCGGCCTGCACGATGTTCCGCTGGTTGGAGCCCTGATAGTGCTGAGCGCCACCGTGCTGGCAGTCAACACTGCGCACGGAGCGCGGCGCGCGACCCATACAGGAGCTTTCGCGACCAAGCCGCCGTTGCTTGAGACGGCTCCTCGAGCAACGAACGTGCTGGGCTTTCGTGCGCGCCGCCCGCCCCAATTTTGAGCTAGTACGCAGCCTTTGTTCCAAATCGAAAGGTGAACCATGTCCCAGAACCACAGCTTGACCGTCGGCACGATCGGCGCCGGCAAGGTCGCGCAGACGATTGCCCGCTTTGCCCTCGCGGCCGGCGATCAGGTCATCCTCAGCAACAGTCGGGGCGGGGAGTCGCTCACAGAGCTGGTGAGCGAACTCGGCCCTAATGCGTCTGCGGGCGCGGTCGCCGAGGCGGCGAAGGCCGACATCGTGATCCTCGCGGTCGGCTGGGACCAGGCACTCGACGCGCTGGCCGACCTCCCGGATTGGGATGGGCAAATCGTCATTGACACAACAAACCAGTGGCACGAGCATGACCCGGGGAACCCGGTTGACCTCGGAGACCAGACCGGCAGTGAATACATCGGGACGCTGATGCCCCGAGCGCGCGTCGTCAAAGCGTTCAACACGGTCTTTGCGAACAAAGTCGCCAAGACCGCCGGCCGCTCAGATGATCGCCTCGTCATCTTTCTCGCCGGCGACGACGCGGACGCGAAGACCACGGTCTCAACTTTTATCGACTCGATGGGGCTCGAGCCTGTCGATCTTGGCGGATTGCACGATGGCGGACGGCTCATGCAAGCCGGCGGCCCCCTGAATGCCCTCCATCTCGCCAAGATCGGATAGGGCCGTCGGCATGTTGATTGATCTGACGGGCAAGACGGCGCTCATCACTGGCTCGACTGCAGGAATCGGGTACGCGACAGCTGCGGGCCTTCACGCCTCGGGAGCGACGGTCGTTATCAACGGTCGTACCGCCGAGCGGGTGCAGAAGGCGGTCGATGGGTTGGGCGCCGGGGACCACATCATTGGGGTCGCCGCCGACGTTGGCACCGCCGCAGGGTGCCAGGTACTGCTGGATGCTGTGTCGGACGTTGACATTCTGGTCAACAATGCCGGACTCGCCGTCCCTCAGTCGGTGCTCGAGATCCCTGACGATGAGTGGGAGCGGCTGTTCGCTGTCAATGTGATGAGCGGAGTGCGGTTATCGCGCATCTATCTGCCGGGGATGCTGGAGCAGGGCTGGGGAAGAGTGGTGTTCGTCTCTAGCGAGTCGGCGCTGAACATTCCGGCGGAGATGGTGCATTACGGCGCCACGAAGCTGGCGCAGCTGGGCGTCGCGCGAGGGTTGGCCGAATCGTTTCCAGGTAAGGGCGTGACGGTCAATAGTGTGCTGCCGGGTCCGACGCTGACCCCGGCGCTCGAAGCGTTCATGGCTGAGATGATCGGCGACGAGGCCGGGAGTGCCGAAGAGGCCGGCCGGCTGTTGCTCGAGCGGGTACGACCGACGTCGCTCCTGGGCCGGCTCGCCACGAGCGAAGAGGTCGCGAACCTGATCGTGTATCTGTGCTCAGCCCAGGCCTCGGCCATCACAGGCACCTCTTTGCGGGTTGACGGTGGCGTGGTTCGAACGGTCGTGTAGCGGTGACATGAAAGGACGGACAGCTTTCCATTCAGCATGCCGAGTTCAAAGTCTGTGTACGGGCCCAGCCCGCCCGGTTCGGGATACGCCTCCTCCACGCGCTTTCGCGCAGGTCCAGCGATGGCGCTGTGATCCGTGAGGGCCGCCTGATCGCCGGCATCCTCAAGGCGGTACTCGTGCTGCAGCGACCGGTGGTACCAAAGGCGGTCAAAGAATCGCTGGTCAGCGCCCTGGATCTCGTCCAGCCGGCGAGGTTCCTCCGCGAAGTCGCTCTCGGCGAAAAGATCTTGAAGCTCCTCACCAAAATACTCGAGCAGCACGGCGTTCCGGCCGTCCACGCCGAGCGCGTATGTCGAGCCGGTCGCTGCGAACGCTGCCTCAACCCGAGATCATGAGTGATCCCCGGCGTCGCCCACGGCCCCCTGCGGTCGTCAGCCTGCCGCAGGTCATCCAGGTCCGGGGACTGCGTCACAATACGTTGCAAGATCTTGACGTTGACGTGCCGCTGTGGCGGACGGTGGCGGTGGTTGGGGTGTCCGGGTCCGGTAAAAGTTCGCTTGCCCTCGGCACGCTCTACGCCGAGGGAATGCACCGCTTCCTCGAGGGGCTGAGCACCTATAGCCGACGGCGGCTGACGCAGGCCCAGCGGCCCGATGTCGACCGGATTGATCACCTGCCGTCGGCGTTGGCACTGCGCCAGCGCCCCCCGGTTCCGGGCCCCCGCAGCACCGTGGGAACGATGAGCGAGGTGCTCAACGTGCTGCGATTGCTCATGTCGCGCCTGGGAAGCCATCGCTGTCCAAACGGGCACATGGTGGCCCCGAGTATTGCTACCCAAGGCATGGAGATCGTGTGCCCGGAGTGTTCAGCTCACTTCGAGCATCCT
>Ga0302325_10025679_pt1 | contig 12242 bp, 14 predicted proteins | sample Palsa_T0_2_FD_201948 | JGI IMG/M metagenome (GOLD analysis project Ga0302325, IMG submission 201948) | Peat permafrost microbial communities from Stordalen Mire near Abisko, Sweden - Palsa_T0_2 | ecosystem: Environmental > Terrestrial > Soil > Palsa > Peat permafrost | place: Sweden: Abisko...
GCAACAACATCGGCGCCCCTAGCGCCGTTCTCCGCCCATCCATCCTTGAACACAGACCCGACTCATCGAACAGGTGCCTTCCTCTGACGCTTACACTACTTGGGTAGCTTCACCAGCAGCTACTCCCGCCTCTACTCCAATTTCGGCAACAGATCAACAGCAGAGCATGAAGCAACATGCGGCCTGTGTCGAATCGGTGAAGGGTAACCCTAGCATCACTTGCGAGTGAGCGTCGGGACACCGCGAACGCGGCCTTCCGTGTGGCGGGCGCTCGAATCCTGCATTACCCCAACTACTTGCATGAACGATTTCGCCACTTGACCACAGCGACCATATACCCGACAACCATACCGTGAGAGCCGTTGTTTCGTTGTTTCGCGCACTCCTCAGAAACTTTGTCCTATCCGGCGGCGGCGGTGGTGAGAGTAACCACGAAACCGAGATCCTTGGCCTTCTTCTAAATGCTGCGGATTTCGTGTTCTCGATATTTCTCTTCGTAGTAGTTCATCCCCTTGTCGACGTATTGTTCTCCGTAGCGCAGCATGCGGTAGACCAGGCGGGCGAGCATGTGGGCCATCGCCGTGATGGCTTTTGGTGCGCCTAGACGGGCTCGCAAACGACGGAACTTAGCTCCCAGGTATGTTTTACTCCGCCAGAGGCTGGTCGCGGCCATGCGTAAGGCGGTGGCCGCACGGTTGTCGACATGCCGGGTGCCGCGACGGAAAACCTTGCCTCCGGTAATCTGATTGTCCGGACATAAGCCCAGAAAGGACGCAAAGTGGGCCTCGCTGGGAAACCGGCTCATATCGACGCCCACCTCGGCGATGATGGTTTGCGCATTCATGATATTGATACCGTCGATTTGAGTCAGGTCGGCACCGCTGATGCGGTATAACTCGCCCCGTAGATCAAAACTGGTTGGGGCGTTGGTGCCAGCTTTTTTGCCCGCCTTCGCGGCCGGCGGTTGACTGCCGGGTTCCACCTTGTTGTCGAGGGTTCGCAAATGGGCCGCCAACGCTGTGTCGCATTCAGCGATCTGCTGCTGATAGATCTGATAGAGATTCAGCTCTTGTTGCAAAATGAACAACAGTTCCTTGCGCCAATTGCCTTCAAGGCTGCGGGCAATTTCCTCCCGGGATGCCCGTATCCGCACATCCGCCAGTTCGGCCAGCTTATATCGATCCCGTTCTCCCTTCAGAATCGCCTGAATGATGGTCAGTCCTGTCAGACCGCTGATGTCGCTGATCACGTTGGCCAACTGTACGTTCATCTCGGTGAGAACCTTCTGCATCCTCTGAATGCACGCGCTCGCCGCGGCCACGTGTTCGGCCCGTTGCCGCCAATAGAGCTCGCAGCACGCAGATCTCCTCCGGTGGGCGGAAGGAGTTGTTCAGCAGACCAAAGGTGTGCAATTGCAACAGCCACTGACATTCCTGTACGTCGGTCTTACGCCCGGGCAGGTTCTTGGTATGCCGTGCGTTCACCAGAAAGACGCGCAATCCCTCCTCTGTCAGGATCTCGTAGACCGGTAACCAATACACTCCGGTGGACTGCATCGCCACGGTTTCGATGCCACAGCTTTTTAGCCAGGCCGCCATCCCCTGCAAGGCCTCCGTAAAGCAGGCAAACTGTCGCACTGGCGCCGCATCTCGATCCGGTGGCACCGCCACGTAATGCCACTCATTGCCAATATCAATCCCCGCCGCATTGGCATGCACCACATTCAGATTCAGGCTCCAATCCTGTTGCTCATTCACGGCTTTCTTCTTGCGCTTCCCCTTCATCGCCTCGTTCTCCTGGTTGATTTGGCAGCGTGCGGCCCGGTTGCGATTGGTTTGTAATTCTCCTCAACGGGGTCGAACTCGCCCTCCTTCGGCAACTTCGCCACCATGCAAGCGATCGCCTAAACCGGAACCACGCTTCCAATCGGGCATTGAAGCACCACTGTGTCCACGGTCCTATTTGCCGCATGCTGCATCTCGCAGCATGCCAGAATACTTATGCTCAAAGCCAGTTTCTCCCACAAGCGACGACCCGAATGGCCGTCAGGCGCTTCCAAGGAACTTACCCCGCTAGTAGCAGCAACCGAAGGTTCTTGTATAGGACGTCCGCTTTTATGTTCAGGTCCCCGACCATGCGCAAAACGGCAAGTGATAGCGCGCATCCTCAGACGTGGCAGCTTATAATTGCGCGTTCTTTTCTCCCAAATTGCGGCGTAAACGATTCGCTCGGTTTTTCGACGAAGCCACTGGGTGAAAAGGCGTCTGCCGGACGTTCTTTCTCCGATGGTTCACATGAGTTTCCAGGTCGGATTACTGGTAGTTACCGCAAAGTTAATTCTTTCCGTCTGATGTAACTTGGCGACGAAGTTCGGCGGAGATACGCTCAGGACATGAAGCACAATAAGCACAATATTCACACACTAGAAGTGGGCAACTGCCGCGTACATTGCTTTGGATTTTCTTCAGCTAAAGATGCTGCCGGATGGATTGAGAAGCACATCGAAAGCATAATCACGAACGGCCACTACGAAACTGCGATTGAGATTCGGGTTGAAGTCGCTGCCGAGCAAGCAACGAGCTGGTGGCGAAAGTCGAGCAGCGAAGGCAGGCGAAGCATGACAGCTAAGGCGAGACCCGCTAAGACAAAACCACCGTACCAACCTCGAACCGACCTGGCCGGAACCGACAGAAGTGTGAAGCAGATTTCGATGTGGCCGCCACGCAGATTAAGGGGTAATACGATCGCATTAGCGGCCGCGAGAGGAAAATCATGAAATCAGTACCAAAAATCAGCCGGTGGCGAGAGGGTCGAGTCGATTGTACGAAAGAGCACTTCGAGCTACGTTACGGTTCAGACGAGGATGGCGGTTGGAGTGATTGGACCCCGGTGGCCGTAGTCGGGCCGCCCGCAGCTGGCACTGTGAAGGTTCAGTTTCTCGTCCGCAATCCGAGGAATGCGGATGTTGTCAGCGATGTCAAACAGGAAATTCAGTATTACTTGTTCGATTTAAAAGAGCCTAACCCTTGGCTGTACGCGAAATACCATTGCGGGACAATGTCGAATCTCTACGGAAATGTGCACTGGTCATTCTTCAAAGCGGGCAACAGGGCGGAGATGACGAGAAAGAATAGGGCATTCGTGAAGAATGCGGCCCGCAACTCGGAAACGCTGATTGGCTCGGGAAAAAACCCCAAGAACCCAAAAACGTCGAGCAGCCGGCGCAGCAAAGCCCGAAAGCGTTCTGAAGCAGTTCAAGCCAAGTTTCTCTTTGTGGACTAGGGAGAGGGAGCCCTTCCCACTGCAGATTGGTATCTACGTGTTTGCCGTATTAGCGCGGCGGACAATGGTTCAATCGAGATCTTTCGATCTTTCAGGGAGAACTTTTCTGCAGCGGATAAAAGCCGACGACATCGATATCGCTGGCAACGCAATTGTCCTTAGAAATGTATTCCGGGTCGGTGGAGTGTAGTTTGAACCTGACGTTGTGGATCGTAAAGAAGCCGCTTGGCTTTAGATGATCATTTATCATACGAGGTTACGTCATGAGTTCGTCTGCTGTGGCATCTCTTCCGCGTTGGACAAAGCGAGTCTCGATTGAAGAAGGCGGCCGAGATCCGCTTGGGTTGGGGATGCGCTCCAGAAGTCGCTAGTGTCTTGGCTCTCACTGAGCGTGGGCGATCTGGCCCCTATCCTCATTCGGACACTTGCCGACGGGTACGGAGAGGATGCGATTGCCGTTGGGTTAGCCCTGGGCGCTCTCACTGGAAGCAGCGCTGACCCTCGCGCTCTGGGGCGGCTGGAGCGCTTCACCGGAAATCAACCCCTTCCCAATGTTCTAGCCCGCCAGTGGAATGAAGCTGCCGAAAAATGGGCGGCACGAGAGCAACATCTAGATCGCGTCCGAAGGGAGCTTGGTCGCGCCGACCAGATTCTTGACAGTCTCGGCGCGATTGACGCGGCTATCGAGAGCCGCTGGTCGCCTGGGGGGTTCCAGCGGCGGCTTGACTCGTTCGCGGAGGAGCTTGTCGGTGGAAACCTCCTAAAGTTGCAAGAGGCCTATACATTGGTGGTGTCACACGAGGGCTCACGATACTTGGAAGAGCTACGTGGCCGAAGAGAACGGGCAGAAATGGCGATGCGGTTGGTCCTTTGGTTGCACCAATCGCATGACCTGCCTTCCAATCTATTCGACTCAGTTAGGCATTTCGAGCTTGACGGATCTTGGGCCGATTGGGCCCGCCATCAACTGTTAGGCGGTGACGAACTCGAAGGCATCAGCCGGTCCTATCGCAAACTGTTCGACAGGGCTACCTTCCGGAGGGAAGAACAGAACCGCCGCTTTGCAGAGTTGCTCGCAGAGAACACCGCCTCCCTGTGTCGTCGGCCGTGTCTTTGAAATTGGGGTTTGATATTTTCGCGCTGAGTATGCTCACGTCGATAGCTTCCTACAGGCGCCTGGTCGTCTGAGGCTGGTAATCGTGGACGCCTGATTTAGTGTTTAAGAGTAGACAGAGCCCTGAATGTTAACCGTAATACCGATGGTGGAGTGCGAACAATCTTACGAAAGTCATACCCGGGCGTTACTTGCATACGATTTCCTTCATTTCCATCTCCGGAGAGTCAATGGCTGCTCTCCACTTCTTTGGGTTTCCCTTTTTACCTGTACCTGTCGAACAAATAAAAAGCGACTTCTCCAGTTCGGCGAGCAACGGAACTAGGGTCTTTTTAGACATGGACAAGTCTTCAGCCAATTCATCGACTGATTTCTCACGGTGAAGAGCGATGTGTTCAAAGACTTTGTTCCGACGCACTGTCCGCATGTCCTTTTTTTCCTCACGATTGATGTCTTCGACCTTTGCGCCGAGTGAAATGATCCCAAACCCGGAGTCTCGGTTGACAGCGGTCTCTTCCAACTCTCCGAGGACCGGATCACGTTGCGTCTGGTCGGATTCGACCGTGTAGAGCTTCTCCTTCTTGTACTGGCGGAAATAAAGGCTCGTGTTCATGCTGCCGCGGATGCCTGTGCTGCCTAGGCTAGAGTGTTATCGCCAACGTCTTCGGAGACGGCCTTCCGAGCGTGGAGTGACATCAGCAATGCTCCCTTGTAGCCGGACTCGGTCAACTTGTCCTGCAAGAAAGCAATAGCATCTATCATGGCATCGTAGTCATTGACGCCCTTCTTGGTTTTGACGAACTGAAGTAGAAGGTCGATGACGATGAGATGAGGACTCAAATGTCTGACCTTCTTGGCCAGCCAATCGCAGCGCCCCTCGAAGTCCAGTTCTTTAGAAATGTCCTGCTCGGTAAGCAGGTGCACTCTAGAAGAATCTTCACGAGTAATGCCAAGGTTTCTGAGGTCAGAAGCGACCTGGTGTTTGCGATCCTTGCGGTCAACATGTATGTAAAGCACGCGGCCCGTGCGGTCCGGGAGTAAAACATCGCGCCCAAGGAACTGTCTCCCAAGAACGATCGATGCGACGAGGTTACGAATAGCTGTGGACTTGCCTGATTTGGGTTTGCCGACGAAGGAACAATTATCGTCAGTTGTTATGAGGCCCTGTACGAGCCATTTGGTTCGCTGCTGTGGCTCATCGAACCAATGCGTTTGCTGTTGTATCATTGCTTTTCTCCATGGTCTTGCGTTGCTGCGGTGTTGGACTTTCCGTACTGGGTGCTTTAATCTTCCGCCCTTTGTGACTCTTTGAGGTCAATGCCATCTGACCCTAGACACGATTACTGGGGTCACCGTGAAACACGCGGGCCGTGGCTCGCAACCCTGTTTCCTATCGCTTCGTCCGCTTCGCCATGAAAATGATTCTACTGCGTACCACGCTTCATTGACTCCCGCATTATGGCCGCCTAAGATGGTCGCGCACGGGAGTGGCCTACCTCATTGATCGGCCAAACCATCTCGCACTATCGCATCGTCGAGAAACTTGGCGGTGGCGGAATGGGTGTTGTCTATAAAGCCGAGGACAACCAGCTTGATCGTTTTGTTGCCCTCAAATTTCTACCGGGTAATGTAGCTGACGATCCATCCGCGCTGACTCGTTTCCAGCGTGAAGCCAAGGCCGCGTCTGCGCTGAATCATCCGAACATTTGCACAATCTACGAGATTGAGAACAAGTACGGTGCGACGTTCATCGCTATGGAATTTCTGGATGGCATGACGCTGAAGCATCGCATCAACGGAAAACCTATTGAAACCGAGACGTTGCTCGGTCTCGCAATTGAAATTGCGGATGCACTTGACGCGGCTCACACCGAGGGCATCATCCACCGCGACATCAAGCCCGCGAATCTGTTCGTGACCAAGCGCGGCCACACCAAAATTCTGGACTTCGGTCTAGCGAAGGTCGTCACTTCAACTTCTGCCAGCCAAATCGCAGCGGCCACGACGCAAACAGACTCGATAAATGAAGAGCACTTGACCAGTCCGGGCGCGGCGGTGGGAACGGTTGCCTACATGTCACCCGAGCAGGTGCGCGGTAAGGAGGTGGATGCCCGAACTGATTTGTTCTCGTTCGGCGCAGTCTTATACGAAATGGCGACTGGGACTCTGCCGTTTCGGGGCGAGACCTCGGGAGTAATTTTTGAGTCCATCCTGAACCGAGCACCGCTGCCTCCCGTTCGACTGAATCCCGATCTACCGTCCAAGCTGGAAGACGTAATTAGCAAGGCTCTGGAGAAGGATCGAAACCTGCGCTATCAGAGCGCAGCGGAGATGCGAGCCGATTTGCAACGACTGAAGCGAGATGCCGAATCGCATAAGTCTGCGGGTGTAGGTGAACTCCTGCCTGTGTCTCGCGAGAGACGGTTCCAGCAGGCGGCGACTGCACTAACGCTTGGCGTTATTGTTTTAATAGTCATCGCCCTCTTTTTCCGTCACCCCCGCGAGCCTGGTCACTCCACTGTTAATTCTGTAACTCCGAAGGCCATCGCAGTATTGCCCTTTCAGAATGTAGGTACCGACAAGGATACTGACTTTTTGCGTCTTGCCTTGCCGGATGAAATTGCGAATACCCTGAGCTATGTAAAGTCGTTCTCGATTCGTCCATTTGCCACAACGAGCAAATACAGCGGTTCCAACTTGGACTTGCAACAGGCAGGTCGGGAGATGGACGTGTCCTCGGTTGTGACTGGACACTACCTGACGGAGGGCAACCAATTGGAAATAACGCTGGAGGCGGTGGATGTTGCCGATAACCGCACTGTCTGGCGGGACACCATCGACGTTGCGGCGTCAGACAAGATTGCGATGCGGGAGCGAGTCACATCGAAGGTCAGTCAAAATCTTGTCCCCTTGCTTGGCGGAGCGTCTGGGGAAGTAGGAACGCGACCTAAGAGCGAGGAAGCCTATGACTTGTATTTGCGGAGCATCGCCGTGCCACACGATCCGATCCCGAACAAGGAAGGAATTTCCATGCTCGAACGGGTCGTGGGCATTGATCCCAGTTTCGCGCCTGCATGGGAGGCTCTCGGCCAACGCGATTATTTTGACGCCACATACGCGAATGGAGGAAAACGAATGCTGGAGCGTTCCGGCTCCGCTTTACAGCATGCAGTCGAATTGGATTCAAATCTCGTCGTGGCTGCGGGACAACTGATCATCATCGAAGTTGAGCAAGGCGAGCTTCGGAATGCTTACACAGAAGCGAGCGCATTGGTCAGCCGAAGATTCGAAAGCGGCTATGCTCACTTCGTCTTAGCTTACGTTCTGCGGTACGCCGGGTTGCTGGATGATTCCGCCCGAGAGTGCGATAGCGCCTTTAGATTGGACCGAGGAAACTACAGATTCCGCTCCTGCGCTTGGACCTTTGCGCAATTAGGGAGACCAGAGAGGGCGATGGAGTTTGTTCGCCTTGACGCAGGCTCTGAATGGGCCGCACGGACGGCGGCGTTCATTCTCGTCCGTCAAGGCAAACTTGCCGAAGCGCGACAAACGGTTCAGAAAATATCTAATGCGCCTCTGACGGGTCACGATCTCATTCTTTCTTGTTTTGTGCCGCAGAAGACCTCCCAACTGAGCCGGGCGACTCACGAGATAGAAGCAGCGGTTCTTGAAGTGGGTGATCCAGAGCAGTTTTACCAATTCGGGGCCTTGCTGTCTTTTTGCGGGCAAAACGATGCCGCTCTTCGTTTGTTGCGGAGCGCAGTTCACCACAATTATTGTGCTTACATCGCGTTGCAGTCGGACCCCTCGCTTGTAAAGTTCCGTCGTACTGGCGAGTTTGGCGAATTGTTATCGGAAGCAAAAGAATGTCAGAATCATTTCTTGGCGCAGCGAGCTAAGAGTTCGAATTGACTATTTCTAATTCCACGGGGATGTTCAGCGATTACAGCCTTTATAGGCTCGGCGATCTCTGGATGACCTACGATCGAGCAATGTCTTCCGACGCTGCCACGGGCTCTCTAATGCGTCCTGTGAATGACTCTGTGAGACAGTTTAGTTAAATTAGTGACTATCATAAGTCGCGAAACAACGAGTTATACGGAATATACAGACCCCTATCGGTCAGCTGCAAAAAATATCCACCTGGCCCGTCTCTAAAATAGGGGACCCAGAAAAGGGGACCCGTTATATTGAGTAACTCAATAGATGACCGGATAAGGGACCCATTGTGCCGAATATCTGGGAGATCGCACGAATAAAGGACCCATCTGCTTTCTTAGACGTATCAGGACACAAGTCCGCCACTTGTGCTGGTAGTGTTACGTCAGAGTCTGTCTGGCTGCTTGCTCCTTGGCCCCTCCTCCCTATACGACATTTCCATAAAAATCCATCCGTATAAAATTATCTCTCAACGACCCCATTCGAGGGGGACTCCTATGTCGTTTGAGGAGGGAGTCGCAGGGGTGTCTGCAAACTCTTCCGGTTGCGCCTCGTGCCGCAGGAGGTAACCACTAAGCTGCGGGTATCCAATGGGTTGCGGGAGGTATCAATTCAGACGCACACCGCGGGAGGTGGCGAGATTTTCCTCCCGATGTTGGGTTGGCCAAAGATCACGGCAACGAGGAGGGTACCGGGACTCTGTCCGGGGTGACCCACTGGTCGGGGAGGTTGGGACTCTATGTGATTGAAATAAGTCTACTTGTTCGAAGTCCTATTCTAGCTTTGCAGTTCATAATGACGCTCCAGACCGATCTCGACAACGACATAGCGGCGGTGCAAGCTCGCCAAAGGTAAAATTCTTGTAAGTTGCTTATTATCAATAGTCTGTAGTTGACAAAAAGTGATTTTGACAACCAATAGAGGTTTACTTGCTTGTTCGGGCAATCTTCGTGGAAGGGGCCCTCTAGCCTAGCCCGACACAGTGTTGAACAGTAAAAGGACGGTGCTTGATAGTGAGGCACAGTGCTTCAAAGTGCTTCACCTTGTAGGTGTCAAAGTCGTGCTGCATCGTGAAGGACGGTTTGATTTGTGTCAAAGAGAATTCTCAATCACCTGTTCTCAACTGTGTCTCTATCAATGTGCTTAGATCAGTGGCCGAGTTTCGAATGCTCAATTCTATCGAGTAACATCGCTCCCTCGACCTTGTCCGTTACCAACTACCAAGTTCCTGATACCTTCCAGTGCTCACGGTACACTTTGTGATCTATAGGCTGCACGTAGTGAATCCACACGTCTGGACCGCTGCCCTTACCGCTATCTAGCGTTCCGTTGGTACCACTTTTCGCCGACTGGTGTTTAGCAACCTTAATCTCGGCGTCGTAAATACCGGGGCCTAGGATGTTACATCCTTGATGGTTCTCGTAGCAGCGTAGGAGAGCGTGGTCTCCATTGATGATGGTTTTAATATCTAAAGCGTTGGCGTAGGTTTTCTTTCCCCCTATAGCACCGACAAGACCAGCAGCTTGGTATTCTCCATGGAGAGAGGTGCCCTCTTCCACAACTTCTAATTTCACAGCCTCGGTCTTCTCGCCCGCTACTGCTGCTCCCACGAACAACAGCGTGAATAATGCAATCATCTTCTTCATACTTTTCCCCTTGTTAGGTTGCACAGCTCATCTTCGCAGAAAGCTCTCTGCGGTAAACATCACCGATGTAATCGAAGTCACACGTCAGTACACTTCCCTTTTGGAATCATGTTCTGGCGGATTCTAGATCAGGTGTTTGACGGTGAGCGAACTTGTGTATTAAAGATAATCGGGGATTGTTCAATCTGATTGCCCGATTCTATCGAGCATCATCCCCGTTAGTATCAAGCGCTCGTCTCCTTCGTGGTCGACGTCGTCCCTGTCGTCCATGCCATCGTGGCCCGTCTGACACTCAGCGTCGTTCTGCCGCCTTGAGCTGCCGACGCACACTGCCGACGGTTTCCCGCCGCAACGTCCTCATGCTGTTAATTGCGAAGGCAGGCCGCTGGCCATGGTGCGTCGACGTCATCATCTTGCCAGTCGCCTCAATCGTGTCGAGCAGGGCGATCTGCTGCTGATCTTTCAGAGTCTTGTTGAAGATCACATCGAGATTTCTGCCCGTCAGGTCAATCGCGGTTCCGATGAACGGTATGCAGCCATCGATGTAAATGATCCCGGTGATAGTCAGTTTCATATTTTTCACTCCCTGCGCGAATCAGTTCTGCTTCCCGCGGTCGCGCTCCCAGAGGTCAACGCAATCCCCGCAAACGACACTGCCGTCTGGCAGTACGAAGACATCATCTTTCGAACGGTCACAACTCCCGCAATGAAAACCCCCTGGCATCCCCATTTCCATTTCTAATGGGTTCATGTAGGATCCTCGTCCGTTGAATCACCGTTTGACCTCTCTTGAAAACGGGGCGGCAATCCCGCTTCCTCTTCGGGCGCGAGCTTCGTGTTCTTGCCGAGGCTATTCCAAAAAATGTACTCGTCACGAGTCATCGGGGCGCCGCACTCCTGCATCAGCGCCTCGACTGGACTGAGTTTGACTCGCTTCTGGACCCGCCCCATCCAGCACGGGGCGACATCGCGCCAAAGATCAAAAGACAGGCGCAACGCGACCGCCTCCGTCGTGACCTCGTCGAATACGCAGAACGGCCATCGCCGCCCGTGCAGATTAGCGACTCCGTAGCGGGAATCGAATAGGCGAACGCGGACCAGCCGCTCACCGGCGATCTCGACTGTCTCAAACTCTCCTAACATGTCCCCTCGCTGTCTCAGCCTCAATTTGATTTTCGCTGAATGACATTCCCGCAATGGTCGTCTGCGCCTTCTGAGCGGCGTCGGCCCGCAGATAAACCAACGTGCTCGACGAACTACGATGGCCCACATGGTCCTGGATCGCGTTGAGGTCGTGGGTTTCCTGCCAAAGCAGCATGCAGATGCTGTGCTTCAAAACATGGTAGTGGCGCTTAGCAGGGTGAAGGTCAGCTAGAGCTGCATAGCGTTTGATGATGACATCCATGTACTGGCGAGACCAGGGGAACAACGCGGTGTCAGGATTCTCTCTAGCGAATGCGAGCAGGGGCGATTCATCGAACAGGACATCACTATCGATACGCAGAGCATGGAGTGTTCCGCGGCTCTTCTTGAGTCGCTTCACGGAGAGCATGCCATCACAGATATCACGCCCTCGAATCGCGAGCGTTTCTGAAACACGCAATCCATGCAGCAGGCCGACAAGCATAGAGAGGTGGTGCAATGGCTTGTGCTTCCGGGCAGCTTTGAACAACCGAACCAGTTCTTCGCGCGTCATGTATTCCATTAGTTGCTCCTTTATATGAGTAAAAAAGATTACGAAGACCAGACTGCGAAGGACCGGCCGTCGTCGTACGCGATTGGCGCCTTAGGCGTTTCACCGGAGGACGAGGCCGGCATCCTTCATGCCCAGAGCGAGACCCCACGCGAAGCGGTGCTCGACGACCAAGGCGTTCCCAAACCATGTAGCGTCGGGTTGGACTCGCTCATCAATCCACTCTTTGGCTCGGGAGGTTAGCGGGCAGAATACGAAGAGAGTGCCTTCATTGTTAACGAGGATGTCAGAAGTGTTCGGGGCCTGTGAGGAAATGCTCATGGATGCGTGCTCCTTTCAAAGTACGCACCAGGTGACCAAAACAAAAAAACCGCCCACAATCAGGCGGCAAGGAGAACGTTTGCATATAGCCACATCGGGCCGAAGCCCATACCACCGTGCTCTCCAAGTCGGTTGGTCGCGCTCTCGCGCTGTCCTGATGCTCAGTGGATTTTAATTGCACCACGGACCTTTGAGAATGGCACAAAAGTTGGGCTATTCGTGTTTTGACTAGGTTAGAAACGCGATG
>Ga0302325_10025680_pt1 | contig 12242 bp, 12 predicted proteins | sample Palsa_T0_2_FD_201948 | JGI IMG/M metagenome (GOLD analysis project Ga0302325, IMG submission 201948) | Peat permafrost microbial communities from Stordalen Mire near Abisko, Sweden - Palsa_T0_2 | ecosystem: Environmental > Terrestrial > Soil > Palsa > Peat permafrost | place: Sweden: Abisko...
CGATCGTCGGCACCGCGGTCACGGCGAGTGCGGCGCACTCGGCCGCCTGGGCCACCGCCGCCTTCGGGACCGTGGCGGTGCTGCTGACCGGCGGCCTGCTCATCGACGTGTCCAGGCGCCGCTGAATGCCTGGCCAGTCCCAGCCCAGCCAGGCGCTCCGGCGGCGCATCCTCGGGTATCCCGCGCGGGCGATCCTCGGCGCGCTCATGTCGGTGGCCGTCGTGGTGGCTGAGCGGCGCATCCGCAAGGCGCTTCGCTCCACCGCGGGACCCGGTGATCCGGTGGCGGCCGCGGCCGATCCGGCCGGCTCCGGCCCGGACGACCAGCCGAAGGCGCTGGCGACCTAGCGAAGGAGGCCCGGTGCTCGCCATATGCTCCCCAGTAGATGACCTGGTCTGCGACCGGCCCGGGATTGGGTCTTGTCTGGTGGCCGAAGCCAGGGCTAGCGTTCATGGGATGGGGGATTGGGACTCTTTACTCGCTGCGCGACTGGCCGCCGGAGACCATGTTGCCCTGGCGGAGGTGTTCGACCGCCTGGCACCGGTGGTCTACAGTGGCGCGCTGCGGGTTCTGGGGCACGATGCGGCCGCGCAAGACGTTGTACAAGACGTGTTCGTCGAACTGTGGAGCCATCCCGGCCGGTATGACCCGGATGCCGGGTCGTTGCGCACCTACCTGACCATCCAGGCCCGGCACCGGGCGGTGGACCTGATCCGCAGCGAACTGCGCCGGGTGGCGCGGCAGGAGCGCAGCAGCCGGCTGGACCCCGGGCAGCCGGACACCTCCCCCTACGCGCAGTTGATGGCGTCCGAAGCCGCCGCCGCGGTCCGCGCGGCCGTAGAGAAGCTGCCCGAGAACCAGCGCCGGATCGTCGAGCTCGCCTACTTCAAGGGGCTGACCTGCCGGGAGGCCGCGCAGGCGGCCGGGATCCCGGAAGGCACGGCCAAGTCGCGGCTCAGGCTGGCGCTGGCCAAACTGGAAACCGTGCTGGACCGGCAGCTGCTGGAGTCATCATGACGGCCGCGGAACAGCGCCCGGCGCTGCCGGATGGCCTGCGCGGCCGTGTCCTGGCCGCGTCGCTGCGGTCCCGCGCGGCCGGCCGGCCGGAGCCGCCCGTTCCGCAGATCACCGCGGCGGAGGCGTTCAGCCGGGCGGCCGACGCCTTCTACGGGATGCTCGGCGTCTTGCAGGACGAGGACTGGGGCAGGCTGGCACTGCGCGGCCTGGACGTTCAGGGCCTGGTCGGGCACCTGACCGGCGTTGAGGAAGATGTGCAAAGCTGCCTGGCCGGGGACCCGCGGGTGGCCCAGGCCAGCCACGTCGGATCGACCCAGGCCGCGGCGGACCGCCAGGCCGGGCGGCCCCCGGCGCAGACCCGGGCCGAGTGGCGGCGCGCGGCCGACCGCACCCTGGATCTCGTCCACGCGGCCGGCGATACCGGCACCGAAGTCGCGGTGCACGGCATGCGGCTGCCGCTGAGGATGCTGCTGCTGGTCCGGGCCTTCGAGCTGTGGGTCCACGACAACGACATCCGCCAGACGGCCGGGCTGCCCCCCTCGGTCCCCGACCCGTCCACGCTGAGCCTGATGACCCAGGCCGCGGCCCGGCTGCTTCCGCATGCCGCGGCCCGGGGCGGCCTGCGCGAGCCCACCAGCGTGCACCTGGTGCTCACCGGGCCCGGCGGCGGTACCTGGGACCTCCCGATCGGCCATAGCCCGCCCGCCGCCGCCTCGGTCGGGATCGTCACCGATGCGGTCGGGTTCTGCTGGCTGGTCGCCAACCGGGCCACCCCCGATCGGCTCGACCTGCACATCACCGGGGACCCCGATCGCGCCGCCATGGTGCTGGCGGCGGCGTCATCGCTCGCGCTGGACTTAGCTGGCCGCCACGGCCAGACGGGCAAGATCGCGCGACACGGGTCAGGCGGGCGCTGGCACGGCCCCGACCTGGACGAGCAGGCCCAGCATGTCGGCCTGAGAGAACCGCTCGATAACCCGGTCACCCCGAAAATGCAGGATCGTGATACCGGGCAGCGTGATAGCCGTGCCGGTCGCGGGGACGCCCATGAACTCATTAACGTGGCGGCCGGTCATGGTGAACCGGATGGCGCAGACGTTGCCATCCCAGAGGACCTCATGGAACGCGAGCTTGGGCGCGCCGAAAGCGGTGAAGATTCCCTCGTAAAAGCCCCGCACCTGTTCCTTACCCATCGGCTCAGGTGAATAGCCATGCAGACGGATTCCCTCGTCATACAAGGACAGGTACCCGTCGAGATCGCCGGCGTTCCATCTGTCATAGGCAGCTGACAAGGCTTCTCGTGGGGTGGGCATTACTCCTCCTCTTAGCGCGCTATCGGCCTTTTGGGTCCGCATCTTGCCCTGGGCGCTGATGCTCTGATCTACTTCAGCCGCGGCTTGCGTGACCTTTGGACTGGATACGTCACTGGCGACGGCGGTGGATCACAATTGCCGCGCGCTGGCCGCCCAACGACCGGCCCGGACTGGTGGCCGCGAACACCTCGCTGCTGGTCCGCAGCCGCCGGAGTGTGCCAGGGCTAAGCGCCGTCGGGGAGCAGGAGTCGGCAGAGCGTCTGGGCCAGCCATTGCTGGTAGTGCTGAGGGCTCCAGCCGCGGGTCTCGGTCATCAGCTGGTAGACCTCGGTGGAGTTCACGGCCCAGACCGTGTCGGCGGCTTCCTGGCGGGAGAGCCCAGCGCGCAGGGCGCCGACGGATTCCAGGTCCTCGATCAGCAGCGGCATATTGCGGGCCCGTCGGTCTAGCAGTTGCTGCCACACCTCAGCGAGCGCGGGCTCGGCCGCCGCGGCCTGCTGCGCGGCCCGGTACAGCGGCATCATCCGCCGCTGGATCCGGGTGATCGCGGCTGCGTAGATCTCCAGCTTGCCGCGGCCGGACGGCTCGGCCCGCAGCGCCTGGATGTACTCGCGCTGCAGGACCGGGACCGGTTCATCGGTGCCGGAGATGGCGGTCTCGGTGAGCAGCCGGAACAGTTCGGGCTTGGTGCCGACGACCGCGTAGACGGTCTCTGCGGACACGCCGGACTCCTGGGCGACGGCGGCCATGGTCGTGGCCCGGTAGCCGCGGGTCAGGAACAGCCGTGTCGCTGCTTCGATGATCGCTGCGCGGCGCCGAGCGGCGGCGGCGCGGCGGCCAGCGGCGTTGTAGCGGCGCTTGACGGGCGAGGTCACCTGTCTTAGCGTAGCCCATATTAATCTGAGCCCCTATCAGATCAATTTAGGAGGATCCATGACCGTCGACGCCAACCTCGCCGCCGTCCGCCGGCTGCTGGAAGAGGGATGGAGCCATGGCAGGCTCGAGGTGATAGACGAGCTCGTCGCCCGCGACGCGGTGCCCGCCCACGAAAGCACCAGCCCCGGGCGCCAGTCCTGGAAGGACGCGATCGTCATGTACCGGTCAGCGTTCCCCGACCTGACCTACCGGATCGACGACCTGTTCGGCACCGGGGACAAGGTGGTCGTCCGCTGGACCGCGACAGCCACCGACACCATCGGCTTCATGGGCCGCCCGCCGACCGGGCGGAGGGCGTCGGCCACCGGCATCAACATCTACCGCCTCGCCAGCGGCATGCTAGTCGAGCACTGGGACGAATGGGACCTAGCCGGCCTGCTCCAGCAGCTCAGCTAACCTCCACGACGCCAGGTCAGCGCCTATGAACGAGCTTGGCGCGGCACAACCATCTCGCCGGAGTATTTTTGACCGAAACGCACTTGTATTGAAAACATCCTCGTTCTACTCTTAGGATGTGATCTCCGATCCGGGGCGGCGGCGCTACGAGTCGCCGCTGCGCGCGGCGCATGCCGAGCAGACGAAGGCGGCCGTGCTCGCGGCCGCGACGCGCCTGTTTACCGAGCGCGGCTGGAACGGCACCGCGATGCGCGACGTGGCGAGGGCCGCGCACGTGTCCATCGAGACGGTCTACGCGAACTTCGGATCGAAGGCCGAACTGCTCAAGCAGGTGCTGGACGTCGCCGTCGTCGGGGACACGGCGCCGGTGCCGCTCGCCGACCGCGACTACTTCCATCGGCTCGGCGAGGGAACCGCCGCGGAGCGGGCCGAGGCGACGGCGCGGTTCCTCGCGACGATGCACCAGCGGACCGCGTACCTGTGGCGCGTGCTTAACCAGGCTGCGGGCGGGGACTCGCAGCTCAGCCAGCTGCTCGCCGAGAGCCGAGTGGATGAGCGCGAGTCGGTCCGCCAGGGCGTGCTAGCCCTCGCGCAACGGGCGGTCCCCGACGAGGACGTCGATGCCCTTTTCGCGATCTTGAGCACCGAGGTCTTCCTGCTCCTGACGGAAGCACGGGGATGGACCGTGCCGCAGTACCAAGCGTGGGTGGTGCGCACCGTGCGCACCCTCCTCAACCTGGAAGGAGACGAGTGATGGCAGCTGGATCATCACGAACATCCTCGTGCGCGGCTATCGCAAGGCCATGTTCCGCTGCTGGCGGCTGCCGCAGCACTCCCGGCTCAGGGCCCCGCTGGCAGGCACCGCCACCGCATTCGCGGACGCCCCGCCCGAGACAGTCTGGCGGATCCTCACCGACGTCACGCTCGTCGGCGAGTGGAGCCATGAGTGCCACAAGGCCGCCTGGACCCACGGATCGACCCACGCGGCCGTCGGCGCGCGGTTCCGCGGGAGCAACCGCTCCGGCTTCTCGCGGTGGACCCGCCCGTGCAAGGTTCTCCGCTGCGACGCGCCGGCCGAGTTCGGCTACCGCACCGAAGGGCGTCTCATGGGCGACAAGACCGAATGGCACTTCGTGCTGCTGCCGGACGGAACCGGAACGCGTATCGTCCAGCACTACCGTCGGCCGGCGGGGAGCACGCCTTTGGTGAGGGTCGGTCGGCACGTCGAAGGCGACCTGCCAGGGTCAGGCGCGCCTACATGTCCTCCATCCGAGCGATAGGCTCATCGATGGTGGCGGCTGTAGGTGCCGGCACCTGGCGGTGCACCAGGCGGGCCAGGCTGGCGATCCCCTCTGCGGACTGGGCCTCCATGACCGCATTGACCTGCGGCCCTAGGTCGGGGAAGTCCAGGTCGCGCTGGAAACGCGTGCGCCCGCCGTCCACGGTGGCTAGTTGGTAGCTGATCCGCAGGTGACCAAAGGCGAGGTCGGTCTCCAGGGCCAGGTGGTGCGGCCGGTCGTGCTCGACCACTGTCCAGGTGCTCGAGCCCTGTATCCCCGCGATCGTCACATACTCGGTGATCTGGTCACCGAGCCGGGCGGCGTGGCCGGTGTCCCCCTCGACGGCGCGCGTGGCGGGGTGCCACTCAGGCCAGAACCTGGCAGTGGTGACGACGTCGAACACGGCGTCGATTGGATGGTCCGCGATAAAGTGGTGGCTCACCCGCGGCATAGCACGCTCATAGCCCTCGACCCCTTCGTGAGTTCTGCGCGCCTGAAGGCTCGCAGCTTCCGGCATTGATACGTCGCCGGGGCCAGCGGCGGATCATCCAGCCGCGGGTGGTCAAGCGTTGCCGGCACCCTGCCTCCCCCGTTAAGGATCCTGCCGGGTGTACGTCACCGCACCCCGCGACCGGATCAAATTCCTGCTCCGTCTACCGCGCGGTGATCCGGACCGGGTCACGGCGCCGTACCCCTGCAGACAGGCAGCGTCACAGCATTAGGAGGCACACATGGCCGTCATAGCTCACGTCATTCTGCGTGGCGTCACCCCCGGGCAATACGACGCGGTCCGGGCTAAGACCGGTTGGCTCGAGCAGACCCCGGACGGCATGGCCGCCGTGGGAGTGAACGTCCAGCCCGAAGTCACCTTCTACCCGGCCCACGAGGTGTACCTGCCGCAACGGGCCGTCATCGCCCCCACCGCGATGGCATCCGGAAGCTGACCAGCGGCAGCCGTCACCCGGCTTATTAGGAGAAAAAGGCACCTGATCCTGGGACTGCTGCTTGGGCCGCTCGCGGACCGGGCCTTCGACAGGGCCAAGGGGCAGGCCGTAGCGGTACTCGCCGTGCTGATCCTGCGCAAACTCACCGTCCTGAGCTGCGGGCGCGCCAGGACCACGGGCCGGGTCACCAGGGCCGGTGGCCCCGCGCGACAGGAGCATGACCAGCGGCACCAGCCGCCCGGAACAAGGAGAACTAATGTCGGTAACACAGACCCAGGAAGACCCGGCGGTGGAAACGCATACCGTTCCTCCTGCCGTCCAGATGGTCCAGCTTCTGGCTGGCTTCCAGCTTTCCCAGGCTCTCTATGCAGCTGCCAGGCTGGGCGTGGCGGACCGGCTCGGCGGCGGGTCCCAGGACGCCGCCGCCCTCGCCGCGGAGGTCGGCGCCGATGCCCAGGCCCTGCGCCGCGTCATGCGCACCCTAGCCTCGATCGGGGTCTTCACCGAAACGGCAGACGGGCTGTTCGGGCTGACGCCGCTGGGCGAAACCCTGACCGAGGACAGCCCGGCGTCGATGCGCGACCTGGCCATCATGTGGATGGAAACGCACTACGAGCCGTTCGGCGGCCTTCTTGGCACCGTCCGCACCGGCCGCTGCGCCGCCACCGAGTTTTACGGCAAGCCGTTCTTCACCTGGCTGGCTGAGCACCCCGAACACATCGCGCAGTTCAGTCGCGCCATGGCCAACATCACCGACGGGATCAAATTCGGTGCCATCAGCTCCTGCGACTTCACCGGTGCGGGACGCATCGTCGATGTCGGCGGCGCCGACGGAGCCGTCCTGGCGCACATCCTCGCGGGCGCACCCGACGCCACCGGGATCGTCTTCGACCTCCCCCACGTCGTGGCCGAGGCCGAGGCCAGGGTGGCCGGTTACGGCCTGGGCAACCGCCTGACCCTGGCCGCCGGCGATTTCTTCACCGCCGTCCCGGAGGGCGCAGATACTTACCTGCTGTCGATGATCTTGCACGACTGGTCCGATGCCGAGGCTGGCCGGCTGCTGGCGAGCATCAGGGCCGCAGCGCCTGCAGGAGCCCGGCTGCTGGCCTTCGAACTGGTCACCCCCGACGGCGCCGAGCCGCACATCGCCAAGATGGTCGACCTGACCATGCTGGGCATGCTCACAGGCAAGGAGCGCACCCAGGCCGAATACCGGTTCCTGCTAGAACAAGCAGGCTTCGAATTCGAGGCAGTGACCGCCACCCCCACGCCGATCTCGATCATCAAGGCCCTGGCTTGACCGGGAGACCCCGCCGGCCACACGAAGCGCGAGATCGCCGCCGAATTGCGTCGTCAGTTATCCCTGACCAACGGGCCCATGCGGCCGATCCCTGGCGCTAAGCGCCCGCGGCTCGTTCTGGCCGAGCCTGGCGTCGACGGCAGTGGCGCTGATCTTGTCTCCTGGGGGATGGTCCCCGGCAAGCGAGGGGCGTAGCCTGACGGCGTGCGTGGGGGGGCGTTATGGTCGGCCGGCTGGCGGAGTTCGAGCTGTTGTGCGAACGGCTTGCCGCGGCCTCCGCTGGCCGCGGCGCCGTGGTGCTCCTGGGCGGGGAGCCGGGGATCGGGAAGACAACGCTGGCTGCGGAGGTGGCAGACGAGGCCCGCCGTGGCGGCATGGTCGCCGCATGGGGGCGATGCCGCGAGGACGGGGATGCGCCGCCGTACCGGCCGTGGATCCAGGTGCTGCGGCAAGCGCTCGAGGCATGTGGCCGGCCGCCGGCCAGCTCAGGCCTCGACCGGCTGCTGGCGGCGCCGCCGCCCGGGCCGGCGGACGGGCAATTGCCGGATGAGGCGGGCGGGCAAGATCGGTTCCGGCTGTTCGAGGCGATGCTGGCGGCTCTCTCCCCGGCGGGGTCTCCCGGGGTGCTCGCGGTCATCGACGACCTACACCGCGCCGATGACGCGTCGCTGGCGTTCTTGCGCTATCTGGCAGTCGAGGTGCATCAGCTGCCGGTCATCGTGCTCGGAGCCTACCGGGACACCGAGGTTGGCCCCGGTCACCCCCTGATGGCGGCCATGGGGGCGATGGCAGACGGCGGGGCGCTGGAGGCGCTGGCGCTGCGGGGCCTGGCTGACGCCGAGGTCCGGGCGCTCGTCGCGCGGTACGCCGGGGCAGTGCCGGACGAGGTGGCCGGCCAGGTCGTGGCTCGGGCCGATGGCAACCCGTTTTTCGTCGTCGAGATTGCCAGGCTGCTGCGATCGGCACCCGGGAAGCTTTCCGATGTGGCCGGCGGGGCCGTCCCCGCCACCGTGCGGGAGGTGATCGCCTATCGGCTGGGTCGGCTCCCGCCGGAGTCCCGCCGGGCGCTGCGAGCGGCTGCCGTCCTGGGCCGAGAGTTCGGCCGGCTGCCACTCAGCCAGGCACTCGGCGCATCGCCGGTGGCGGTAGCTGGCGCCCTGCAGCCGGCTGCGGCGACTGGGCTGATCTCCGCCGAGGAGAAATCGGGGTACAGCTTCACCCACGCCCTGGTGCAGGAGGCCATCTACGACGCGCTTCCCGCCGATGAGCGGACAGCGTGGCATCGGCGCGCCACGACCGCTTTGCTGGCGCTTGACCGGGACGACGATGAGACGCTCGGCGCGCTGGCGTATCACAGCTACCGGGCCAGCCGCGACGGCGATCCCGGCGCGGCGCTTCCCCGGGTCGTGGCCGCCGGCCGGCGCGCCCGGCAGCGCCTTGCCTTCGGTGAGGCCGCCCGCTGGCTGGAATGCGCCGTCGAACTCGCCGAACGAGCGGTCGTCGACGCCGCCCAGTACACTGCCCTGCTCTGCGAGGCGGCCGACGCCCAGGTCAGCGCCGGCGCGGCTGCCGCGGCGCGCTCGCACTATCAGTCGGCGGCCGATCTGGCCCGCCGACACGGGGATGGCCCCATGCTGGCCCGGGCGGCGCTGGGCGTGGGCGCCACCGTGGTCACGGCGGGAAAGGTGGACTGGCCGCTTGTCCAGCTACTTGAGGAGGCCAGCGCCGCCACTGAGGATGTGGCCGCCTGGGTAAGCCTGCAGAGCCGGCTGGCCATCGAGCTGTACTGGCACGAGGGCAGCGTGCCATCGAGACAACGCAGCCTCGCCGCGCTGTCCACAGCCGAGGCGAGCGGAAACAGAGCGGTGCTCGCGGTCGCGCTGCACGCCCGCCAGTTCACCCTCCGCGGCCCGGACCACCTCGACGAGCGGATAGCCATCGGCGAGCGGCTAACCGAGCTGGCCGTCGGCGCCGGTGACACCGGTCTGTCATTCCAGGGTGCGGTCTGGCTAGCGGCCGACGTCTTGCGGAAGGGCGACCTGCTCAGGTTCCGAAGCCTGGCCGAGGCGCTCGAAGCGCTCGCCGGCCGGACCCGGCGCCCGCTGTGGCGCTGGTATGCGACGGTCATGCGGGCTCAGCTCGCCGCCGTGGAAGGCCGTATCGACGACGCCTACGAGGCAACCGAAGCCGCCGGCGTGCTAGGCCGCCAGCTTGACGTCGAGGTCGCCGCCGCCTACCGCATCGGACAGCTGTGCGTCCTGCACCGCGAACGGCACGGCCTGGCCTCCCTCGCCGGGGACATCCAGGAACTGAGCGCGCGCCTGCCCTATTTCGTGACCCTCCGAGCCCTGGCCGCCTTGGCCGCGGCCACGACCGGCCGGGCCGGCGCCGCCACCTCGGAGATCGACCGGCTCAGCGGTCACGGCTTCGCCGCGGTGCCGAGGGATTCCCTCTGGGTCGCCACCATCGCGCTGCTGCTCGAAGCAGCCGCCATCTCCCGCTCGCCCCACATCAAAACGCTCGTCGACCTGCTCAGCCCTTATCGCGGAACGCTCGTGGTCCAGGGCCTTCCGAGCTGCTGGGGTTCGGTGGACCGTTTCGTGGGCCGCGGCCAGCTGGCTCTAGCCGACCTGCGGGCGGCCGGCGAAACTCTGGGCGGGGCGCTCGCCATGGAGTCGGCACTCGGAGCGCCGGTGTTCGCGGCGCGCACGAAGGTTGACCTCGCGCGCCTCTGCCTGCAGCACGGGAATCACAGCAAGGCCAAGGACCTGGCCGCGGCGGTCATCGCCACGGCTGAGGTGCTCGGACTCGACGCTCTCGCCGGGGAGGCCCGAGAGGTCATCGGAAGCCCCGCCCCTGCCCAGATCGCGCTCTCACGGCGGGAACGAGAGGTCCTGGCCCTCGTCAGCGAGGGCGCATCCAACAAAGACATCGCCTCGACCCTGGTGATCAGCCTCAACACAGTCGAACGCCACCTGGCCAACATCTACACCAAGCTCGGCGTCCGCGGCCGGGCCGAGGCCGCCGCCTACGCGGTCCGAGCCGGACTTGCATCCCAGGTAAGCAATGGTGGTTTTCCGTGATGCGAAAGCAGGCCACAGCCCGTCATCGTTGCCTCATCGCCACCGGCTGACCCGGCAAGCCCGGCGAATGCACCCGACCGTTCAGCAAGGAGGCATCATGCCCATCGTCGTCGTCTTCGACTTCCCCGGCGAGGACATCGCCAAATACCACCAGGTCTTCAAGCTCGGCGGCCCGGCCGTGAATGCGCAGCCAAGCCGCTTCGACCACATTTGCTACCGGACCGACAGCGGCTTCACCGTCATCGACGTCTGGGAAGACGAGGCCAGCTTCAACGCATTCGGCGCCGTGATCGGTCCCGCCCTCATAGGAGCCGGACTCGACCCCAAGCCGACCATCCACCCGCTCGAGGGCACCATGGGAAAAGGCGGCAAACACGTCGTCTACTGACCAATCCCGTCAGTCCTCCGCTGGAGAGCAGGGCCAGAGGCAATACCCGCAGTCTCCCCGTCCGGTCCATGAGCTAGCCCGCTCTTTCCCGACTTCGTGCGTCACCAGGTGACGGCGGTGGATCACACTTGCCGCGCGCTGCTGTTCTCTAGACTTGGCCTGTGCGCGAGCTGGTGGGGATTGGCGGCGTGGTTGCGGCGCTATCGGTGCCGAGCGATCTGACTCGCGGGCATCCGCCTGGTGAGGCGATGCGGGCGTGCCTGCTCGCGACCGAGCTTGCCCGGCGGGCGGGACTGGATCGGGTCCGCCAGGGCGCGGTCTATTACGGGACGCTGTTGCGGTTCGCCGGGTGCGCGGCGACGTCGCATGAGATCGCTGCGGCATTCGGCGGTGACGACATCATCGTCCGGGCCCGCGGCGACCTGATCGACCCGACGGTACCGGCCGAGGCGATGCAGTTCCTGGCGGGTCTTGGCGTGGATGCGGAAGGCCTGCGGGTCCTAGGCGGCGCTGAGGGCGTGGCCAGGCTGAAGGCTGAGGGAGCACGCGCGGACTGCGAGGTAGGCGCGGTCCTGGCGGGGCGGCGGTTGCCGGAGGCGGTGGGCCGCGCCGTCCGGGACGCCTTCGAGCGCTTCGATGGCTGCGGCGTGCCGGCCGGCCGGGCCGGCGATGAGGTCGCCGAGGCGGCGCGGTTCGCGGCGGTGGGGTACGCCGCGGTGATGTTCGATGCCGTCGCGGGCGGCGCGGCCGCGGCCGAGGCGGTGGCCCGGTGGTCAGGGCGCGCGCTTGATCCGGCGGTCGCGGCGATCTTCCTGGAAGCGCCGGCTGAGCTGCTGGCGATCTCGGACCCGGATGACCTGCAGGCGGCGGTCGTCGAGGCCGAGCCTGAGCCGCGGCGCATGTTCGGCGACGAAGCCGCCCTGGACGAGGCGCTGGCCGGGTTCGGTGACGCCGCCGATCTCAAGAGCCCCTGGTTCACTGGCCACTCCAGAGGCGTCGCGCGGCTGGCCCGGGCGGCGGCGCAGCGGCTCAGCCCGGCTGAAGCCGCGCTGGTCTACCGCGCTGGGCTGGTCCACGACCTCGGACGGGTAGCCGTTCCGGCCGGTGTCTGGGAGCGGCCGGGCCCGCTGCGTCCCGAAGACTGGGAGCTGGTGCGGCTGCACCCGTATCACACGGGGCGGATCCTGGCGCGCTCGCCGGTGCTGGCGCCGCTGGGCCTGATAGCCAGCCGTCATCACGAGCGTACGGACGGAACCGGTTACCCGGCCGGGGTGCGCGCGGCCGAGATGGAGGGCGCTGCCTGCCTGGTCGCCGCGGCCGACGTGCTGCACGCGCTCGGCGAGCCGCGGCCGCATCGCCCCGCCGTCGACCTGCCGCAGGCAGCCCGCATCCTGTCCGGCCTGCCGCTGGACCGTGACGCGATCCGGGCGGTGATCGATGCCGCCGGCGCACCCCCGGCTGCGTTGCCGCCGCTGCCGGCCGGCCTCACTGAGCGCGAGCTGGAGATCCTCCGCCAGCTTGCCGGCGGCCGCACTGAGCGCGAGATCGCCGCCGAGCTGGTGATCTCGCCGTCGACCGTGCACAC
>Ga0302325_10025681_pt1 | contig 12241 bp, 15 predicted proteins | sample Palsa_T0_2_FD_201948 | JGI IMG/M metagenome (GOLD analysis project Ga0302325, IMG submission 201948) | Peat permafrost microbial communities from Stordalen Mire near Abisko, Sweden - Palsa_T0_2 | ecosystem: Environmental > Terrestrial > Soil > Palsa > Peat permafrost | place: Sweden: Abisko...
GCTCGACTCGCGTTCCTTTACATCCTGTCTGGCCAAGGCCAGTTGCACGCTTGTGAGGACTAATCTGCTCGTTGATGTGCGCATTGTTTGAATGCTAAGTCGAGGAGGAGCACGAGGTGTTGCGAAAGGCTGAACTCAGCCGTGAGACTGATTCAGAGAACTACCTCGGAGGCTCCTCAGAGACGATATGTATTACATCGGACTGGATGTTCACAAGAAGACGATCAGCTATTGCGTGAAGGATGCAGCTGGTCATGTGCGCCGGGAAGGCAAGATCGGATCGACCCGGCGCGAACTGGATGCCTGGATCCAGACGTTGCCTCAACCCCGGATGATGGCTATGGAGGCGACGATCTTCACCGGCTGGATCTACGATTACCTGCTTCCGCATGCCGAGAAGGTGAAGGTAGCCCATCCGCTGATGCTGCGGGCCATCGCCGCGTCCAAGAAGAAGAACGACCGGATCGATGCCGGCAAGATCGCCGACTGCCTGCGATGCGACTTTCTGCCCGAGTGCCACATGGCTTCAACCGAGATCCGGGACCGGCGCCGTACGTTACGCTACCGGCACCTGGTGGTACGGCAGGTGGTACAGATGAAGAATCGTATATCGGGGCTGCTCATGGAAAGCGGGGTTAGCTATGACAAGCAGCGGCTGCACAAGATGGGTTACTTCACCGAGTTGTTCTCGACCAACGAAGAGATCAGCGACAGTATCCGGCCCCTGCTTCGGCTTGGCCGCGAACACATCCTGCGGGGACAGCGGCTGGATCGCGCGCTGATCAGCTCACTGGAACGAGATCCGCTGCTATCGGAGCGGCTGAGACGGCTGAGGACGATCCCCGGAGTGGGCACCATTACTGCGCTGACCTGGGCCCTGGAGATCGGAGACTACACCCGCTTTCCATCGGTGAAGCAAGCCATCAGCTACTGCGGACTATGCAGCGCGGAGAAGAGTTCTGCCGACAAGGTGATGCGCATGCCGATTTCCAAGCAGAGGAACAAGCACATCCAGCACGTGCTGGTGGAAGCCGCCAAGCTGGCACCCCGGTACTCCCACGAACTGGCCTTGCTCCGGGACAAGGAAATCCAACGAGGAAACAAGAATCGGGCCACCCTGGCGGTAGCCAGGAAGCTGGTAGCCTACATGCTCGCGGTGGACCGCAGGAAACAGGACTTCGTGCCGGCCGAGGAGTTGGCGGCCAAGACAGTGGCTTAAAAACCCTTCCTAATAAGGAAGAACAAAAACAAGATCATTCGATGCGCAGGCTGCCAGGTCCTGCACTAAATCGCCCGGGCGACGGAGGAAACTCCCGAGGCTCTCTTCGCATTGTTTCGGGACTGGCAGAGAACACAAACTCAATCTACTGCGACGGCTCTTCGGAGCTTGAGGCAGCAAATGGATGTCCGGTCCTGCGGGAGCAGGGACCATCAGCCGAGAGGCACACACGCGCAGGCGGATGATCGGATCAGAAAGAATGCGCGCTCTCCTGAGCGCGCCCAGCTCTCTCATGCTTTTTACTTGACAGATGACTTACATGGATGGCGATTTAGCGCGAAGCCAAATTCCTTCTCGGCGACATCCGCGCTTATCACGCACACGGATCAACGATGGACACGGGCCTTCTTGAGTCTCTGCTGAGACTCGAAGTATCCGCACCATTGTTCGACAGCCAACGACAAAGACACCGAAACAAAGAGCCTGGCTAGGAACGCCGATAGCATTTAATAATGCTTGAGACGATCCTTAGAGGGCCAGATGCCGTCTTCAGGCATATCGAGGCGGGCTGTCATGCCTCTTCTCCAGGTGGGTGTTTCGACGGGCTCGCCCCAATAATCCGTCACCCGAATCGCTTTTCCATCCTCTGTCTCTCCAATCGTCACGTTGCGGTAGATCCGATCGTCGCCGTAGTTGATGCTCCATTCGACTACGATGATGTTCTCAAGCCGGAGCCTGCGGCCAACCTCTAACGTGACGGCCTCGAAGTTCCCTTCGACGGCGCCAATAAGTTCACGCCCACGGACGAGCTCTTCCATCTGCGGCCACTGCCTTACGGCGTTTTCTGCAAGCGGAACTCCCAAGATGTAGGCGAGCCGCGTCTGACCGTTGCTCTCTGTATGTATCGGGTTGTCTCGCATTGCATTCTCCATAAGGGGCCTATCAGAAAGGCTGAAGACCTGCCGACCCAAAGACCGCACGAAATCTCTCACAGTAGATCACTACCGTGTTGTACTGTGAGAAATCTACGTTTGCTGGCAGCATGTACTCCTGGTCTCCCTCGTTGCCCTTGATTGGGGCTATCTCCAACAATTCGAGGGCAGTACCTGGGGATGTCTTAGCCAGAACGGGATCGCCGGCTTTGGCCAGTACGACATGAACATCGGGTCCGTTCGATGTATGAAAATCCGTCAGCTTGAGTGAGAGGGAGCCATTGCTATTCCGGTAGACCGAAGCCCGCCCCGCTGTTTCGTGAATCGCAGCTTTGAATAGCCCGGTATAAGCAGGCTGGTCCACGTCGTCCTGTGCAAAGGGAGCTGCTTCATTGACCCGTTTATTGATAAAAAGCTTCTCTGGCCGGAAGAGATACCAGAGCGCTACGAGAACGACCACGGACGCCAGGGCCGTCGCAATCTTGTGTTTGCGAAGAAATGAAATCACGTTGCTCCACCAATCGGCAATCAAATTGGAAAGAATGGCCGCCGGAGACCGGCGGCCTTAGTTGACTAGAACTTCTCAAGGGGTGCAGCACCAAACGTTGCGTTGAACCGTTCGCAGTAGATCGCGACCGTGCGGAACTTCTTCAGATCGGTCCCTGCCGGGATGTCGTAGTTCTGATCCCCTTCATTGCCTTTCAAGGGACCAAGCTCCACGCGCTCCACGTTGCTCTTGAGAAAGTTGTCGTCATCCTTCGCATCGTCGGCGGCGATAAGAATCACATGGACATCCGGTCCGTTGGAGGTTTTGAAGTTGGTGAGACGAAGCACGTCCTTGCCCTTCACCTTATAGATCGAGACCCGGCCGGTAGTTGCGTGGACCTGGCCATGCAATGTCCCTGTCTCGATCGGCTTAGAGCCCTGGGCACTAGCGGACAGAACAGATCCCGAGAAGGCTAGGGCAGTGGTCAATGCGAACGCGTGAAGACGGTTCATGTAAATCTCTCCTGTTGTTGTGGCGGAATTATCCGCTGAAGTTGGAAGATCTCACTGAGTCCTGCTGGGCTAAGCAGTGACCGAGGTCTTGTGGAAGAGGTGGATATGCTCGCTGATGTAGTCGAGGCAGTCTTCGACGGCGAAGTGCCCTGCGCTCAAGCGGTGCATCTCGGCCTTCGGCAGCACCTCCAGATAAGCTTCGCCTCCGGCGGGCGTAAAGAAGATATCCCCCTGGCCCCAGAAGATGATGGTCTTCGGCTGGTGCTGTTTCAGGAACGCCTGCCACTCTGCATAGTGACCCACGTTGGTGCGGTAGTCATAAAACAGGTCTAGCTGAATCTGCTTGCCGTGCGGGCGCTGCAGCGTGAGCAGGTAATCCGAGTTCCAGTTATCTGGACTGATGAGTTCAGGTAACGGCGAGCCAGTGAGGTACACGGCCTTGACGGTTTCCAGTGCCAGCAGGCCGGCGACCGCAGCCTCGTTCTCGGGGCTGCGGTCCAGCCATAAGGCATTACGAAGCCCGGCCCAAGCCTCAGTAAAGCCGATCTCGTAGGCATTGGTGTTCTGCACGATGAGCCACTCAAGGAGCTCGGGACGCTTTCCGACGATGCGGAATCCGACAGGTCCGCCGTAGTCCTGAACGTACAGGCCGAACTTATTGAAGCCCTTGGCTTCGAGGAAGTGCCCGACGATCTCAGCCAGCTTGTCGAAGGTGTACGGGAACGTGGCAGGGTCCGGGGTGTCGCTGTTACCGAAGCCGGGATAATCGGGCGAGATGACGTGAAAGCGGTCAGCGAGTGCAGGGATCAGGTTGCGGTACTGATGGGACGATGACGGCCAACCGTGTAGCAGAACGAGCTTTGGGCTGGAAGGATCGCCAGCTTCGCGATAGGCAATGCTCAGGCCGTCCACTGCGAGAGTGCCGTAGGTGACAGTGGTGGCCGAGATGGCGGGGGAATAGGTCTTGGTCATTTCTTCTCCGGCAACGTGGTGAGGAACGGTACGTGCAAACCGAGAGAGAAACGACGCCGATCGCCTTTGTCTCGCTCGTGTGTACCGAGCAAAGTTTAGGTATAAGCGCATAGCGCCCACACAAGAGTTGATTCAACCATGATTGCTTGCAGAAGTAACGACGTTTGATTTGATGGATACTATCAGCCAAACTGATAGGTGAATGCGGCGTGAATGGTACCCTTAGCGCATGGAGCTGCGCCATCTACGATATTTCTGCGCCGTTGCTGAACATCGCAGCTTTACTGTTGCCGCGCGTCAGCTGAACGTCTCACAGTCGGGCGTCAGCGGGCAGGTGCGAGACCTTGAAAAGGAGATCGGCGTCACGTTCTTACATCGTGGGAAGCGGGAGGTGGCGCTCACGCCGGAGGGATTGGCGTTCTTCCATGAGGCTAGAGAGATCCTGATGCGCTCGGAGCGAGCCGTCGATATAGCGATGCGGGCGTCGAAAGGGCAGTCGGGCCGTCTGACGGTTGGGCTCTGTGGTCCCGTGACCGCGTCTTGCCTGCCTAAAGCGATCCGAACGTTCCGAAAGCAATTCCCCGGCGTCGCGCTATCCCTTCGTGAGCACGCGCCAGCGGAGCAGGTCGATGCGCTGCTAGATGGTCGCATCGACATGGGATTCTCTCGGGGTATTCCTTCCGAAGTGAAACACCTTCTTTACCATGAACTGCTCTTCCGGGAACCGGTGATCGTCGCCTTGCCGAAGGGCCATCCGCTGGCACAGTTCGACGCCGTCTCTGTGCGGCAGCTTGCCTCTGAGCGCCTCCTTCTTTTTTGCCGCGAGGGCGCACCCGAGGTCTTCGATTCGATTGTGGCTATGTGTAAGAAGGCACGGTTTTCGCCCAAGATCGCGGATACTCCAAGTTCCTGGCATTCCGTTCTCACGATGGTCGAGTCGGGTGAAGGTCTTGGCCTGGTGCCGCAATGCGTGCAGTTCCTGCGCGGCAATGACATCGTCTTTCGTCCGCTCCGAGACGGTGGTGCGAGGCTCGATGCCATCGTGTTCTGGAGACGAGATGAGACCAGCTTTCTCCAAGAGAGCCTGCTGGGGCTTCTCAAGGAGAAACGAAGCGAGTACGTCCGTACACATGGTGCAGGAATAACAACTGAAAAGAAAATGAAATGAGTTCGCCTCGATGGCTTCGCCAAACGGTTGCTCAATCGCTAGTGGAGGCGCTTCCGTGTCTCAGCAAGAATCTCGTGCGCGAACTCATCGTCGTTGACGGCGCGTGAAAGGATCAGAGCTCCGATCATTGATACATACCAATGGATCGCATCACCGCGAGCAGAGCGCCGAGACCTCCAGGGGAAGTAACTTGCCAGCTTCTGAATCACATTCTTGATCTGCGCGGTGAAGGCTCCTTGCACTTCAGGTTCCTTCCTGATTTCGGAAGCCAATGCAGCGACGGCGCACCCTCCCGCGCAATCGCGCATATGTTCTTCGCTGAGATAGTGGTCGACGAAGGCGGCTTTGCCGATGTCGCTTCCAGGCACTTTATCGAAGTCGCCAAAGGTCCGTTGGAGTTCACGATTCAGGCTCTCCGCCATCAGCGCCTCTTTCGAGGCGAAGTGGTTATAGAACGGGCCGTGCGTCAGCCCCGAAGCCTTCATGATCTCGCCAACGCTGACTCCATGAAACCCACGCTCACGAAAAAGGCGAATCGATTCATCCAGGATGCGTTCGTGCTTCTGGGCTGTGTCTGTCGCTGGATACCTCATAGATCGTCTCCTCGTAAACTGCTACCATACATGATACATCCAATGCTTTACCTCGTCTAAGTATCGCAGAAATTGATAATTCATGCAAATTTCCAAGTCGAATCATTGACATTAAACATGATGTATATCATGCTTTAGAACGTGTCACATGATTGACATCATGCTTGGCCGGAAAAGAGGATTTGAGAAATGAGCACACAAAGTATGGGACTAGCCGTTGTGACAGGCGCTTCGTCGGGTATTGGCAAGATCTACGCTGACCGGCTTGCGAAGCGTGGATTCGACCTGCTTCTTGTGGCGCGCCGTAAACAGCGGCTTGAGGAGCTATCGCAGGAATTACAGCAAAAGTATGGGGTGAAGGCAGAGATTCTGGTTGCGGATCTTGGCAATTCCGCAGATCTTGAGCGGGTTTCAAAGGCGCTGGCAAGCGAAGAGCGCATCACCCTTCTCGTGAACAACGCCGGCGTTGGCGAGCTTAAGCCCACCACTGCGATTTCCTTGGACGCGGTGAACAGCCTGATCGATGTGAACAACAAGGCGGTTACTCATCTTACCCTCGCTGTGCTTCCGAATTTCACGAAGCGTAATAGCGGCACCATTATCAACATCGGTTCGATCCTTTCGTTCTTCGCGTTGCCGATGAGCACCGTCTATAGCGCGACCAAGGCATTCCTTGCCATCTTCACAATCGGTCTGCGAGATGAGCTTAAGGACACAGGAGTGAAGGTACAGCTTGTGCTTCCCGCGGCTACGGAGACAGAGATATGGGAGCTCTCCGGCATCCCTGTCGCTGCCCTTGATCCCAAGACTGTGATGACCGCCGACCACTGTGTCGACGCTGCTCTGGCGGGCCTCGACAATGGCGAAACAATCACGTATCCCTCCGTTGAGGACTTCGGCGTCTTCGAGGAGTTTGACACGGCACGCGGCAAGCTGTTTGTGGCTGGACAGAACGGCAAGCCTGCTTCGCGTTACAACCTCACCAAGTAACAACCGGCGGGTTGCGGACGTCTGTCCGCAACCCATTCAGCCGTTGATCAACGCGCCAGAAGATAAAGCCGGCATGGCCGGCGCCATCGAAAGCGTCGCCTATGAACTCGGCGGTGTATTTGGCGTTGCAATCCTCGGTAGCATTTTGGCTTTTACACATGCGAAGGCTCTTGTACTGCCGCCTCGAATTCCCGCCCCAGCGCTCGCCAGGGACAGCCTCGATCAAGCCCTGCTGCTCGTTGGACACTTGTCGGGTGACACCATGACGAAATTGATCACTCAGGCTAAAACGGCCTTCGACATCGCCTTCGTAACCGTCTTGGTCGCTGGCATCGCGATCATGCTGCTGATGGCGGCAGTGATCACCCGAATCATCAGCCGTGCGAAAACGCCCGAGCCTACCCGTATGCCCCACTCATAGAGTTGCGATGCGAGAATCTGCGCTATGGGGATCTCGACTAGTGCTAACAGAGCCAGTTCACTCATGACAGCGGTTAGGCAACGCTTCGCGGATCAGTCCTCGTAAACGCCGCAGGATCCGGGGACGAAATTATGGAGATGGCCTTCCTCGGGCGGTTTACACTCCCCACCGTTCGCCAGCGCCCAGGAAGAATCACTTCCCGGGCACTGGCGAGCGAGCTGCCAAGCACTGGATCTCCAGCCTTCTTTCAAAATGGTCGCCTCCTTGTTCGTGCGAAGCGTCGGGATGAGCGACATCCGTGCCGCACATGATTGGCAGAATTTGGGAAGTGCTCGCATGAAAGCTTCCTCAGGTTGCCGCTCTTCTGCCGAGAGACATTGATAGAGCAAATCAATGGCCCGTCCGGCGGCGCCTTCACAACTGGCACAATGCAATCCGTGCTTTCGCTCTGAAGCGAATTCCAACATTTCAAACCAAACAAGGAGGGGGCTATGAGGCTTCGTCGTAATCAGGTATGCCCAATTCATCTATCTCGTTCCTGCTGCGGAAGAGAAGTGATTCTGAGAATACCAACGGTCAAACAATTGGGAATCCGCCGGATTGAGGACCCACATCATCCGAGAGGGTACCGCGAACTCCGCTCCAATGGGGAGATGCGGAAACTACTCACCCGCAAGATCGTGTCGCAGAACCGCAAGTGTGCCCTGTGTGGTGCCGAGTTCACTGACTACAGCGACATCGTCCCGGACCACATCAATCCGCGGGGCATGGGCGGAGCCTGGAGAGACGATCACCCGGGCAATATTCAGGCCGTTCACTGGTGGTGCAATGGAGAAAAGGGATCTTCAAGGATCTGACCTTTCGCATGGGCTGGTGTTGAGCTCGCGCTACAGAGTCTGATCCGGTTGAGGCAAACTGCTCAGGGTTCTTGCAGTCAAGCTATTTGCGTGAATTGCGCCTCAGTGCCCGCTGTGAAGCCTTGGCCGCAGTTGCCGCGGCAATATCAGTTTCAAGTACGTCAATAAAGCTCCCCAATCTGATCCCTATAGCCATGCAGTAGTCTCGCAATTCGATCACGTCTATTCGGCGCTCGCCGCGCTCACATTTGCTAACCACGCTTTGGTCCCGGTTTAAGAAGTTCGCGACATCGGTTTGGGTTCGCCCCGAAGCCTCGCGGAGACGACGAAGCGTCGCGAGAAAGATCGCGTATTCGGGGCCGAAGTTAGATTTTTCTCGAGGCATGAGCGACGGCTGTCGCTCACGTTAATAGGCGAAATACGCATAGTCCAAAATCGACTATTGCCGGCGCATCCTGGACTGTCCAGGGTGCAACCTTCTTCCAGTTCCTGAGGATTTGGTAACGTTGCAAAATATGCGATAATCGACTATTTTGGATTGTTAGTGGACTTTTCCCTCCGCATAATTCATTGCAAATCCGCGAGGAAGCATGAGCTCAGAGACCTCCGCCTATTTCCCCGATGCTTTCGTGAGGACCGCGGAAGAGTGCGGAGCGGATCCCTCTAGGTCTGAATCCGTTGCGGATTTTCTTCAAAAGGCACCCAATGAATCCGATCCGGTGGAGAACCTCTTCGGAGCCCTCGTCCGACTTCCCGAAGCTTCAGATGAATCCCTTCTGGAGCAGGTTCGCAAAGGAGTCAAAGAGGCGTTAGCCGTCCTGTTTCGCCGCCACGCCCGAGCGATTCGCAACATCGCATACAGGATCCTGCGCAACGAATCGGAAGCAGACGATCTAGTGCAGGAGGTCTTCCTACACATCTTCCGCAAGGCTGCCCTGTTTGATGCGGCTAGGGGAAACGCGCGCTCTTGGATCTTCCATGTGGCCTACCACCGCGCCTTCGACCGGAGGGATTACCTCAATTCCCGCCACTTCTACTCCTGCCAGGATCTGGAAGATGCCTCGCACCGGCTGGCCGACCCGAGGACGGGATCTCTGTTCCACGAGCAGTCGATCGAGGAAATACTCGGAAAGCCATTAACAGAGAAATTCAACGCCCAGCTCTCGCCTGAACAAAGGGAAACCATTCAGCTTTTCTTCTTCGAGGGATACGCTCTCAAAGAAATCGCCCAGCGCACCGGACGATCCCTCGTCAACGTCAGGAACCACTACTATCGGGGTCTCGACCGGCTGCGCAAGTTCGTGCTCCCCGAAAATCTGCGATCAAAGTGAGCGAGATAGTTCACAATGGCTTAAGCTACGGAGCTTGGATATTGCCACCAGATTCCCATGAGGAGTTTCTCGAACTCTGCGCCCTCTCTACGACCGGAGAGCTGACGGCGGCGGAATGGGCCCGGTTGAACGCTCACCTAGCCCATTGCGAGGAGTGTAGGCACTCTAAAGAGGAATATGAACGAGTAGTCGCGACGACGATTCCAGAGTTGGCTGCCGAAGCGAGATCTGAGTCGGATGCCGGCGGGCCGCCAGGAGCCTGGTCCATTGAGCAAGCGGAAGCAGACCTGATGGACGCGCTCCGCGGGGAACCGTCGCCAGTGGAGGAAAATCCAAAATCGGAACCAAAATCCACTCCGTGGAAGCATCCACGTCTGCTGGCGATCGCGGCTCTGATTCTGGCAACGTGCAGCACCGCTGCCTATCAAATAGGGATGCTCCAAAGCCGCAAACCTGAAGTGGCAGATGTACGGGCGGCCTCACCGACGACAAAAATCCCGGCTCCTCTTGAGCCACCAGCTCCTGTACCACTGCCTGTACCCGAGAAGACATCGCCAGAAGTAGAAGAACTTGCTCGGTTGAAAACAGAAGCCCGACTGGATCGATCTGAGTTCGCGAAGCTCAAAGACCAGCAGAGCCAACTGGAAGATGAATTGGCGAAGGCCACGGAGGCTCTCAGGCAAACCCAACAAGGTCGCACCGACCTAAGCCAACAACTTGCACAGGCGCAGGCGAATGCCCAAAGCCTCGAGGCAAAGTTGAATCAGGCTGGCGACAGAACCCCGCTGGACACCGAACAGGCTCTCGCTGCCAACAAGCAGGTTGAAGAACTCCGTGCTTCGGTCGAGGCAAAAGACAAAGAAATCGCTCAAGATCAAGAACTACTACAGCACGACCGCGACATCCGAAATCTGATTAGCGCTCGCAATGTTTATATGGCCGAAATCTATGATGTTGCCAAAACGGGCGATACCCAAAAACCTTTTGGCCGCGTGTTCTACACCAAAGACAAATCGCTCGTTTTCTATGGATACGATCTCGACCAGCAGCGCGGCGTTAAGAAGGCAAGCACGTTCCAGGCATGGGGCCGCGGCGTGGATCAGCAGCATGCCATTAGTTTGGGCCTTCTCTATTTGGATGACGCCAATCAGAAACGCTGGGTTCTCAAATTCAATAACGCGAAGACAATTTCTCAGATCGACGCGGTCTTCGTGACCGTGGAACCCGAGGGAGGCAGCACGAAGCCAAGCGGCAAGCCGTTGCTGTTCACCTCTCTCCGCATCGACCCCAACCATCCCTGAGATTGAGGAAATCCCCGGGTTGCCCACTTTGGTGCTCTATGAATTCGATACTTCTCGTGGATGACGAAGCGGCAATTTGTGTTGAGTTGCAGCGAACTCTTCAGGAGCTCGGATACCAAGTCGAAGTAGCCCACACCTTCGAGGCAGCTCTTGGATCGATCCGCGAAGCTCGATTTGGCGCGATCATCGTGGAGTTCAACCTCAGGTCGGAGAATACTGGCCATCCCAGAACTGGAGGTGGGATTCGACTGATCCAAGATCTCCGCAAATCGGGAACAAGAATTTCGATCCTGGTGTACACCGTAATGGAAGGGGAGACGTACAGAACAGCCTCCCTCGATGCCGGCGCGGATGATTTCATCTTGAAGCACATACCGATCTCCGACTTCTTTTCGCGTCTCCATGAGCACATCATGATGCGCAGAGTGACCTAGGATAAAGGCTGTTACCGAACTGGAGGAGTGGTAAGAAGAAAGTTCCTTGAAGTGGCGTTTCGATCGAATGGATCACTTTAGATCGGATTCGTTCGCGACGCCCGCCAGAGAACGGGAATCTCACGGCTCATCGCGGCCGGCTCAACTACAACTACATCTATTCCACTTATTCTGTAGACCAGAGGCTACGAGTCATTGTCCTGCAAACTACGGAAACTCCGCACTGCCCAGAACGGAGACACTTGCGCAAGCATGGATGTTTTGCTGCGCTTGTGGGCGATACCGTTGAAGCGAGAGCCCGAAGCGCCTTCGGTGACTCATTTTTCTATTTCGTTGGCCATGGCCACGCAGATCTCTGCACTTTCAACAGCTATCGGCGATCTTCAGGCGAAAGTCCGCCCTGGCGGTGGTTTACTGGACCAGTTATAGCTTCGTGCCGCATCTGCTTGTTCACGTACATGGCTGCATCAGCCGCGCTTAAGACGCTATCCCTGGTCGTACCATCTTCAGGATAGAGGCCAATACCGACGCTGGCAGAGCCATGAACTGCGTGCCCCTCCGTAGCAAAGGGAGTGTCAAGGCAGCGCTCAAGGCGAAGAGCGATTTCTTCGACTTCAGTGCGGTTGCGCACCTTGGGCAGAAGCACCGCAAATTCGTCGCCACCAAGCCGGGCCAGCATATCGACTTCGCGGAGCTGGTACTTCATACGGATCGCCACTTGCTGAAGATATAGATCTCCGACATGGTGGCCGTAGGTGTCGTTCACCTGCTTGAAGTCATTGAGGTCGATATAGATCAAGGCAAAGATGCCTGCATTTTGACGTGCCAGGTCAATTTGCTGATCGAGATATTTCTCCAGCGAGAATCGGTTGTGGATGTCGGTAAGCAAGTCGAACTCGGAGCGGTGGACCAGATCGGAGTAAAGCCGCCGCGTCTCAAGAGCCAATGCAGCCAGCGCTGCGGCGAGGGAGAGGGTCTCCGCCTCCCTGGTGCGGGGCTTGATGAGCGCTTCGAACGCAACGGA
>Ga0302325_10025682_pt1 | contig 12241 bp, 16 predicted proteins | sample Palsa_T0_2_FD_201948 | JGI IMG/M metagenome (GOLD analysis project Ga0302325, IMG submission 201948) | Peat permafrost microbial communities from Stordalen Mire near Abisko, Sweden - Palsa_T0_2 | ecosystem: Environmental > Terrestrial > Soil > Palsa > Peat permafrost | place: Sweden: Abisko...
TCGACCACCGGCGGCACGGGCACGACCAGCAACACGGCTACGCTGACCGTCGATCAACCGCCTCACGTTACCAGCCTGAACTTTGCGACGTTCACCAAAGGTGTGCAGGGTACGTTCACGGTAACCACGACTGGATATCCGGTCCCGTCCCTAAGCTTCTCGCCGGCAGGGTCATTGCCGGCCGGAGTGACGTTCGTCGACAACCACAACGGAACCGCCACGATCAGCGGCAAGCCGACCGTGAGCGGAACGTTTAGCTTCTGGATAACGGCATCGAACGGTGTGTCGCCAGAGGCGCTGCAGAGCTTCACCCTGACCGTGGAGGCACACTAGCGATAGGCTTCATTCAGGCTTCGACAGGCGGGTGGAAACTTCTCGCCGGGAAATTGTCGTAGACAGATATTGGTCGGCCCTAGAGGACGATTTTCGAACTCTTCTCTCTGCACCCACACCTTCCACGGCGTTTTCAGCGTTGGGCTAGGATGACTAAATCAACTCCGGCTGTCCATCTGGGAAACTTCAAGGCCGCACTCCTTGCTCGGGCCTCATCCTTTGCTTCACTGAGGCTATTCCGCCGAGTCCCACGCCCAAGATTTTCCGAATACAGCAAATGCCAAAAACGACACCTTTGCGGGTCGTGAACTTGGAAAAGACCACGTCGATAGAATAACCCTGGTTCCTACACGCAAGGAATCCGGTCTGTAGAAGGCGGGCAATCCCCCACGATACGGGAAGCAGTGACTTCCTGATCCTTTCCGACCGGTAGACCGTACTATCTTAGTTGCATCACCGAGAAAGTACCGCTGACACCGACATTTTCCCCGGAGGCATTGCCCACCTGGAGCGCAATCTTATCTCCTTTTCTCAAACGCATATTAACTGAGATCACGCTTTGAGGACTGGAGGAATTGTCATAAGAACCTGATACGGCCGTCCAATCATTTCCATCGACCGCCATTTTCAATAGACCGAGTGAAAAATAATCAGGAATCCGAGTCCGATTGAACGCGGCGATATAAGCACCGTCTACGTGATAATAACCATCGGCGGGAGCTAAAAAATAGGATGGAGAACCAGGCTTGAAGCTTCCTGTGTTATCTAGGCTCACTTGGGCTGCCGTGAAGTCCAGGAAGGCGGTATTCGTACCCGGAGCCCCGCCGTTCTTGGGAACTGTTGCTGCGACGGCCGCGGTGCCTACAGCGAGGACCTGCTGAAGCTCTGCCAGCTTTTGGTATATTACCGTCGCATCTCGTTCAGCTACGACTTGAGTCGCAGGCAAATAAACATCGTAGCTCCCAAAATTACCTGATACCTGGATGGTTCCTTCAGCGTAGATCTTATCCCCAGAACCATTTGTCGTGAACGTTCTGTCGCAGTGGATAACAATATTGTCTTTGCTCGTGACCTTTGTGTCGTCGGAATATGTTATTTTTCCACCGCCGTTTGAACCCACGCACGTAATCTGCTTATCAGTGTGAAGGCTTCTGACTTCAACCGGACGATTGACCCCGGCAGTAAAGGTGAGAGTGACCGCACTTTTGCTTACGACAACGTGGTTCGCACCCAAACCCAGTTTTAGCGCTGACACACATTGATTAAACGAGTCATAACCCTTCTGAACAATTTTTTCCTGATAGGAGTTGGACACCACAGATCGTTGATAATTGGAGGAGTAATTCTTGCAAAAGTTCGTCTGTGCTTGGCTGTTGTCTGAGTACGTGCCCGTGAATTTTAGTGGAATTGCATCTACCACTGCACCAAAATCTAACCCAGCCCCGTGCGATGCGGTCGAAGTGCTGGATTGACAATAAGTGTCGTAGTAATTATTCAGCACGGCTTCGGACTGATTTGCAATTGAATATTCGCGAAGCCCGCTCGTAATCACAACGGTGCACGAAGAAGTATCTTGCGCACGTAAAGTACAGGAAAGAAACACGACCAGGGCCCAAAGGAAAAGTACCATTTGCCTTGTACTTCTCATGGTCTAACCTCCCGAGATGTTCAAGAAATAACGCGAAGCTTACTAATGGAAGATACTGAAGTCAAGACTCAAAATGTTTTGTTACGAAATCGGAACAGAAATTATGCTAGTCTTCGTCTTCGTCGGTCTCGAAGCCGTTCTCGGAGACGCTACCGGAAGATATTGATTCCTTCCCCATTGCCTCTTCGACGAGAGCCAGCAACCTAGCTCGACGTGCTTCGAAGAAGCCCTCGAAATCGTCGGCACGGAGGAATGGCGGATCAATGCAGTTTGTGCGCAAGATGGCATCCATTCCCCGGTCGTCTAGTTGTACAGCCTTGTGCTCCTGCAGCTTCTTCAAGTATTCGGAGGGAGCACTGCCCCCAATCTTGCGGTTAGCCTTATAAGAGATGGCGGTCTTGTTTACGATAGAGTTGAAGATGCGGGGAGAAATGTTTGCGTCTTGACACCACTTCTTCGGGAAGATGTGATGGATATCGATACCTTTCTCGTTGCGATCAAGGTCGATCATGCGAGCCTTCCAAAAGAAGTCCTTGGCTCCGCGATGCTGGATCAAGACATAAAGACCGCGATAAGCGGCTGACGTGCGGCTGCGCATCGTGTCCAGACGGCTCGCTTGGAACCCAGCGTCTATCACTACGACAAACACGGCAATCGCAACGAGAACATCACCGACTGGGCGCTCGAACAATTCAGGAGCAACTACCCAGACGGGAGCGGCAAACGTGGTCAACCGATCACCAAAAAGGCGATCTTCCAGTACGTCTACGCCGTGCTGCACGATCCTGTCTATCGCGACAAATACGCTCTCAATCTCGCAAGGGAGTTTCCGCGCATTCCGTTCTATCCCCACTTTTGGCAGTGGTCAGATTGGGGCAAGATGCTGGTGAAGTTGCACATCGAATACGAGCAGGCCCGTTCATTCCCGCTCAAGCGGCTCGACGTACTCGATGAGAAGGCTCGCGAGACTGGACACACACCAAAGCCGACCCTGAAAGTTGACAAGCAAGCCGGTGCCATCGTGATCGATACTGAAACCGTGCTTACCGGCATACCAAGTGAAGCATGGGAATACAAGCTTGCCAACCGCAGTGCTCTAGAATGGGTGCTCGATCAATACAAAGAGAGAACGCCCAAAGACAAAACTATTCGCGAGAAATTTAATACCTATCGCTTTGCGGATTACAAAGAGAACGTCGTCGAACTAATAAAGAAAGTGACAACCGTCAGCGTTGAGACAGTGAGAATCGTGCGTGCAATGCAAGCCGCAAATCGGAATTGACAACGGTCTGAGGCGCCGCGCAAATTCACCGACGTAATCCGCCAAAACTGACTGGTCACCAACACCTAAACTGTGAGTTTCATTCCTTGCCCGCGACACGTTTTCTTAATTTTCGGATGGCCTCTGCTTTGTGTTTTCTTGCGCACGGGCAGATATCGTCAAAGAGCTCCTCAAGGCCATCGTTCGTGAGTCTGTCCAGCTTCAGCCTTGCCGCTATGTCTAACAGCTCGCGGTGCAATAAATGAACCTTTGGCTTTGGCATAACGTCGAAACCGAAGATGCCGAATTTGTATTCCGCTTCAGCAGCCTTCAGAAGATTGTGAAAAGCTTTGCCAAAACCTTTGCCTTTCGAGCCGGCTAACTTTAACGCATCGTCATAACGGTCGTTGTGTTGCAGTCCATAGATGATCTTCATTACGTCCTCATCGAACAAATCCACGAAATGCGTTGGCGGTGGAGGTGGCGGGGGCAACGGACCGCCTCTTTTGATCGCCGGTTTTCTTTTTGGGGAAAGTCGCCGTTGGAACTTCAATATTACTTCATCGGTATTAACCGGGAAGGACTTCGGAGTTTTCAAGTCGGACGCCCAACTCCAGGCAAGATCAAGCGCCAATTTCTCTAGCAGCCTGATGCGTCGTTCGCTCAGCCATATTTTCCACCTGTGTTGATTCTTTCCCAAGTTGCGCATCGAAACGCCGCCGTTGAAGCCTGTCCAACCAATTCAGACACGAAATTGCAATCTTGTGTCTGCTTCGAATTGTGCCCTTTTTTTAGACTCTGTGCAGCGTCTGGCTCAGCAAGTCGCTTTTGACGACAAACACAAGTTGCGCTGGATGCCTAACGTGCATTGGGAGGCATGGATTTATGGCATATCGAAGACTAACACCAGAGCAGCAGTTGAAGGGAGTTACTGCGGCACTAAAAAGCCCTCGGACACCAAAACAGTTGAGAGAGGGGTTAAGAAAGCGAGCTAAGCAGCTGCGCAAGCAGATCGATAAGAAACGTACTTTGTGGTCGCGGGTATTTGAAGAGTAGCCATGCGACCGAAGCTCACAGCACTCCGATCTGCCACATCGACGACGGAGAAGCTGTGCTCAATGGGGAAGCGGAATGCGGTCCGGAACAAATCCAGGTCAACGGTTGACAACTCCGCCCTGGTGCTGAGAGGACCTACAAGTCCACCGACAGCCGGTCGAAAACCAGCGGCTTCCCCTCCCTCTACCTCTGGGGTTGATGTTGCCATTGATCTCGGGGTTGATGTTGCCGTTGATCTTGGGGTTGATGTTGCCGCTGGAGTTAGTCGCTCTTCTCAGCTTAAAAGTTGGGCTGTTGGGGTTGATGTTGCTGTTGCTGCTGGGGTTGCTACTCAAAACAGCTCAACTAACGCTCTCTCAGCGTGCCCGCCAACGTTGTTCAGCGATTCAGATATCAGAGGGCTGCGCTCATTCTTTGAGCTTCTCGATAAATGGGATCGCCGGAGAGTCGAATGAAACCAAAATCAAAATCGTGCGACTTCTGCAAGCGCCCCGCAGACTGTTCTCTCGTGATGGTTATTTCAACTCTCGGCATCAGTCCACGAATTCAGCAGTGCTCTCAGTCAATCTCGCTCTGTAAACGCTGTATACAACAGTTCTGCGAAAGCGACGTAGCTCAGAGCAGTGCTAAGCTGCGCGAAGCGCTCAAAAACGCGTATACAGCAATAAAACGTGCTTCTAGCGAGAGTCCGCAATACAAAGACGCGAGCGAACTCTAGATGCGTGTGCTCTTGTATACACGCCGGGCGCAGAGTTGCAAGCTCTGTCTAATAGCTTGCAACTTGCGTATGTCATACGCAGACGTAGAAAGAGTAGCGTCGCTGTGATCGACAAGCTCGAAGTGCGCGTTCCCGAGCGCACTGCTCTCACAGAAGAGTTCGATTCACTGTTCATTGGCAACGGAATAAAAGCGAGTTCTTCTCGTCATTACAAATTCGTTGCTGACCTCCGCCCAAATTCCTACAACTCGATTCTCCACTACAGTTGCCGCCACGGTGCTGAACGCAACCATAAGTTGGAGCTCACCGATGTGGGAACGATGACTCTAGAACAGATGATCGACGAAATTCAGCAAATCTTTCAGGTTGATGCGAATCAACTCTGGATAATGCGACTGGATCTTGCGGTCGATATACCAGGTATCGGAGTGCCATGGTTTGCTCAGCACACCCGTGTGGGCCACAAGCGATGGATGGCAACGTTGGGCGTAATCGATTATGCAGAGATGGGAAAACGGGAAATCCAAACTCTTTACTATGGGAAGCGACCCAACCTGATTCGGATCTACAACAAGCTCGAAGAGCATCGCGTTGAGTATCAGCGAATTGTACGCGCCATTAAGAAGTCCGATTTAATCCCGCCGACGTTCGAGCAGTGTTTCGGCATACCCGAATTCGGGCACATCCTGACACGCATTGAGCGGCAGATGGGTGGTGGCAGGGTTCCTGCAGAACTTGCGCTGGTAGGCGACCTTCGGAATTGCGCTGCGTTCAATCCCTTCGAGAACGTTGAATTCATCTCAGGCGGTTCGCCTGAACCAGATCCGAACGATTACAGTTTCATGGACTATCTGGCAGGAAAGCAGCTCCGACACCTTGCAGAAACGGAAGGTATGCAAGCTGCGATCGCGCATATCACCCGCTACAGTAAACGCAACAAGACCTGGGCGTTGAAGAAGTTCGCTCCGTTCCTGCCTGCGCCGAGCAAAGAAGACTTAACGAGCGAACGCCTTTTCGAGCTTTTTCAGCAGTCTGTAACCGCGCAGTTCCAAGCACATAAAACGGCTTGAAATTCCGTGGAAGCCAGCTACCATGGACCACCAATTTGAGAGGTGAACCGATGATCTCAGCTTTTCTATATGCCCGAGTTTCCAGTCGAGAGCAAGAACAAGAAGGTTTTTCGATTCCTGCGCAATTGAAGTTGCTGCGCGACTACGCCGTCAGAAATGGTCTGACGATCCTGGAAGAATTCATCGACGTGGAGACTGCCAAGGTAGCGGGGCGGAAACAGTTTGATCGGATGGTGCAGGCTTTAAGCCGCAACAAGAATTGCCGGACTGTTCTTGTCGAAAAGACAGATCGTTTGTATCGGAACTTTCGGGATGCAGTCACGCTAGAGGACTTGGATGTTGAGGTCCATCTAGTCAAAGAAGGGCAGATCATTTCTAAAGATGCGCGATCTCAGGCCAAGCTCATTCACGGAATGCAACTCGTTCTTGCACGCAACTACATCGAGAACCTGCGCGAAGAAGTAAAGAAAGGGATGCGAGAAAAGGCCGAGCAGGGCATCTACCCAGGTCGAGCACCGTTTGGATACAGAAACAATAAGGCCGACCGGACTATCGAAGTCCACCCCGAAAATGCTTCTGCTGCAAAACAGATTTTCGAGCTTTACGGCACCGGTCAATACTCACTTTTGGAGCTTCGCACCGCCGTCCGAAAGGTAACGGGCAAGACGTTCGTAAAGAGCTATCTGAATACCATGCTTAGAAATCCTTTTTACGTCGGGAAGTTTGAGTGGGGCGGAAAGACGTACTCGGGAACACAACCGCGCCTCATCACCAACGAACTATTTGAGCGAGTGCAGGACACCTTGAGCGGTCGGAACAAGCGCAAGTGCCGGAAACACGATTTCGCATTTCGCGGCCTGCTGACTTGCGCAGAAGACAATTGCACGATGACCGCAGAGCTGCAAAAAGGTAAATACATCTATTACCGTTGCAGCGGCTATCGGGGCAAGTGCAGCACTCCGTATTTTCGTGAAGAAGAAATCTCACAAAAGATGGGCGTCATTCTCAAGAACATCCAGGTCCCCGATGATGTTGTGCATCGCATCGAAACCTCCTTCAATCACGACGAGGAGCGCGTCAAGGCCGAGTCTGCTACGCAGCGCGAAAGACTCGTGAAGCGGCTGTCTGCGGTGCGGCGGCGCATGGATCAAGCCTACGCAGACAAGCTGGATGGCAAAATCCCGGAAGATTTTTGGGAGCGCAAGATGTCTGAGTGGCGCGCAGAAGAGCAACAGATTGAGATCGCATTGACCACACCGAGCGACTCGTACGGTGATCGGGTGCTATCCGCTAGACGAATTCTCGAACTCGCGAACAAGGCGCATTTTCTATACGTTACGCAGAAACCAGCGGAACAAGCGAAACTGCTGCGAATGGTACTTTCGAACTGCTCTGTGGATGCTATAAGTCTTTATCCGACCTACAGAAAGCCGTTCGACCTGATCTTCAAAAGAGCCAAAACTAAAGAATGGTCGGGGAGAGAGGATTTGAACCTCCGACCCCCTGGTCCCGAACCAGATTCAGGTGCTTATTGAAACCTGTAGAATTTTCGTGTTTCCAAGTGATTGCTGTTGAACTTGTTGTGGGCCGCGAGTTGAAAGCCATTGGATTCCATTGAAATCGAGTACTTTCGGGCCCTTACACTTTCGCGAGAATGGCTTTCTTGATTTGCTTGATTCTGGTCTCGTCGCGCTTGTAAAACGTCCACTTCTTGATTCGTTTCGGGCGGGTCAATCCGGCCTGGCACAGAATCTTCATGTGTTCGCTCGTGGTCGGTTGGCTAATGCGAAGTTTGCGCGCAATGAGGCAGCCGCAAACCCCATCCTTCACTAGATCGCCGTCGACTTGCGGGGGGAAGTGCTTGGTTGGGTTCTTAAGCCACTCAAGAACCTGCAGTCTGCGCTCGTTCGCGAGAGCCCGGATAGCGATGGTCGATATCATAACGATTAGGAGTCTCCCTAACTATTGTAACACTCCAATAGGGATTCGCGATGGCTTAAAGCATTGGCCTAGTCCCCGCTTTCGGTACGAAGCTGAGTATGATTCGGACGAAGTGAACTTGGGGCAGTCCAACTGTGCGCCGCGCCCGTTGCATCATAGGAGTCAGTCGGTCCCACTTTTTCGTTAGGATAATTCTTTTCCTCAGGGCGCTCATCAATAATTGCAGTCCGTACCCGCATGTCCTGAAATAACTTGGTCATCAGAATCTCTTCCAGTGGGCTCGAATGTCTGCGATCATATTAAATCCAGCCAGTTGCTCTTCGTTAAATCAGCCATGGCCCGGACGCCAAAATCGTGCCTTATCCCGACAGCGTTTTGCATTCCGCGTTAAACGGAGCCTATTCCGAAAGGTATCGCTAGATTAAGCTTGGGAGGCTGCATGGGGAGAGGTTCTAAGTTGCATATCCTCTTTACGCGTGCAGTCTGCCGCCGCACGGTTCCCGGGTGTCGCGTTTAATGCTTTACAAGCCGATGAAGTTGTGCAATTATATAGTTCGTCAGTTAGCTAACTTACATAACATATATAGTTCGCCATACTGCTAATGGTTCAAGTACATTTCGCCCGTACCCTTAGATGACGCGAGTGAGTGGCCGAAACGATGGTTTGACCGGCACGAGACCAATTCGATTGCGAGGAGAAGACAATGTCCGTATACGACAAGCTCGACGCTCTTCAAATCACGCTTCCAGAACCCACACCGCCGGTGGCAGCTTTTGTTCCTTTCCTGCGCACCGGCAATTTGCTTTTTCTTTCTGGTCATATCGCTAAAAATGCCGGCAAGCCATGGGTCGGCCAGCTGGGCGGGAATCTGACTACCGAACAGGGGAAGAACGCCGCGCGCGTCGTGGCCATCGATCTGATGGGCACACTTCATGCTGCGGTGGGCGACCTCAACCAGATCAAACGCATTGTCAAACTGATGGTGCTGGTGAACAGCACTCCAGCATTCACCGAACAGCACGTGGTGGCCAATGGAGCTTCTGAACTTTTCGTAGAAGTATTTGGAGATACAGGACTGCACGTTCGCAGCGCCTTCGGGGTGGCTCAGATTCCGTTTGGGTCGTGTTTGGAAATAGAACTGGTCGCGGAGCTTCTCTGACATGAGAAGCGTCGGAGGCGCATGCCGCTCTGCAAGCGGGATTGGGAAATGGAACCCTGCGTCCGGTGATTGCTGCGGAGTTGCCTCTGGCCTCAGCTCCTGATGCCCACCGGCGAGTTATGGAGCTCGACGCACGGGGCAAACATTGTCCTCATCCCCTGACGGAAGCAATGTACCCGCATCTTGGAGAGTCGCTGTCGTTAGTTCCACAAGTAGCCAGCTCAGGTCGGGCAAAGGAGGTTTATGCGCAATGTCGTTTGTACCAGCAAGGCTCCCGGTGTCGGGCCTTACTCACAAGCTGTCAGGGGCGGTGGATTCATTTTCGTGAGCGGACAGCTTGCTCTCGATCCCGTTACCCGGCAGATCGTCGAGGGTGACGCGCGCCAACAGACCGAACGCGCCCTTCAGAATGTTGCCGCGATCCTCGAGGCCTCTGGATCCAACCTGGATAAAGTCGTGCGGTGCGGAGTCTTTCTGAAAAACATGGGTGACTTCGAAGCGATGAATGATGTGTACGGGAAGGTCTTTGGCCCTCATCCGCCGGCGCGTACAACCGTCGAGGCGTCGCGTCTGCCGAAAGACAGCCTGGTGGAAATCGACGCCATTGCCATGGAATAGTAACGGAACGATAGATAGCAGGAAAGGGAGGCGCCACCCATGAGGACTCTAGGAATGGTGGGAGGAATTGGACCGGAGTCAACCGTTGACTACTATCGATCGCTGTTCCAGACGTGGCGTGAGCAGACGAAGGATGGAAGCTCCCCTTCCATCGTCATTAACAGTATCGACCTGAAGAAAATGCTTGACCTGATCGCCGCCAATGCGCTCTCTGAGGTGACCGCTTATCTGAGCGGAGAAATGCAGAGGCTGGTACGGGCGGGAGCCGATGTTGGGTTGTTTGCGGCTAATACTCCGCACATTGTTTTTGACGAGCTTCAGCGCCGATCGTCCATTGCCCTCATCAGCATTGTGGAGGCGACATGTGAGGCTGCGAAAGAACTCGGATTACACAGACTCGGCCTGTTCGGTGTCCGCTTCACGATGCAGGGACACTTCTACCCGGACGTCTTTTCCAAAGCGGGGATAACCCTGGTCGTCCCAGAAGAAAACGAGCAAGCGTACATTCACGACAAGTATATGAATGAACTGGTGCAAGGCGTCTTCCTGCCCGAAACGCGGGAACGGTTGCTGGCGATAGTCGACCGACTGGCCAAACAAGAAGATGTGCAGGGGATCATCCTCGCCGGAACAGAGCTGCCGCTGATTTTGCGGGATGTGCACTGTGCCATCCCGTTTCTTGATACTACTCAGATTCACGTGAAGGCTGCACTCAGGCGCTTGTTGTCCTAACCGCTCGAATAATCGCACCCAGTTTCTCGATGCGATTGAGATTCACGCCAAGGCTCCTCTGAGGCGCTTGTTGGCTTAGCAAAAAAACGTGAACGCTTTTGTCACTCGAGAAGGAGCAAGAAGTATGAGCAAAGACGGGAATCATCTCGGTCAGCCAGTGGGCTTCGCCGTTCCCGGCTGGAATGAACGGCAACGGCCGCCACGCACCGCCATGAAGGGGCGATTTTGCTCCGTTGTGCCGCTCGAACCGGAGCGCCATGCGGCCGATCTCTATGCCGCGAACAGCGAGGACAAAGAAGGGCGCATGTGGACCTATTTGGCCTACGGCCCATTTTCAAGTTTCGAGGCCTATCTCGCAAAGATGAATGAATCGTGGCTCAAGAAAGACTGGCATATTCACGCCATTATTGATGAGAGAGGTGGTTTGGCCACCGGCCTGGGCAGCTACATGCGTATCGAGCCTGAGGCAGGAAGCATCGAGGTTGGTGCAGTCATGTATTCTCCACGCCTCCAGCGGACCGCAGCCGGCACAGAAGCTATGTATCTCATGATGAGGCGCGCGTTCGACGAACTAGGGTATCGGCGTTATGAGTGGAGATGCAACGCGTTGAATGAAGCATCGGGTAACGCGGCGAAGCGCCTGGGATTTCAGTTTGAGGGAGTCTTACGACAGGAGCGTGTTGTTAAGGGCCGTAACCGGGACACAACGTGGTTCTCCATCATCGACCGCGAATGGCCTCAGATCAAGGCGGCGTTTGAAACCTGGCTCGCGCCTGACAACTTTGATTCGAAAGGGAGGCAACGTCAGTCCTTGACTCAGATTCGCGAAGCCGTCATCCTATAGCCTTTTCATCGTTCCCCAATTTAGTAATCAGAGATGCCCTCGGTCTCAAGATTAGGGGGTCTCTAGCCAGCAATGCGAGAAGTCAAGACCATCGGGGATGGTCTTACACGCTCGGAATGTCGGTGTTGCATAGTTATGTATCGACACTTTGCGAACTATCGATTTAAAATAGGTTCAGAGGGCTGGCGTCGATGGTATCGAGGTCGGCAGGCACGTCACGCCGGTCGTCGAAGCCACGATGAGGGGTGGTTCCGACTCCGAAGACCTTCACACCCGGCGTGGGGACGAGCGCTGCTCGTTGGCCGATGCGGAGGGCGAAGCCGTCGATGGCGGCGACCTCACCGCCTTCCGGTTCAGGACCCTTCCCGCGCAGGAGTTCCTCGTCCATGAACAGGCCATAGAAGAAAACCTCTACACGTCGTTCACCCATTTTCAACGCCACGACCGACTGAGTGCGCTCGCCGAGGCGTTGGCAGCCAACCGGCTACCACTGCATACGCCCATCCAAGATGCGGTCGATCTGCCGAAGATGGTTCAAGTCGTGTGCCGCTTCCAAGCGGACGAACTCCTCTACCGTTTGCCGTCCGCGTACCTCGTGGACCCCATAGCACTCCACCCACCGTTCGCGCGGGACCGACTCCAACAGTCGCAGGTTGCTCTCGCGCAGCACCCGAAAGACCGCTGCCGAAAGGCTCGCATCTTGCTGCGCATAACCCAAGCGCTCCGCCCATACGGCCTGATCCCACCACGTTAAGGCCACGCCCGGATTCGCCAGCATGTTTCGCAATCGCCACCCCATCGCCAGCTCCGCGTCCGCCAAGTGCGCTACGATCTCGGCGATTGACCACTTTTCAGGTGCA
>Ga0302325_10025683_pt1 | contig 12241 bp, 16 predicted proteins | sample Palsa_T0_2_FD_201948 | JGI IMG/M metagenome (GOLD analysis project Ga0302325, IMG submission 201948) | Peat permafrost microbial communities from Stordalen Mire near Abisko, Sweden - Palsa_T0_2 | ecosystem: Environmental > Terrestrial > Soil > Palsa > Peat permafrost | place: Sweden: Abisko...
AAGATCTATACGGGCCGGTCAACGAGCTCTGGGGTTAGCCTAACGGCGGTGCTTCGGTCCCACAGGCCACGCGCCAACCACTGCGAAGAAAGCGCCGATCGCGAGAATCACTGCGTTGCGGAAGTCGTCCGGTCCGGCAAAGCTGTAGGCGGGGCTGAGGAAGAGTCCCTTCACCAGCATGTAGAGCGAGTGGATCGCGAACAAAAACAGGAGAATGCGCCATGTTCCTTTGATGGCGAGCAGGACGCACACAAGGCCCACGAAGCCGATGCCGATCAGCCAGGTGGTCTGTGGCGTAGGGAACAATATCCACGGGATATCGAGGCCCCCGCTGCCTGTTACCAAAGCGGCGGTGGCAACCGCAATCGCCATCAGGCAGAGAATCGCCTGGAAGATCCAGCTATAGACTCGCAGCACGTTCCACAAAAACAATTTCGAATCTCCCTGTCGTTTGAAGCAAAACTGACAGTCTATCAAGGTTAACGCCGGTGAGGTTCCTTGATTCGTGCATTTGCTTCAGATTACAATCATATGTAAGGGATAATCCTTCTTCTATGCAGAGTGATGTAGGTTTGAACCTGAGAGCGCAGGACATCCTGCGGTCGATCGTTCGCGCGTACATCGAAACGGGCGAACCGCTTGGGTCTCGTACGCTTTCCAAACTTGGCAGCGGGGGATCGTTGAGTCCGGCCTCGATCCGGAATACGATGGCGGATCTGGCGGACGATGGATACCTTTATCAACCGCATACGTCGGCAGGGCGAATCCCAACCGACAAAGCATTCCAATTCTACGTGAAGACGCTGCAAACGCGGCCGGCGAACGATGCGCGCAAAGTTGCCGAAATCAGTGCGGAGTTGAGCGAGGCTGGCGACGTGGAAGGGTGTGTTCAGCGAACGTCGCGGATTCTGACCGAGATGACGCGCAACGTGGGAATTGCCGCAGCGCTTCCCGCTACGCAGCAGCAGCTGGAGCACATTGAACTGATCAGCCTTGCGGACCGGCGGGTTCTGATGATTCTGGTGACTCGCGACCGCACTGTGCGGAACCGCGTGGTGGTGCTCGATGAAGCGATCTCGCCGGATGAACTGATCTCGCTGCGGAACTACGTCAATACGAATTTCGCGGGCTGGAAGCTATCGGAAGCGCGGGTCGAATTACTGCGGCGGCTGGAAGAAGAGCGGGCGGCGTACGACGAAGTCCTGAAGCACCTGCAAGTGCTCTATCAGAAGGGATTGCTGGAACTCGACAGCAATCCGTGGATCCACATGGAGGGCGCTTCGAATCTCGTGGGCCTCGATCTACATCTCACTAGGGAGAGGATGCGCGAGCTTTTCCAGGCTCTGGAAGAGAAGAAGCGCGTTCTGGAACTTCTGGATCGATTCCTGGAACAGTCGCGTGGCGAACTCGGGGTCCATATTGGTCTTGGCGATGTGCATCCTTCCATGAAGGAACTATCGCTGATCGGGGTGACGATCGCGCTGCCCGGCGGGTCGCTGGCGCGGATCGCGGTGCTGGGTCCGTTGCGGATGAATTACGAGAAAGTGATGTCTTCGGTCTTACAGATCGGCCGCGCTTTTGAGCGCGTGCAAAGCTGAAAATCGAACGTTACTGCTAACCTGAAATTGCCGTGAATACAGAAAAAAGTAATCCTAACGTTGAAGAATTGCCCGAGGAGCATGTGGGCGAGGATCCGGTCGAAAACGCCGAGATCTCGGCCCTGACATCGGAGCGCGATCAACTGGCCAGGGCTAAGAGTGAGCTGCAGGACCGCGTTCTTCGCCTGCAAGCCGAGTTCGATAATTTCCGGAAGCGGACGGAGAAAGACCGCAGCGAATTCGCGCAGTATGCCGGTATGGAATTGATCCGCGAGTTATTGCCGGTGCTGGATAATTTCGAACTGGCTTTGAAGGCCGAGTGCGCCAGCAAGGACTACTCCAAGGGCGTGGAGATGATCTACCAGCGGATGGCGGATACGTTGAAGAAAGCAGGCCTCGAGCCGATTGAGGCGGAAGGCAAGCCGTTCGATCCGCATGTCCATCAGGCGGTGGAAAGATTCCCGACCGACGACGCTCCCGAAGATAAGGTTTTGAGCGAGTTTCAACGCGGGTACATGTTCAAGGGGAAATTACTGCGGGCTTCCATGGTGAAGGTCGCGGTGAAACCGTAAATCAGTATTACCATTCGAGATGCCGGTGACAAAACGCGATTATTACGAAATTCTCGGAGTAAACCGGGAAGCTGACGATCAGGTGCTCAAAGGCGCCTATCGGAAACTGGCATTGCAGCACCACCCGGACCGCAACCCGGGGAACGCGGATGCCGAAGAGAAATTCAAGGAGGCGGCCGAGGCTTACTCGGTGCTTTCCGACGTGCAGAAACGCGCGGCCTATGACCGGTACGGCCACCAGGGCGTACAAAATATGGCGGGCCAGGGCGGGTTCGATCCGAACAGTTTCGATTTCGGCGACATCCTCAGCCAGTTCGGGTTCGGCGATATTTTCGGGCAGCGGCGGGGTAACCGAGTGGTGCGCGGGGACGATGTCCGGTACGACCTGGAAATCGCTTTCGAAGACGCCGCGTTCGGCATGACCGCCGAAATTCAAGTGCCGCGCATGGAGCGCTGCGATCGCTGTGAAGGCAAAGGCGCGGAACCGGGCAGCAGCGCGGGTACTTGTCCGCAATGCCGCGGGCGTGGAGAAGTTCTCTATCAGCAGGGCTTTCTTTCAGTGCGGCGGACATGCGGGAACTGCAACGGTGCGGGACAGATCATCCGCAACCCTTGCAAGGAATGCCGAGGCGAGGGCTTCAAGCAGGCCAACCGTAAGTTGAAGGTGAATATTCCGGCGGGGGTCGGCGACGGCAACCGCTTGCGGCTGGCGGGTGAAGGTCAGCCAAGCGCGAATGGCGGTCCGTCCGGCGATCTGTATGTGTTCCTGAAGGTCAAAGAGCATGCGTTCTTCGAGCGGCATGAGAACGATCTGCATTGCAGTATTCCGGTGACGATCGCTCAGGCGGCGTTAGGCGCTGAGATCACGCTGCCGCTGCTCGGCGGCGAGCAGGGGACGCTCAAGATTCCCGAGGGGGCGCAAGGCGGGGCGCAATATCGCATCCGCAATAAGGGCATTGCGCAAGTGAATGGCCATGGGCGCGGCGATGTCATCGTCCATCTGGAAGTGAAGACGCCGACCAAACTGACGCGCGAACAGAAGAAGCTTTTCGAACAACTGGCGGCGACGCTGCCGGTAGATAATCAGCCTTCGGAGAAGGGCATTTTCGAGAAGGTGAAAGACTACTTCTCTTAACCGATTCTTGATTCTTGATACAGCTTAGGCAGGGGACAGTCGCGGATCTCAAAGCAGTTCAGTGCATCTTGGATCAGGTTCCCGAAGCGGCGCAGTGGGTCCCGGATGCCAACGAGTTCTTCGTGGCGGATGCAGGTATTGCTATCGCGGGTTTTTTGGTTTGGCGGCATACCGCGCCGGATGAGATCGAGATTCTAAACCTTGCAGTTACCCACGAGTTCCGGCGGCAAGGTGTTGCGAAGGCGCTGCTAGCAAGGCTTCCCAAGGCCGATGTCTTTCTTGAAGTTCGTGCCGGCAATCTTGCAGCGCGAGGACTCTATCAAGCAGCGGGATTCGGTGAAGTGGGCGTGCGGCCGGGGTATTACCAAAATCCTGCCGAGGAAGCCATTGTCATGCGATTGCAATCGTGATAGGTTCGGAATGGAAGCTACCCACCGGGCTCATTCCGGTCCGGCGAGGCAACTCCCTGAAAAGGAGACATGCCCGAACATGGAAAGACAAGAGACAGAAGATATAAAAAAGCATCTGATGCAGACGAGCGAGGAATTCCGCGAGTTGGCTCGACGGCATCAGACTTTAGACGACAAGGTGGCGCAACTGGAGAATGACCCTCTCGCCACTGCCGATGATGATATCGAGGAGCACCGTCTGAAGAAAATAAAACTCCATCTAAAAGATCAGATGGAGGAGATCGTCAGCCGTTATAAGACCCAGCACGTTTAATATTTATTGGATCCCTTCCGAATACCGATTCGCGACGTCTTCGACCTCCACGCAGTTCCAGCGCGGGATGTCGAAGGCGTCGTTGAAGAATACCTCATCGAAGCACATAAATTAGGCCTGAAGGCGCTGCGGATTATCCACGGCCGGGGAGTCGGCGTGCAACGCGAGACGGTGCGGCGGGTGCTGGCGCGGACGGCGTTCGTGGTGGAGTTTGGGGATGCGCCGCTGGATGCGGGCGGTTGGGGCGCCACCGTGGTGACACTGCGGTAATACCCGTGGTATAATTACCGGTAGTACCATGAAAACTGCGATCTCGATTGATGACGAACTTCTCCAGGAGGCCGACAAGGCGGCGCGTTTGATGGGTCTCAGCCGTAGTGGGCTTTTTGCGCTGGCCGTTGGAGACTTCCTTCAGCAGAAGAAGCGGGAACAGATGTTGGCTGAACTGAATGATGTCTATTCCATTGGGCCTGACGCCGGAGAGAAACTGCTGATGAAAGGAATACGAGCCAATTTCCGCCAAACATTGAAGGATCGCTGGTGAACGAGATATGGCAAGGACAGGTTTATTGGCTCGACTTTGGACCCACGGCCGGGTCGGCTCCCGCAGAGCGACATCCTTGCGTAGTCGTTCAAAACGATGTTTTCAACCGCAGCGCTATTGCCACGACGGTGGTCTGCTTGATCACCTCAAACTTGGGCCGCGCAAAGGCTCCGGGCAACGTGCTTCTCAAAAAGGGCGACGCTAATCTCCCGAAGGCTGGCGTCGTGAACGTATCGCAGATCGCCACGGTGGATAAGGCATCCCTGGAGGAATATCTCGGTTCGTTGAGCAGCGCTGCGATGGGAAGCGTTCGCGAAGGGCTGCATATGTTGTTCGACAGGCTGTGAGGTCAGCGCGGGACGAAACCGACGTCTTTGAGCCAGTCTTGTAGGCGGTCGGGCCAGGTGGAGACGGGGAGTGAGTTGAATTCGGCGTTGCGTCCGGTCATGCCGAAGCCGTGGCCGCCGCGGTTGAAGATGAGCAGTTCGGTTTTGATGCCGGCTTTGCGTAACGCCAGGTAGAATTCGGCGGAGGCGGGGGCTAGGTTGTCGTCGTTGTTCACTACCAGGAATGTGGGTGGGGCGTCTTTGGGGACGGGTGTCGTGGCGGGTTTGACGCCGGGGTAGCCGAGGACTGCTACGTCGGGACGGGAGCTGAAACGGTCGATCGGGTCGGCAGAATCGGGATGGCCGGGGTCGAAGCGGGTTTCGACTAACGAGGCGATTTCACCGCCCGCGGAGAAGCCCATGAAGCCGATCTTTTCGGGGTTGAGGTTCCATTCCTTGGCGCGGGATCTGAGGGTGCGGATGGCGCGTTGGGCGTCCTGTAGGGATTCGACGTCAACTTTGTAGTTAAAGCCGGGAGTGTGAGCCAGGCGGCTCTTCAGGACGAAGGCGGCGATGCCCATCTCGCTCAGTTTGTGGGCTACGTTTGCGCCTTCGAGATCCATGACCAGATAGTTGTGTCCGCCTCCGGGGGCAATCACGAAAGCTGCGCCGTTGGCCAGATTCTTTGGGGGAAGGAAGACGGTCAGCGTTGGGTTGTGGATGTTCTTGACGCGGTGGAAACCATCGGTGACCGGGTTCCATTCCTCGGGAGGTACCTGCTTCGGAGAGCCCGGTGCGCCGTTCGGCCAAAGGGTGATAACGGGTTCGGTAAAGAGCAGCGCGTTGCTATCCGCGAAGGACAACAGCGCGCTCAATACTGCGACTGCAAACATGCGACTAGTATCGCCGATCTCGATGCTCGTCGATGAGGGCTTTGTGCGCTGCTTCGCGGGCTTGATGAACGTGCTGAATGGCGGCGGCGCGCCAGCCCAGGGCCGCGTAATCATCCTCTTCAAAGTTGAGATCGCGCTCTACGGATGCGAGGAGTTCTTCAACCTTGTGCAGGCGGCCGACGCGGTCCCAGCTAGGGTCCGGAACTCGGATAGCGCGTGCAAATAGTGAGGATGGCGTCCCGGCGTGTCGGCCGAACGGGACGGCATCATAAGCGCTGTCACCGCGAGCGCGGCGAAGAACTGCTTCATACGTTTGAAATCTCCACCGGTATAACACCGGCGAGGAGAAAAGCTCGGGTGTTAATTAGATTCTAATGAACGTTCGAGACGCAGACGTACACGGGTGCCCACGGGCAACACCACATCCTTACCGGGACCAATAAAGGTCCAATAGATCGATTTCGCGGCCCCGTAGGCGGCAAATCCGGTCGCTGTGCTGGGACCCGCCTGGGCAAGGCCACTGCCGATTACGCCGAAGCCGGAGAGTCCCCGGGTGGCGCGGCTGAAGCCGGTTTTGACAGCTTCCGGATCCTCCGCGCCGTAAGCTGCGCCGGCGGATTTGGCCAAAGGCGGGACCATCGCAATCTTGGAGCGGGAGGTGCTGAGTTCGCCTTCCTGCGTGACTTTCATATGGTCTGTGCGGCTGGATTCGATGCCGGCTACTTCGCCGTTGAGCGGGATGACTTGGCCATCGGTGAGCTGGGCGGAATCCATGTGAATGCGGATGTGACCGGCGTGCTGGAGCATTCCGGCGGAAGTGGCATCGGTGATGCGGCCTGAGACTTTGGTTCCCTCGGGAAAGAGGAGCGTGGCGTCGGGACCGTAAAACGGCGCGGCTACTACGGCTTGGACAGGTTGATTCTGGAGCGCGATTTTTGTATCGAGAGGCGTAAGGAGTTGGAGCGTGAGGAGGCCGTCTTTCGAAGGAGTCGCCGTGCCTTGCGAGATTACGTCAAATGGCGCGACGACTTCCGCGTGGAAGTCGTCGCCCTTCGCCACGTGCTGGCCATGATAGGGAAGCTTGTGAACCAGGGTGTCTTCCACCTGCTGTTTGATCTGATGGTCTGGTTTCGGTTCGGTTGAGAGGGATTCACCGCCTTCGGTGTAATCGACTTCAGCCTCATTCGGAATTCCGGCGGCAGGTTTGGTTTTGATGGGGAGCCAGCGGCCATCGGATGCTACTACATAATCGAATTGAACCAGGGCTTCATGGGGCGGCGTGAAATCGCCATCCATCATCGATTTGATGTGCGCGGATTTGGGTCCGTCGTAAATTTCCGCGACGTGACCGATGAAGCGGGTTCCGACGGCGATGGCGATCTGGTCGCGGACGTAAACGGTTTCAGCGAGCGAACCACTTACACCGGCGCCGACTTTCATCTTGGAATTTTTGTCGAGACGGATACAAAGCAGTTTGCCGGGAGCTACAGTAACTGTGGGCAGCGAATCGCAAAACGCGATACCAAGACAAAACAGAGCGGAAATGGCTGCTTTTCGAATCACTTCGCACCTCTCGAAATGCTGTCACTGCATTTCTACAGCCATTATACGGCTAGTGCGCCAAATCCTGAACCACCGCGTCCCGGCCTTTTTTGAGGTAAAGCCCTGCTAAACGTTGCTCTTCCGGCGACGGCGGAATGATTTCTAGCAGATGTGACTGGACTAGCGCTTCGCGGCTGGGAACCCATACGTCGCCGTTACCGAATTCCACCTGGCTGACGTAGGCGCGCATGCCTTGGATTTCAAGCGGGCTGGCGGCGCCTTTGGCGAACTTGAGTGCGGAATCCTGCACCAGACTGCCTTTTTGGTTCGGAGGCAGGTAGAGATGGTCTTCGGAGGCGGGTACGGACCCGGCCAGGAATTCGCGGCCGTCCTTATCTTTGAGGAGCCAGCCGAGTTCGACGAAGCTTACGGTGGAGCGTGAGTTGTTGCGGACCTGGATATGGGCTTCGCGGGCTTCGTTTCCAGCGATTTCGGCCCAACCGGCGACGGGCTGGACCGGAGAATCGGGGATTTCCAGGAACGCGAACTGAGAGTGAACATCGGGCGTGGTTGCCGCCTGAGCTGTAACGCGAGCGCCGCGCGTGACTTGAACATCGAGGCCGCGGCGAGCAGATTGGCGGTTGATGCTGTCGATCATCTCGTTGCGTATTCCCTCAGGACCTTTCGCCGCGAGAACCTGTTTCAGGTACTTGCGGTCGCGCTGATTTTCCTTCTCATAGAAAGTGAGGGAGCGTTTGGAGTGCAGGCGGTCAGGGCCGTAGAAGCTGAGGTTGTCGAAGAGGACACCGTCGAGAGACACCTGGACGAGCGGGCCGCCGCTCGATTGCAGCGGGCGGATCAGGCTGACATCGATACGGACCGGAAAGGACTCGTTTGGGCCTACGTCGAGGGTCGGGAAGGATTGAGATGCGCGCCCGCCGGGGGCCCCTTCCTGTGCGGAGATCAGCATGGTGAGGCCGCGAACACGGCGGCTATCCTGGTTGCGCAGGACGACGGACATGTGAAGGTCGATCACCATCGCGCCGCCACGGGGAGCCGCGTGCGAGTTTTCGTAATTCACCGAGAGCATCGAAAGCGGCGAACCTTCGGGCAGGTTGAATTTGAAGGAATCGTAAGGGTTGATTTTGGCGTCTTGCGCCGCCAAGACGCCGGCCGCGGCTAGGAGTACGAGCGCCGATTTACTGGCCATATACCTGGCTCACTGTGACATATCCGTTCGGATCGAGATAACGGGCGCCAACTTCGCCGCGGGCTCCTACGGTATGGCTGACTTCCGCGCCGGAAGTGTTGAGTAGACGGAGGGTTTGCGAACCTTCGCTGATCTGCAGGCCGCGTTCGGAGGCTTCAAGGACCGTCCCGGTTACCGGGGCGACGGCGAGGGTGGGCGGGTGCTCAATCATGAAGGCAATTCCGGCTACTGCACAGAGTACGGCGCAGGCGATGCCAAGGCGGTGCCAGGAGGGGGCACCGCCGAAATGTACGGGTATTTTGATGCGCGGGCGGGCGGTAAAGCGCGGGCTGACACACTCGCCCGCTTCCAGACCGAGACGGATATTGGCCGACATTTCCGCCGAAAGGCGGGACCACTGTATGTGCGACGGCATTTTCGGAAATTCCTGCATGCCGGGCCGAAACTCGGAATACTCGACGACAACGGACTGGCAGGCGCCGCACTGCGAAACGTGACGGCCCGTTAGCTTTTGTTTGGCCCAGCTGAGGTCTCCCGCGGCGTATAGCGCCAAATCGGATTCGCTTGGGTGTTTCATCTTTTCCTCTTCGCCATATACTTCTTCAACTTGATGCGGGCATTGGCGATATGCGAACGCACGGTGGCTTTCGAACATTTCAGCCGGTCGGCCACTTCTTCGGCCGGCAAATCTTCCACATCGCGCAGGACAAAGGCGGCACGCTCCCGGGGCGTTAAAGATCCAAGAGCGTCCTGCAAATAATCGCGATGCTCGTTGCGCAGGAGTTCATCTTCCGGACTTTCCGAATGACTTTCCGGAGCATATTCAATCTCACAGAAAGTCACACGGCCATGCCGCCGGAGAAAATCGAGCGCCGTATTCGTCGCGATCCGGGAGAGCCAGTGGGCCGCTTTTTGCTCATCCTTTAGCTGCTCGGTCCGCTGAAGAGCTTTGATAAACGCTTCCTGTGTAAGGTCTTGCGCATCGGCCACGTTGCCGACCATCCGGTAAATCTGCAGGAAGATCCGGCGCATGTGCGCGGATACAAAAAGATCGCGGGCTTCCTGGGTGAAGAGGATGGGCTCGACGGCGGTGTCCACTTTTCGGCTCTTAAACAAGACTGACGCCTCCTGCCTCAAAAACGTGGAATAGCTTCTGCAATGTTTGTAACACAGGGCGCGGTAGACGGGGGCGGCGGAATTGGCGCTATGCTTAACAGGTTTATGGCGCGCGGACGGGTTTTGAGGCTGTTTATCGGGAATATGGCGTCGGGGAAAACGCGGCATTTGTTGACCGAAATCGACACCTTGCGGAAGTACGGGAACAAGAAAATCGCTGTATTCAAGCCGCGTACGGACACGCGCAGCGGCATGAACTACATCAAAAGCCGGAAAGGCGATGAGGATGCGGCGGAGGAGATCCCGCCCACGGCGCCGAAGGAGATGTGGGCGCTGCTGCGGGCGAAAGAATCTGAGGCGGGCTGCCGATTTCAAGTGATCGCGTTCGACGAAGTCCAGTTCTTTGGGCGGGATTCGGGGTTCTTTCAGCTTGTGAAGCAGCTGTTGGATGAGGGGTACGACGTGCTGGCTTCGGGGCTGGCGTTTGACTTTCGCGGGGAGCCGTTCGGATCGACGCCGGATCTGGCGCTCCTGGCGGAGGACCGGTGTATGTGGATGACTTCCTATTGCACCAAGTGCGGTGACCGGGCGCTTTACCCGCAGCGGATTATCGATGGGGTACCGGCGCATTTCAATAGTCCACAGATTCTGGTGGGCGGGGACGAGACTTACGAACCGCGGTGCGATGAGCACTTTGTTTTGCCGGGCAGGCCGTTGCCGGGGAACGAAGAATCGTCGCCGCAGATGAGGATCTGGCCGGAATGAGAATATTGCTGGCGGTGCTGGTTGCGGGAACGATGTGGGCACAGGAAACGGGCAAGCTGAGCCTTTACTTTCTGCAACTTCCGGTGGGGCAGGAGACCTACGAGTTCGCGGATGGGAAGCTGCACGCTTCGTTCGAGTATACGGAGCGCAATTCCAAGGTTCCGCTTGAGGCCACATTGCGGATGAAGCCGGATCTGACGCCGCTGGAGTTCGAGATCCACGGCAAGAGCTACCGGCCTTTCAGCGTGAATGCGCACTTTGTGGGCGAGGGGAAATCGGTCCCGGAGCGGTTCTTTACGGTGGACGGCTATGCGCCGTTTTCGGTGCAGATGATGATGCTGCGGTATTGGAATACGCATGGGAAGCCGGCGCGGCTGGCGCAGTTTCCGGCGGACCGGCCGGATGCGGATGTGTCGATCGAGGTGGTGGGCGAGGATGCGATCGAGGCAGGCGGGAAGAAGATTGCACTGACGCGGTATTCGATCCGGAACGTGGTTTGGGGGCGGGAATCGGTCTGGCTGGATAGCGCCGGAGTGATCGCGGCGGCTACTACGCACGCCGCGGGAATGCCGCTGGAGGCGATCCGCCCGGAGTATGCGGCGGCGCTTCCCCAGTTGATTCGGGCGGCCATCGCGGACCGGATGAAGGAAGGCGGGAAGATCAAGCGCGAGATGCCGGTGGTTGCAAGCGGAACATATGCGATCGAGGGCGCGACGCTCATCGATGGGACGGGCCGGGCGCCGGTTGCCGATTCAGTGGTGCTGATCCGGGATGGGGAGATTTTGGCCGCGGGTACGCGGGCTACGGTTCCGATTCCGGTGGGGATGAAGCGGGAGGACGGCAAGGGCCGGACGCTGCTGCCCGGCTTATGGGAGATGCATGCGCACTACATGCAGGCGGAGTGGGGTCCGACTTATCTGGCGGCCGGCGTGACTACGGCTCGGGACTTGGGCAACGAGTTCGAGTTCATCACGGCAGTGCGGGATTCGCTCGCGAAAGGCGAGGGGCTGGGTCCGCAACTGTTGCTTGCGGGGCTAGTGGACGGGCGCGGGCCAACCACGTTTGGGACCAACTGGGCGGATACGCCGGATGAGGGCCGCGCGATGGTGGCGAAGTACAAAGCCGCCGGGTTCGACCAGATGAAGATCTACGATCTGATCAAACCCGACGTGCTGCGGGCCATTACGGCGGAGGCTCATCGGCAGGGCATGAGCGTGACCGGGCATGTGCCGCGCGGGATGACTGCCATGCAGGGCGTTGAAGCGGGCATGGACCAGATCAATCATCTGGGCACGGTGTTTCAGGCCTGGCGGACGGGCGGGAATGAGGCAATTCAATTTTTCAAAGATCACGGTACGGTTGTGGATCCGACGATGGCCTGGAACGAACTGCTGGGACGGCCGATGAACTTCGAGATGTCGTCGTTCGAGCCGGGCTTTGCGAAGGCTCCTTATGCGTTGAGCAATCTGATCGGCACGGCGGGTTCGGCGGCGGCTGATGTGCAGCAATCGGCGCGGTTCCACGAGATGTTGAGTTGCATTTTGGCGTTGCATAAGGGCGGCGTGACGCTGGTGGCTGGGACGGATAAGGCGATCCCTGGGCACAGTTTGCACCGCGAGTTGGAGCTTTACGTGGAAGCGGGGCTGACACCGATGGAGGTGATTCAGTTGGCTACCCTGGGCGCGGCGTGGGTGATGGGTAAAGAGGCGCGCGTCGGCAGCGTGGAAGCGGGCAAGCGGGCGGATTTGATCCTTGTGGATGGAGATCCGCTGCGAGACTTTGCGGCGCTGCGGCGAGTGACGCGCGTGGTGACCGGC
>Ga0302325_10025685_pt1 | contig 12241 bp, 8 predicted proteins | sample Palsa_T0_2_FD_201948 | JGI IMG/M metagenome (GOLD analysis project Ga0302325, IMG submission 201948) | Peat permafrost microbial communities from Stordalen Mire near Abisko, Sweden - Palsa_T0_2 | ecosystem: Environmental > Terrestrial > Soil > Palsa > Peat permafrost | place: Sweden: Abisko...
GAGCGAATTCATGATCCACGAGCTGGTGGCTGCCTCACCCCGCCTTGATGTGTCAAGAATTTCTCTAAATTTTGTCATGTTCCGCTCAGTGTTCGAACAAGCAAGCCGTGTAGGCGCTGGAGCATTCATCCTAGGATACCGTGCGTGTCTGCGGCTTCTTTCTCGGATCGTTCAGCTTGAGAGTTTGTACCGGTTTACGGTGAAATCGGACCCTCGGTGGCATCCAAGATTCAGCTGTTTCCCGCACGTCCACCAAGTGCCTAGAATCACATGGATGAGCTTAACTGCAGAGGGATATCTCCTATATTGGAGACAGATCCCCCTTCCACACAGCGAAGGGGACACGGCCAGCTTCGTAGATACCGTACAGGAGATAAGCAAGCAGCCGCCTAGCATCAAAAAAAGAATCAGTGGGAGGAAGGTTCATAGAGCAGATCGGAGTCGCCGTGAGAAGTTAAACCAATACGGAGAAGGTGGCAACGAGCCTTACATGATGTCGTTTGTCACAGATTCAGAGTTAGCTGCAGTACGGAAACAATTCTGTGAGCTGCCTAGCAACACACGAAGTGGGCAGTCTTGTAGGGTTGCAGGACGGGTCGTTGCGAAGAGAGAGATGGGAAAGGTCTGTTTTCTGGTGCTAAGCGACTTCAATGGCAACATCCAGGCCATTTTGGATGCCCAAGTGTTAGGTCGTTGTCACCTTCGGGAAATTGTCCGTCAAATTGACCTTGGCGACATGCTGGGGGTAAAGGGTGAGATTCTCAAATCGCAGCGTGGGGAACTCTCAGTTCTAGTATGTGAATGGGTTCTTACTGCGAAGTGTCTCCATCCATTCCCACTGGAACGAGCGAGAGAATCTGGCGAGAGTCGTTTGGAGCGACCAAGCTACCTGGAGTTGATCACTTGTAAGGAGTCCCGTGAGATGGTTCTGCTTGAGTATCGCGTCAGATCGGCCTTGCAGAAGTGTCTGATCCAGCGAAACTTTCAAGAGGTCGAGACACCAATAGGCCTCGTACATAGATTTCGTCAGGAGAACACTCACCGATTTCTGAGTTCAAATATCACATCACCTTACATATATATGCAAAATGCATCAGGGTTGTATCTGAAAAGCCTCTGCGTCGCCGGAATGGGTCGAATCTTCGAGTTCAGCCGTGGCGTATGCAGCAAAGCGGAACAGACGCCGGACCAGGAAGTCACTAGTCTGGAATTATACCAAGTCTACACAGACTATTTGGGCGCAATAGACCTGGCACGGGAGCTTATCCAACAAGCTACACGCACTGCGCTTGGCCGGGAGATAGTGGAGGGTCACAAATGCGAAAGCGTCGTTAAAATTGACATTTCGGGGCAGTGGAATGTCATTCCCGTGCATGCGGCCGTAGCAGCTGCGCTCCACTCACCCATTACGATCGAAACGGAGCACGATGAGTTGGTCAGGGCATGTACCTGCGCTGGGGTTGCAATTCCTACCGACGCGTCCAGCGAACAACTCGTGATGTGTGCGTTCGAACAGCTAGTTGTGACGACAACAGTACAGCCAACGTTTTACATCGACTACCCACTCAGCAGCTCGCCTTTTACACGTCAGACACGCCATGATTCTCGTCTAGCGGAGCGTTGGGGCCTGTTTGCGTTCGGTGTTGAGATTGCCACTGGCTCAAGTGAACTCACGGATCCGATTGAGCGACAACGTCGATCGACTTTGCAGTTGTTTGATGCTGCCACTGCTGTTGATAGCAATGCCGTGGAGTTGGAAGAGGAATTACTGCTGGCTTTGGAGTATGGCATGCCTCCCACTGCGAGTCTCAAAATGAGACTAGATCGAGTGTTGGTAATTTTGAACGAAAATGAGCAAATGTTGAACTCGTCAAGATTTCCGGCCTAAATTGCATTTTCAAAGTAACCTCTGTGCATAAGCGTAGGAGTTATTTAGATTTTGTAGAGAATATAAATAGTGATAAATCAACGATAAATGTTTATTACCCTTCGAAGTTCAAGTTCTTGACCTGCCACAGGTCAGTCTCTGCACATTCCATTATCCCATAGCCCACTCTCCTCCCAAGATGTGCGAGCTCGGATCTAAACCACAACCTCTGCTTCGCACCCACGCTTCTAACACTCGATGCAAGAGTCAAGGGCCATACAGCTAGCATAGCCATGCAAGGCTTGATCTCTTAATTGATATTCAGCGTCACGGATGTGTGAGCAGAAGATGAGTCAACATTATCTTTCACCTTGAATCCCCCCGGACAGAAAGGGATGCTGGAAGCTAGGTCGTCGGGCATGTCTTTTATGTGTGAGAAACATCTTAATTGCTGCTCGTCTACAGTCCCATCTAGCATCGGTGAAACAAGTTGAAGGACCTTTAAGCGTGTGCTGTTGATGAGAATCCTCGTAGCGTAATATTCAGTGTACCGTATTATCCGTCGCACTGTTCCATGGGCTTCTAACCCGTTCCTTCCATTTTTGATGCGCTAGGAAATGGTCTTATACTAAAGTATAGGCTAATATACAAAAAGTATAGTAGTGTAGGGACCTAATTTGCCACCCCCTTAGATTTTCTCTTTTTTAACACCTCACTAAAACTTCTCTTCCTTCGTACGCTTTCACTAACTTATCCTTTATATCTACTACCTTTATCATGCCGCCCGTAGCTCGAATCCGGCTTGAAGAGCCCCTAGAAAGTTGCTAAACTACTATATTTAGTACCCTTAATAGCAGGCTAAGCATCTAACGACTACCCCCGCCACCCCGCCCCCCCCCGCCCTAGTCTTATACCAAAAGCTAATAGCTAATCTAATATAGCATTAAGACGACGCCTTGTTAAAGGACAGCTTAAAAAGCAAGTAGTCGAGTTATTTGCAAGTTTTCGGCTTGCTTAATAGGAGGATAATAAACTTAAAGATATCGATATTACGAATAGTAAAGCTATACTCGAGGAGCCTAAAGACAAGGCTATTAAGTATATACCGACTAAACGATATGCGTACTCCTAAGAGCAAAAGCTAGCAGCTATTGACTACTTTCAAAAGATATAGAAAGAGCTAAAAGACGGTACTCACGAACGTATTTCTGTCCGATCGGCATCTAGAAAGCTTAAGGTGTCCCGCAAGCAACTCCGCAATTGGGTGGCTAATAAGGAGAAGATCTAGTAGTAAAAGAGGGGTACATTTAGAGCTTAAAAGCAAAGGATACAGATTAGATACCACGAATCTAAGCTGAAAAAATTTATATACCATCGAAAGATTTAAATACCGTCGACCCCGCGATTAATACCACAGGCGAGAGTAAAGCTGCAAGAACACTGCCTTCTTGCCTATACGAATTCAGTAGTTCTAAGATTATTAACATAAGGATTAGTCAAGCAACTAAACAGTAACGTGTATATAGCGGATCTTAAGGAGGGCACTTGCTCTTGCCTAGTCTATTAAGAGAATAGGATACTGCGTGGGCATGAAATCACGACGATATTTGCAATCCTTGGCCGAGATCTTACGCCCTACATGCTAGAGATCCTCTCAATCGAGACATAGAAAAAGACTTACACCTCGAACTTTCCCCTCCTCGATATTACCGACCTCTAGAAGGTCGACACTAACTCTAAATGCTACCCCCCCCCTTACACGAGTTCCTCGTAGTCGACTAAAGAAAGAACGGTATAAGAAGGGCAAGAAGAGAGATTCACTGGGAAATGCAGCGGCATATGCTCTTGCAAAGCCAGCGGATAATAGAGACGATAAGATCTAGTCGCCATATCACTATTTTATATATAGAGGAAGGGGACACTATTTAATTACATGCAAGAAACCCCAAGAGTAGCGACAGCGAGCTTACAAGGGGGGCGGTGAGGTTGATTAGAGGGCGATAGTGAGGTGCTAGAAACACCAAAATAATATAGTTATTAAGGGGTAAATACTATAGCATGCTCGTGGTATTTAAATCTTTCGATGGTATATAAATCTTTTATGCTAAAAATCGCGGTATCTAAACTTTTATCCCTAAAAGCAAAGCATATATATATAAGAGCTTAAACTCGAACAACGACTAAATGCCTAGTTTAAAGCCACTAAGGATCAAAAGGAAGAAGATCTTATTGTAAAACGTGCAAAACGAATAGGTCATGTGATAATCATGTGATATATCAACTCGAGAAGCTTAAGGAACACTTTAAGAGTGTTCCAAGGGCTCTCTCTATATATAATGAGTGGCAGAATAGTCCTTATAACTTATAAAGCATTTGTAAGCTTTATAGTCATATGTAGGAGCTATTTGAAATTAAATATAGGCATATAACTCATATTTGCCACTTATTAGAAATTTTCATTAGAAACCTTATATTAGAAATCATATCGGCTTTTAGGTTTAAACTAGAATAAGCCTTACAAATCAATGATTATAAATCAACAGTCCAGTACTGCAAGCTACTGATGCTCAAGTTTCAAATCTCGTATCAAGCTTCATTCTCTAGTCTTTTGCCAGTTCCTACGCGTCTCGTATCAAAAAGGAAGTATTCGACTTCTGTTCATCTTCGTAGGGTGCTCTCGCCGTATGAGAGAAAGAAGAAAGATGCCATTGCAATGCAGCCGCGAAAGGGGTTCGTAGTGAAGTGTTAAAAAATCGAATTCCGGATGAAATGCTAGGTCGACCGTAAAATCGAATATAGAATCGAATGCTCTCGTACGAGCTCGTAAAGTAAGCAAAAATGCCATAGTTCTGGCCCGGAATGCGACAGCGACAGCGACAATTCACCTCCTGCTCTGCCTGCCAAAAACATACTTCTCCTCCAATCCAAACCCTGTATCCGCATCTCCAGAAAGCCTTCTACTCTATGATCAATAGCTAAAGAGCCTTCGCGGGAAGGCTTCGCCTAATACTGTCAGTCTTATGCCTTCGCGGCTGCTCGTCTACTACCGTATTATCTGTCGCACTGTCCCCCCCTCAAGTACAGGATCCCCCCTTCACATAGGCCCAGGTCTAGATTCATAAATTTTATGCAAACTCTGTGAATTTTGTCCTTTTTGTACCGGATTTACAAGACTATCCTCTCGTATAAGACCATTTCCTAGCACATTAAAAATGGAAGGAACGGGTTAGAAGCCCCTGGGACAGTGCGACAGATAATACGGTAGGTTTGCGATGATGGAAAGCCGGTGTCGAGATTGAAGAAAGAGCAAGGCCAAACAGCAGGTGTGCCATTGAACACTACTGCAAAATAGATGGGATTCTGATACTTTGAATACTCGCCGCCGTTGCTGAAGCAAGACGGAAAGCGGCAGAGGAAAGCAAAAGACTCAGATTGATAGAAGAGAGCGGCAGGATGAAGACCATGAATACCTAGAACTAAAATTGACGGAAAGATGCGATCAATGACACAACACTAAGCTCTTTCACAAAGCATATGTGGATGTATTGAGTATGTAATTAACAAACTTTAATCAGATTATAACTCAAAACTCCGTCACATATCACGATGATATAGTATAATCACCGCGACGTGGCATCTCAAGTACCTCCGAATCGAGCCTCTTCTTTGAGAGACGAGAAATCAAGCTTTGAGATTGGGGGTCGAGAAAAGTGTGGCTGCCGCACAGTCTTTCGTTTTCCCCTGGGTCATGCAATGAAACGATTAATTGCAAGCCAATCGTTCTGGGAGCTGAAACACGCCGTCGCGAATCAGTGGGGATGTGATGCAACAGGCTGAATTACCAGAAATAACGTTTTGGTGTAACGGCGCCATAAATACCGACTGCGCCGCTATCCTTTGGGGGCAAAAACCGACAACCTGAAATTCTATTGCGGGTCTTCACTTCGTGGAAACAGTCAACGGTGAGGTGAGCGAACAACATCATGCAGGCACCTCCTGGCGGTGGCCCAAACCCACAATACCCAACACAATTCGCACCTGTAGAGCTCCCGGGTCAATATCAAGGAGGAGGAAATTCCAACGGACCTACAAACACTGGCTTGTACATCCCCCAATCCCCCAATCCATACAATATCAGAAGCTAACATACTCCAGCCGCCACGAACTCGCAGAACAAACAAACCCCCAACTCACCCAACAAATATCCCACTACACCGAGCTCTCCTTCCCGCCGTTCTCGATAGCAACAGACACCGACTCCCTCTCCTCCGGCTTCCCATTCACACCCCGCCTCTCCCAACTCCGCATAACACGAGACCAATGGCACCAGTTCAGCCTTGAAGTCGTCAACGCCGCGAAACTCACATTCTCTGAAGATGCAGCCGCATGGGCAGCAGGAGTTGGCACAGGCGTAGGCTCGTCCGCCTTCCTGCTCGTGTTCGGTCCTGTGGTCGGCTACTACACCGGGAAATCCATACACAAGAAAACCGTCGCGAAGAAAGTGAAAGAGAAGCTTGCCCAGGACGGAGAATTGCGGAATGTGATTCGGCGGTGGAATGAGGGGAGTTTTCGGGAGAGAGGAGTGCAGGTGTGGATGGAGGCACCGTCAGAGACGGTGGGGAGGTTTAGGATTGTGGTTTCGCCTTGGGATCCGAGGAGTGCGCCGTTGAGTAGGCAGGAGGTGCAGATGAGTCCGGTTAGTCCGTCAAGTGGGAGCCAGGTGCAGTGGGGGCAGAGTCCGGTGCAGTATACACAGGGGCAGGGCTGGGGCGGGAATCAGATGCCTATGAATCCGCCTGTGCAGCAGGTTCAAGGAGGCTGGGGAAACCAACAACCGATTGGGAATGATGGGAAGCCGATGATGATGATGGCGCAGGAGTTGCCAGTTCCAGTTGCGGCGCCGTTTATTGCTGAGCTGGATGGTGTGACTGCCCAGTCGGCTCCTGAGATCCCTCCAAAGCTTCCTCCGAAGGTGTCGTGATGTGGAGGAGCATGGTGATTGTATGTATGTTGTAAGCCCCTGCTTTTATGAGAATGAAATATGAATGATCCATTCCTTGAAGTTCATCGAGTGATACTGCTCAACCTTATTCTTTGTTTGGAAAAGACTAGCATTTTACTTTTTCAAAAGGAGTTATCTTAATTCTACAAATAGAAAGATATCGTATGGATTCAACACAATATCAACCTCATATCATGACCCCTTTATCAATCGAAGCTCGCTCGCTGCACCATCACGCCAATTTCACCTAAACATGAATGGGTCTCATATATTCAAATAAGCGATTTCTGTCACATTCAATAAAAAAACAGGATAGTGTAGTGGTAGTGGTCCGAGACGACCTTAAACTAAGATTGAGCGAACCTCGCATCGCCGGATGGGCACCTTTGATTCGTAAGTCTTAGCCTTGTTCCCTTGTTCAAAGAATATTACTAACACATTTCTTAGAGTCGAGAAATCTCACCCTGATAGGTGCATCGTATACGCAAAAACCCCCTCTAGATCGACAGAGCCGGGTTCTGTGCACCTGAACTCCGCAGCAGGAGATTAGGGATCCTGTCTCGAAATATTCAGGAGCCTCACATCGGAAGATGTGGGGCGTACAGTTTTGCCATTTTTTATATGAAATTTTTTTGCTAAGGGGTTGTTTTGGTGCGAAGCAAGGAGGCGATTTTTTTTGTTTACTTTGCAAGCGAGCTAGATTGAGGTTCGAAAGTGAGGAGTTCTCTGCCAGAGTCAAGATAAGATTGCGAGATAAGAGAGATACGTTGTAAGCTGATATCTGCTCCCAAAGTGCTCCTCTTCGCGGGTTTCGCCATGGTTTTCGATTTCTTGGTCTCAGTCTTAGTTAGACCGGGACCGATAGCCTCCTCAATATTCACGTTCATCACCCCGCCGGATAATTTCATTGGTTGCTTCGAAAGTATACCGAGTCTCGTGTCTGGACTACATCTCCCTGGAATACTTTTGAGCTTGGTTGTGCACTTGTACCGATGCTCAATCTCCCCAATCTCCCCAGTCTCCCCGCACATTCAATTCCTCTGTGGGGAAGTATAACTACACGCCTTTGAAGCATCCCAATGCTCTGTCTGTGATGACTTTAACCAATTTCAAATTTGGATGTCTTTTCTTTTCGTAGTGGAACATTCCCTCTAGCAGAGGGCATCACAATGCGTTTCTTTCCCTACATCCTGCTTGGAGTGGCCGTCTCGTCAGTCATACGCAGCCATTCCGAACCCCATGGTCCTAAAGACAAGAAGATTTGCACCGTCAAGCCAAGTTTCAATGGCTCCAACGATGTCCCGGCTATCCTCCGAGCGTTCCACGCCTACGGCACCAACGGACGAATTGTCTTCATCAACGAAACATACCACGTAAATAGAGTCATGAACACGACGGGCCTCGAGAATGTTGACATCGATTTATATGTAACTCTTCTCGTACGTCTCCGCGTTCACATCTCCTCATACTCGCTTACCTCCTCGATTGACATCTCCTGATACATGGCTCTGCCCTGATAAATGATTAAAAATGTTATAATTATATAGAAGCTACTGTATGTCGTGGTATCGTCAAGAATAATTACTATCTCAGCCATGATTCCAATTTGACCAGACTATCAACACAGTCATGCCAAACTCGCGGTCCATACTTTGCTACCACTAATACAACTCCTCTAATGGGTCCACAATCGGAATACAATCAGGCACCTCATCCCTAACCCCCAAATTCTGCAACTTCAACAGTACATCTCCCGGGAGCGCATCTCCATCCGCAATCGCAGCCGAGATCTCCTGAGGCGAAAACAATCCGATCTTCGTCTTAAGCTCCCTTTTATGAACCGCAATAAGATATTTCAAAACCTCGACGTTCCTTCCATTTATCGCAAAATTCAACACAGACAACCCAGCCGAGCTCTTAGCTTTCAAAGACGCGCCGCCTTTTACAAGTGCGTGAAAAGTGCTGAGATTTCCTTTTTCCGCTGCGAGTAGCAAACTCGTCCTTCGTTGCTCGAATTCGATATCCTCCACTCTTTTTTTACTTTTTGCACATAGTGTCTCAATAACACCAGAATCATTCATGATAGTCGCGATCATCAACGGTGTATAGCCGCGCGGAATCCTCTTGGCCTTGTGGAGGATAGACTGGCCCGTCCTGGCACGGATACTAGCACCATGGCTCAAGAGGATCTTCACCACGGCCTGATCTCCAGCTAAACAAGCCTCCAATAGCGGCGTTTGTCTGACGAGATTCGGGGAGTTCACTGGCGCTCCGTTGGTGAGTAGTAACTGCACGATCTGGGGACTTCTGCTAACAGAAGCATATGATAATGCCGAATTCCCAGCGTTGTCTTTGGCTGAGAGATTTGCTCCTAAGTTGACTAGGATCCAAGCCGCCCTGAATTTTTGCCCGCTGCATGCTCGCATGAGCGGTGTTTGTCCGGCGTGGTCTCGAATGTTGATGTCGGCTCCGCCTTCGATGAGTCCTTTCATGATGTCGGTCAGGCCAGCTGTTGTGGCGATGTGGAGGCAGGATTCGCCCATGAAGTTTTTGCAGTCTGATGATATGCCGTATTCGATCAACAGACCTAGAGCGTTTGTTCCCCCTTGTCCCATTGAGCAAGAAAGAAGAGCTTGTTCAGCGCTCTCCTTGTTCTGAATTTCCGCACTCTTGGAGCTCAGGAGGTTGGCTACTTCGGCATGTCCGCCAATGAGTGCGAGTAGCAGAGGAGAGTTTTCGGAGAGATCCGTGGGGTTCACAAGAGCTTGAGCTTTCAGAAGAAGCTGCACGACCCGAAAGTGACCATTCAGTGCCGCTCCACCGAGAGGGCGTTGATAATCCTGAATAGTACCAGACGAAGGCTCCTGATCGGGGCAATACAGTCCTTGGGAATGCTCACTTCCGGATGCATCAGATGGCAGATCTCTGGCACTCATGACGTCTGCACCTGCCCCCGCACTTAAAAGTTTCTGCACGATTGCGTAATGACCATTTGCAGAAGCCGCATAAAGTGGTGTTGGGCTGCTCGTATTCGAGCCTTGCTTAAGCCCTAGAAGTCGTGGGTCCAGAGCATTACTGGGGAACACGTTGGCTCCCTTTGAAATCAGGAAGTCCACAATCTTTGCTTGGCCATTGGCGGCAGCCATAGAAAGGGGTAGGCCAGTACTGTTTTCTGCTCCTCCACACCCATCCAATGGAAAGAGCAGCTCGAATATGTTCATCTGACCGTCCTTAATGGCTTGCATATATGGACACATGCCATTGTTACCAGTCGCCACTGGACTTGCACCACCGGCGAGAAAGATTTTCACCACCGCCACATTTCCAGATGACGCTGCCTTGCAAAATGCAGAGGTCTTGATTCCAATCCTCGAGTCGTCCTGGGACATTGGTTGAGAAGGGTTATAAACGGTAATCTCCAACGCTGCGAGTAATGCTTCGACAACATCCGAGTTGTTCCCCATTATTGCATTATGTAAAGCACACATTCCCATTGATGGGTCACTGCCAAAGATGTTGGAGGCGCTCCAACCGACCCGTCCCAGCTTCTGGACCATGTCGATATGTCCACCCAATGCTGCTCGTTCGAGTGCGTTGCACAGGTGACCAGCATATGCAGTTGCAAAAGATCTGCATTGGTCGTTTGTTCGTCCTTGTCCTAAGTTAAATGATTCAATGATAGCATGCTGATTGGTTGAAGCAGCTTCGAGGATCAGGTGGCCTCGAAATTGAACCCATGGGAGCTCTGTGTTATCCAAATCAGGACGACAAAGATCTAAAATCGCCATATTCCCTTTGCGACATGCAATGAGCATCCTGGAATACATCCAGCCATGCATGGGAAAGTTCTCATTCCAAGTGTCCTGAGTATATGCAATTGACGCCTGCTGCTCGGTCGATATGTTGTCTGTAACACCCTTGAAAACCCAGCTTACTGAATCTCTGATGTACTCCTTAAAGTTAAACATTGGGTCAAATCCTGCTAAGCTCTTGATGAGGGTAGGATTGTTGTTGACAATCGCCCAACCGACGAGGTCAGGATATGGGTTTCCGAGGAAAATATCCGCAGGCCAGGGCTTAAACTCAAACGGCAATTGCTTTTGAGTCGCTAGAATCTGAAAAAGAATGTCTCTTCTGCTCGGCTTCTCACTCTGCGTAAATCTCGCTGCGTGCCACAGCCAGTTTCGTCTCGCGTATCTGAGGAGCTTGAATTTTTCGAATGAGGGTTGGATAATTGTTTGACGAAAACCAATAGTTATGGAACTAAGATCCATAGAATGTTGGGTTGGGTCCAAAGGGCTTCTCAATGGCGATACCGGACTTATCATTGTTTCGGTGGCTTTCATGCTGCCATTGGGTGCGACCTGAGTGTTGAAGTCTTCAAACCATAGATAGGCAATGCAAACTTCCCCAAGGTGTGCATTGGCGTCTGCCATGTTCAATTGGTAAACCCGGTCATCAAGGAGGTATTGCTGAACGGTATAATGAGCGAATTGGATCGCTCGGGTTTTCTCGTCGCAAATCACCAGACCTCCGTATGTGCTAATGACGTCCAGATTATTCATTGGAATCTTTTCCGCATCCCAGTAGCGATCTTCAAAAGTGAAAGCCATTCCCTCGCAAAGCTCATCCATGGTCAATGGGCGCCGAGCAGCAAGTATGCATTCAAACATCCGTCTGATAAGTACTTGACTTTTAGACCGGGATAATCGTTGCAAAAGTCGCGCGTATATCTCGTCCAGATCCTTTGGTAAATCTTGAAGGATGGCTTTGATGCCTTCTTCATGTTCTACCAGGCATAGAGTTCCAAGCTGTAGTTTCACCCACAAGAATCTGCAACAAGCAATTAGCGGACCAAATCTAGGCAGTAAAGACCATGGGATTCGGGTCATTGATTTACTCACATTCCTCTAGCTCCTGTCCTCAGTGTCTGAATCGCCTCCTTTTTCAGCTTCATGTTGCCCGGTTTGATGGCTAACCGTCCTGCGTACGATAAGGACTCTACCGTGTCGCGAACGTAGCAATAAATACCCTTGGATGTGGACTCGGGAACATTGACCCGGAAGCATGCCTCAGGTAGAGGAGTCAGGACTGGTAACACATCTGTGTCTTCTCTGCTTGTCACAAAAATTTTCACCGACAAACCCGGACACGATACCAAGGTTTTCAGGTAGCTCAGGATGGTGTTTCTGTCCGCTTCATCGACCTCGTCAATACCGTCCACGACCAGAATGACGCTTTGGAACCAGCACACTGTTTGGTAGAGGACCTGAAAAACGTCGTTCGCTTCCGGCGTTCGCATTCCATCGCGATAGTGGAGCGTAATAAGATCTGCGACTTCGTCCGGAATTTCGTAGGCTTGCAACAGGCTC
>Ga0302325_10025686_pt1 | contig 12240 bp, 8 predicted proteins | sample Palsa_T0_2_FD_201948 | JGI IMG/M metagenome (GOLD analysis project Ga0302325, IMG submission 201948) | Peat permafrost microbial communities from Stordalen Mire near Abisko, Sweden - Palsa_T0_2 | ecosystem: Environmental > Terrestrial > Soil > Palsa > Peat permafrost | place: Sweden: Abisko...
GGCATGACCAGCGTGCTGTTCCGCTCGCCGGCCACCTCGACCACGGTCTGCAGCAGGCGCAGCTGCAGCGCGGCCGGGTCGCGCGACATCACGTTGGCCGCCGCGGCCAGCCGCTTGGAGGCCTGGTACTCACCGTCGGCGGTGATGATCCGGGCCCGGCGTTCCCGTTCGGCTTCGGCCTGCCGCGACATGGACCGCTTCATGCCCTCCGGCAGCGACACGTCCTTGATCTCGACCCGCTCGACCCTGATGCCCCACGGGCCTTCGGTCGGCTCGTCGATGATCCGGCGCAGCTCCCGGTTCACCGACTCCCGCTCGGCCAGCAGCTGGTCCATCTCGGACTGGCCGATGATCGACCGCAGCGAGGTCTGCGCCTGCTGGGAGATGGCGAACATGTAGTTCTGCACGTTCACGGTGGCCTTGATCGGGTCCACCACGCGGAAGTACACCACCGCGTCGACCCGGACGCTCACGTTGTCCCGGGTGATGCCCTCCTGAGCGGGCACCGCCATGGCCACGATCTGCATGTTGACCTTCTGCATCCGGTCCCCGACCGGCCGGATCAAGGCCAGGCCGGGGCCGCGGATCTCCGGCAGGACGCGCCCGAACCGGTAGATGATGCCTTTCTCGTACTGCTGAACCACCTTGAACGAGCGTGCCGCAGCAATCAGCCCGATCAGGGCGACGATCACGATGACAGCCACTACTGCACCCACCGGGATCACCTCTCTTCCTAGACCCCAGGGTAGTGACTAAGTAGACACGCGCCAGTTCGCGGCATGCAAAACCAGCGAGCGACACCGAACCATAAGGTATCCGCGCGGAGATAGCCTCCGATGGGAGAAAACTACCGGAGGCAGCGAAGGATGACCACCAGGGATACCGACTGGGACGGCGTGCGGCTGCACGTGGTCACGGGCAAGGGCGGCACGGGCAAGACCACGGTGTCGGCGGCCTTGGCGCTCGCCCTGGCCAGGGCCGGGCGCCGCGTCCTGCTCATCGAGGTCGAGGGCAGGCAGGGCATCGCCCGGCTGTTCGACTGCCCGCCGCTGCCGTACGAGGAACGCAAGGTCGCGCTCGGCCTGGGCGCCCATGGGGGCGAGGGCGGGGACGTGTACGCGCTCGCGGTGGATCCGGAAGGCGCCCTGCTGGACTACATGGAGATGTTCTACAACATGCGCCGCGCCGGGCGGACCCTGTCCCGGCTCGGCGTGGTCGACTTCGCGACCACGATCGCCCCCGGCCTGGCCGACGTGCTGGTCACCGGGAAGGCCACCGAGGCGACCCGGCGGCGGGTCGGCGGCCGGACCAGCGGCCACCTGTATCACGCCGTGGTGATGGACGCCCCGCCGACCGGCCGGATCAGCCGGTTCCTGGACGTGAGCACGGAGATCTCCGGCCTGGCCAAGGTCGGCCCGGTCAAGACGCACGCGGACACCGTGGCCAAGGTGATCCGGTCGCCGCAGACCGTGGTGCACTTCGTCACCACGCTGGAGGAGATGCCGGTCCAGGAAACCCTGGACGGCATCGCGGAGCTGCACGAGCTGACGCAGGGCGCGATCCGGCCCGGCGGCATCATCATCAACATGGCCCGCCCGGCCGTGCTCGACGCCGCCGATCTGGCCGCCGCGGCCAGCGGAACGCTGGACGTGGCCGAGCTCGTCGTCGGCCTGAAGGCCGCCGGGATCAGCGACAATCACGGCCTGGCCGCCGAACTCATGACCGAGCTGAGGGAGCACGCCTTGCAGGTGGCCCAGCAGAACCGGGAGCGGGACGAGGTGCTGACCGCGGGGCTCCCGCACTACGAGCTGCCGATGATCCCCGACGGGATCGACCTGGCCGGCCTTTACCAGCTGGCCGCCAAGCTCAGGGAGCAGGGGGCAGCATGAGCGCGGTGAAGCTGGACATGGACCGGATCATCGATGACCGGCGGACCCGGATCATCGTCTGCTGCGGATCTGGCGGCGTCGGTAAGACCACGGCCGCGGCCGCGATCGGCCTGCGCGCCGCCGAACGCGGCCGGCAGGCCTGCGTGCTGACCGTCGACCCAGCCCGGCGGCTGGCCCAGTCGATGGGCCTGACCTCCCTGGACAACACCCCGCGGCCGGTGGACGGCGTCGACATCTCCGGCGGCGGCAGCCTGCACGCGATGATGCTGGACATGAAGCGGACGTTCGATGAGATCGTCGAGGCGCACGCCGACCCGGACCGTGCCGCGCAGATCCTGGCCAATCCGTTCTACCAGTCGCTGTCCTCGAGCTTCGCCGGGACGCAGGAGTACATGGCCATGGAGAAGCTCGGCCAGCTCCGGCACGCCGACGAGTGGGACCTCATCGTGGTGGATACCCCGCCCAGCCGGTCGGCGCTGGACTTCCTCGACGCGCCAGAGCGGCTCGGCCGGTTCCTCGATGGCCGGCTGATCCGGCTGCTGACCGTCCCGGCCCGGGCCGGGATGTCGTACATGAAGGTGCTGAACGCCGGATTCTCCATGATGACCAGCGCGCTGACCAAGATCCTGGGCGCGCAGGTGCTCAAGGACGCGCAGACGTTCGTCAGCGCGTTTGACACCATGTTCGGCGGCTTCCGCGAGCGCGCCGAATGGACCTACCGGCTGCTGCAGGCGCCCGGCACGGCGTTCCTGGTGGTGGCCGCGCCGGAACCGGACGCGCTGCGCGAGGCCTCGTACTTCGTCGAGCGCCTCGACGCCGAGCGCATGCCGCTGGCCGGGCTCATCCTGAACCGGGTGCACGTCTCGCCCGCGGCCCGGCTGAGCGCCGCCCGGAGCCTGGCCGCCGCCGAGACGCTGGACATGGCCGCCGCCGAGACACCGGACCTGCGCGACGGGCCGGACGGCTCCGGGCCGCGCTACGACCTGGCGGCAGCGGTGCTGCGGATGCACGCCGAGCGGATGAACCTCGGTAAGCGGGAACGACGGCTGGCCGAGCACTTCACCTCGGCCCATCCGGCCATCCCCGTCGCCGAGGTCGTCGCGCAGCCAGAAGACGTCCACGACCTCGACGGACTTCGGGTGATCGGGACAATCCTGTCCCAGCAGAGTCCCTGAGCCTGGGGGCAGGCCGGGACCGCAGGCCAGCAGCGCTGATCAGCTGGCCACGAGCTCGTCGATGGACTGCCGCTCGTACTCGTCACGCGCCCGCTCGAGCAACTCGCGCCACGAGGTCACGTCCGGCCGCCGGCGCAGAAGCGCACGCCGCTCCCGCTCGGTCATCCCACCCCAGACACCGAACTCGATGCCGTTGTCGAGCGCGTCCGCAAGGCACTCCGTGCGAACCGGGCAGCCCCGGCAGATCAGCTTGGCGCGATTCTGCGCTGCGCCCTGGACGAACAGCTCGTCAGGGTCGGTTCCCTTGCATGCGGCGCGTGTGGTCCAGTCAGTGATCCACATGTGCCCACTCCTCTTGATCGTCGAGCACGAGTACCAGACGGTCGTGTCGATGGGTTGCGATCCCGGGCTCGCGTGTGCGGCCGCGCGGCCACGGTTATCTGTTCGTGATCCAGCAACTTACGGAAGTCCGGGCGAGATGCCAAGACCCCGGCATGGCCATTTCCCAAATAGTTCTGTCGGGCTATATGCAACCGGGCTGAGTCACACTCCGGGTGCGGTCACGTTCTGATAGTAACTTTACGGCTTCGCTGCACTTCGCACGTTGTGTGCCCATGCTGCACGAATTCCTAATTTGTACGTGGTTTGCATGACTATACAGGCCTAGGCAACTTTAGGTCCGGTATGTCCGATCCGACGGCACCCGTTAGTGCCAAACGCGGCGTACCCTAAGTCGCGTGGAGCGCGGAGAGACTTTTTTCACCCGGACGAGCGTACTAGGGCGGCTCATCGCCCTCGCCGCCGTGGGCGGGGTGCTCGCCGCGGCCATGGTCATTCCGATCGTCGCCGCCACGGGGGTCCTGGTCAGGAACGAAGCCGACAAGTTCACCACGCTGTCGCTGACGGCCGAGGCCCTGCCGCAGCGGTCCGAGATCCTGGACCGGAACGGGCACCTGCTCGCCTACGTGTACGGCGTGGACGTGCCGTATTCCACCAGTTCCGGCAACGCCTCCGCGCTCGACTACTACGGCTGGGACCGGCAACCGGTGACCTACAGCCAGATCGACCAGTACATGGTCAACGCCATCGTGGCCATCGAGGACTACCGGTACTGGGTACACGGGGCGATCGACCTGCGGGGGACCATCCGCGCCGCAGTGAACGACATCGAGCACAAGCCGGTCCAGGGCGGCTCCACCATCGCCCAGCAGTACGTGAAGAACGTCCTCCTGCTGTCCGCGGAGGAGGCCAAGAACACCAAGGCCGAGCAGGCCGCGTACGCCGAGACGCTCAGCCGCAAGCTGAACGAGTTGCGCCTGGCGGTGGGCGTCGAGCACGAGTTCACCAAGCAGCAGATCCTGGCCGGGTACCTGAACGACGCGTACTTCGGCAACAACGCCTACGGGATCGAGGCCGCGGCCGAGACCTACTTCGGCACCACGGCGGACAAGCTGACCGTGACCCAGGCGGCCACGCTGGCCGGCATCGTGGAGAACCCGTCCAAGTACGACCCGATCCAGGACCCCACGATGGCGGTGACCCGGCGCAACACCGTGCTGGCCCGGATGGCGCAGACCAACAGCGGGCTTACCGCGGCGCAGGCCAAGGTGGACGAGGCCAAGCCGCTCGGGCTGAACGTCTCGGTGCCCCAGAGCGGCTGCGAGGCCGCGTCGGTCGGCACGGCCGGCTTCTTCTGCGAGTACGTGGAAGAGGTGCTCCTGCACGACCCGGCCTACGGTGCGACGCCCCTGGACCGGGCCAAGCTGCTGTCCACTGGCGGGCTGCGGATCTACACCACCCTGGACCCGCAGGACCAGCAGGCGGCTAACCGCGCGGTGAACTACGTCGAGCCTGGGCACGACAAGTACTACAACCCGGGCCACAACGCCGACACCGAGGTCCTGGTCCAGCCGGGCACGGGGGCGATCCGGGCCATCGCCGAGAACGCCCAGTACGGTACCGGCGGGGGTCAGACCGAGATCGACTACGCGGTGAACACCGCTTACGGGGGTAGTTCCCAGGGTGTCCAGACCGGTTCCTCGTCCAAGCTGTTCACCCTGATCACCGCGCTGAAGCAGAATTACCCGTTCGGCTTCCAGCTGCACGTGCCCGGCAGCACGACGATCAACGGCTACACCAACTGCCAAGGCGGGCTGGCCGGCCAGTACAACGGCATCAACGGCGCCTACAACGTGACCAATGCCGAGGGGCCGCAGTCGGCCTCCACCCAGTCGCTGTACACCGGGACCACCCAGTCGGTCAACGTCTTCTACGCCGAGCTGGAGAAGAAGGTGGGTCTGTGCAACGTGGTGAAGACGGCCGCCTCCATGGGCGTGACCAGGGTGGACGGCACTTCCCTGCTGAGCAGTGACAAAACCCCGTACGGCACGCTGAGCTCCGCGGACAACATCCCCTCCTTCACTCTCGGCTCGGTCGGGGTCTCGCCGCTGTCGATGGCCGCGGCCTACGCCACGGTCGCGGCCCAGGGCACCTACTGTGCGCCCGTGGCCATCACCAAGGCCGTCACGGACACCGGCGCCTCCATGCCTGTCCCGTCGGCAAACTGCCACCAGGTGCTCTCCCCCGACGTGGCCGACGCGGTCAACTACATCCTGCAGGGCGTCCTGACCACCGGTACCGCGGCGACCGTCGGCGGCCTGAACGGCCGCGAGGCGGCCGGCAAGACCGGCACGTCCAACGTGGCGAACGGCTACGGCACCCCGTATGCCGCCTTCGCCGGCTACACGCCCAGCCTGGTCGGCTACGTCTCGGTGTTCAACCCGGTCTCCCCGACCGTCCATGACACGATGGGCGGGCCGAACAGCTGCTACCGGCTGGAGTTCGGCGGCCTGGACTGCCCGGGTGAGATGTTCGGGACCAATGCGCCCGCGTCAACCTGGCACATGACGTTCGACCACGCCAACCTCGGGCCGGTCAGCTACTTTGTGCCCGTCCCCGCCGACAGCCCGTTCAACAGCAAGGGCAACGGCCAGGTCGTCGTCCAGCCGAAGCCGCCCGCCAAGGGCGGCAAGGGCGGGAAGGGCGGCAACGGGAACGGCGGGGGCGGCAACGGCGGCGGCGGGAACGGGAACCCCATTCCGCTCTTCTGACCCTTACCGCTCTTGTGACCCGCACCGCGGCTCGGCCCGGCTAGCCGGATAGGCGGCGACGGACCTCGGCGGCGATCCGGGCCCCGTCGGCCCGGCCCGCGACCCTGGGCGTCACCGTCTTCATGACCTGGCCCAGGCCCGACACGCCGCTGGCGCCGGTCTCGGCGATTGCCGCGTCCACCAGAGCGGCGAGTTCGTCGTCGCTGAGCTGTGCCGGGAGATAGCCGGCCAGGACTTCTCCCTCCGCGCGCTCGGCGGCCGCCTGGTCGCTGCGCCCGGCGGCGCTGAACGCTTCGGCGGCTTCCCGCCGCTTCCTGGCCTCGCGGGTCAGCACCTTGACGACCTCGTCGTCGGTGAGTTCGCGGGCCGACGCGCCGGCCACCTCTTCGTTCGTGATGGAGGTGAGCGCCAGTCGCAGGGTGCGCAACCGCACCTGGTCACGGGCCCGCATCGCGGCGTTCAGATCCGCGCGGAGCCGTTCCTTGAGTTCAGCCACGAGACCTATCCTAGGAGCGCAGACGGATCGGCCGCGGTCTGTGCATACCCTCGGTTATGGCACCATAGGTCCGTGCGACTGCCAACTCTCATTCCGGTCACCGCGGCGGTCGGCGCTGTGGCTGCCCTCGGTTACGCCGGGATTGTCGAGCGGAACTGGTTCGCCCTGCGCAGGTACGAGATCCCCCTCCTGCCCCCGGGCACCGGGCCGCTGCGCATCCTGCATATCTCCGATGCCCACCTCACCCCGGGCCGGACACGCCTGCGGTCGTGGATCCGGGATCTGGACGACCTCGAGCCGGACCTGGTCGTGAATACTGGCGACTCGATCGCGCACCCGGAGTCGGTCCGGCCCTTCCTGGACGCGCTGGGCCCGCTGCTCGACCGGCCCGGGGTGTTCGTCCTGGGCTCCAATGACCTGTACGCGCCCGAGCCGTTCAACCCGGCGCGCTACTTGCTGGGGCCGAGTTCGGCACGGCAAAAGAAGCGAGAGATCGCGTTGCCCTGGGAAAAGCTCCGGGACAGCATGACCGCAGCCGGCTGGCTGGACTTGGACAACCAGCGGGGCCAGCTGACCGTCGGCGGACTCAGCATCGCGCTGGCCGGGGTCCATGACTCGCACATCAAACGCGATCGTTATGCGCAGGTGGCGGGGCCCGCGGACGCAGCGGCAGACCTGCGCCTCGGCGTCATGCACTCACCTGAGCCGCGGCTGCTCGACCAGTTCGCGGCCGACGGCTACGAGCTGCTGCTGGCCGGGCACACGCACGGCGGCCAGCTGTGCCTGCCGTGGTACGGAACCCTGGTCACCAACTGCGGGATCGACCGGAAGCGGGCCCGCGGACTGCACCGGTACCCCACCGACGGGCAGGCCTGGCTGCACGTGTCCGCCGGGCTTGGCACCTCGCCCTGGGCTCCGGCCCGGTTCGCCTGCCGCCCCGAAGCGAGCCTGCTCACCCTGGTCTCCCGCGATCCGGGCTGACCCGGCCGGGCTCGCCGCGTCCCGGCGGATCCCGTTCGGAGCTGTGCCCGAGCGGGTCCGCGTTTCCGCTAGACTGTCCAAGGTTCGCCCGGCACCGAGGTTGAGTGCAGGGCGGCGGGGTGTAGCGCAGCTTGGCAGCGCGCTTCGTTCGGGACGAAGAGGCCGGGAGTTCAAATCTCCCCACCCCGACCAGGTCACAGGCGATATCCGGCTCTCGGGTATGGCCTCTATCTATAGGTGCGTGACTAGCTGAGTGACTACCGATCAGATAGTATGAGGGAGGACCAAGGCCCGCCGGGCACGCGGCCCAGGCTCAAGATCATCCATACGGTTTCCGCTTCGAAAACCAGTGGGCCAAACATCCGGACTATCTGGCATCATCTATGACCGTGCCAGCAGGCAAGCTGACGGCGGCACAGGTATTTGAAACTCCTAGTCCACTCTTTGCCGCCCGGCTGGCGAGTAATCGCCCTTCCCGGTTACGTGATCATGTACAAGAACGAAAAAGACTATCGTAGCGCAAACCGGACCTTCAAAATCTGACCCTGACTTCGGTCAAATTACTCTTGTTCGGCCGCCTCAACACTAATTACCGCAGCGGCGAGCGTCTCTATGGCGTTGCGCGGGTTCTGCAAGATGCCGGGCAGCCTTTCGAGCAGTTTAAGCTCAAGAGCCGAAAGCGGTCGTATGAGCACTACCGGCCCTTGGTCGTTCGTATACTTGATTATCAGAATTGTGCCTACATGCACGCAGGCCGCAGGAATCTCGTTAAGACTCGCCAGCACCGTTGATATCGCGGACGCTGATATCTGATTTACCTTCGCCTGGCGCTCTCCTATCGCGATCAACTCGGCTGCCTGCTCAAGTTTCGCCCGAAGGGCTAGCGCTTCTTGCGGACTCAGGTTTGGGCGCAGCTTTGCCTTAGCGCGTCGAATAATTGAACCGCGCTCGATGGTCTCGTCGTGCGGGCCGTCGTAACCAAGCAGGCTAGCAATAGCGTCGACGGCGTTGAGCACAGCCTCCGCCTGGGAGTCATCGTTTGTGTCGAGATAGACGTTGACATCGATGCTCTCTTCGATTAGCGGGGGGCCGAGAGCTCCGCTTGATATATCAGCGGGAGCCCCGAGCAAGACCAGGAGCGTACCATTAGCCTGCGAGTACCCGCTGACGCTGTATTTTCTTGCAAACCATTTGGCACGCCGAGCTTCAGGGTCTATTGGAGTAGACTTCCCCACCTTGCCCTGCCTTATCGAAATACCGGGACGTGCGGGGTGGTACTGGTTGGTTCTGCGATTATATAGGCCGAAGGGGGAGAACTCAACAACGACATACTGGCCCACTTTAATCGGTTCGCGCGTTCTCCGGAAATCGGAAAGCTGAAAATCGATGATATGGCGTGTACCCCTGTCGTCGCGATACGCGACCTTGCCATATCCTCCCTCGGCATTGAGCGCCACGACGATCCCAGCATAACGATCAAATGACACAGCGACCATGATATCCACCTATAGTCTCTTGCCCATAAAGAACGTGCTGGTTTGCGGGATCGAGTCTGAATGGAATCTCAATCTCCGGCTTCCGGCCGATCAGCACGTCGATCATAGGTTTCTTACTCCAGCCTCGCACATCCGCTACGATTCGCTCTCGGGCCGCGGACAACCTCGACGACCCGGCGCGCGGCGGCTTCGGGGTCTTCGTGTTCCCACACGCGCAGGACGGTCCAGCCCGCTTCGATGAGCCTACGATCGGTATCTTGATCACGCTCCTTGTTTCCCATAATCTTCAAATTCCAGAAGCGTTCATTGATCCTAGATGGCCGCAGGTGTTCCGGGCAGCCGTGCCAGAAGCAGCCATCGAGGAAGACCGCGACCTTAGCGCGAGTGAAGACCAGATCCGCAGTACGGCGCAGCCCGGGGACCGGCCGGATATTCACCCGCTACCGCAGCCCCAAGGCGTGGACCGCCGAGCGGGGCGCGAGCGCAGGCCGCGTGTTGCGTCCGGTTGGCCCGCATCACCGCCCGGGTAGCTTCCGAGGAAGCCCAGGATTCCTTCATCACTGACCCTAGGTTCGCCGAACCCGTCCGAAAAGCTTACTGCGACCCGTTCCGCGCGGCCATCAGTGCGGTGGCCACGGCCTTGGCGAAAACCTCGCCGAGCTCGACGGGGACGGCATTGCCCAGTTGCCTCATCTGCTCGCCGCGGGGACCGGCGAGCCACCACGTGTCCGGGAATGTCATCACGCGGGCGGTCTCCCGCACTGTCATATACCGGTATCCGCCGTCGTCGGTCCGCAGAACCGACTCCCCGCCTGGTACGCCGTGCACCCCGGCTTTAACAGTCTTGGCGGGCCAATCAAACATGTTGGGTGTGTGTCCGGGGTAAATGCAGGCGCCAGGCCAGCCGATGTGATAAAGATACCCAGGATATTCGGCTCTTTCCACAGGATCGGGAAGGCTGTTTACGGGGCCGTGTATGGCATCGCGCAGCGTGCGCCACCTCTTTGGCGGCGCACCGCCAGTGATTGACGCTGCTGGCTTCGCGCTCCGCTGTCGGTAGCTATTCAACCAAGCCTCGGCGGCGTGATGTGATGGGTCCGCAGCACTTTCCGCGTACGGCGTCGCGGGTAAGGGCGCTGCCAACCGCGATGGTGGCGATGCGCGCGTACGTGAACCGGGTTGTCCGCGGTCCTGCTCGGCCCGCTCATCGTCGGGACGGTGGTGCTCGTGGTGCGCCGCAGCGCGCCGGCGTGCTGTGGCCTGCTTAGCGTTTGACCGCCGGCGGCGGGCGGGCGGACAATGCAGGGGTGCCCTTTGGGTTTTTCGCGCGCGAGTGGGAACGCAGCTGCCTGGAATGCGGCTACACGTGGCGGGTGCCGCGGTCGATCGCGCGCCGCGGGATCCGCGGAATGTCCGCGATGTCTATGCGCGGGGCGTTCGCCGGGCCCGGGCCCGGGGCCGGGAGCATCAGCAGTAACGCTGGTGTCGTGAGGGCTGGCATCGCGGCGCGAGCCGACCTGATGGAAGGCTTCCGGACCTGCGCGAAGTGCGGCGCTGATCACTTCACCCAGCACCCGGTCCGGCGCGGAGCTCGAGGGTGACGTGCTGCTGGTCAGCGTCCTGAGGACGTGCTATCCGGCGGCGCGGTCACTGGCAGGACTGCCGGGAATACAGCAAAGGCCCGGGTCTGTCCGTCCGGCATGCAAGCCGGGTGGCTCCCCCCGCCGTCCCGGAGCCCCGGGGTGCACGACGAAGACTGAAGCAAACGCTCGCACAGGCCGGCAGGTGCTGTCTTATCCGGCGGGTTCGAGGCCGGGTGGTATACAGGCGTTGCCGTTGAACAGGCCGCGGAGGGCGTCGAGTTTGCTGGTGCCCCATTTCGCGGCGACAGCCTATGCCCGCAGCTCGGCGCATTACCCGGGATCCGGGTTCGCGTCTACGGCCAGCGTGCGGAGCATCCCCCGCCGGACCGCGTCGATCAGGTAGGGCCGAAGCCGGGCCGGAGGCACGATGGCCTGGACCGAACCCACCTGGTGGGCCCGCTCGATACTGTGGACGCGGTCGAACTCGTCGGCGACCTGTCCAAGCTTCTCGGCATGCACCCCGGGCCATACCGACGCCAACTCGGCGCGCAGCCGGGACGCCTCATCCTCGTCACCGCCGGAGGTGGCCTCCGCGATCCTCGCCTGCAGGCCGGCCACCCGGGGATCGGCCGACGTACGCTTGTTGACCTCCGCGGCGAACACCACCGCGGCGGCGGGCGCCCCGCCGATCACCGAAGCGTAGGAGCCCTCCACGGCGGCGACCTCCATGGTGTCGTTGAGCGCCCCGGAGAACACCACGAACGCCCCGCCGTGATAGCGCGAGACTACGCAGAACACGATCGGGCCGTCGAAGTTGACGATCGCGCGGCCGATCTCCGCGCCGTACTCCAGCTGAAGCCGCCGCAGTGACTCGGGCGAGCCGTCGAACCCGGACAGGTTGGCCAGGATGACCAGCGGGCGGTTCCCGCTGGCCGTGTTGATCGCCCGCGCCGTCTTCTTCGACGACAGGGGAAACAGCGTGCCGGCCGTCCACTGGGAGGGGCCGTCTACCGGGGAGAGCCCATGCCGGGGCAGCGGCCGGGACTCGAAGCCGATCACCACGACCGGCTGCCCGCCTAGGTGCGCGTCGAGCACCACGGCCGACTCGGCGTCGGCCATGTCGGCCCAGCGTTCCAGCGTCGGATGGTCGGCGTCGGCTACGCCGCGCAGCAGCGAGCGGATGTCGAAGGGCTTCTTGCGCTCGGGGTTGGTCGCGGCACCGAAGATCTCGCCGAGCACGGCGAACCCGGTGGCCGGGCCCGAGTGCGGCGATACCGAGATATCCCGGTCATCCGGGTCGGTGGTCGGAGCAGGCCGGGGGAAGCGCTCGCCATCGGCGACATACGCGTGCTCGTAGTGCGCGAGCAGCACGTCGACAGCAGCGGACAGGTCCGGCGCCCAGTACTGGGCCTCCCCGTTGCGACCCATGATCCGGTCGTAACCGCCGATGCCGAAATTGTCCTCGGCCGAGACCCCGCCGGAATAGTCCAGCGACTGCTTCCCGGTCAGG
>Ga0302325_10025687_pt1 | contig 12240 bp, 9 predicted proteins | sample Palsa_T0_2_FD_201948 | JGI IMG/M metagenome (GOLD analysis project Ga0302325, IMG submission 201948) | Peat permafrost microbial communities from Stordalen Mire near Abisko, Sweden - Palsa_T0_2 | ecosystem: Environmental > Terrestrial > Soil > Palsa > Peat permafrost | place: Sweden: Abisko...
CATCGGCGCTTCGCAGTAAATCCCGCCACGGTATTGCGCTGCGAGTGCTTCTTGGCGGGCGCTCGCAGGGATCACAACGAGCGATGGCACACCCCCGTTAGCCGAGCGGCAGGTGATGCGGCCGCACAAGCATGTGCCAGTCCTGATGCTCCTCCAGAATGAGCGCAATCGCAGCCTCGATGGACGCCTTCAGCGTCTTGGCGTCTGAAGCGGCGCGAATTTTATCGATCGCCCCCTGCAGATCGCCCACGAGGCGCTCGGATGTCGTCGCCAGCCGATAGGCCTCGGATTGCGCGAGCGCACCGTGCAGTCCTGCACCGAGCGCGGGAAAAAACGTTGTAATGAGCGACAGCCACAATGTATGCACGAACAGATGCACCAGCGCACCCAGTCCGGTAAGCCCAAAAAGCCAGTTGTTCACGACGTGGACCCGGTGCAGTAGGGCATGCTGGCGGTTCGCGACACGGTGATGGTAGTGCTTCTGTCCCTCGAGAACCTCGATAGTCCAGCGCACGTAGCTTGCGATGAACTCCTGATCGGTCAACGCATCTTCAAGAAGGCTGCGGGCCAGCGGCTCGGTGCGCGCACACAGTTCGGCGACGGCATCCCCGCCGGACAGCGGCTTACCCGGATCGAGCACCCGCGCGTACCAATTCTCGCCCGCGTGCTGCGTGAAGTCGACAAGCGGCGCCACCAGCGGCAGATACCACGTCAGTTCCGCCGTCATGCGTGCGCGCAGCCATTGGCCCTGCCAGTCGCTGCGGTGTCCCTGCCAATAGATCCCAACGACCGTGCCGATCACGGCGACCTCGCCCACGGCCCAAAGTCCGAGCAAAGGATGCAGCAGATGCCGGGCGTCATCCCAGCCGAGCGCCAGCGGCAGGACTGCGAACAGCACGGCGACGGCGCTCAGCATATAGATCGACCAGTAGCCGCTGCGGTAACGATGCCCGAAATAGATTGCGCGCTCATCGAAAGTGTCATGCGCGGGGGCGATGGCGGCGATCAGCGGCACGAGCCTCTGCGGCGGCTGCGGCGCAGGCGGTGCGGGCAGTGTCTCTAACCGCACACCGATAAGCAGTACGCGCTGGATCGCTTGATGCAGCGCCATCTTAGGAGGGCTCGTCGAGGATTTCGTAGGTCGTGGCGAAGATCGCCTGCGTCACGATCCCGAGGCTGCCGTCACCGTAGTCGACGAGCCAGTCGCCCGCGCGGCCGGTCAGATGCGATACCCCATCTGCCAGCACGACTTTAAACGGCGTATCCATCTGCAGCGCAAGAATGCGATTAGGCAGGCTCATGTAAGGGCCTGCCTCTCCCGCCGCGATAGGTGGCACCGGCCGGTACTTATGGGAAAAGCGTGCCTGTGAGACACGCCATGTTTCCCCGGCGGTGCCGGTCACGATTGCATCGCCGGCTTTGGCATGCACGAGTCCTTCCGGGGTCTGCACCGTGCAGGACGCCGGCGCGAACCGCACGTGTATTTCACGTTCAAGTTTGCGCGCCGCGATGTGGCGCGGATCCTGGCTCACTACCTGCGAGAAGCCCGGCTGTCCGCTGGAGTGAAAAAGCGGCAGCGCTGCGCGGTTCACCCGGCGATCCGGTGGGTCGCGCCGCCTGCCGCTGCAGCGGTGCGGGCGTGTAGCTCCTCGCGGATGCGATCGCGCCACAGGCGCACGGTATGTACGTCGCGCATTTCGGTTGGCACTCCGGAGATGAGCGCCGCGGCCTCCTTCAGGAGTGCCGGGCGCTGCCGCTTGTCGGCCAGTGCCTGCGCGTAGAGCGCGCTGGCAAACTCCACATGCTGCCATTCGTCGCCGTGGTTACGCGCGGCAAGCTCGCGGTGAAACTTGACCACCGGTGTAATCATGCGCTCGGCGTCCGCCGCGCGGCCCTCGCGGGCGAGGGCCATGGCAAGCAGCGTCGCCATCCGCGCCTCATCGCGCCGATCAAAGTCAGTATGCGTGGGCCAGTGCTTATGCATCTCCAATGCCTGGCGCATGCTCTTTTCGGTGGCAGCCGGGTCGCCGAGCATATATTCGGCCTGGCCTGCTTGATCGACGGCAAAAGTAATGCATGCGGTCTTCCAGAAATCCTCGAAGGGGCCATGTGGTGTGACGCCCTGGGCGCTGCTTACGACTTCCCGTTCTGCACGGCGCGCGCTCGTCGGGTCGCCACGCCACACGGCTAGAGTTGCTTCGCCGAAGTTGAGCAGGCACTGGGCAAAGACAGGCAGAACTCTACTGTTAGGTTCGCTCTGGCGCAGGTCCGATGTCTCCTTTGTCGCCAAGGCGAGTGTGGCAGTGGCCGCGGCCGCGTCACCGAGATCGGCCTGCCTGGTGGCCAGGATCACCGTAGGGAAGATCGTATTATTCAGAACGAACGACACGCCGGCTTTGGACGCGTGGCTGACGGCTTCGAGGGATCGGCGATAGTCCTCGAATGACTCGCGCAGGCGTCCCGCATTCCAATGGGCATCCCCAATCTGGGCGTAGGTGACCGCCATATTGTTGAACGAGACGGTGTTTTTGGAATCGAGCTTGATGAGTGTGAGTGAGACCGCCGCGCTGCGCTTGCCGAACTCAGCTGCCTCCGCCGGGCGCATGTCGGTGAGGGCAATTCCCGCAAGACCGCTGGTGAGCAACTGCTGCGCATGCAGGGCGAGAATGTATCCCGGGCGCACGTCGAGCACTTTGTCCGCAACCGCGCTCGCATCCGCACCGACACGGCGCGCGTCCTCATTGCGCCCGAGATTGGCGAGCGCCTGTGTCAGCCAGCCTCCGGCTTCCGCGTATTGCGCCGCCATCTCGATGTTTTTGAGGTCGTGACCGCCGAGGCTTGCCGCGGTGCGCATGGCCAGCTGCAGCGTTGCGGCTGAATCTTTTATCAGACTTACGGAGTTCGCCTGCTGAAAGCCTAGCTGCACGAGTGCCTCGACATAGCTGCTGCGCGCGGCGACCGAGGCGTTAGACGCTTCAGCGAGGGGCTTGAGGAGTGCCACTGCGCGCGCTGAGGTCGGCAGTGCCGCAGGGTCCTGCTGGTTGTTATATACCCGCGCTTGCACCGTCATGCCCAGGGCAAGCGCTATGGTCGTCGCCTCGGAACTATCACCATCACGACGCAGGCCCTCGAGCAGCTGTATGGCCTCCGCGGCGGCAGGACCCGCCACATCCTGCTTGCCGAGCGTCCGCATTGCTTTGGCGTAATGGACCAGCGCCAGCGCCCCATTGCGCGTCGTCTCCTGGCCCTTCAATACCGCCGGCAACGCGTTGAAGTAGTCGACCTGCCGCTTGGATAGTTCGGCCACCACGTCCAGTCGGCCGGAACTCTCGAGTTCGCGTGCGAAATCATCCGCCAGATAGGCGAGCAGGTGCTCGGCCTGACCGCGCGCCTGGTCGGCGGCAATGCGCGTCTCCTCCGCCTGGCGTTCGGCGCGGTGGGCGCGCTCGTTGCTGAGATAGGCGAGCACCGCGGCGACGAGCGCGCCTATCGCCAGCACCGTACATACGACAGCGACCTGTCGTGCGCGCACCAGCGAGCGCCGCGCCGCAAGCTCGCGCTCGCGCTGCTCGGCAAGCAGCCGCTCGGTGGCATCGCGCGCCTCGCGTTCGTGGCGCAGGTCGCGGCTGCTGCGTACGACACTGCACAGGACGTCATGCGTAAGCTCGACTCGGCGGATATCAAGCCGTTCTTCGATGCGTAGCAGACGGCGATTGACGAGAACCGCGAGCGTATCGGGAGCGGCGCCGGCGGCTGCGAAGCTGCTGAGCAAGCGCTCCTCGGCGACGTTTTCGCGAAACCCGGAGGCGGTAAGAAGCTCGTCCTCGATGATGTGGCGCACCGCGGGCGGTTGGTCGGCGAGCGAGCGTTCGTAGAAGTTCGTCAAAATGCTGGCGTGTGATCCCGCCAGGAGATCAAGCGATATCTCAGCGCGTCCCTGGGCGATGCGGGTGTCATTCAGCTCGCGGCAGATGAGGCTCAGGAGCGACGGTTCAACTTCGGCGTTGGCGATCTCGGCGCCGCCGGCGACGAAGCGCACGATGGCGGCCGCAACCTCCTCCGAGACGAGGCGCTTGCCCGGCCGCATGACTGCGGCCAGCGCCTGCTGGCCTGTCATCGGCGCAAGGCGCAGGCGGTTCTGCGTGATGCTGGGCATCGCGGCCTTCAGACCCTCGAGCGGCGCGAGATAGTCCTCGCGCAGAGCGATCAACACGCGATAGTCACTGCGTGCGAAATCGAAGCCTTCTGCGGCAGACTCGTCCTCCTCAAGCTTCGCCTCGAGCTCCTTTGGCGGGCGGTTCTCAACAAGGTCGGCAAGATCCGCGATGAAACGCGCGGCGCGCGCGCGCCCGAAGTCGTCACTCTGCGCAAGCGTGAATATTTCCTCGAACTGATCGAAGATCAGCAGCGGAATGAGCGTCGCGCCCGCCTCATCGTGCAGCACATCATCCCGATGGTGCAGAAACTCCCATAACGACTCGCCCTCGACCGCGACGCCCACTTGCGTCCACTGACCCGAGCGGCGCGCCGTCTGAGCGATCGCTTGTTTGATTTGCACGGCAGGCTCAGGAGCCTCGCGCGCGTAATCGATGCGCACATAGATCGGGCAGTAGCCCTGCGCGCGCAGGCGCGGGACGAGGCCGGCGCGCAGGATGGAAGTTTTGCCGAGGCCCGATTGGCCGAAGAGCACGGTCAGGAGTTTGCGCTGCACCCGGCGCGCAAGTTCCGCGACCTCATCCTCGCGCCCGTAGAAGTAGGCGCGCGTCTCTTCCGTGAATGAGGCAAGGCCCAGCCACGGATTGCGCTCGTCAACGTTGGGCGCTTCGAGGGTCGGGGACTCACCGTCGGGGCTGTGCGGCACGGCGTTCATTGCTGGCGCGCCTGCATGAAGTCAGTCAGGCGCTGCGCGAAGTCCGCCTGCACGGCGCCGCCCGGCAGATGCGTGAAGTGCAGTGCCTTGAACTTGTCCGGCACCAGCGCCTCCGCCGCGCCCGTCCCATCGATGGTGACCGGCAGAATGAAGAGCGCGCCGTCGGCCATATTGCGCACGCGATCGATGGCATAGCTCCATTCGCGCCGGAAGTAGCCCTCGAGTCGGCGTTGCGTGGTCGCCGATACCACCGGGATGAAATACGAGCAGCGGGCGATGTTGCGTTGAATCTTGCGATCGTAATCGTCTCCCACCTCGAGCCGATCGATGTCGAACCAGGTGGTGATGCCGGCGGACTCGAGCCCCGCCTTGATGAGCTGCACTGCGGCGAGGTCCTCGCGCGCGTAGCTGATGAACACCGCGTTGTCGGGCATTTCCCGCGCCGGCGGCAAGAAGCGTGCGCTCGCGCCGGCCTGTGCGGCAGAAGCTGCGGGCTTGTGGCGCGCCTGCCAGCGCTCGTGCAGCTCTTCGACAAATCGCTCGGCGCCCACATAGATGCGCGTGCGCACGCTCACCTGCTGCAGGAAGGCGACGAGCCGGTCATCCTCGCTTGAATGGTCATCCGCCAGCACTTCGCCCACGTCGCGCGGATCTGACAGGCGCTGGCGTTTCGCCATGCGCAGAAACAGGCGCGCGAGCCAGTTTGTGAAATTGCTGCCGATGAAGAGCAGGTGATTGTGTTCGAGCTCGTGAAAGAGCTTCTCCGGTGCCAAATGCTCGCTCTGCAGTGCGCAGATGAATTCCAGGAGGTCCTCATCGGAGATCACGTAGGTCGGAGACGCGGATACCCGGCCGAAGAGGTGATAGACCACTGGCCGCTGCAGACGGTCGCGCTCGGAGGGTAGATCCGTGACGCGGTTGGGGGAGTAGGATATGACCTCAGTCGTCGGCGCGCCGCCGAAGCGCTGCAGGTTGACCGCGCCTTCGAGGAGCGGATCGAAGGTCGTCGAGACGAACAGGTCGAAGTCCGTGATCGCCGCCAGATGACGCAGCGCCTGCGGCGGCTCGAAGTTCGCATCCTTCAGGATGCTGCGCACGCGCACGTATGCTTCCTCGCGCCGCCCGCGCGCGGCAAGAAACCAGCAGACGACGTCATTCAGCGTGTAGGGCTGCGGCAGGGAGGCGACGTCGACACTGAGCCGGATGGCGAGTTTCTCGGCGAGCCAGTCGTAAAGCAGGCGCGGGCCGCGGTCGGTGGCGACCTGCAGCAGCTCGGGTCCCACGATCGGGATGACGCGGCGCTCCTCGATAAAGCTCAGGAGGTCATCCCAAGCGTCATCATCGAGCGTCGACATCGGCATCGGCACTGCGGAGAGCCTAGTCATGGGCGACCTTCCGCGTCAACAGCGACCCGAGCGAGCAGCGCGCAAAAGATCAATAGGGACATTTTTGGATTGAATAGCATGTGTCGGTCACAAACGCGAGGCGCCGCAAACTTGCGGCCACGGGCACTGACCTGGCACCGCTTCGCACCCAGCATCGAAAGAAAATTGCGCATGTTATTGATTGTAGTTGAAGTATGCAGGAGCAGCGTGACCTGAGCAAGAAATGATGTCGTGGCATGAGGCAGCGCCGATCGCGAGCCGGCCGTCCGTGCGCGCGCTTCCACGACAAGGTTAACCCGCCTTGTGGCAGACGGCCTCGATGTTGTTGCCGTCGGGATCGAGGACAAATGCCCCGAAATAGTTGGCGTGATAGTAAGGCCGTGGGCCTGGGGCGCCATTGTCCGTGGCGCCCGCGGCAAGGGCGGCGCGGTAGAATGCCTTAACATCGTCGCGACTCGACGCGGCGAAGGCGATGTGTACGCTGCCCCGTGGCGCTACGGCGTCCCCGATCCAGAAGAAGGGTTTGCCGTCGCGGCCATAGCCCGCATATGCGTGGGTGCCGGTGTCTGCCGCGGTGAGCTCAATCAACAACGTAATGGCAAGAGGAGACAGCGCTTTCTGGTAGAAGGTTTTGGATCGGTGGAAGTCCGCGACGGTGATTCCGAGATGATCGAGCATCTGCGTCTCCCAATCGTCACTGCGCGCAACGCTGCACCGCGGGTTTAACACATTCTGCTTTAGACGCTTAATTGTGGGCTCTGTCGGCCGGTGGCGCGCGGGCCGGGCCGACGTAAGCTTGACCTTGAATCACGCGCGCGGTGTGCGCTGCGAATTGCCACTCGCCGACTGTGTGAGAGCCACGCGAAGCCCTTTTAAGGCATGAATCGTGCTCCCTTACTGCGTAACGAGCCCCTTTTGGTACGTCGTCCCGCTCCCGGACCCGATTATGACGAGCGGCAGCCGCTACACTCAAGAACAAAGGGAGGAGCGCCGCTCGATGAATGAGACCAAGGCGGCGGGCACAGCTGGACTTGAATACTTCGCTGCATAACGAGCCCAAGGTTTCGAGCGACGACTTCGCGGCAATCGCTGATCTATTGCCTGAGCCGATGCTGCTCGTTCGGCTCGATGGCACCATTGAGCGCTGTAATTGCGCTTTCGCAACCCATGTAGGCAAGGACCAGGTGTCGGTAGCCGGTCGTCGGCTCGACTCGCTCATTCGCGAAACGCAGTCGGAGCTTGCCGAATATCTGCACGCCTGTGCCGAGCGTGGGCAGATGGTGGTCGCACCGCTGACACTGCTTCGTGGAGGAGAATGGGCGTCCTATCGGTGCGACGGCGTCATGTACCGCGCGCCGTCATCCGCGACGTCCGCATGCGTGTTGCTGCGCCTGGTGCCCAAGCCGGAAGGCGTTGGCGGATTCGCTGCGCTCAACGACAAAATCGAGCAGTTGAATGCGCAGATGGACCGCCGTGAGCGCGTGGAGGATACGCTGCGTCAGCAGCGCGAAATTCTTGAAGTGACCTTGAGCAGCATCGGCGACGGCGTAATTGTCACGGATGCGCGCGGGAACATCACGTTCCTGAACGCTGTGGCGCAGACCCTCACTGGCTGGTCACTTGCTGAAGCGACCGACAAACCTCTCGGTCAAGTTTTCCGGGTCTTCAACGAGCTCACTGGGCAACCGGCGGAACACCCTGTGTTGAGCAACTTGCGGGCCGACCGCGTCGTCGCACTCGTCAATCATACCTCCCTGCTAAGCCGCGACGGTCGCCGCCGCGTACCTCTTGACGCATGGGCCGCGCCGATGCAACTGCCGGGCGGCGTGCCCTTCGGCATCGTGCTCATCTTTCGGGATATCACCGAGAAGAAAAACGCAGAGGTCGGTCAGGCACTGCTCGCATCGATCATCGAATCCTCGGCCGACGCAATCGTCAGTAAGACGCTGGAAGGCTATGTGACGTCGTGGAACTTGGGTGCGTCGCGCCTGTTCGGCTACAGCGCCGAGGAAATGGTTGGCAAGTCGATCACCCAAATAATTCCGTCCGAACTTCATAATGAAGAGAAAGAGATACTCGCGCGCCTGAGGCGCGGCGAACAAATCGATCATTTTGAAACCGTCCGTGTACGGAAGGACGGGAGGCGCATCGCCATATCGCTTACCGTTTCGCCCATCCGCAACGCTTCCGGTGCGATCGTCGGGGCGTCGAAGGTGGCGCGCGATATCAGCGAACGCAAGCAGGCGGAAGCGGCGCTGCGCGAGGCCGATCGACGCAAGGATGAATTCCTCGCCATGCTCGCCCACGAGCTGAGGAACCCTCTGGCACCGATTCGCAACGCCACGGCGCTAGTGTGCCGCGCTCAGGACTTGAACCCGGACCTGCACACCGCGTGCGGGATCATTGACCGTCAGGTACGGCAAATGACGCACCTGGTGGATGATCTCCTCGATGTGTCGCGCATCACCGCGGGCCGTGTGCGCCTGCAGGAGGAGGTGCTCGATCTTAGTGCTGTGCTCGCTCTCGCCATCGAATCGTCCCGCCCGGCGCTCGAGAACTCCGGAAACGAATTCGCGCTCGATCTTCCGCAGCAGCCTATATATGTGCGCGGCGACCGCGTGCGCCTCGCTCAGGTGTTTTCCAACATTCTCGGAAATGCGGCCAAGTACACGCCGGGCGGCGGCAACGTGCGCTTGGAGCTGCGCCGTGAGGACACGCAGGCCGTCGTTCGTATCCGCGACAGTGGAATTGGAATCCCACCGCACATGCTGAAGTTCGTCTTCGATCTTTTTGCGCAGGTCGATCGGGCTTACGACCGAACAGGCGGCGGATTGGGCGTTGGACTCACGGTCGCAAAGCGACTGGTGGAGATGCACCATGGTCGTATCGAAGCGATGAGCCTCGGTGTCAATACAGGATCGGAGTTCGTCGTGCGTCTGCCAGTGATCGCCGACGCGCAGGCTGTGCAAGCCCCCAGGGCCCATGACGCGGGCGCGCGATCCGTGCGTCGAAAGGTACTCATTGCAGACGACAATCAGGATGCGGCGGCGAGCCTCGGCATGCTTTTGCATGTGATGGGCCATGAAACACGGCTCGCCCACGACGGACTTGAGGCACTCGAGGCGGCCGAAGTTTTCCGACCCGACATCGTCCTGCTCGATATCGGCATGCCGCAGCTTAACGGGTACGAAACTGCTCGCAGGCTGCGCGCCCGCCCCTGGGCCGCTTCGACCGTGCTCATTGCACTGACCGGTTGGGGTCAGGAGGCGGATCGTCGCCGCGCAAGGGACGCTGGCTTCCACCACCACGTCGTGAAGCCTCTGGATCCGGATGTCCTGGCGGAGATGCTCGAGCACGCCGGTACCGCGTCCGTGCCGGACAAGTCGGCCAACGCAGGCGGATTAGCCCCACTTGCCGATAGAGCGAACGATGCGCCGGTGAAAAGCTAAGGGCGCGACCAGCGGCCACGAGGCAGCCACGCGAGCGGGATGCCCGCGGTCCGGCGCAACGGCTGCGACGACTTTCTGCGGGGCCTAGGGCTTCGCTGCCGGGATTCGGCTTGACTCGGCCACCACGTCAACAAGCGAGTCGTCATCGGAGAGATCTTTGGATCCCTGCAGGGGTGCGCTGTCTTCTTCCGGATCTCGAACCTTGTTCTTGAAAGATGCTTCGCCTTGCGTGCGATTGGCGAAGGCATTCAACTCAGGCTCGGTATCGAGGTTCGGCTGCCATGGTTTGGGGTCTGACATCGGGTACTCCTTCAGTACTTCTGCAAGCTCCCGGGTATTGGTAGCAATCCGTGTTCCCGCTCCGAAGCGCCCGTGCTCGACTTTGTCGTCGCGCCTTGCTCCGCTGCGCAGCCGCAGTAGCGAGCATCAAACGCCGCGCCAGCAAATGACGCCAAGCTTTTCAATCTCTTGCGCCCGTCGCCGCATCGCGGCTGAGATTCACCGACGTGGGATCCTGCGGCGTTACCCGACCCCGCGCCGCAGGTCCACATTCACTGCCGGGACCCAATCACACTCCGGCGGCAGCGGCCCCACGTCACGCGTCCACCCGAAGGGGTCAGGCGCGCGCCGCTCCTGGATCGTAAGCAATGCTTCACGCAGGCGCGACGCCACGACGTCAAGCTCACGCGGAACGTGCTCCCGGGCGTTCGAGTCCGCCAACACACTGATGGGACAGACAATCGCCGCGGTGCCACAGGCAAAGACCTCGCTGCACGCGCCGCTTGCGAGCTGCAGCAGGAGCTCATCGATTGCCATCGTGCGCTCGATCACCCGATAGCCCAGATGCCTGCTCAGGGTGATTAGCGAGTCACGCGTAACGCCGGGCAGAATTGTGCCGTCGAGTTCCGGGGTGTGCAGCTCGCCGTCGATGACGGCGAAGAAATTCATTCCCGAGAGTTCCTGGATGAAGCGCTGTTCGCGCGCATCGAGCCATAGGGCAACCGTATAGCCGCGTGCCACCGCCGCGTTCGATGCGCGCAGCGAGGCTGCATAGTTGGCCGCCGCCTTCGCCGCTCCCACGCCACCCACCGCCGCGCGCACATCGACGCGCTCGAGAGCGACGCGCATCGGACCAACGGCGTAGCTCTCCACGGGGTTCGCAATGAGAGTGAAGCGAAAGCGGGTCGAGTTGCGCAGCAGATAGCCGTCCTCGACGCCATACAGGAACGGCCGCAGGTACAGGGCTCGACCCGGTACGCGCGGGATGAAGCCGTGACAGGCGCCGGCAACGGCGTCGATGGCTTCGAAAAAGAGTCCCTCGGTGACGGGCGGCATGGAGAGCCGCTCGGCCGAGCGCTTGAAGCGCAACCAATTCTCGCGCGGACGAAACAGATTCGGCCAGGAGCGAGCGACGCAGTAGGCCTTCAGTCCCTCGAAGACGAGTTCGGCGTACTGCAAAGCTCGGGCGCCGGGCAGGATTTCAATCGGGCCGAAGGGCTTGAGCGTCCCCCGGCCCCAAGTGCCATTCGACCATTCGGCCGTGAACATGACCGGAGCCGACACGAGGCCAAAGCCGAGCTGCTCCGGAAGGACGAAATCCTGCAACGCCGCGGCCACCCCCGGCGCGATGTCGTACGCGGCCACCTAACTTCTTAGGTAAGCGTCGGTGCCCGCAAGCCAGTCCTGGCGCGGTGGACTGAAGACATCGACGTCGAGAGTATCCTCGAGCGCCAGCGCCCGGTGCGGCAGATGCGAAGGGATCACGAGAACTTCGCCGGCACGGATGGTCAGCTCGCGCTCATCGTGCGCACCGAGCCAAAACCGTAACGCGCCCGACAAGACGTATGTCAGTTGCTCGTTTTCATGCGAGTGCCGCGGCACATCATCGCCCTTCTGGAAGTAGACGTGGGCGAGCATCATGCGCTCGCCCGTGATGAGCCGGCGGGAAAGAGTGCCTTTCAACGGCTCTTTGGGCAGATCATCCCAGCGGTAGTGATGGGCCGCTTCCGGATCGATGTCGATCATCGGTGTCTCCGGCGGCGCAGAACTGGGGGTAGTCGAGGGGGTCATAGCCATGTCATGTCTCCTTCTTCATTGTTCAGCGAAACCGCTCGTCGATCGGCACATCTCGCGCGACTGCCAGGCTATTCGTCTCATTGGCAAGACCAATGACGGCGATGAGTTCGGCATGTTGCGCGGGCGTCATGCCCTTGGCGATGGCGCCGGCGCGATGCGATGCGATGCAGTAGCCGCAGCCGTTCGTCACGCTGACGGCAATATAGATGAGTTCCTTCGTCAAGGGATCGAGCGCTCCGGGGGCCATGACTTCTTTCACATTGGCCCATATGCGGCGCAGTGCCGCAGGGTCGTGCGCCAGCACCTTCCAAAAGTTATTGATCCAGTCGGTCTTGCGCGTCGCCATGATGTCGTCATACACCGCGCGCACCTCGCGTGAAGCATCGGCGTATTCGATCGGTGCGGCCGTGCTCATGGCACGATTGCAATGACGCGCGCCGGAAAGCCCGCTCCGTCTGCA
>Ga0302325_10025688_pt1 | contig 12240 bp, 9 predicted proteins | sample Palsa_T0_2_FD_201948 | JGI IMG/M metagenome (GOLD analysis project Ga0302325, IMG submission 201948) | Peat permafrost microbial communities from Stordalen Mire near Abisko, Sweden - Palsa_T0_2 | ecosystem: Environmental > Terrestrial > Soil > Palsa > Peat permafrost | place: Sweden: Abisko...
TCACTCTCGAGGATGGTCTAGGCCAGCGCCGCGCAGTGCAGCTTCACGAACGGCGCGCGCGTCCGCGGGCTATTCCGGTGGATCGCTTGCGCGGCCAGCTCCTTGCCGGTTCCGCTCTCGCCGGTGATTAGCACGCTCGCCCGGGTCGGCGCGACCTGCTCGATAATGTCGAAGACTGCCTGCATCGCGGGGCTCGAGCCGATGATGTTGTTGAAGTGGAGGCGCTCGTTCAGCCGCGACCGGAGCTCTGTAGCCTCGAGCCGGAGCCGCCGGCGCTCGAGCGCCCGATCGATCACGACGACGAGCTCGTCGATCTGGACGGGCTTCGTCAGGTAGTGCTCTGCCCCGTTCTGCATGGCGCGAACGGCCGTTTCCACGTCGGGCAAGCCGGTGACGAGGACGACGACGAGCTCGGGGAACTCTTCCCGTGCTCGATGCAGGAGCTGCAAGCCGTTGAGGCCCGGCATGTGAAGGTCCGTGACGAGAACCTCGGGCGCCGTCTCCTGCAGGAGCGCGAGCGCTTTCTCGCCGTCCGCGGCGGTCGCGACCTCGAAGCCCTTCTTTCGGAGTAATTTCGCGTGGGCTTCCCTGACCGCAGCGTCGTCGTCCGCGACGACAACGTGCGCTCGGCAAGATTCCCCGCTCACCTGGTCTGCCATCGCGCGCTCCCCCGTGCAGAATCTGCGCTTCGATGCACGCTCTGCGCAAGGCCATCGTGAGGGCGCCCCAATTTATGGCTACTCCCGCCCCTCGTCTGACTCGGCGTCCTACGGTGGCTGCGCGGGCAAGGTCGGTCGGGCGTGTGGGCCGGCATCATCCCGCCATTGCACCGGGAGTCCGATCGTTTGCACGAACAGGACGCGCTGGCTCCTGCCGAGGCCGAGCCTCTTCGCGAGGGCGACCCTGTCGCAGTCATGAATCCAGCATGCGAGCCCGCGCGAAGCGGCGAAGAGGTACAGGTTGGCGGCGATTGTCCCGGTGTCCGCTCGACCGTACAACCTCTCGACCGGGCGTTCGGCCAGGGCCGACACTTCGAACCCGATGTCGACGACGAAGACCAGCTGGATGAGCGCGTCCCGCGGGATGAGCGGCTCATCCGGGGCGATATCAAGCGTCCGGACCCCCTCCGACGGGATCGGCAACCGCCGGTGTCGCCGCGGATCGAAGCGGTATGCGCCCTCGCTGGTCGCCACGTAAAGGCTGACCTCTTGGGGGCCGCTCGCCGAGGCAGCCGTGATACCAGGTATGCGCAGCCGCAGCCCCTCTTCGTGCGAGTTTCCGGGCCGCGAGTCGAGTTTGCGAAGTCGGAGCATCGACGGCATCTCTCAGCACAGTCCGCGCCAGAGCCGCGACCCATCGACTCTTCTCGGCGACGGCCGGCGCTTGGTGGTGAACAATCTGCACTTGCGTGCATCGACTGCGCTTCCATGCCCGAGAACCGGGCGCGAGGGCCCTCAGATCCGGCGCGCGGCGCGCGGTTGGGCCGGGCCAACGATCTAAATTTAGCGGACCTGCGCGGGCAGCCAAACAGTCGTTCGCGCAGCAACGGGGGGCCCCGGCGTTGGCTTGTCGGTTGCAACGTGCCCTCGGCGAAAGGGAGAGTACTTTGAAGAATCATCACGCGCACTCGTCCACTTCGCCCGTCCGCGGCGTCCCGCGAAGGATCAGTGTCCTGGTACTGCTGGCGACACTCGGCGCCTGTGCGCCCGCGGCAACGCGGACGGCTCAGAGCGCGGCCGATCGCGAGGCACGGGTGGAACGCAGCCGTTGTGACGCACAGAACGATGAAAGGATTCTCGCGCCGGTGCTCCGCGGAGAGGCGGTGCAGAGCATCGAGGCCCTCTACCGCGAGGGCGACGGCTCACGGCGCGGCACTCCGCCCGAGTTGCGTGGTGCGTCCATCACGGTCCAAGCGTTGCCGGGGATGACGGCGGAGTCACTCGATCGCGCCCTTCAATGCCATAGTGCGAAGGCCATGCTCGGAGACGACCGCGGCGCGTGGGACGATCCGTTCTTCCTGCCCGGCTCCTTCGTAGGCATCGACGTCCGCACCGCCGGGTATGGATTCGAAGTGGATGTCGCGGGGTCGTCCTCGGACGAGGGGTACGCCATTCTGACGCGGGCGCAGGCATTCGCAAAGGAGATCGCCATCGCGAGACCGCTCACTGCCTCTCGCTAGCCGCGTCGGCGACGACCAACCGAGTCGCCGCTTGGCCTACTGAACACGTGTCCTGGCTCCTGACGTCGTCCGGCGTCGTCATGCCGCCGCGCGGTAGTTGTGGTGGAGCCCGCCGATCACCGCGGGACCGCGGTGATCGAGTCGGCGAGCCGGGCTGGCGCGTTCACCGGGTACGGGAGTCCGCTGCGCGATCTCCTGGTGAGGCCGAGCCATATTGAAGTAGCTCAAAGAGTATTCCGCGAGGACGTGCTGGAGATGCGACTCGGACAGGGATGACGATGTGATCGAGGCACTCGCGGCGGACGCTCCCCAGAAATCGTTCGCAGACCGCGTTCATCAGTGGCGCCCGCACGGCGGTGCGCACGATGCGTGCACCGGCGCCCGATGGCGACGCGGTCAAAGACCTCACCGAACTTTTCATCACGGTCGCGGATGACGAACTGCTGCCCCTGCCCGAAAGGTGTCGCGTTGCGCAGCTGCTGTGCGGTCCACTGCTGCCGAAGGAGCGCGTTCTCGGTGATCAGATCGGCACGCGAGCGGGTCAGATCGGCGACGAACCCGCACGCGACGCCCGAGGGACGGCAGGCGTGGCGCGGAGCGCCCGCATCGCCCGGGCTCCCAGATCGACGACCGTCGTCGCAAGCCGGGAGCCGGGGACGCGGAGCACGGCGCGATCCGAGCGGATCCAAGGGCGATCGTCAAGGCTTGTTCGGCAGCGACTCCTGAGCGATCGTGCGGCGGAGGAGGGAAGTAACCACGACACCGATCCCGGGTTGTCGCTCGCCAGTTTTCTGGACACTACGGCATGCGATCAGAACGCCGGGACGGGGAAGGCGTCGCCCGGCTTCGCGAAGAGGTACCCCTGCATGAGGTCGCACCCGGCGCGCGCCAGTTCGTCACGCTCCTCCCCAACCTCGATGCCCTCGGACGTGACCACGATCCCGAGCTCCTTGCACATCGTGATCATCGTCTTCACGACGGTCTGCTTCTTCGGCTCGCGATGGACATCGCGAACCAACGCCATGTCGAGCTTCACGATATCGGGCTCCAAGAGCGTGAAGCTCGTCAGCCCCGCGTAGCCTGCGCCCAGGTCGTCCACGGCGATACGAAACCCGAGCTTCCGCAGAGACGCGATCCGTGCGCGCACGTCACGGATGCCGTCAAGCGAGGCGCGCTCCGTGATCTCCAGGACGACCTGATCTGCCATCGCCGCTAGCGGCCCCCACTGCAAGAAGAGGTCGTCGTCCAGCAAGTCCGAGGGGTGGAGGTTCAGGAATAGAAGCGCACCCTTCGCGAGAGGCTCGTGTGGCCTGATGGCCCTCGCGCGAATCAGGCGACCCAGCTCGTGAACGCGCCCGAGCCGCTCCGCCGCATCGAGCACCGCCCCGGGATGGGGCAAGCTCGGCTCCCGGGAGCGCAGAAGCGCCTCGTATGCGTAAACCCTCCTCGCTCCCCAGGCGACGATGGGCTGGTAGGCGATGTGAAGAGACTCCATGGCGCGGTCGAAGCTCGCGGCAAGCCCCGCCCGGTCGCCGGTGAACCGGTCGACGCCTCCCGCCAGATCGAGCGCCTGCCGCTTTGCCTTGGCGATCCTGTGCAGACGAACCGCGTCTCCCGCGACCTTCACGAGGACTTCCAGCCCGACGGGCTTCACGAGATAGCGAAGAGCGCCTTGTTCGATCGCCCGGATCGCCGTGTCTACGCGTGGGCTACCTGTGATCAGGACGACTGGAACATCGAGGTCGCGCGCTCGGACTCTTTCCAGGAGCTGGATACCGTTCATGCCCGGCATGTCGATGTCGCTGAGGATCACGTCGAACGACGAGGACTCGAGGGCAAGCGCCGCAGCAGAACCATCCGGCGCGGTCTCCACCTGGTAACCCTTGTTCACTAGCGCCCTCGCGTGAATGCGAAGGAGTGCGTCATCGTCATCAACAACCAGCACGCGCGGCCCGTCTCGCTCAGGCTGTTTCTCCAGAACTCCGCTCATGTGGCCCATCCGTTCCGTGCGCCCTGTAGTACCTCGCGCACTTTTGTCGCCAGCATGTCGGGGGTGATCGGCTTCTGAAGGAAAGCAATGTGGGCCGCCAATACTCCGTGCCGAACGATGCTGTCGTCCGTATAGCCCGACATGCAAAGGACCCTCATGTCGGGCCGAGCCTTCCCCAGGCGCTTGGCGAGCTCAGGTCCGCTCATCTGAGGCATGACGACATCGCTTAGAAGCAGGTGGATCGTGCCCGGATGGTTTTCCGAATGGAGGAACGCCTCCCCGGCATTGCGCGCCTCGATGACATGATAGCCGTTCTTGAAGAGGATGCCCCGAGCGACCGCACGAACTTGGTCATCGTCCTCGACGAGCAGGATGGTTTCGGAGCCTCGCAACGTCGTGGGTCGTTCCGTGACCCGGACCTCTTCGACGTCCGCATCCACACGCGGCAGGTAGACCTTGAAGGTCGTCCCCTTTCCCACCTCGCTATAGACCCAGACGCTCCCTCCGCTCTGCTGAGCGATCCCAAAGACGGTCGAGAGGCCCAACCCCGTCCCTTTGCCTTTCTCCTTGGTGGTGAAGAACGGCTCGAAAATTCGGCTCATGATCACGTTGTCGATGCCGGTGCCGGTGTCGGTCACCGCGAGCATGACGTACGGGCCCGGCTTGATGCCGAGGTGAGCCTTCGCATAGGTTTCGTCGAGAACGACGTTGCCGGTTTCCATCGTGAGCTGACCTCCGGTGGGCATGGCATCCCGTGCGTTGACGACCAGGTTCATGATGATTTGCTCCATGCTGCTCGGGTCGGCGCGCACCCTTCCGAGGGGCTGCATAGGAAGCGAGACCAAATCCACGTCCGCGCCGAGGATGCGCTGGAGCATCTTGTCCATGCTCGTCAGGACCTCGTTCAGATCGAGAACCTTGGGTTCGAGCACCTGCTGGCGGCTGAACATGAGCAATTGGCGCGTGAGATCGGCGGCGCGCTTTCCTGCCTTTCGGATCTCCTCCACGTCCTCGCGCATCGGCTCGCCCGGCTTCATGTCCGTGAGCAGCATTTCCCCGTAGCTGAGGATGACAGACAACACGTTGTTGAAGTCGTGCGCTACGCCCCCGGCGAGCCGTCCGACGGCCTCCATCTTCTGTGACTGGCGAAGCTGCTCTTCTAGCCGAAGTCGCTCTGTCACATCTCGCCCTACGGCAAGTCGGCACGCGCGGTCCCCCAGCATGAAGGTGTGCTTGGTGATCTCGACCTGAATGATCTCGCCGCTCTTCTTGGTGAGCCTCCAAACCCCGAACTTGGGCGTGGTGGCCGCTCCGCGCTCCGCTTCGAGCAACGCGGGGACGTCCTCCGGCGGGCGGATGTCCTTGATCGTCATCGCGAACAATTCTTCGCGCGAGTAGCCGTAGTCATGAACGGCGGCCTCGTTAATGTCTAGGAACCGAAGCGTCTCCACGTCGTACATCCACTTCGGGAGCGGGCTGTTGTCGAACATCAGGCGGTAGCGCGTCTCGCTCGCGCGCAAGGCCTCTTCGACCCGGTGCCGCTCGGTGATGTCGGTTGCGATACCGAGCACACCTTCGTACCGACCCTGCGCGTCGTACAATGGGCTCGAGTCCATCGAGAGGACGCCCATGGCACCGTCCGGTCTACGGAACCGCTGCTCAAACGGGCCCGCTAGGCCGTCTCTTCGCTTCGCAAGCCGCTCGGCCATCGCGGGCCGATCCTCAGCGAAGAAGAACTCGGTGGTCGGCATGGTGACCGCTACGGCGACGTCGCGACCAAGAATGTCGGCCATGCGGGCGTTCATGAACGTAGTGCGTCCGTCGGCGCCGACCGTCCACATGCCGACCGTCGCGGACTCGACGATCCGCTGTGCGCGTCGCTCCGCCTCTCGCCGCCCGCGCTCCGCCTCCTTGCGCGCCGTGAGATCGAGCACGAAGGAGATGCACTCGGTGGTCCCGCCCCCGAGCATGGCCGAACCCGCGAGGACCGGGACGCGCCCGCCGTCCTTGCGAATGAACTCCTTCTCACGCAGGCCCGCGACCCCCGATGTCGTGAGCTGCTCGATGGCGAGGGTATCAATGTCCCTCCACTCGGGAGGTGTGAGACTCGCCCATGGGACGCGCCCGGACACCAACTCGTCGCGCGAGTGCCCCACGAGGTGGAGGAGCGTGTCATTGATGTCCAGGACGCTCGTGTCGTCGAGGTCGATGACGACGGTGCCGATGACTCCGGCCTCGCTGAGGCGGGCGAAGCGCGCTGTCGCCTTCTCCGCCGCATCTCGCGCGGCTCGCTCGGCAGCGTAGGAGCGGGCGTTCGCGATGGCGAGCGCCGCGTGGTCGGCCAGGCTCTGCACGAAGCGAACGTCGTCTCCGTCGTATGGGTGGTCGGCGCCGCTCCGCAACAGGCTCGCGATGCCCACGACCGTGCCTCTGCACAAGAGAGGGACCGTGAGAGAGCTCGCGACGTTGAAGCGTTCGAGGAAGGGTGCGTACGAGGGGTCCGTCGAGGTCGCGAAGGTCGCGGTATCGGTCTTCGGGATGAGGATCGGCTGCGCCGTCGAGATGACCTGCCGCACCCGCTGTCCGACTCGCTGGTGGCCCCCCAGGGCGACCTTGTGCATCACGGCGACCAGGTCGGCATCGGCGTGATAGCCAGCGCCTCCGGGCTCCAGCCACTCGCCGTCGTCCGTGAGAGTCCTGATCGTGCACAGGTCGCCGACCGCCTCACCGAGACGACGCGCTACGACGTCAAGCAGGTGACGGAGGTCTCCCGTCGCGCCGGAAAACTCCTGCGACGCGTCCGCGAGGGTCTGGAGTCGGGCCGCCAGCCGCCCACGCTCGGCGAGTTCGCGTTGCGCATCGGCGGCTTTGAGCGCGAGGTCATCGAGCAGGACGTTGAGCGCCAGGGCGAACCTTGTGGCCGTGTCGTCGACCTGTGCGTCATCGGGTACGGCCACGCGGGGAGCCATGTCCCCCACGGAGGCTGCGGACATCACGGCGAAGATGTCGTCGAACGAGGGCGCGGGACTCACGCGGCGATTCCCTTTGTCCGTAACCAGGAACGAGCCGCAGCCTCGTCGGGAAACGTCTTCAACTGAATGCCGGTCCCTACGCGGAACATTTCCACGACGACGTGGATGACCGGGCCCAGGTTGGTGAGCGCGATGAAAGCGTGGTCACGGTGCTGCCGGAAGAAGCGACTCGCCGAGGCCCGGTACTCGGCATTCGTTCCGCGAAGCCCCTTGGCGTCGGCCAACACGGCGAAGGGCTCACCGTCTGCACCGATCCAGCCCCTCAGGGCATCGACCAGGAACGGGCCATCGGGGCCCGCGAGGCTAGCGCCGGGCGCGTAGCGAACCACGGCAACGCGAGACCGAGAATCCCACGTGATCTCCGTCGAAGGGCCCGTGAACGTCATCTGGCCCGGCGCGGTCATGAACAAGCCTTGCGGGCTGGAGTTGCACGCCGCTGCTGGTCGAGAAAACCACGTGCGCCGAAAACCGCAAGACGCGCGACTCGCTCATCCTCCCCCGCCATCGTCATCCACCTTCCAGGCCGCCGCAAACAGCGGGCTGAGCATACCGCGAACGCAGGCGGCTAAGAAGGCGAGCCACGACGCGCACGACGGCACGCGACCCGAGACAGCCGAAACTAGGCGCTGCCATCTGGGACGAGCGGCGGTCGTGCGGGGCCGTTCGAAACGGAAATCGCCGCTCAAAAGTGGATGCCGCCATTCAGACGCGGTGCGCGGGCGTCCCGAACGCAAGGGCCGCGTCTCCGCTGGCCCGAACGGCGGACGTCCGTCACCCCCAACCAAAAGCAATCGACCCCTCGAACGGCACCCAGACCTCCGCATCCCATTGAATTTGCTGGGCAGGAAAGTCGAGTTGCAGGCCCGCGCAACTCAGTGAAGCCGCGGGGTTAGCTCTGGTCGAGCGCCCCGCGTTTTTCGTTCTTGGGCCACTTTGTGGCCACGCGACCTGCGACCGACACGCCTTCCTGCAACGGGTCGCGTGCCTGCGATGTCCGCTGCCGCGATGGTGCGCAGCATCGCATCTTTGACTAGGCCGGCGCCGATCCCGCGGCCTTGCAGGCCCACACGGACGCCCATGCGAGCGAGCAGCATGATCGGCACCGGATGGCGCGCCAGGCCCTTGGTCAGGCGCTCGGGCGCGCCATCGTAGGCGACTTCGCCGACGACCAGCGTGTAGAAGCCGATCACGGCATTGTCATCCAGGCCGACGTACGTCTGCGACGCGCTGGCCTGCTGATTCGGCCACGCGAAGCGGAGCAGAAAGCGATTGAGGGCCTCGTGGCCGCAGTCGAAATCGTCGAGGACGTGCTGACGCGTCAGCTTCTCGACGCGCAAACTCACGGGCGCTCAAAGACGCTCGGCTCACGCAGCAGCTTCTCCATGCGTGCATGCGACCGCGGCGGCGCATCGAGCGCCTGCAGGAACCGCGTCCACTCCGCCCGGGTTAGCCGCAGGTCCCGCTGCTCGCCCAGCAGCTCCTCGGCGCGCGTGAGCGCCGTGGCCAGCACGAACTCGCTGACCGAGCGATGGGCCACTTCGGCCGCGGCGCGTAGCTTCCGCTTCGCGTCGGGCGTCAGACGGAGGTCGAGTTTCTCGGTTCGGATGCTACGGGCGGGCATGGCAACGGCCTTTGTGCAGGTGTGTCTGCTCCGAAGCATAACAGGCTGCCCGACAATGTCATGACGAACGCTTCCCTGAGCGGCCCCTCCAAGGTCAGCCGAGGTGGCGCCGAGGAGCACCTGACCGCCGACCGCCCGCGACGACGGCCCGAGCTCGTTAGTCGCGTGTATGCTGCAAGCGTCGTGTCCCACCAGCCGCGTCGTCTCGGCGCCAGACCATCCGCGCGGCCACGTTGAAGATCCACGGGCCGTGTCGGGCGACGAGCTGTTACCCTCCCCACTCGCCGGGGTACCCTCCCCACTTTGTCGGGGACCGAAGAGGTCACGACGTTGCTGATGCTCCGTCGCTGCTCGTCGGGGGTGGCGGTGGAGTAGTGCTCGCGCATGCGGTCGGTCTGGTGGCCGGAGATGGACTTGGTGACGATCGCCTCCACCTTCGCCAGCCGCATCAGGTCATTGAACGTTCGGCGCATGCCTTTCGGCGTGAGCTTCTTGTTCAAACCGACGAGGTGGCCCACCGTTGCGAACGCCTTCTTGAGGAAGGAGACCGAGCGAAAGCGCCCGTCCTCGGCGGGGAAGAGCAGCTCGGACGCCTTCTGCTCGGGCGTCGTGAGCTGCGTTGCGACGTGCCAGCGCAGCACGTCCATGATCTTCGGCGGGACCGTCGTTCGTGAGATGAACCGAGCGGCGTGAGGGTCGCCCCGTGCTATGCCAACTGCAACGTTGGGGGGCGCCCCTGACGGAAGGGGGGAGAGTGACCAACGAGGCGCGGCCGCGACACGGCGCGGGTCGCGATGTTTCCAGCGACCACGCGACTCGCACGACGTTCGTCGTGCTCCTCGCCGCGCTCGCCGTCTTCGCCATCGTGGCCACCCGTGCCGTTCGCGACGCCATAGACGCGAGCTGGTGGGTCGATCACACGTTCGCGGTCGAGAGGGAGCTCGCGACGCTCCGTTCGTCGGTCCGCGCGGCCGAGGCGGCGTACCTCGAGTTCGCCGTGACGGGCCAGGAGGACTCGGTCAGCCGGCTCGAAGCCGCGCAGGCTACGATCACGGAAGAGGTGCAGATCCTCCAGGAGCTCACGAGCGACAATCCGCACCAGCAACGACGGATCGTCGATCTGCGTCGCATCGTGGACGAGGCTTCGGCTTTCGCGGCCTCGGTCGTGATGGCGCGCCGCGAAGGCGGATGGGAGGCGGCGCGCTCTCTCCTGACGAACGCCCCCGCGACGGGATCCACCCACGTCGTCGTGTCTCTCGTCACCGAGATGATGGACGCGGAGAAGCTTCTCTTTCGCGAGCGAAGCCGCCTGTCGCTCGTCGAGACCCGGCGCGCGGCCGGGTTTGGCGCCGCGCTGGGTCTCGTCGCGCTGACTGCGATCGGCATCGGATACGTTCGCATGCGCGCCGGGGCGCGTCAGCGCCAGCACGAGGAGACGGCCCGCGCGCGGATCGCGGACCGCCTTCGAAGCCTCACGGAAGCCGCCCGCGAGTTCTCGGCGACGACGTACGACCAAGGCCGCTTGCTCGACGTCGTAGCGCGTCGCCTCGGCGAACTCGTCGGGGACATGTGCACGATCAGAGCGGTGACCGAGGACGGAGAGTGGCTGGAATCGAGCGGCGCCGCCTACCATCGGGATCCAGAGCTGCTCGCGGCGACACGCGAAGTCATGGCGCGAGGCCGACAGCGCATCGGCGAAGGGGTCTCGGGACGCGCCGTCGGGACGGGACAGCCGCATCTCGTCTCGAAGGTCAAGCCGTCGGAATTCGCCGCATTGAGCGAACCCCGATACAGGCCCTTCCTCGAGAGGCTTGGGATCACCAGCGCGATCACACTTCCCCTCATGTGCAGAGGGAAAGTCGTGGGTCTCGCGAGCCTGATGCGGAGCGACCCCGAGCATCCCTATGACGAGGACGATTTCGATTTCGCTCAAAGCGTCGCCGACCACGCGGCGCTCGCCATCGGAAACGCTCGCGCTTACGCGGCCGAACGAGCGGCGCGAGATGCTGCGGAGAAGGCGACGATCTCGCTTCGGCAAGCGGAGGTGCGGTTCTCTCGCCTCCGTGAGGCTGGAATTCTTGGAATGATTGTCACCGAGCTCGATGGTCACGTCGTCGACATCAACGACACGCTTCTCCATTTGATGGGCTACTCACGCGACGAGATCCTTTCGGGGCAAGTCGCGTGGACGAACCTGACCCCACCCGAGTGGCGTGAGGTGGATCAACGCGCCGTCGAGCAGCTCCGGACTACGGGGGTCACGGGTCTTCGCGAGAAGGAGTACTTCCGCAAGGATGGGCAGCGCGTCGCGGTCCTGGTGGGTTCTGCCATGCTCGAGGGCGAGACCAAGGTCTGTATTTCCTTCGTGCTCGATCTCACGGAGCGCAAGCAGGCCCAAGCGGCCATCGAACAATTGCGACACGAGCGGGCGATCGGCGAGCAGAAGGCCCGACTTGCCGCCATCGTAGATGCGTCCGACGACGCGATCATCGGCAAGACACTCGACGGCGTGATCACGAGCTGGAATCCGGGAGCGCACCGCATCTTCGGCTACTCGGCGGACGAGGCCGTCGGGAAGTCAATTTCTCTACTTATTCCGCCGGGACGTGAGAGCGAAGAGCCGGCGATCCTGGAGCACCTCGCGAGGGGCCAAGTCGAACGCTTCGATACCGTGCGGCGTCGGAAGGACGGGCGCGACATTGACGTCTCCGTCACGAGCTCTCCCGTGCGCGACGCCGCTGGCCAGGTCGTCGGCATCTCGAAGGTGGCGCGCGACATCACCGATCGGATACTGGCTGAGGCGGCGCTGGCACGAGCGAAGGACGCTGCCGAAGGCGCAAGCCGCGAGCTGGAGGCATTCAGCTACTCCGTGGCCCACGATCTCCGCGCGCCTCTGCGCGGGATGAATGGCTTCGCTCGAGTGCTCCTCGACAGATATCGGGAGAAGTTCGATGCGGAGGGTCAGGACTGGCTCCAAGAGATCCTGCTCAATGCAAAGAAGATGGGGAGCCTCATCGACGGCCTCCTGTCCTTGGCGCAGTGGACGCGGAGCGAGCTCCGACCCGAGCACGTCGATCTGTCCGCCATCGTTCGCGACGTTATCGAGCGTCTTCGCGCTTCAGAACCTCAACGCACGGTCGAGCTCCAGGTAGACGACAAGCTCTGCGCGGACATCGACTCCCGATTGGCACGCGCCCTCCTCGAGAATTTGCTCGGCAATGCCTGGAAGTTCACGAGCAAGGCGCCCAATGCCCGCATCGAGTTCGGGGCGACCGAGAAAGACGGCTTTGCAGCCTTCTTCGTCCGCGACAACGGCGCCGGCTTCGACATGGCCTTCGCGAGCAAGCTGTTCGCACCTTTCCAGAGGCTGCACACAAGTGATGAGTTTCCTGGGACCGGAATTGGCCTTGCGACCGTG
>Ga0302325_10025689_pt1 | contig 12240 bp, 10 predicted proteins | sample Palsa_T0_2_FD_201948 | JGI IMG/M metagenome (GOLD analysis project Ga0302325, IMG submission 201948) | Peat permafrost microbial communities from Stordalen Mire near Abisko, Sweden - Palsa_T0_2 | ecosystem: Environmental > Terrestrial > Soil > Palsa > Peat permafrost | place: Sweden: Abisko...
GCCATCCCGTAAAGCAGAAAACCCGAAGCCATCGACGACAGCAGCAGATACTTCAAACCCGACTCGCGCGCCGACGGACGAATCGACATTGCGCACAAACAGTACAGCCCCAGCGACAGCAGTTCCAATCCGAGAAACACCATCATGAGATTGCCCGCACCCGTCATGAGCATCGCGCCGCAGGTGCTCCACAATACTAGCGCGGTCGTTCCGGCGACCTGATCGTCGCGGCCGATCCCCAGTCCAAGTGCGAGCGTCACCAGCGTCGCGAAGATCGCGATCTCACTCATGACGACGCTGAATCCGCCCACGATATACGCCCCGCCGAACGCCGCATACGGGTGACCGTACTGCTGCGCGGTCATGATCGCCGCGATCACCAGACCCGCAAAGCCGACCGTAACGGCAAAAAGCCGCCGCGGGCGTCCCGTTGTCATGAACAGATCGATAACGAGTCCGACGAGCGCCGTCGCGGCAACGACGACGGTCGGCCACAGCGCGGCCAGATCGGCCGAACTAGCGTATTGAACGGGCGACGGCATACGAGCTTTCCCCGCCGTCAGGCGACGGCTGCAAGCGATGAGCATCGGCGCTTCGCGCGACGCCGGCGGTGAGAATATGGGCCGCGTCGGCAGCACTTCCGGCGACCGGCCCGGGATCGATGCCCAAAACCAGGAACCCGATCACCAATGGCGCAAGCGCGATGCCTTCGATCCAGGATAGGTCGCGCCGCTCGGGCAGATCGGCGACCTTGGGACCGTTCATAATCCCTTGGAACAGCCGCAGCATATACGCAGCGGCAATGACGATCGGGACGAGCGCGATGAGCGCGACGATGCCGTAACCGGCGCGATAAAGGCCCGTGAGGATCAGCAGTTCTCCCGCAAAGCCCGCTAAACCGGGGAGGCCCAGCGCGGCAAGCGCAGCGAACGTCAGCGCGCCGCCCAACCGCGGATTCTCGTGCGCCAAACCGCCAAGGCGTTGCAGCGACCGCGTCTCCTCGCGCGCTTCGACATAGCCCAGCGTCAAGAACAGCGCGGCGCTGAAGAGTCCATGCGCAACGATGTAGACGACCGCGCCGGCGATCGCCAGGGGGTCGAAACTGAAGATCGCGATGAGCATCAGCCCCAGATGCGAGAGCGAGCTGTACGCGACGATCCGCTTCGCGTCGACTTGCGTGAGCGAAACGAACGCGCCGTAGAGCAGGCTGATGATTCCGAGGGCGACCATGAGCGGGACCGCACCGTGCATCTGCGCACCCAAGAGCGGCAGCCCGATCACAATGAAGCCATATAAACCGGCTTTGGACTGCACGCCGCTGACGACCGCGACCACCGGCGGCGGCAATTCCGCGTACGTGGGCGGCATCCACGTATGGAACGGAAAGACCGGGGTCTTGACCAGAAAGGCGAACGCGAAACCGGCGAAAACCCAGGCCGCAGCGGCAGCGCCGATTGGCGCCGCACCGGCCGCCCCGATGACGTCGGTCGTGCCGTGCGTGATGCCGTACGCCGCGGTGGCCAGCAGCAGACACAGGCCGCCGGCAAGGTTGTAAATGAGATAGCGCCACGCCGCCGTTCCGGCGCGCCGCGGTCCGCCGCCCGGCGTCCCCCAACCGATCATGAGCAGGAATACGGGGACGAGCATGAGGTCCCAAAACAACGCGAACAACAGCAGGTCTTTAGCCAGGAACACACCGCTCATCGCGCCGAGCAAAATGAGCATCTGCGCGGTGTACTCGCGCAGGCGCGACGCGCGCAACGCGAAGAGCGCGCTGAACGTGGCGACCTGCAGCAGCACGACGATCCAGTACGAGATCGGGCTGAACCCGAAATGGAATGCGGCGTCGAACGGCCGCGCGAGCCAATGCAGTGAGTCGTCGCCGGCCTGCGGATTGAACAGCGTGAATGCGCAGGCGAGGGCCGCGACGCCGACGCCGACCCATTTCGCCATTGTATCCGCGCTTTTGGGCAAGGCGTAGAGCCCGAGTCCGATCAGAATCGGCGCCAACACCAGCGCCGTCACCAGCCCGCTCATTTGCCCGTCCCGATCGCAGCGTAGTAGACCACGAAGCACGCGACGCCCAAGACGATGTACAGCGCGTAGGCGCGCACCAAACCGGTTTGAAAGCTACGGAAGAGATGACCGAACCAGTTCGCCGAAAACACGACCTCCCGCACACCGCCGTCGATGACGACCGGATCGAGGAACTGGCCAAAGAACCGCCCGGCCGCGGCCGCCGGCTTCACGATGAGCGCGTCGATTGCGGCATCGAAGTAATACGCGTTGGCCAGTACGGGCGGCATGCGGACCGTCTCGGTGCGCAGCCGCTCGACACTACCCTTCAGCGCCGCCTGCGTTCCGTAGCGCAGGTAGGCCAGCGCGATGCCGACCGCGACGACCAGGAGCACGATGAGGCCGGAGCCGAGTTCGCCAATCGGCGCGCCGCTTGCGGCGGGCGCCGCAGCAGGGAACAGCGGCGCGAAGAACGTCTGCCACGGGCTGGTCTCACCGCCGTAGGCGAGCCAGCCGACTCCGATCGAAAACGGAATGAGTATGGCAACCGGTGCGCTCATGATCCAGGCCGGCGCGTGCGCGGCGTGCTCGCTGCCGTGATGTTCGTGCTCGTCGGCCTCGTGCTCGAGTTTGGGGGCCTGACCGGGCGTTCCGGCGAGCTCGGGATGACGGATGCCGAGGTCCGATGGGTCGACGTTGCCGCGATACGGACCGAAGAACGTCACGAACAGCAGGCGGAACATGTAATACGCCGTGATGCCCGCGGTGAGCACGCCGATCGCGTACAACCACGGGTGACCCTGCTGCAGCGTTTGGTAGAGCACGGCATCCTTACTGAAATACCCGCTGAAACCGGGGATTCCGCAGATCGCCAGCACGCCGACGCCGATCGCGGCGAACGCGAACGGCATTTGCTTGCGCAAGCCGCCCATGCGCCGCACATCCTGTTCGTTGGCGAGGTTGTGGATGATGATGCCGGCGCCCAAGAACAGCTCGGCCTTGAAGAACGCGTGGGTCAGGAAGTGCAGGACGCCGGCACTGAACGCGCCGACGCCGACGGCCATGATCATGTAGCCGATCTGCGACATCGTCGAATAGGCCAGAATGCGTTTGATATCCCACTGCGCGATGCCCAGGCCCGCCCCGCCGATCGCGGTCAGCGCGCCGATCACGCCGACGAGTTCGCGCGCCTCCGCCGACGCCGTCCACAGCGGTGCGCAACGTGCGATCAGGTAGACGCCCGCGGTCACCATCGTTGCGGCATGGATGAGCGCTGAGACCGGCGTGGGGCCTTCCATCGCATCGGGCAGCCAGGTGTGCAGCGGAACTTGGGCCGACTTCGCCGCGCAGCCGATGAACAGCGCGATGCATACGATGAAAAGTTCTTGACTCGTGAAGGCGTGTCCGACTCCAGCGAAGGTGTCGCCGTAGCCGATCGAACCGATCTTCGAAACGATGACCAGAATTGCGAACAGGATACCGACGTCGCCCACGACGTTGATGACGAACGCCTTACGCGCTGCGGCCACGGCGGTCGGCCGCTCGAACCAGAAGCCGATCAGAAAATACGAAGCTAGACCGACCAGACCCCAACCGACGAGCAGTCCGACAAAATTATCCGACAGCACTAGCGTGAGCATTGCGAACACGAAGAAATTCATGTACGCGAAGAACCGCGCGAAGGCGCGGTCGCCGGCCATGTAGCCGATCGAATAGACGTGGATGAGAAAGCCGACGCCGGTGATGATCAGCGTCCAGATCAGCGCGAGCCGGTCGAACAGCAAGCCGAACGCGAACCCGGGCAGCCAGGTGAACATCGACACGTGCGCGCCGCTGACCGAACCCTTGATCTGTGCGGCGTCGTTCCAAGAAAAGAGCGCGGCGATGAACGCCGTGCCGACGAGCGCCGCACCGATGGGGCCGCCCAGCGAACGCAGCTGGGGGCCGAACGCCCACAGCACGATCGCGCCCACGAGCGGCAGCAGCCACACCAGAAACAGCACCGGATACGTGCCGTCGACCCCCAGAACCGTATGCGGCATCATCCGTGGAGCGTCGCGATCTCGTCGACGTCGACGTTGGCCGAGCGGCGGAACACGATGACCACGATCGCCAACCCGATTGCCGCTTCAGCGGCGGCGACGGTGATGACCAGGAACGCGAAGATATGGCCGGCCGCGTTGACCCAGGCCTTGGCGAAAGTAATGAGCGCGAGATTGGCGGCGTTGAACATCAGCTCGATCGACATCAGCATGATCAGGGGGTTGCGCCGCACGATCACGCCGACGGCGCCGAGGAAGAAAATCACCGCCGACAGAGCGATGTAATTCTCAATCGGGACGTCGAAAAAGCTCGGATTCATGGGATTCATCGGATGAGCGGCTCCTGGCGCTTGACGATCGGCTCACGGTCTTGGGCGCGCGTCTTGCCACGGCGTCGGGCGGGCTCTTCGTCACCGGCCAACAGCACGACGCCGACGACGGCGACCATCAGCAAAAGCGCGGTGACCTCGAAGGGCAGCAAGTAGACGGTGAAGAGTTGTTGGCCGAAATTGGCGACGCTGCCGAACACGTCGGCTTGGCCGGTTAAACCGAGCCCGCCGGCTGTTCCGGCCGCGACCGACGGCTGCGCCGGCGAGGGCACGCGCACGGCCGAGAACACGACGGTGACTAGCCCGATCGCACCGATGATGGCCGCCGGCACGAGGACCTTGGGCAAGCGGTCGGGACCGACGTCGAACGGCTTCACGCCGCTGGACAAGAGCGCGATCACGAACACGAACAGAATTAAAATCGCGCCGCTGTAGACGACGATCTGAATGACCGCGAGAAATTCGGCTTGCAGGGTGAGATACATGATCGCCAAGGCGACGAAATTTCCGAGCAGGCCGACGACACTGTAAACCGGCTTGCGCGCAGTGATGGTAAAGACGGCGCTCGCGATGAGCACCAGCGCCAGTAGCCAGAAGGCAATCACCCGGCGAGTCCCCGGCGGTGGTCTTTGAGATATTTGCCGCGCGCGGTGGCCTCGTAGCCGGCGGTGATATCGACCGTCGACTTTTGCTGCGAGACCAGACCCAGATCGGCCGGAATACCGTTGGGACGCTCGTCGGGCGCCGTTCCAACGCCTTCGCCGGGTGCCACGAGCAGTCGGTCTTTGGCGTAGATAAAGGCGCCGCGCCGGTAGTCGGCCATCTCAAAACGCGGCGTGAGGACGATCGCGTCGGTCGGACATGCCTCCTCGCACAGTCCACAGAAGATGCAGCGCAGCTCGTCGATTTCATACCGCGCGGCGTAGCGCTCCCCCGGTGAGCGCCGGTCATCCGGGGTGTTCTCGGCGCCGATCACCGTAATCGCGTTGGCCGGACACGCGATCGCACACAGCTCGCAACCGATGCAGCGCTCCTTCCCGTCGGCGTAGCGCCGCAGTTCGTGCAAGCCATGGAAGCGCGGCGCGTGCTGTTTGGTCACCGACGGGTATTCGATCGTCGGCTTCTTGTAGAAAAAATACGAGAACGTCGTGCGGAAGCCGTTGAAGAGCGCGCCGACATTGAAGAGGTTCTTACGCATGGGTCATCCGTTCGTAGGCCAAAAAGCAACGACGACTGCCGTCAGCACTAGATTGAAGGTAGCGGCCGGCAGCAAGACCTTCCAGCCGAAGTCCATCAGCCGGTCGTAGCGAAAGCGCGGCAGCGTCGTGCGCAGCCAGATGTAGAAGAACAAGAACCCGCCGGCCTTGAGCAAGAACCACACGAGCCCAGGGATGAACGTCAGCCCCAAGAGCGCGTTCCAGCCGCCCAAGAAGAGCAGCGTCGCCAAACACGAGACGCTGATCATGTTCAGGTATTCGGCGATGAAGAACAGCCCGAAGCGCAGGCCCGAGTACTCGGTGTGGAAGCCGCCAACCAGTTCAGTCTCCGCTTCGACCAGATCGAACGGCGCGCGGTTGGTCTCGGCAACTGCCGTGATGAGGTAGATGATGAAGCCCAGGATCTGCGGGACGACGAACCACACCCGATACTGCGCGTGGACGATCCCCATGAACGACGTTGTGCCGGCCAGGATCAGCACACCGATCACCGACATCGTCATCGAGAGTTCGTAGCTGATCATCTGCGCGGTGGCGCGCACGCTGCCGAGCAGCGGAAACTTCGAGCCCGACGCCCAGCCGGCCAGCGAGATGCCGTAGACGCCGATCGACGTCAACGCGAAAACGAACAGAATTCCGGCGTTCACGTCGCCGATCGAACCGAAGAACCCGGTCCCCGACGGTTCGGCGAACGGAATGACGGCGAAAACGCCCATCGCCGTAACCAGTGAGATGAACGGCGCGAGCTTGTAAATCAGCGGATCCGCGGTGTTCGGCGTGAGATCTTCCTTGAACATCATCTTGACGGCATCCGCGGCGGGCTGCATGAGGCCCCACGGTCCAACGCGATTCGGACCCGGGCGCAGTTGCATCCACGCCATGATCTTGCGCTCGAAGAGCATCGAGTAGGCAAAGGTCGTGATGACGACCAGCAGCACGATACCCGATTTCACGAGCACGATGAGCCAGAACGGAACCGCTGCGCTTAGGGCGGTGTCCACATCAAACTCCCGCGGCCTGGGCGATGCGCGCGGCGCTCACGCGGACGGGGGCACCTGGATCGAGCAGGTTTGCCGGTGCGCCGGGGATGCCGTCGACGATGGCCACGGCGTCGGTCGGGACGCGCGGCGAAAGCACCGCGACCAGGCCGCGCAGGCCGGTGCCGTCCGCGCCGACGATGTCGATTGCCGCGCCGTCGGCCAACTCGAAAGCGGCGGCGGTTTGCGGGTGCAGAGCTGCGCGCGGCGTGACGCGCAGGGCGGCCACGCGCGAATCGAACGCCGACGTGCCGCCGCCGGTAAAGATCGCTGACTCGATGACGAGGCGGAGTTCGCCGACGCTGGTTGGTACCGGAGTCGGGGCGGGCGGCAGCGGTCGGGCATCGCGCGGAGCTTTCGCTGCCGCTGCGGCAACCGCGCGTTCGAGTTCGGCCGGATCGGGAAGGCTCACCCCGAGCGCCTCGGCCAGCAGGACGAGCATGTCGCCGTCGGCCTGCGCCTCGCCCGGCGCGACGACCGAACCCATGACGGGCAGCACGTCACCGGCGAGGTCCGTCGTCGTCCCGCTCTTCTCGAAGATCGAACATGCCGGAAGAATGAGATTTGCGCGTTCGGCGGTCTCAGTCATGAACAACTCGCTGACGACCACGAACGGAACGGCTTCGAGTGCGGCTTCGACCAGCGCGCGATCCGGAAAACGCAGCACCGGGTTGGCGCCGAAGATCGCCAACGCACCGAGCTTGCCGGCGCGGGCCGCGTCGAGCATGCCCCGCGTATCAAGCCCGGCAGTAACGGGGAGCAGGCCCATCGACTCGGCGCCGCGCGCGTTCGACTGTTCGCCGGAAATAAAGACGTGCACGGTCTTGCCGGCAGCATGCAGGGTGTCGGCCCAGGCCAGCAGCGCGCGGGCTTCGCCGAGTTCGGTTCCGTCCCACACCAGGGCGATGCGCTGCGCCCCGTCGGGCAGCGCTTGCTGCGCGTCGGATACCGTTGCGACGTGCCGCTCGCGAACGACGGCGCTGGCGGCGTGGTCGCCGACCGAAATCAGCCGGGCACCCTTGCGTGAGACGGCTTTGCGGATCCGCAAGTCGAGCACCGGCGCGAGCTGCGCCGGCGGCCGGCCGTACGTCACGATCACTTCGGCGTTTTCGAGATCGACGTGCGTTCCGCCGAGCGCACCGGGGTGCGCGCGCACCTGTCGGCCGGCGCGCCAATCGATGTTCTCGATCCCCATCGCGCGGTGAACGTGCTGCAGCAAAAACGCTTCTTCGTTCAAGAGCCGGCCGCCGCCGATCACGCCCGCCGACGCCGGGCCATTTGCGGCCAGCGTCCCCTTGAGCGCGCCGGCCCACATTGCGAGCGCGTCGTCCCAGCCGATCTGCGACCAGGTTCCGTTTTCCTTGTACAGCGGTTGCGTGATGCGGCGTTCGTCGGCGACGTAACCGACATTGTACCGGCCGCGATCGCACAACCAGCCGTCGGTGATCTGGTCGTCCGCCTCGACGCTCATCGTGCGCAGAATCGCGTTGCCCCGTTCGTCGACGTGCATCTGGCAGCCGACGCTGCACTGCGTGCAGGTGGTATTCGTGCGGTGGTTGTCCCAGGGCCGCGACTTGAAGCGGTACGTCTTGGAGGTCAGCGCGCCGACCGGACAAATTTCGGTGACGTTCCCGGAGAAATCCGACACGTACGGCTGGCCGGTGGCGGTCGCGATGATCGCGTGAGCGCCGCGGTCGTCGGTGCGCAGCGACTGCTCGCGCGTGATGATCTCGTCGAACCGCACGCAGCGCAGGCACAAGATGCAGCGCTCTTCGTCGAGCACGATCGTCGGACCGAGATCGACGGCCTTGGGCTTCGAGTCTTTGGCATCGACCATGCGCGAAGCGCCCTGACCGTAGGCCATCGAGTAGTCTTGCAGATCGCATTCGCCGCCCTTGTCACAGATCGGACAGTCCAGCGGATGATTGAGCAGCAAAAACTCGAGGATCGCGCGCCGGCCCTCGTTGGCCTTGTCGTTCTGCGTGTAGACCTTCATCCCGTCGGTGACCGGCGTGTTGCACGCAATCTGCAGCTTGGGCATGCCCTCGATGTCGACCAGACACACGCGGCACAACCCCGCCGGGCCGAGCTTGGTATGATAACAGTAGACGGGGATCTCGTTCTTCACCAGCTTCGCGGCTTCGACGAGCAGCGTGCCCTTGGGCACCTGGACGTCGACGCCGTCGATGGTCACGGTCGCCAGATCGGTTTGCGGAACGGTCGTGCTCATACTACTTTCGTGCGGGAGGAAGCGCCGGACCGGCGGCGTGCGGCCGCCCGTAAAATGAAATAACGCATGCCCAAGACCAAGCCGATCGTGCTGAGCGCCATGCCGCAATAGGCGAGGGTCCAATCGCGATGACCGGTCAGCAGCAGCGGCCCGACCATCAGCAAGCTCCCGCCGAACATGAACAGCGCAGGCCAAATCATCGGCCGCTGTGTCGGTGAGGTCGAAAGGATCGCCCCGAGCACGTTGCGCACGACGTTCATCGGCCCGATGCATTCATTGAATCGCCGGCCTTACGGCGCCGAATCGCCAGTGCTCGAACCAGAGCCACTGCACCGGCGACAGCGACGGCGGCGCCTGCGTATGCAACGAGAAGGATCGGATGCTGCGCGTTCGGACCGAACAAGAACACGCTGAGCACGCCGACGTTCGCGGCGACCAGCGGTCCGATCACCGACGCTGCCGCGCCGCCGGCGGGCCGTGCCCGTCCCCGAGCCGTCATGCCACCACCGCCGACGGATGCCCTTCACGCACGTACGCGCGGAATTGACCCTCGAAGCGTTTGACGACCGACGCCAGAAACGGCTCGATCGAGTCGCCCAACGCGCACAGGTTGAGCCCGGTCAGCTGGTGCGATGCTTCGAGCAGCATGTCGATATCGCTGTCCAAACCGCGGCCGTCGAGAATTCGCTCAAGCGTTTTCTGCAGCCACTGTCCGCCCTCGCGGCAGGGCGTGCATTGCCCGCACGATTCGTGGGCGTAAAAGCGAATGAGCGAGTGCGCCGCTTTCACGAAATTGGTGGTATCGTCGAAGACCACCATCGCGCCCGAACCGAGCATCGAGCCGGCTTTGGTGATGGTATCGAAGTCGTACGACAGATCGAGATGTTCTTCGAACAGACACGCTGACGAACCGCCGCCGGGCTGCACGCCCAGAAACGTCCGGCCCTCACGCAGACCACCCGCGCAGTCCCAGATGAGCTGGCGGAGCGTGGTGCCCAGCGGCACTTCGTAGTTCCCCGGGTTCTTGACGTGACCGCTGATCGAGACAACTTTGAAGCCCGGTGAACGCTCCGGCCCGACCTTGGCGAACCACTCCGCGCCGTTGCGCATGATATGCGGCAGATAGGCGAGTGTTTCGACGTTGTTGACGACGGTGGGTTCGCCGTAGAGTCCTTTGATCGCCGGGAACGGCGGCTTGAGCCGCGGCTCGCCGCGCTTGCCTTCGAGCGAATTTAGCAGACCCGTCTCTTCGCCGCAGATGTAGGCGCCGGCGCCGCGGTGGATCGTCAGTTCCAGATCGAAGCCGCTGTCCAGCACGTTCTTACCGACGTAGCCGGCGGCGCGCGCCGCATCCAGCGCCGCCCGAAAAATCTGGTAGCCGACTTTGAACTCGCCGCGAATATACATGAACGCATGATGGCAGCCGATCGCGTAGGACCCGATCAGAATGCCTTCGATGATCTGATGCGGCGTGGTCTCGAGCAGCATGTGGTCTTTGAACGTACCCGGTTCGGCCTCGTCACAGTTACATACTAAGTAGCGCGGACGGCCGTTGTTGGGCAGGAACGACCACTTGCGCCCGGTCGGGAAACCGGCACCGCCGCGCCCGCGCAGATTCGAACCCGAGCACATCTCGGCCACGGCCTTGGGCGTGAGCTCCTTGAACGCCCGTTCGAGTTGTGCGTAGCCGCCGTGTTCACGATAGACGTTGATATCGCGCCAATCCAGTTCGCCGATGCCGTGGGTCAGGATGGGCGTAACGATCGAAGTGTTAATGGCTGGCGTCTCCGTTACCGGGCTGGAAGTTCTTCTCGTGCAGGAGCCGTTCGCGCGAGCGGGCGGCGAAGGCTGGATTGGCCATGAGCCGATCGAGCATGATCAACCCGCTGCGGTCACCGATGCCGCCCGCGTTATTCGGATTGGTGACGTCCCGGCCCCCGGCCGACTTGCGGCCCGTATCCTGAGCCACTTTCCAAGTCCGCTCGGGGGGCGCCGTCTGCACCAGCGGCGCCACGGCATATGTGCCTGCGCGAATGGCCGCGAGCATCGCGTCGATGTCACGCGGGGTGAGTTTGTAGACGAACTCGAGGTTCACTTGCATGCACGGGGCTTGATCGCACGCCGCCAGACACTCCACTTCCTCATAGGAGAACACGCCGTCGGCGGTCGTTTCGAGGTGTCCGATGCCCAGCTGCTCGCGAAAATACGCCATGATCTCTTCAGCGCCGTTGATGATGCACGACAGATTCCGGCAGACCTGGAGCATGTACTTGCCGACCGGCTTGCGGAAGAACAGGGTGTAAAACGAAACGGTGGACTCGACGACCGCCGGCGCCAGGCCCAACACGAACGCGATCGCGACGATCGCGTTTTGCGACAGATAGCCTTCGTGTTCCTGAAACAGGTGCGCCATCGGGATGAGCGCACTGCGCGAGTCCTCGTACTGCGCGATGAGCGCGTCACATTCGGGGCGCAGCCGCACGAACAGCTGGTCGAAAACGTGTCCCGGCCGCGTGGTGTACGGATCCCAATCGGCGGGGGCAAGCGTCGTCGCGGTTGGGCCGTGCGCCATCAGCGATCGACCTCGCCGAACACGGGATCGAGCGAACCAATCATCACGACCATGTCGGCGATCAGCTCGCCGACCGCGATTTTTTTCAGAATCTGCAAGTTGTACATGGACGGCGGCCGGGTGCGCACGCGCCACGGCCGGTTGTCGCCGTTGGAGACGATGTAGTAGCCCAGTTCGCCGCGCGGACCCTCGACGGCCGCATAGACATCGCCCGGCGGGACCCGAAAGGACTCCGACACGTACTTGAAGTGGTGGATGAGCGCTTCCATCGAGACGGCGATCGTTTCTTTGGGCGGCGGCGCGAACTTCGTATCGTCGGCCAGCACCGGTCCATCGACGAGGTCTTTGCGGACTTGTTCGATGATCCGCATCGACTGGTCCATCTCGTCGAGCCGGACGAGGAACCGCGCGTAGGCGTCGCCTTCAGTTCGCGTGACCACGTCGAAGTCGTACTGCTCGTACCCGCTGTACGGAAACGCCTTGCGCACGTCGTAGGCGACGCCGGCCGCGCGCAGGGCAGGCCCGGTCACGCCCCAGGCGATCGCATCCTGCGCACCGATGACGCCGACGTCGATCATGCGGTCCTGCAGAATCGGATTGTTTTGCAGCAGATTGCGTAGTTCGTTCATGCGCGGCTTGTACATTGCGATGAGCGCGTCGAGCCGGTCCAAGAAACCCGCCGGCAGATCGTCACGCAGCCCGCCGATGCGCAGATAATTCGGATGCATTCGCGCGCCGCCGGAGAGTTCGTTGAGATCCAGGATCCGCTCGCGCAGATCAAATGCATAAAAGAACGT
>Ga0302325_10025690_pt1 | contig 12239 bp, 10 predicted proteins | sample Palsa_T0_2_FD_201948 | JGI IMG/M metagenome (GOLD analysis project Ga0302325, IMG submission 201948) | Peat permafrost microbial communities from Stordalen Mire near Abisko, Sweden - Palsa_T0_2 | ecosystem: Environmental > Terrestrial > Soil > Palsa > Peat permafrost | place: Sweden: Abisko...
CGCGAGCGGACCGGCGGCACCGTCGGCACGCTGGTGAGCGACGTCCGCGACCCGAACGCGGCCAAGACGGTCGTCGCCGAGGTCGAGGCCGGCCACGGCGCGCTCGACGTGCTGGTGCTGAACGCGGGCGGGCCGGCCCCCGGCCGCATCACCGCTATCGACGACCAGGGCTGGCAGGACGCGTTCGAGCTGCTGCTGCTTGGTCCCCTGCGGCTGGCGCGGCTGGCGCTGCCGCGGATGGCCGACCGCGGCTTCGGCCGCGTGGTGTTCGTGACGTCCACGGCAGTGCGCCAGCCGCAGCCCGACCTCGCGGCCTCGGTCGTGCTGCGGTCCGCCGTGACGGCGGCGGCGAAGCTGCTCGCGCGGGAGTTCGCCGCCGCCGGGGTGACGGTCAACTGCGTGGCCCCGGGGGCGACCGCGACCGAGCGCCGCCGGCAGATACTCGACAACCGCGCTCGCGGCGGGGAAAGAACCTACGACGAGCTCGACGCGGAGGACACGGCGTCCATCCCGGCCGGCCGGGCCGCGCGGCCCGAGGAGATCGGGGCGGCGGTGGCCTTCCTCGCTTCGGCCGCCGCGGGCTACGTCAACGGGACCGTGCTGACGGTCGACGGCGGACGAACGGAGACGATCTGATGGCGCAATCCGGACCCGATTTCACCCTGGCCGAGTTTCTCGGCGGGCTCTCCGACACCGTCCGGCCGGTCGACGCGCGGCCGGTCGTGGTGCACGCGGCGGAGCTCGAGGCGCTGCCGTCGGGTGAGGTGCACAACCCGTCGGCGCTGTCGATCGCCGGCCGGCTGCCGACCACCACCTTCGAGATCTTCCGGCAGACCATCCCGCCCGGCCTGAGCTCGGACATGCAGCGGCACCACCACGAGACGGTGCACTTCGTCATCTCCGGCGACGGGCACAGCGAGATCGAGGACGAGACCGCCGCCTGGTCGGCGGGCGACTTCATCTACACCCCGCCGTGGACCTGGCACCGCCACTACAACGACTCCGCCGTCACCCCGGTCGAGTTTCTGACCATCGAGAACTCACGGCTGCTTGGCCTGCTCGGCGTCGGGCGGCGGCAGAGCGCCGGCCTGGCGACCCTGGCGGAAGCAAGGGCCCGCTTCGGGAAGGACACATGATGAGCGAACCGCTCCATGACCACCTCAGCATCTGGGGAGAGCTCGGCGACGTCGATCACGAGGTGCGCCACGTCGACGTCGGCGGCGTGCGCACCCGGGTGCTGCGCGCCGGGTCGGGGCCCGACCTGATCCTGCTGCACGGCACCGGCGGCCACCTGGAGGCCTACGCACGGAACATCGCCGGCCTGGCGGCCGATTTCCGCGTCACCGCCTACGACATGACCGGGCACGGCTGGACGGACCTGCCGGACACGCCCTACACCATCGACGTGCTCTCCGATCACCTGATCGGCCTGATGGACGCGCTCGGCATCGACCGCGCGCACCTGTCGGGCGAATCGCTCGGCGGCTGGGTGGTGGCCTGGACCGCCAGCCACCACCCCGACCGGGTGGACCGGCTGGTGCTCAACACCCCCGGCAACATCGCGAACAAGCCCGCGGTGATGGCCCGGATGCGGGAGACCACCCTGGCCGCCGTGCAGGATCCGAGCGACGCGACCGTCCGCCGCCGGGTCGAGTTCCTGTTCCACCATAAGGAGATGGTCACCGACGAGCTGGTGAACCTGCGCCGCGCGGTCTACAGCCGCCCCGGGTTCCTGCAGGCCATCAACAACACGCTCGTGCTCCAGGACCCGCAGGTGCGCAAGGACTTCGCCTGGGACCCGGCCTGGGTCGGGCAGGTGACCGCGCCGACGCTGCTGCTGTGGACCGAGCACGACCCCACCGGCGGCCTCGACGAGGCGGCGATGCTGCTCGACTGGCTGCCCGACGCCCGCCTGCACGTGATCGCGGACGCGGGCCACTGGCCGCAGTGGGAGAAGCCGGGGGAGTTCCTCCGCGCCCACCACGACTTCCTGATCCTCGGCAAGGACCCAGCATGAGCGAGCGCAGGGGCGCCCCGAAGCGAGCGGGAGACACAGCGCGAGTGGGAGACACAGCGCGAGCGGGAGACACAGCGCGAGCGGGAGACACAGCGTGAGCGAGATCATCGGCCTGGTCGCCCTGTCGCATGCGCCGTTCGCCACGCTGCTGCCGCCGCAGGACGAATCGCAGCCAGGCGGCCGGTTCCTGGCCGACGCGGCGCGGGTGGCCGAGGCCGTCGCCCGGCTGGCACCGGACGCGGTCGTCGTCATCGGCCCCGACCACTTCCACGCGAACTTCTACGACGTGCTGCCGCCGTTCGTCCTCGGCGTGGAGGAGGCGGAAGGCTTCGGCGACTACGGCAGCAGATCGGGGCCGCTGCCGGTCGCCGCCGCGCTGGCCTGGCCGATCAGGGACGGCCTGGCCGAGGCCGGCTTCGACCTGGCGTTGTCCTACGCGCTCACCGTCGACCACGGTGTGGTGCAGAGTTACGACGCCGTCTGCGGGGGTGGTGACCGGGGCGAAGGCGGAGGCGAAGGCGGAGGCGGAGGCGTCCCGCTGGTACCGCTCGTGGTCAACACCGCCGCGCCGCCGCTGCCGAGCATGGAGCGCTGCGTGGCGCTGGGCGCCGCGCTCGGCGCCGCGATCCGCGACGCGGCGTTCCCTGGCCGGGTCCTGCTCATCGCCAGCGGCGGCCTTTCGCACTGGCTGCCCTCCAACGATCCCCGTGACTCCTCGCTGGCGGCGGAACGGCGGACGGCCGTCATCCACGGGCGCAAGGACGTGCGCGCCTTCGCCGCCGCCCGCGAGCCGGCGGTGCGCGCGATGGGCGGGGATCCGAACGCCCGCGTCAACCGCGAATGGGACGGCTGGTTCCTCAAGCAGCTGGCCAACGGAGACCTCGCGGCCGTCACCGAGCTGGGCGACGCGGGCCTGGAAGAGAACGCGGGCCGGGGCGGGCACGAGATCCGCACCTGGCTGGTGGGGCTGGCCGCCGTGGCCGCGCCCCTGCTGTGGACGAGTTACGAGCCGGTGCCCGAGTGGATCACCGGTATGGGCATCGGCACGACCTTCGAGGTGAGCTGACCATGACCAGCACCCGCAGCACGCTCGGGGCCGATGCCGCCACCGCGCTTGACCGGCTCGCCGCCGCCCGCGCCACCCGGCGCCCCTGCGCCCCTGTCCGCGACCTGCTGCCGGCCGGTGACGTCGGCGCCGCCTATGCGGTGCAGTCCGCCTGGGTCGCCGATCAGGTGGCGGCCGGCGCCCGCGTCGTCGGCCGGAAGGTCGGGCTGAGCAACCCCGTCGTGCAGGCGCAGTTCGGCGTCGGCCAGCCCGACTTCGGCGTCCTGCTCGACACCATGGCCTGCGCCGCGCGGACGCCGGTCGAGAGCGACCGCACGCTGCAGCCCAAGATCGAAGCCGAGATCGCCTTCGTGCTGGCAGAGGACCTGGACGGCGACGTGATCGGCCGGGCCGAGGTCGCCGCGGCCACGGCCTACGTGGTCGCGGCGCTGGAGATCGTGGACAGCCGGATCGCCGGCTGGGACATCTCCATCGTGGACACCATCGCCGACAACGCCTCCTCCGGCCTGTTCGTGCTGGGCGACCGGAAGCAGGGACTCGGTCGCCTCGACCTGGCCGACTGCGTCATGACCATGCGCAAGGGCGGGGAGGGCGGCGGCGACGTGGTGTCAACCGGGACGGGCGCCGCCGTGCTCGGCCACCCCCTGGCCTCCGTCGCCTGGCTCGCCGCGACCGTGCGCGACCTCGGCCGCCCGCTGCGGGCGGGGGAGATCATCCTCTCCGGCTCCCTCGGCCCGATGGTGCCCGTCGCCCCCGGCGACGTCTTCCTGGCCGACATCAGCGGGCTCGGTCAGGTCAGCGCGACCTTCACGGAAGGAACCGGATGAAGACCAAGGCGGCCGTCATCGGCTCGGGCAACATCGGCACCGACCTCATGATCAAGATGCTCCGCCTCGGCGACCGGCTCGAGGTCGCGGCGATGGCCGGCATCGACCCCGCCTCCGACGGCCTGGCCCGGGCGCGCCGCCTCGGCGTCCCGACCACGGCCGACGGCGTCGCCGGGCTGATCGCCCGGCCCGGCTTCGAGGACATCCGGATCGTCTTCGACGCCACCTCGGCCCGGGCGCACGAGGCCAACGCACGCGCCCTGGCGCCCTACGGCGTCCGGCTGATCGACCTCACCCCGGCCGCCCTCGGCCCGTTCGTCGTCCCCGCGGTCAACCTCGAGCAGCACGTGGACGCGCCCGACCTGAACATGGTCACCTGCGGCGGCCAGGCGACGATCCCGGTCGTGGCGGCGGTCGCGCAGGTGACGCCGGTGCCGTACGCCGAGATCGTCGCCTCGATCGCCGCCAAGTCGGCCGGACCGGGGACCCGCGCCAACATCGACGAGTTCACCGAGACGACCGCGAGCGCGATCGAGTCCGTCGGCGGCGCACAGCGGGGCAAGGCGGTGATCATCCTCAACCCGGCCGAGCCCGCCATGATCATGCGTGACACGGTGTTCTGCCTGGTCGATGCCCCCTCGCCCGACCTCAGGTACGAGATCATCGATTCGATTGAGCGCATGGTCGCCCGGGTTTCCCGCTACGTGCCCGGTTACCGGCTCAAGCAGGCCGTCCAGATCACGCCGGTCGACGACCAGCCGTGGACGCTCATCGGCGACCCCAATGTCAGCGACCCCAATGTCAGCGAGCACGGTGTCAGCGAGCACGGTGTCAGCGAGCACGGTGTCAGCGAGCACGGTGCCAGCAAGCACGGTGCCAGCAAGCACGGTGCCAGCGAGCACGGTGTGACCAAGCACAGTGTCACGCACCAGGTCAGCGTCCTGCTCGAGGTCGAGGGCGCGGCCCACTACCTGCCCGCCTACGCAGGCAACCTCGACATCATGACATCGGCCGCCCTGCGGGTCGGCGAGCGGATCGCGGCCCGCACCCTGGAGACGACGGCATGAGCAGACGGCTTTTCATTCAGGACGTCACCCTGCGGGACGGCATGCACGCCACCCGCCACCGGGTCAGGCCGGAGCAGGCGGCGCGGATCGCCGCCGCCCTCGACGCGGCCGGCGTGGACGCGATCGAGGTCGCCCACGGCGACGGGCTGGCCGGCACGAGCCTGGCCTACGGGCCAGGCAGCAACACCAGCGAGGAGTGGATCGAGGCCGTCGCCGGGGTCGTCACCCGCGCCCGGCTGACCACGCTGCTGCTGCCCGGCATCGGCACCATCGCCGACCTCAAGCGCGCGTTCTCGCTCGGGGTGCGCTCGGTCCGGGTCGCCACCCACTGCACCGAGGCCGACGTCGCCGCCCAGCACATCGCGGCCGCGCGCGAGCTGGGGATGGACGTCTGCGGGTTCCTGATGATGAGCCACCTGGCCCGGCCGGCCGACCTGGCCCGGCAGGCGGCGCTGATGGAGTCCTACGGCGCGCACTGCGTCTACGTCACCGACTCGGGCGGGCACCTGCGGATGAGCGGTGTGCGCGAGCGCGTCCGCGCCTACCGCGACGTCCTCGATCCCGCCACCGAGATCGGCATCCACGCCCACGAGAACCTCTCGCTCGCGGTCGCCAACTCGCTGACCGCGGTCGAGGAGGGCGTCACCCGCGTGGACGCCTCGCTGGCGGGTCATGGCGCCGGGGCGGGCAACTGCCCGCTGGAGGCGTTCATCGCCGCCGCCACCCTCGAGGGCTGGGAGCACGGTTGCGACCTGTTCGCCCTCCAGGACGCGGCCGAGGACCTGGTCCGCCCGCTGCACGACCGGCCGGTGCGGGTCGACCGCGAGACCCTGACGCTGGGCTACGCGGGCGTCTACTCCAGCTTCCTGCGGCACGCGGAGACCGCCGCGGCGCGCTACGGCGTCGATGTGCGCACGCTGCTCATGGAGGCCGGCCGGCGCCACCTCGTCGGCGGCCAGGAGGACCTGCTGGTCGACATCGCCCTCGACGTCGCCAGTAGAGCAGGTGGCCAGTAGAGCAGGTGGCCAGTAGAGCAGGTGGCCAGTAGGGCACGTTGCCAGTAGGGCACGTTGCCAGTAGGGCGCGTCGCTAGTAGAGCGTGACCGACACGCTCCCGCCGACGCGGCCGGCGGTGCGGCCGGCCACCGTCGATCCGGCTCCGTCGAGGATCTCGAACTGCCAGCCGGCCGACGTCCACCAGGCGCGACGGAGCGCGTCCACGGTCGCGTCCGCGTAGTAGACCTGCGGGCCGCTGGTCGTCTCGGTGACGCTCACCGCGGACCCGACCTGGCCGGCGTCGTGCCCGGAGATCACCGACCCGGGCCCGTCCAGGGTCTCGAGCACCCACCCGGACCCGGTCCAGAAGGCGTGCCGCAGCGACTTGCGCGTCGCGTCGTAGTAGAAGGCCTGCGCGTTCCCCGCCATCTGGGTCACCGAGACGGCCGACCCGACGCTGTCGGCGGTGTGGCCGGCCAGCGCCGACCCGGATCCGTCGAGCGCCGTGAACTGCCACCCGGACGCGGTCAGCCGCGCGTAGCGCAGTGACGCGTCGCCGGCGTCGTAATAGAAGACGTTCGGCTGGCCGCCGAGCAGCGTCGCGCTGATCGCGGACCCGACCCGGTCGCCGGTGTGCCCGGCGAGCAGCGCGCTTGGCCCGTCGATGGTGAGGAAGAGCCAGCGGGCGCCGTTCCACCAGGCGCGGTGCAGCGCGCCCGTGGTGGCGTCGTAGTAGTAAGCCTGCGGCGCCCCGTCGGCCACGAGCGCGCTGATCACGGACCCGACGTGGTGCTCGGTGTGCTGGGCGAGCACGGAGCCGGGCCCGTCGAGCGTTTGCAGCTGCCAGCCGGTCGCGGTCCGGCGCGCCAGCCGCAGCGACGCGTCGTTCGCGTCGTAGTAGAAGACCTCCGGCTGGCCCGCCACCACCACCGCGCTGACGGCCGAGCCGACGTGGCCGTCGGTGTGCCCCGGCAGGGTCGATCCCGGTCCGTCCAGGGTCTCGAACTGCCAACCGCCGCCCGACCGCCAGGCGGCCCGCAGCGACCCGGCGGTCGTGTCCGAGTAGAAGACGATCGGCTGGCCGTCGATCTCGACCGCGCTGGCCGCGCGGCCCACATCGTCGGCCGTGTGCCCGGCCAGCGTTGACCCGGAGCCGTCGATCGTGGCCAAGACCCACTCGGTGCCCGTCCAGCGGGCGTCGCGGAGCGACCCGGCGGAGGAGTCGTAGTAGAACGCCTCGGGCGCGCCGCCCACCGCCAGCTGCAGGTCGGCGACCGCGACCGCGCCCCCGGGGTCGGTCGCGGTCACCGTGAACGGCCAGGTTCCGACCGCGTCGCCGCCGCTCGCGGTCGCGGCGGTGACCGTCCCCGAGAGCAGCCCGGCGCTCGAGAGCGCCAGCCCCTGCGGCAGCGAGCCCGCCGTCACCGCCCACCGGTACGGGCCGGCCCCGCCGGCCGCGGTCAGCGTGGCCGAGTACTCGAGCGACACCTGCGCCGACGGCAGCGTCGGCGTGGTGACGGTCAGCCCGACCGTCGTCATCCACTCCAGGTAGGGGAAGCCGTCGTACGTCACGTACCAGTCGGCGACGGGGAGAACCTGGATGCCGCTCGCCACCGCGTTCTCCTCCACGATCGTGAGCGTGCCGTTCCCGGCGGCGTCGACCGAGCTTGACTGCACGACGACGGTGTGGCCGCCCGCGGCGGCGTTGAACGAGGGCAGCGTCGACATCGACAGCACGTCACCGGGAACGGGCGCGCGGTGCGGCGTCCCGTTCCTGATGATCGCGAACAGCGCCGGGTACGCGGCGGCGTAGTGCGCGTCCACCTGGTCCCCGTTGGTGGGACTGTTCATGGTGACGCCGTACCGGTAATAGAGGTACCGCTCGCTGAACTCGACGCACTGGTATCCCGGCGTCCATAGCGCCCCCGGATAGGGGTAGACGGGGTTGGTCAGCCCGCCGTCGTTCGGGATCGGCCCGCAGGCGGGAACGATGAGCCCGTCGCCCGTCCACGCGGCCGGCGTCACCCCGTAGGCGCCCGGGAACTGGTAGGCCCCTGACACCTGGTCGCACGTGCCGCCGTGGCGTACGGCGGCGACCGCCGACTGCCCGGCGACGGCGCTCGCCGCCAGCCCCGGCCCGCCGACCGCGACCGCGACGGCGGCCGCCATCGCCGTCGCCACGGCGGCCAGGCCGACCGCGAGCACGCGACATCCCTGCTTCGGACGCTTCACCACTCCGCCCCCCGGATCAGAGCCGTTCAGCTACAGAACGTGTTCATAAATATGCGTTCGGCTACTATCATGCGAGTTTCTGACCTAACTCAAACCTCCAATTACGAACAACATCACACAATCTGACCGCACTGCAGCCGCGACCGACGGCCGGGCGCCCGCGCAGACGTGATGAAAGAGCCGCGGCGGCCGGGGACCGTCGGACCCGACCAGTGCGGAGAAACACCGGTCCGTTCGAGCGCACAGGTTTGATCTTTGGTCGCGGATAGGGTGTTCGCATGGATATCGAAAAGCCAGAGATCGACTTCCCCGAGGGCGCGCCGCCCAAGGACCTTGAGATCACCGACGTCTGGGCGGGCGATGGGAAGCAGGCCAGCCCCGGTGACACCGTTGCGGTGCACTACGTCGGGGTCTCCTACTCGACCGGCGAGGAGTTCGACGCGAGCTGGAGCCGGGGTGAGCCGATCCGCTTCAAGCTCGGCGCCGGGCAGGTCATCGCCGGGTGGGATCAGGGCGTGCAGGGCATGAAGGTCGGCGGACGGCGCAAGCTCGTCATCCCGCCGCACCTGGGCTACGGCCAGCGCGGCGCGGCCGGCGTGATCAAGCCGGGGGAGACCCTCATCTTCGTCTGCGACCTGGTCTCGGCCTGAACCACACACTCAATATCGCCGCGTAGCAAATATCTCCGCGTGACAACCCCCGGTCGGCTCCGCTGGCCGGGGGTTGCCGCTGTCACCGGTCGGCGGCGACCGCCTGCTCGAGTACGGCGCCGGCCGCGAGCAGCCGGTCCTCGCTGTTGGCGGGCCCGATCAGCTGGATGCTGGCGGGCATCGGGCCGGCCCCGGCGCGCGGCCCGTCGGCCGGAACCGGCAGCGCCAGCGAGGGCAGCCCGGCCGCGTTCACCGGCGAGGTCAGACCGCGGATGGCGACGATGGCGTCCGCGTCATCGGTCAGCGGCGGGAAGCCGAGCAGGGTCGGCGCGGCCAGCAGCTCGAACCGGTCCCAGAGGCGGTCAAGGGTGGCCTTCCAGCGCACTAGCTCGACCCGGGCGGCGGTCAGCTGCGCGTCGGTGATCGTGGCGGCCCGGCGGAGCCGGGCGAGCACGTCGCGCCCGATCCGGTCGGGCGCGGTCGCGACCAGCTCCGCGTTGGTCGCCCAGGCCTCCGCGTCGAGCAGCGCCATCGAGGCGGCGATGACGCCGTCGAGCTCGCTGATCGTGACCGGCTGGACCGAGAACCCGGCCGCGCGCAGCGCGTCGTCGACCGCCGCGTCGATCGCCGGGTCGGCCTCGATCGTCAGCCGGCCGACGACCCGCGGCGCCTCGCCCGCCACCGCGAATCCCGGTTCGAGCAGCGCCATGCCCGCGATGAGCCCGCTGACGTCGCGTGCCATCGGCCCTACGGTGTCCAGGCTGGGCGCGAGCGGTCGCACGCCGTCCAGGCTGATGCGGCCCCAGGTGGTCTTCAGCCCCGAGATCCCGCAGCACGCGGCGGGGATGCGGATCGACCCGCCGGTGTCGGTCCCGTAGCCGACGTCGGCCTCGTCGGCCGCCACCGCGGTGGCCGAACCGCTGGACGAGCCGCCCGGGATCCGGCGCGGGTCGAGCGGGTTGACCGGGGTGCCGAAGGCGGCGTTGATTCCGCTGATCCCGTAGGCCAGCTCGTGCAGGTTGGTCTTGCCGACGAACCGCGCCTCGCCCCGCGCCATCGCCGCCCGCAGCCCCGCCAGGCAGGCGGCGTCCCGGCCGGCGGGCGGCGCGGCGTCGGCGACGGCGCGGCAGCCCGCGGTCGTCGGCAGGCCGGCCATGTCGATGAGGTCCTTCACGGCAACGCGCAGGCCGGAACCGAACTCGGTCTCCAGCTGGATCCAGGTAGCCACGATTGACAAGGCTAACGTGCCCAGTGAGACTCCGTGTTCTTACGGTTTCGCTGGGTGATGGGATTCGTCGGCGGTTGAAGAGCAAGCCGCGTGCGTTCAGAACGAAAGATTGTGAATTCGATCTATTCGACCAGCGCTGCCTATTCGAGCACCGCTGCGGCGTGCGCCTGAGCGGACACCCGGGCGAGGCCGTGCAGCGCGTCCACGTACGGCGTCGGCACGCCGACGAGCGCGCCGAGCTCGCGGACGGCGCCGGTCAGCGCGTTCAGCTCGAGCGGTCGCCCGGCCCGCGCGTCCTGCAGCATCGACGGGGTGAAGTCGCCCAGCTTGCGGGTGACCGCGTGCCGGTCCTGCGGCGTCTGCTCGATCGGGCAGCCGAGCCGGTCGCCGATCTCGCGCGCCTCGAGCATCGCGGCGGAGCAGAACTCCCTGACCAGGTCGTCGTCGAGGGCAGGCCCGGTCGTCGCGCCGGTGATCGCGCAGATGGGGTTGAGCGTGAGGTTCCCCCACAGCTTGTACCAGACGTCGTCCCTGATCCGGTCGGAGACGGTGATGTCAAAGCCGGCCGCGCGCAGCGCCGCCGCCAGCGCGCTCAGCCGGCCGGAAGCGCCGCCGGCCAGCTCGCCGATGATCAGCCCGTTCCCGGCCCGCCAGCTGACCACGCCGGGCGCGGGCGACGACGCCGACAGGTGCACCGCGGCGCCGATCACGCGCGACGCCGGCAGCGCGGCCGCGATCAGCCCGCCGGGATCGACGCTGTCCAGGTGAGCGCCGGCGGCGGGACCGCCGAAGCCGTCGAGGAACCACCACGGCACGCCGTTCAGCGTCGACAGCACGCTCGTGCCCGGGCCGAGCAGCGGCCCGATCGACGCGGCGACGGACGGCATCGACTGCGCCTTGACCGCGACGACCACCACGTCCTGCACGCCGAGCTCAGCCGCGTCCTCGGGCGCGGCGGCGGCCAGGCCGGCCGCGACGCCCGCCGTCCCGTCGGGCGCGGTCACCCGCAGCCCGTCCGCCCTGATCGCGCGCAGGGTGGCGCCGCGCGCCAGCACCGACGCGGTGACGCCGCCGACCCCCGCCAGGCCGGACGCGATAACCCCGCCGATTGACCCGGCGCCCACCACACAGATTCGCATGAACTCATGTTTATCCCAGCCCTACCCCAGCGCAGCTCTATCCCGGCCCAGCGAGAACGGGAAACCAGCCGATATGCGAAAGTCGGACCATGCACCCTTCGACGCCTATCCAGTCACGTCAGGCCGATACCCGTGGCGCGTAGCCGGGGCGTCGGCCCGCTCCCGGCGGCCGTCGCGAAGTCCCTGGCGAACGCTTCCCCCACGCCGTTCTGGCTGGACCAGCCGGACGCCCCCGAGCCCCTGCCCGCGCTGACGGGCCAGCTCACGGCCGATCTGGCCATCGTCGGGGGCGGGTTCACCGGCCTGTGGACGGCGCTGCTGGCCAAGGAGCGCGACCCGTCAAGGGACGTCGTCCTGCTGGAGGCGCGCACCGTCGGCAACGCGGCGTCCGGCCGCAACGGCGGCTTCTGCTCGGCCAGCCTGACGCACGGCATCGGCAACGGCCTCGAGCGCTTTCCCGGCGAGATGCCGCTGCTTGAGAAGCTCGGCCAGCAGAACCTGAGCGAGATCGGCGCGGCGATCGCCAAGCATGACATCGACTGCGACTTCCAGCTGACCGGGGAGCTGAACGTCGCCACCGCGGCCTGGCAGCTCGAAGGGGTCGAGGAGGAGGCGGCGGCCGCCCGCGCGCTCGGCCATGACGTCGAGGTGCTCGACGCGGCCGGGATCCGCCGCGAGCTCAACTCGCCCGCCCTCGTCGGCGGGCTCAAGATCACCACCGGCAACGCGCTGGTCGAGCCGGGCAGGCTGGCCTGGGGGCTGCGCCGCGCCTGCCTGGACGCGGGGGTGCGGATCCACGAGCAGACGCCGGTCGGCTCGATCGCCCCCGACGGCACCGGGCTGAGGCTGACCGCGCCGTACGGGTCGGTGCGGGCGGGGCGGGCGGTGCTCGCGGCCGGCGTGCCGGGCCGCTCGCTGCTGCGCCGGATCGGCGCCTACGTGATCCCGGTCTGGGATTACGTGCTGATGACGGAGCCGCTGTCGGCCGCGCAGCTGGCCGCGCTGGGCTGGAACGGC
>Ga0302325_10025692_pt1 | contig 12238 bp, 11 predicted proteins | sample Palsa_T0_2_FD_201948 | JGI IMG/M metagenome (GOLD analysis project Ga0302325, IMG submission 201948) | Peat permafrost microbial communities from Stordalen Mire near Abisko, Sweden - Palsa_T0_2 | ecosystem: Environmental > Terrestrial > Soil > Palsa > Peat permafrost | place: Sweden: Abisko...
TAAGGCGGCTTCGGGCTCTCCATTTAGCCGGAGTATGGCAGATACGCAGCGCGCCACGGACGCCCGGCGGTGACTCGGTCCAAGCTCGGCGGATGCCCGCGCGTAGCAGGCGGCACTGGTGAGGTCTTGCGTGGCTTGTTCCCGGCGGTGATGTTGCGGTAGCGCACCGGCTCGTGACCGGCCGCAAGCTCGAGCACACGGTAGAAGACCATGCCGCGGCTGCGCGAGCGCCGGCGGTTGAAGCGGAACACGAACTCATCGAGGTAGCTCTGCAGGTGGGCGGGCTCGACCGCCCCCTGGTGAGTGCTCAGCAGCCACCGCTTGGCCAGCGAGGCGACGCGGTGCACGGCCGGCAGCAGCGCGGCCGGGTCCTCGCCGCGGGCCCGCGCAGCCCGCTGGCTGCGCCGCTGATGAGCGTAGCCGAGCTTGGCCAGCCCGTGATACCCCATCCAGGCATCGGTGATCACTGTCGCTGCCGGGGCGACATGATCAGTGACGAAGGGGAGCAATGACGCGGCCGACCCGTCCTCGAGCAGCGCCATCCGGCACCGGCCGATCCCCTTGGGCTCGCTGACTTCGACCGCGATGCCGGTCAGTACCTTCTTGCCCTGAGCGCGCCCGCCAGCCAGCCCGGGCTCTTCGCCGCCGATGTAGGTTTCATCCACCTCCACCGTGCCGTTCAGCCGCTTGCGGCCCGGGTGGACCAGTACCGACCGGAACCGGGCCAGCATCGCCCACGCCGTCTGGTAGGAGCCGATCTCCAGCGACCGCTGCAAGCTGAGCGCCGAGATCCCGTCCTTGGCCGTGGCGAACGACCAGCAGGCCGTGAACCATACGGTCAGCGGTGTGCGCGTCTTGTCGAAGATCGTGCCGGCCGTCACCGAGGTCCGGTGCCCGCAGGCGGCGCACATGATCCGGCGATCACCCGTCCGCCAGCCTCCCACGCCGCCGCACCTGGCGCAGTCGAACCCGTGCGGCCAGCGCAGCCACTCCAGGTAGTCCAGGCAGTCGGCATCGGTGCGGAACCAGGCCTGGAACTCGCCTATCGAGCGCGGGTAGTGCAGCCCGCCACGGAAGTCAGCCACGCTCTCAGCTTACTCCGGCTAAATGGAGAGCCCGAACTCACCTTATGCCGGGACCGCGATTATGCCGGCGGCCTGCATGAACTTCCCGATCTCGCAAGGGGTGCACGGCCCGCGTGTCCCGGCATAATTCCTATCGATTTCTGTGAGTGACTGTACGAGCACGATGAGCGACTCTCGTTATGGCGGTGCCCAGAGGGGCACCGGAGAGAGGAGTTGCACGTGCCTGCTCGTGATCCTTCTCAAGTCAGGGTGACGGGACCGCTGGCCCCGCACGCGGACGGGTTCCGGGCGGCGCTGGACGCCCAGGGGTTCTCGCCGTGGTCCCAGATGTTCTACCTTCACCTGCTCGCGGACGTCAGCAGGTGGCTCGCCGCGCAGAATCTGGACGGCTCCGGCCTGACGGACGCGAGCACGGCCGCGTTCATCCAGGACCGGCGGGCCCGTGGCCGGGCACGGTTCCGCAGCGTGCAAGGACTGGCACCGCTGATGTCCTTCCTCCGCGACGCCGGCGCTGCGCCGCTGCCGGAAGCGGCGGAAGCGCCCGGTGACGAGGCCGGGATCCTGGAGGCGGAGTTCGCCGGCCACCTGACCGCCGACCGGGGCCTGAGACCGCCGACCGTGACCCACTACGCCAGTTCCGCACGGCGGTTCCTGCGCTCGCTGCCCGCAGGCGGCGATGGGGGCATCCTCGCCGGGCTGACCGCGGACGCCATCTGGTCATTCGTGATCGCCGAGAGCAGCCGCCGCGGGGCCAGGTCGCTGAATAGCGACGTGACCGCGGTCCGGTCGCTACTGCGGTTCCTGCACCTGAAGGGCCGTATCCCCGATCCGATGGACGGGGCCGTCCCCTGGGCTGCGGCCTGGCAGCGTCCGCCGATGACCCGGAAGATCCGGCCTGACGATGTCGCCATGATCCTCGCCTCCTGCGACCGGGATACCCACGCCGGGCGCCGTGACTACGCGGTCCTGATGCTGCTGGCCCGGCTCGGGCTCCGGGCGGGAGAGGCCGCCGCAGCCCGCGCCGGCGACATCGACTGGCGGGCCGGGACGATCCTCGTCCGCGGCAAGGGCGGACGCGAGGAGCGGATGCCGCTCCCGGCCGATGCCGGGGCGGCGATCGCGGACTACTGCCGGAATGCCCGGCCGCAGGACGCGGCTAGCGGGATGCTGTTCCTGCACGCCCGTGCTCCCTACGGGCCGGTGTCGCCGTCGGCGGTCGGTGATGTCGTGGTCCGGGCCTGCCGCAGGGCCGGGCTGGAGCCGGCTAGCGCCCATCAGCTGCGGCACTCCGCGGCGACCGCGATGCGCAGGGCCGGGGCTCCGCTGTCGGAGATCAGCGAGCTGCTGCGCCACCGGCACGAGGGGACGACGTCGAAGTACGGCACCATCGACCCGGACGAGCTCGGCCCCGCGACGCATCCGTGGCCCGGGGAAGCGTCATGACCGGGCTCCGCGGCCAGGTCCGCGATTACCTTGCCCTGCGCCGGGCGATGGGCTTCAAGATGGAGAAGTACGGGCTGCTGCTGGACAGCCTCGCCTGCCATCTCGAGGCCGCCGGCCTGACGACCGTCACCGTGCAGGCGGCGGCCGAATGGGCGATGCTGCCGCGGGACGTTCAGCCGGACCGGTGGAAGCAGCGGCTGGACGCGGCCCGCGGGTTCGCCCGCTACCTTGCCGCCTCCGACCCGGCGGCCGAGGTCCCGCCGATGGGCATGCTGGCCGCCCGCCGGAGCCGGCACGAGCCCTACATCTTCACCGGGCAGGAGATCGCAACGTTGATGAAGGCGTCCGGGCAGCACCGCTGGCACCTGCCCGCCGTCACCTATCCCGCGCTTTTCGGCCTGATCGCCGCGACAGGCGTCCGCCTCAGCGAGGCCGTCGGTCTCGATGATGCCGACGTCGACCTGGACGGGGCAATGATCACGATCCGCCATTCCAAGTACGGCAAGTCCCGGCGGATCCCCGTCGACGCGACCGTGACCGCCGCGCTCCGGGACTACCTGGACAGGCGCCGGGCACTGCGCCCGGCGCCGAACGCGCCGGCGCTGTTCATCTCCGGCTGGGGAAACAGGCTCATCGGGCACGTTGCCGAGGCCGAGTTCCGCCGGATCATCTCCGTGACCGTGATAGGAGCCGACGCCGTGAACCCTCCGAGAATCCACGACCTCAGGCATTCGATGGCAGTCCGGACGCTCGCCGGCTGGTACCGCGACGGCGGCGACGTCGCGGCCAGGATGCCGCTCCTGTCTGCGTATCTAGGGCATGTGAGTCCCATCTCGACATACTGGTATTTACATTCCGTCCCCGAGCTGCTCGCGCTGGCCGCGCAGCGGCTGGAGAACGCGGAGGCCGCGTCATGACGCTCCTCGCGCCGACGCTCGAAGCGTTCTTCACCCAGCACATGGCCGGCCACCGGGAGGCCAGCCCCCGCACCATCGGGGCCTACCGCGACACCTGGCGGCTGTTCCTCGGCTACGCCCGCGATAAGACAGGCACCGCTCCCGCCGGCCTTGACATCGCCGCCCTCGATGCCGGGCTGATCAGCGGCTTCCTCGCCCACCTTGAGCAGGACCGGGGTAACACCGCCCGGACCCGCAACGCCCGGCTGGCGGCGCTCCGGTCGTTCTTCAAGTTCGCGGCCCTGCGCCATCCCGAGCACGCCGCGACGATCGCCCGGGTCCTCGCGATCCCCGCGAAGAAGCACGGACGGACCTCCGTCTCCTACCTCACTGCCGACGAGATCAAGGCCCTGCTCGCAGCGCCGGACGCCGCGACCTGGCACGGACGCCGCGACCACGCGATCCTCGCCCTCGCCATCCAGACCGGGCTGCGGTCCAGCGAGATCACCGGCCTCACGCGCGGCGACGTCCAGGCCGGGACCGGGCCGACCGTCCGCTGTCACGGAAAGGGCAGGAAAGACCGGGTGACCCCGCTCACCGCGAACGTCGCCGCCGTGATCCGCACCTGGCTCCGCCAGCAGCCCGGCGAACCCGCTGACCCGCTGTTCCCGACCGTTACCGGGCGGCGGCTGTCCTCCGACGCCGTCCAGGACCTGGTCAGCAAGCACGTCGCGACCGCAGCGGCAGGCTGCCCGTCCATCCGGGACAAGAACGTCACTCCGCACACCATGAGGCATACCGCCGCCATGGCCCTGCTGAATGCCGGGGTCGACCCCGTCACCATCGCCCTGTGGATGGGACACGAGAGCCCCAGATCAACTCAGCCGTACATCCATGCCGACCTCAAGCTCAAGGAGAAGGCCCTCGCCCGGACCGCGTCACCAACGACGAAGACAGGCAGGTACCGGCCGCCGGACAAGCTCCTCGCGTTCCTCGAGGGCCTGGGATTATGCCGCTCGCCTGACATGCGTGAACGCGGCCACCAGAACCTCCCTGGCGGCCGCCGGCATAATCGCGGTCCCGGCATAAGGTCAGTTATCTGGAGGGCCAGATAACTGACCAAGTCGCAGCTCGACTTCCCGTATCTCACCAACTGGGGCTTCCCCGACAAGTTTTACCGGAAAACCACCGATGTCGCCGGCCAGGTCATCGGGATGAGCGGCTCGCCCGGTGCGGTGGAAGGCACCGCCAGGGTGGTCCTGCACGAGGACCAATTCGACGAAGTCAGGGCGGGTGACATCCTCGTCTGCCAGATGACCAACCCGGCCTGGGTCGCGGTCTTCACTAAGATCACCGGTCTGGTGACCGACGCGGGCGGAATTACCTCCCACCCGGCCGTGCTGGCGCGCGAGTTCGGCATCCCGGCCGTGGTCGGAACGTCCGTTGCGACCCAGCAGATCAACAACGGCGACCGGATCCGGATCAACGGCACGACCGGCCTGGTGGAGATCCTGCAAAGGGCCGCGAGACCGAAGAGCGACCTGTTCGGAGCGTGAGGTCGATTCGGCGGGACCCTGGTATGCCAGCCAGGGCCCCGTCCGGCAGAGAGCGAAACGAGGAGCAGATGACTGACAAGCTGCAGCTGTCCGAGGAGATGTCCGCCGGCACCGCGCGCCTGCGCGTCGACGTGCTCGGCGGCACGCCACGTGACCACGTGCTCGACGACATGACCTTCCTCAACTACCGCCTCGCCGATGTCCGGATCGAGGCGGTGGTGAGCCAGCCCGAACCGGACATCGTCTGGCATCCGGCCGGAGACACGTCGATCGGCTACGACGGCCGGCGTATGACGCTCACCGGACCGTGGCCAGCCGGGCCGCTGCAGAAGGCCATCATTGCCCTGCTCGCACTGCGGATGGAGGCCGCCGGGCTCCATCCATTCCACGCGTCAGCGGCCCGCTACCAGGGCAAGACAGTCCTCTTCCTCGGCGGCGAGTCGAACCACGGAAAGTCGATGGGCCAGATAGAAGCGTGTCGCCGCGGCGCGCTGCTCATATCCACCGAGACGACCGTTATCGACGAGCGCGGATATGCGGTGGCGGGCTCGCAGGAGCCATTCATCAAGAAGCGCACCACCGGGACCGAGCGGGCCGACAAGGAAGCACCCGAGCGCGGAGTCGAGAAGTTCTTCGGATCAATGCCAACGTGGGAGGTGTACCGCGAGCCGAGTCTCATCGATCTCGTGGTGGTGCCAGCGATCGACGGCAACTTCGACCCGCGCCTGACCGAGATGATTCCGTTTGAACGGCAATTCCAGACATTCCACTCGGCCCAGAACTACCTGCTACTCAATGAGCTCCTCGCGCCGGGCCTCGCGATGCCGCTCGTCGATACCGATGAGCTGCGGAAGTCGCGTGCCGCGTTCGTCGCGCGCTTCTGTGAGCGTCCCTACTACTTCATCCGCGCGGCAACTCCCCAGGTCTTGCTGGACCTGGTCGACAAGATTCTCTGAGGGCTGGAAGCGTGCAGACCTTCGCTTACGAGCGGCCGGAGACGCTGGCACAGGCGGTCACCCTCCTCGCCGCCCACGGTCCCGGTGCCCGGCTCCTGGCCGGCGGAACGGACCTGATCGCCGGCCTGCGCAACGGGACGCTCCGCCCGGCGGTCGTCGTCGACCTGAAGCACATTCCGGAGCTGAGCCCGGCGATCAGCGAAGCGAACGGCCGGCTCTCGATCAGCGCAGACACCGTGCTGGCCGACGTCGCACGGGACGAGCGGATACGGAGCCATTTCCCGGCGCTCGCGGAGGCCGCGGCATCTGTGGGCGCCGTCCAGATCCGGAACCGCGCCACGCTCGCAGGCAACATCTGCAACGCATCACCTGCCGCCGACACCGCCCCGCCCCTGCTGGTCTACGGCGCGCAGGTGGTCGCCTACGGTCCCCTCGGCGTGCGGCGCATCCCGGTCGACGGATTCTTCGTGCGCTCTGGCGAGACCACACTTACCGCGGACGAGCTCGTCGCCGCGATCGAGCTCCCGGTGCCGGACAGACCAGCCGGGTCGGCGTTCGGCCGGCTCACCCGGCGTCGGGGGGTGGATCTGGCCACCGTCAGCGTGTGCGCTTCCGTAAACGGCTCGGGCATCACCCGACTCGGCTACGGGGCGGTCGGCCCACGGCCCTTGCTGGCCGCCGACGACAGCGGGGTGCTCGCCGACCCGGCTGCGGACCCGGCGGCGCGGGCGAGCATCCTGGCCCGGCTCGCGGCGGCGACGAGCCCCATCTCCGACATCCGCGCGAGCCGGGAGTACCGCACGGACATGCTCCTGCTGCTGACCCAGCGGGTGCTCCGGGCGGCAATCGCTCGACGAGCGGAAGGATGACGCCGGTGACGCAGACCAGGCCGATCCGGCTGACCGTTAACCGCATCCCTCGGCAGCTGGACGCCGCGCCCCACCACACGCTGCTCAGCCTCCTGCGCGATGACCTCGGCTTGACCGGCACCAAGGCATGCTGCCTGGTCGGTGAATGCGGGGCCTGCACAGTGAGCCTCAACGGCCGGATCGTCGACTCATGCCTCGTCCTCGCCGTCGAGGCCGACGGCGCCGAGGTCACCACGATCGAAGGGCTGTCGACAGACGGCCAGCTGACGCGGCTCCAGCAGGCATTCCTCGAGCAGGGCGCGGTCCAGTGCGGCTACTGCAGCCCCGGGCAGGTGATGGCCGCCAGGGACCTGCTGGCGCAGATCCCGCATCCGACCGTCGGGGAGATCCGCGAGGGGATGGTCGGCAATCTATGCAGATGCGGTTGCTATGAGCAGATCACAGACGCGGTGCTCGCGGCCGTCGAGGCGGCTGACCGATGAACGGGGTCGTCGGCACCTCTGCGCAACGCGTGGGCGGGCCCGCACGCGTCTCCGGAGCCTACCGGTACGTCGGCGACATCCGACTGCAGAACGTCCTGCACGCGAAGCTCGTCACTCTCGACTGCGCCCGCGCCCGTATCCGGTCGATCGACACCAGCGCCGCCGAGCGAGTGCCCGGCGTCCGGCTGGTGATGACCGCCGCCGACCTTCCCCAGCCGGTCCCCCGATTTGGTCCGCAGTTCTCGGACCGCCCGGTGCTGGCCGTGGCGGAGACGAAGTACCACGGCGAGCCGGTGGCCGCGGTGGCTGCCGACACCGAGCACGCGGCGGAAGAGGCAGCCCGCCTGGTCCGGGTCGACTACGAGGAACTGCCGGCCGTGTTCACCATCGCCGCGGCGCTCGCTCCCGGCGCCCCGCTCGTGCAGGATCCGGCCCTCCGCCCTGGTGACCCGCTGGCCGGGACGAATGTCCTGCGCGAACATCGCTTCGGCTGGGGCGACATCGATGTGCCCCCGAGTGATCTTGTCGTGGAGGGCACCTACACGTTCCCGATGGTGACCCACTTCGCGATCGAGCCTCACGGCTTCATGGCCGCTCCAGACGGCGATGGCGTCGTCGTCTGGAGTTCGATCCAGCACCCGTACTGGCTGCAGAAGACCATCGCCGAGATGCTCCGCCTGCCGCTGGCGAAGGTTCAGGTCCTTGCACCCGACCCTGGCGGCGGCTTCGGCGGCAAGCAGCACGCCAAATACGAGCCGCTCGTCACGTTCATGGCGCTACGCGCGGGCCGGCCGGTCCGCCTCATCCTCACCCTCGAAGAGACGTTCCAGGCAGGGCGGCGGAGCTCGACCGAGATCCGCGTCCGGACCGGGTTCTGCTCAGACGGCACGATTGCCTTCCGCGAGGTCGACGCGAACTACCTGCTCGGAGCATACGCCGACATCGCCGATCGAGTAGTGGACAAGGGCAGCTACTTCTCCTGCGGCCCGTACCGTGTCCCGGCGGCGCGGATCGTGGCGCGAAGCGTCCTCTCCCACACGCCGCCGTCGACTGCCTTCCGCGGTTTCGGAACGCCCCAGGTGGTCTGGGCGGCCGAATCGAACATGAACGAGGCGGCGCGCTTGCTCGGGATCGATCCCCTCGAGCTGCGCCTCCGCAACCTTGCCCGCAGCGGCGAGGCGTTCATCCCCGGCGACACGCCAGCCGACGGCGAGTGGGAGCAGACGGTCAGGAAGGCCGCGCAGTTGATCGGGTGGGACAGGCCGATGCCAGCGGGGCGAGGCCGCGGCATCGCCGTCGGCATCAAGTCGGGCCCGACGACAGGCCTCTCCTACTCCACGGTCCGGCTCCTCGCCGACGGCAGCGCCATCGTCTACGCCGGCACGTCCGACATGGGCCAGGGGGCCCGGACGGTCTTCAACCAGATCGTCGCCGAGGAGCTCGGGATCCCGATCGACCGGATCACCATGGTGATGGGCGACACTTCCGTCGTCCCCTACGACCAGCAAACCTCGGCGAGCCGGTCGACCGTGCTCATGGGGAACGCCGTTCTGCAGGCCTGCCGGGAGATCCAGGCAAAGCTGAGGGCCATGGCCGCACGACTGCACGGGATCACCGACTCCGCAATCGAGGTCGGGCACGGCACTATCCGGTTGCCCGATCGCCAGATCCCGATCACCGCGGTCCTGAAGCGCGGGCTCGGCCCGCTCGGCGGAGAGGTGATCGGGAACGGCGAGAGCCGCAAGGAGGCCCAGCCCGGCCACCCGCTGAGCGGAAGCGCTGCTTTCTACGAGTTCAACTGCACGGCCGTCGAGGCCGAGGTGGACGAGGGGACCGGCGAGATCGCGCTCGTCCGCCACGTCAGCGTCTCCGACGTGGGCAAGATGATCAACCCGCTCCAGGTACGGGGACAGGAGGAAGGCGCGGCGGTCCAGGGCCTTGGTCACACTCTGATGGAGCACTACATCCTCGATGAGTCCGGCAGGATCCGCAACCTCGGGGCGATCGATTACCGGATACCGACCAGCATGGATCTCCCGCTGGATCTGCGCAGCGACGTCATCGAGAACGCCGACGGGCCCGGTCCCTACGGAGCCAAGGGCATGAGCGAAGGCGGACTGCTCGCCGTCGCAGCGGCGGTGGCGGCTGCCGTCACAGACGCCACCGGAGCCGTTATTCGTGATCTGCCCCTCACGCCGGAACGGGTCTGGCGGGCACTCTCGGAACGGCCGCGGCCCGCGACCGCGGCCGGGCAACGGCTGCAACTCGCTATCGCGGCCAGCCGATGAGCAGAGGAGATGCACAGATGGCGACTCCGTTGAAGGCCGGTCCCGGGCCAACCGAGATTAGCCCCACCGGGCAACCCCAGGATCGACTGATTGCCGCGCGCTTCGGTGGCCTGCTGTCGAGTCGCCACCCGGTGCCCATCAAGCGGCTCGGCATCCTGGACGTCTATGCCGAGAGCGGCCCTGACGAGGCGCTCCTCGACAAGTATCGACTGCCCGCCGGTGCGGTCGCTGGGCATGTCGAAACATGGCTCCGTCAGCAGCCGTCACAGCGACCGCTCACCCATCTGGAAGGCAGTGGAACGCGATGAAACGGACTCGTCACTACATCGGCGGCACCGAAACCTCTGGCAGATCCAACCGGACCGGCCCGATCTACGACCCCGCGACAGGCGAGCAGACCGGCGAGGTCGTCTTCGGATCGGCCGCGGACGTCGATGCCGCCGTGGCGAGCGCGGCTGCCGCGTTCCCTGAGTGGCGCGAAGTGCCGCTGTCACGACGCAGCGAGATCCTCTTCGCGATGCGGGACCTGGTTCGCAGCCACTCCCGGCAGCTCGCCGAGGTCGTCACCAGCGAGAATGGCAAGATGCTCGATGACGCCGAAGGCGAAGTTCTGCGCGGCCTGGAGAATCTGGAGTTCGCCTGCGGAATCCCGAGCCACTTGAAGGGAGAGTACTCCGCGAAGGTCTCGCACGGCATCGACGTCCATTCGACCCGGTATCCCCTCGGGGTGGTCGCGGGCATTACGCCGTTCAACTTCCCGGCCATGGTTCCGCTGTGGATGTTCGCCAACGCGATCGCCTGCGGGAACTGCTTTGTCCTCAAGCCCTCGGAAAAGACCCCGTCCACGTCCATGCTGCTCGCCGACCTATGGCATCAAGCCGGACTTCCCGACGGCGTTTTCAACGTCATCCACGGTGACCGGGAAGCGGTGGACCGGCTGCTGGCACACCCGCAGGTGGCGGCCGTCTCCTTCGTCGGATCCACCCCGGTGGCACGACACATCTACGAAACTGCGACCGGCTACGGCAAGCGGGTGCAAGCCCTGGGCGGCGCGAAGAACCATATGATCGTGCTGCCCGACGCCGACCTCGATATGGCCGCGGATGCGGCGGTGTCCGCCGCCTACGGCGCCGCGGGTGAGCGCTGCATGGCAGTATCGGTCCTGGCGGCGGTAGGGGAGGTCGCCGGCCCGCTCGTCGACGCGATCGCCGCCCGCATAGGCAAGGTGAAGGTCGGGGGTGGCACCGACCCGACCGCCGAGATGGGCCCTCTGGTGACGCGCGAGCATCGCGACAGGGTGGCCGGCTATCTCGACACCGCCACCGCGGAGGGCGCCGTGGTAGCGGTCGACGGGCGCGACCTCGTCACCCCGGGGGGAGGCTTCTTCCTCGGCCCCTGCCTGGTGGATCACGTTCGTGCCGACATGAAGGTCTACCAGGACGAGGTGTTCGGCCCGGTGCTGTCGGTGGTGCGGGTCGCGACCTACCCCGACGCCGTCCGGCTGGTCAACGAAAACCGTTACGGCAACGGCGTCGCCATTTTCACCCGTGACGGCGGCGTGGCCAGGCGCTTCCAGGACGAGGCCGAGGTGGGGATGATAGGGATCAACGTGCCCCTCCCGGTTCCGGTCGCGTTCTACTCATTCGGCGGATGGAAGGACTCGCTGTTCGGGGACCTGCACATGTATGGGCCAGATGGCGTCCGCTTCTACACCAAGACCAAGGTCGTGACGACCCGCTGGCCTGATCCTGCGACCAGCACCGTGGATCTCGGTTTCCCGAGGACGAGATAAATAAGGCGCGCACGCGTCTCGATGACCTCGACGACCCGGTCAGGGAACATCGTTCGTTCGCGCAAGCAGGGCCTCCACCTCCGCGGCGGCGGGCATGGCGTCGGCACAGGCGAGCCGGGAGGCGACCAGCGCACCAGCCGCGTTCGCGAACCGGATGACGGCCGCGGTGTCCCAGCCGGCCAGCAGGCCATGGCACAGCGCGCCGCCGAACGCGTCCCCGGCACCGAGCCCGTTGAGCACATGGACGGGAACTGGTGGCGACTCTACCACGCCGGTCGCATCCATGGCCAGCACGCCACGCGGCCCCTGCTTCACCACGGCGAGATCCACGCCGCGGTCGCGCAGCGCCTGCCCGGCCCGGTGGGGATCCTGCTCCGCTACCGCCATGTCGCATTCGTCGAGGTTCCCGACAGCGACGCTGACGTGGCCAAGAGCCAGGCTGACCGAGCGGCGCGCCACCTCCCGCGATGGCCAGAACGAAGGACGGTAGTCGAGATCGAGTACCGTCACCCCGGCCCGGCCGCGCGCTTCGAGTGCGGCAAGCGTCGCCGAGCGGCTGGGCTCGGCGGACAGGCCGGTCGCGGTGACCCAGAACACCCGGGAGTCGCGAATGGCCTCGTAGTCAAGGTCGTCCGCCCGGATCTCCAGGTCGGGCGCCTTCGGGTAGCGGTAGAAATAAATGGGAAAATCGTCGGGGGGAAAGATCTCGCAGAACGTGACGGGTGTCGGCAGCTCCGGCACAGCTGTCACGAATTGGTCACTCACTCCGTATCGCCTGAGCGCGTGATGCACGAACCGGCCGAACGGGTCCTGCCCGGTGCGCGTGATCACTGCGGCACTGCGGCCGAGCCGCGCGGCAGCGACCGCGACG
>Ga0302325_10025693_pt1 | contig 12238 bp, 12 predicted proteins | sample Palsa_T0_2_FD_201948 | JGI IMG/M metagenome (GOLD analysis project Ga0302325, IMG submission 201948) | Peat permafrost microbial communities from Stordalen Mire near Abisko, Sweden - Palsa_T0_2 | ecosystem: Environmental > Terrestrial > Soil > Palsa > Peat permafrost | place: Sweden: Abisko...
ACCCGGACAGGACTTCCACCTGCTAGAACATCGCGTCCTTCAGGACGCACCATGTACCTATTCTAGAAGACAACGCCCGCAGCCACTAGACAGGCCACGAGGCCTGTCCTATTTGCTTTCCACTTTCACCACGAAGTACGTCACTTGATGGCCTGAATCCAACAGCATTTGGTGCGGCGTATTGGCCGGAATGTGGACCACATCGCCCGCCGATACGCGATGGCTTTCGCCGCCAACCACTGCGCTTCCGCGCACTTCGCCGGGCGAGACGGGGTGACTGCCGGTAATTGATCCGCCCACTACCACCGTCGCTTCGCCCGATTGAATCACGAACAGGTCGGCCATCTTCTCGTGCAATTCGGCCCCGCCGGACGCCTCGCGGTGAGCCAGCATCGTATTGTAGTTGCCATAATTGGCGAGGGTCTCGCTGGCGCTCTTGTCCGCGCCAAGCTTAGTCGCCAGCTGCACGCCGCGCGCCTTGAGGGCCGATGCCTGCCAGACCATGAAGCCTTGTGGATCTCCCGCAGCCAACACCAGCATCATGAACGGAAAGAGGAAGAGGACGAGTTTTTTCATAGCCGTTATCAATCGTCTCAGATTTTCCCGCGGCCGGCTACGCTTTCGCTGCGATCGGTTAAACTAAACCGGGAACGTGTCTCACCCGGTGATGGGCGCAGTCTTCAAAACTGCCGAGCGGCCCTAAAACCGCTGATCGGTTCGACTCCGATACGTTCCCGCCACGCTACTGGCAACTGTCGCGATCTTCTAACGATAGGGTGGTTTAACTTTCGGAAACGCCGGGTTGTTGTCCAAATACAGGTCGACCGAGGCCCCCGAGGCCGGTTACATTCTACTTGGAGTCCCAGATTCCCGAGGGAAGAATGATGACCCGACGGCTCTTTTCAATATTTGCTAGCGCGGCTGCCTTCGCCGGTCTGGCGTTAGCGGCGGACGACGGAGTGAATCGCAAAGCAGTTGACCCCGTGGTGCTGCGGCATTCCGAACCTCCCGACAATGTAATCGTGCACCTTCCGGGGCCGCCTCCCGAACCTGTTGCCGCCGCGCCCGCGGTTGCTGAGGCGGCGACCGTGCCTGCAAAGACGCCGGAAGAATCCCGGCCCTTTCTGAAGCGCATCAAACGCGACTATCCGCCTGGTTTTGAGGAGGATAGCCCGAAATTTCTACAGGAGCAAATCGGCCAATGGAAGGAATTCGACGTTCCCGATTTGCTGGGCCAACCGCTGCGCCAGCGTCCGGCCTTCGACAACGCAGGCAAGGAGAATGGCGTCATCTATGCCTTCGCCGACCCCACCGGCCGCTATAAAGAGTTCGAGCTCGATTTCGCCGCCGATACCGGAGACCTGCGCACCGTCTTCGTCTACCCAATCCAGCTTACCTGGCAGGCCTGCCGCCAACTCTACGGCGCCAGCGTCACCGCCGCGTCCGACCTGCCCAAAGGCCGCAAGTTCTACTCCTACCTGAATCGCCGCATGGACGTTCTGGTGGATGCAGACGGCGCCGTCATCAGCCTCGGATTGTATTAGCGGACGCAATAACCCTGAAACCTGCCGGACGAGGTGAACGTTTAACACAACAGTGTTTCCCCCACGGCCACAACAGGCGTATAGTGTATCTAGGAGTTCTTGTAAAATGAGACGTCCCTTAGCGCTGCTCCTGACGATTTGGATGGCCTTCGGTCTGACTACCGGAAGCGCCTTGGCGCAAAACAAGAATAAGGATCCCGACGAGATCGGCAACCGGGACGTCGGCAACGGCATCAACTTCTATTCCCTCGAAAAGGAAATCGCCCTTGGCAAGGGATTGGCGCAGGAAGTGGAACGCCAGGCCAAGATCATCGACGACCCTACCATTGCGGAATACGTCAACCGCTTAGGCCAGAACATCGTACGGAACTCCGATGCCAAGGTGCCCTTCACTATCAAGGTGCTGGATACCGAAGAAGTCAACGCCTTCGCTCTACCCGGAGGGTTCTTTTTCGTGAACTCGGGGCTCATTTTGAAAACCGAGACGGAAGCCGAATTGGCGGGCGTAATGGCGCATGAGATCGCGCACGTGGCGTGCCGCCATGGAACCAAGCAGGCAACCCGCGGCGACCTGATGCAGATCGGCGCAATCGCGGCTTCCATCGCCTTGGGCGGCTGGACTGGTTACGCTATCCGCCAAGGCATGAGCTTGGCGATTCCGCTGGGCTACCTGCAGTTCTCGCAAGCCTTCGAAAGACAAGCCGACTATTACGGATTGCAGTACATGTACAAGGCCGGCTACGATCCGGAGGCGTTCGTGGACTTCTTCGAAAAGATCCAGACTTTGGAAAAGAAGAAGCCCGGATCGATCACGAAGGTTTTTTCGACGCACCCGATGACCGATTCGCGCATCAAGGCTGCACAAGAGGAAATCAACAGCATCTTGAAGCCTAAGCCGGAATACGTAGTCACCACGTCCGAATTCAACGACGTGCGCGCCCGTCTGGCCATGTTGCACAATCACCGTAAACTCGACAATAACGCCGATCCTACGCGTCCGACCCTCCGCCGTTCTCCCGGCAGCGGTAACGGACCCGTGGACAACGGCACGGGCACAGACGACGACCGTCCGACCCTAAAACGCCGAGACGGCGGCACTGACCCCAATGCCACTGGGAACGGCAACGGAAATGGCAACGGCAACGGTAACGGCAACCAGCTGATGTAGCTCCGGCGGTCTTGCCGCCCGTGTTCCTAAGCGATAAGATAAGCATTGCTCCAGCACATAGTAGACGCCCTAAGAGCCTATGGCCCTTGGGGCGTTTTCCTACTCGCCCTGCTTGATTCCGCCGGTATTCCCATTCCCGCCGCGATGGATGGCCTGCTTTTGGTAATCGGCTGGAAATCCCCGGGCAACGCCTATTTCTCCGCGTTACTCGCGATCGTCGGCTCTTCTCTGGGCAATATCGGTTTGTTCTGGGCAGCGCGCGGCGGCGGACGGCGGTGGATTAGGGCCGTACCCAAGCCCGACAAACCGCAGCGGTTCCGCACCTGGTTCCACCGTTATGGCCTGGTCACCGTTTTCATCCCGGCCCTGTTTCCCTTTGTCCCCCTGCCGCTCAAGGTCTTCGTAATCTCCGCGGGCGTTCTGCACACCCGCTTCTCCAAATTCATCGGCGTGATTCTGCTGGCCCGCTGCATTCGTTATTTAGGTTTGGCCTACATCGGGATTCAGTTGGGAGAAAATGCCAATTACTTCCTGCAGCACAATGCAATGGCGATCACCGGCGCGGCGATCGGTCTCGCGCTCGGTCTGCTGCTGCTGATCAGGCTGAACGACCGTCGCGCCGGGAACGCTACAATGCTGTAGAAGCTTTCCCTGGATCCGTATCATGCCAAAGCGAATCGCAATTGTGGAAGACGAGGCTGAGCTGGCGGCTCTCATCGACTACAATCTGCGCCGTCACGGCTATCAGCCACACGTTTTTTCGGGCTCCAAAGGCACGTTGAAGTCGCTCGAGCACTTGCGGCCCGACCTGGTCATACTCGATGTCATGCTCCCTGAGGTTGACGGATTCGAGCTTTGCCGGCAGATCCGCCAGTCCACCGCGCTCGGACGAATTCCTGTGTTATTCCTGACGGCGCGTTCCGAGGAAGTGGACCGCGTACTCGGTCTTGAAATCGGCGGCGACGATTACATGACCAAGCCGTTCAGCCCGCGCGAGCTGATCGCCCGCATCAAGGCGCACCTCCGCCGCGAAGAGATGGATACCGGCGCGGCGGCTCTCGAAATCGGCCAGTTCCGCCTCGATGGCGGCGCCCGCCGCGTGTTTCTCGCTAGCCGCGAGCTCACCCTCACCTCCACCGAATTCAACCTGCTGGAGTTTTTTCTCACTCACCCCGGCCGCGCCTACAGCCGCGAACAGCTTCTCGAATCGGTGTGGGGAGAGCAGCGCTTTGTCACCCCGCGGACGGTGGACGTGCATGTGCGGCGTCTGCGCGAACAGATCGAGGAGCAGCCCGAGAACCCCCGCTATCTCACCACAGTTCGCGGTTTCGGCTATCGCTTCGAGGAACCAGAGCCCCCTACGCCATCTGGTCCACCGCTTGAATGAGGGCGCGGATGTAGCCGTAACAGAAGGCGAAGGATTGCAGCCCGTTGGGATCGTTGGCCGCCTGCGGCACGTGATCCGGCATGAGCAGATACTGGTAGCCGACTTCTTTATATACCTGAATCGCCTTGACGAAATCGACGTCGCCTTCGTCCGGGAAAACTTCCACAAAGTCGTTGCGATGTCCGCGAATATTGCGGAAATGCACGTTGAAGATCTTGCCGCGCGATCCGAAGTAGCGGATCACATCGTAGATCTCCTTGCCGGGATCCGCCAGCATCTCGGAAACCGTGCCCTGGCAGAAGTTCAGACCGTGGTAAGGACTCTCCCGGATGGTAATGAACTTCTTGAGACCATCCACCGTTCCCAGCACGCGATTTACGCCCTGATAGCCTTCGGGCGGCATGCCCGGATCCTGCGGGTGGCACGCCATGCGGATTTTGTATTCATTGGCGACCGGAATGATGCGGTCCAGGAAATAGGTGATGCGCTCCCAGAAAGCGTCGGCATTCACCACCCCGGCGCGGGTGAGCGGAGTGGCGGGATGGGCATCGGCCAAACGCCACGCGCTTAATGTGGAATCGCCGCGGCCGGGCACGCGGCCGGGCAGACGCACCACTCCCAAGATGCTCATGTTGTACTTGATGGAACCGATTCCGGCCGCGGCGCAATTCTTGATCAGCGTCTGAATGCCCTCGATGTCGCGGTCGCGCTCGGGGCTGGAGGCCAGCATGATGGCGGGATGTTTTTCGTGGTCGATGTGGCTCGATGTCAAGATGGGCGCCGCGATGCCTTCGATATTGACGCCGTTCTTTTCGGCCAGATCGCGCATGCGGGTCAGCTCTTCCACGGTGGCGTAAACCCGGTCGCCTTCGATGGCGGGATAACCGCAGATATCGCGCACGCCGTAGCGGGCAAAATATTGGATATGGGTCTCGTTGGTGGGCGCGCTCTGGCAGCCCAGTTTCATCAGCGCCCGTTTGGGCGGCGCGGCGGCGGCAGGCTGTTCACCCAGTCCGGCTACGGCGGCGGCGGCTCCCGAGGTTTGAAAAAATTGACGGCGATTCATGCAGTACCTTTCACCGGCAGTATACCAGTCAGTGCCGCGGGACAATGGCCGGCGCGGAGTTGCGCGTACCTTGGGGTGTCTCCGTATCCTCCGTATTCACCCGGAAGGTGAGCGCCGCGGCGCCACGAATCGTCGTACTTCGAAGCCAGTTTGAGGAGGCGGAGTTCGTGAGGCAGGCTCCCCTCCGCCCCGCATCCGCATCTCCGTTTCTCCGCGTTGATGATTATGCCCATCGACCCAAGCCGCTCCCTGCCTTACCGACGGATTACGGTTGTTCCGCGCCAATTATGCCAGCCAATCTCAAGCAGCCCGACCCGTGTTACCCTTGAGGGACATGTCTGGAATTAATGGAGATAAAGCGCGCTTCAACCGCGTCCGAAAAAACAAGCTCGCATTGCGCGAGCGCAGCCAGGCCATCCGTAAGCAAATGGCCGCTGCAGCCGCCGCGAAAACCCCGGAAGCCAAACCGGCATCCGAACCCGCGTCTGAGCCGCCCAGCAGTTCCTAAATCCCTTCCGGTTGCTCCGGCGGATTCCGCCGATTCTTGCCGGATTTTAATGAAACCGGCGAGTAGTTCTTAACCATCAATGGTGTTAGATAGTTATGGAGGAAGCGGATTTATGCGCAAACTGGAACTCGTAGCAGCTCTTCTGGCAGTGGTATCGGCGTCGGCTTTTGGACAGGCCGATCCGCCCTCGCGCGTAGCGCGCTTGAATTTTCAACAGGGCCCCTTATCGTTCCGCCCGGCGGGCGTAGACGACTGGGCGGCGGCCGCCACCAACTACCCGATAACCACCGGCGATTATCTGTGGGCCGACCAAGGCGCCAGAGCCGAGCTCCATGTCGGCTCGACGGCTATTCGCATGGATCAAATGACCGCGATCTCGGTTCTGAACCTGAACGACCAGATCGTGCAGCTCAGCCTGACAGCGGGCTCGCTCAACGTGCATATCCGCAATCTCGGACCAGACGAAAACTTCGAAGTGGATACGCCCAACGTCTCCATCATGCTGCTGCGGGCGGGCGATTACCGCATCAATGCCGACGGCGATAACAGTGTTACCAACCTGGTCGTGCGCGCCGGCAACGCCGAAGTGACCGCCGGAACCGCGGGCGCATTCAACCTGCAGCCTGGCCAAAGCGGGCAGTTTGCGGGCGTCGATTCCGTCTCGCACGATATTGGCGGCGCGCCGCCGCTCGATGCTTTCGATGGATGGACCCGCGACCGGGATGTTCGGGAAGACCGCGCTACCATGTCTGCCCGTTACGTGCCGCGTGAAATGGTGGGATACGAGGATTTAGACGGCTACGGCCGCTGGGTTAACGTCCCGCCATACGGGATGGTTTGGCAACCCACCTCCGTCGCGGTGGGCTGGGCGCCCTACCATAACGGTCACTGGGCTTGGGTCGATCCCTATGGCTGGACCTGGATCGACGACGCCCCCTGGGGATTCGCTCCCTTCCACTATGGGCGTTGGGCTTTTGCCGGCGGCATGTGGATCTGGGCTCCCGGCGCAGTCGCCATGCGCCCGGTCTATTCACCCGCTCTGGTTGCCTTTGTGGGCGGCGGCGGGATCGGAGTTGGCGTGGCGGCTTGGTTCCCGCTTGGGCCCGGTGAGGTCTATCGTCCCGCTTATCACGTGAGCGATGTTTATGTCCGCAACGTGAATATCGCCTACGTCAGCAACGTGACCGTGATTACCAACGTACAAGTCAACGCTGTCTACATGAACCAACGGGTGGTAGGCGCGGTTACCGTGGTTCCGCACGACGTTTTCGTGGGCGCGCGCCCGGTTGCGGCGGCCGCGGTCGTCGTCCGGCCTGAAATGATAGCGTCAGTGCGGGTCAGCGGTTTTGCGCCGGCGATCGCGCCGGAACGGGTTAGCGTGATGGCGAGCGCGTCGGTAGCCGTGCGGACTCCTCCCGCGGTGCTGGTGCAGCGGACAGTGGTCGTGCGCACCGCGCCTCCTCCGCCTCCGGTCGCTTTCGCCGCCCGGCAGGAAGCAATCCGCCAGAATGGCGGCCACCCGCTCGATGCGGCTCAGGTGAACACGATTCGCGCCGCCCAGCCGGTGCACCCGGCGATGGTGCGGCCGGTAAATCAGCCGGCTCCCGCGGGCTTCGGGCGCACTGGCAACAACGCCACCCCGCAACCAGCGGCGCGGCCGCCACAGGCGCCGGTTCGTAATGACCGGCCGCCCACCGCGCAACCCGTCGGGCGTCCCGTCGAACAGCCTCGCCCTGTGGAACAGCCTCGTCCGGCGGTCCAACCGCCTGCCGAATCCCGTCCGGCGACAGAGGCCCGTCCGGCTAACGAGCCCCATCCTGCTGCCGAGACTCACCCTGTCGAGGGCCACAAAGAAGAGCCGGCTAAGAAGGGCCCTCCCAAGAAGGGCGATAAGACCGAAAAGAAAGAGCGGTAAGGGCGCGGCCGCTCCCAAGAACCGGCAACAAGACCGCAGGCACTACACAGGCGCTACCACTGCGCTTGACAAATCACTCGGATTTCGATACAACAATATCCGAGTATGTCCGATGACCTGGGTTCGTTCCTGCCGCTATCGCCGGCTAACTTGTATATCCTGTTCTCGCTTGCCGGAGAAGACCGGCACGGGTACGGAATCATGCAGGAAGTCTTGCGCCACTCCGGGGGCCAATACAAGCTGGGTCCTGGAACGCTATACGACAACCTTCAAAAACTGATGAATCAGGGGATCGTGGAAGACGCGCCGCAGCGCTCCCCTGACGACGATCCCCGGCGCCGCTACTACCACCTGACTGATTTCGGACGCAGGATACTAGCGGCTGATGTCGCGCGGCTGGAAGATCTGGTGCGCGAAGCCAAAAGCCACCTGCGCGCGCCCAATCCGCGGAGGGCCACGTGACGCGCGCGCTCTATCACGGGCTGGTATGGCTGCATCCGGCCGCATTCCGCGAAGAGTTCGGCGCCGAGATGATGTGGATCTTCGATGAGGCGTCGGCCAACGGCGTCGTCGCCCTGTTCGCCGATGCGGTAACGTCGCTGCTGCGCCAGTGGGTCGTCCGGTATGGTCTCTGGAAGATCGCCGCGGGCTTCGCCGGCGGCTTGCTGCACATGTGGCTGGTGTTCAGTTGCCTGATGCTGCGGCCGCCTCCGCCGAAAATCCCCATGACGCCGGATGCGCCTTGCGGCAGCCTCATACATAGCTGCGTGCCTCTCGATCAGAGACAGGATATTTCATGCTCGAACTGCGAAACGTCACCAAACTCTACTCGGGAATCCCAGCGGTAAGAGACGTCAGCTTCACCGCGCGCGCTGGCGAAGTCACCGGCTATCTGGGCCCTAACGGATCGGGCAAATCCACCACGCTCAAAATGATCACCGGATTAATCGAGCCCAGCGAAGGCCAGATCCTATTCGATGGCGAACCGATCGGCCGCGACCGCATTCGCTACAAACAGCGGTTGGGCTATGTGCCCGAAGAGCCGCATCTCTATCCGCACCTCACGGGCGCGGAGTATCTGGTCATGGTGGGCGAACTGCGCGGGCTGCCGGGCACTCTCATCCTCGAGAAGGTGGAAGGCTTTTTGCGGCTGCTCTCGCTCTATGGGGATCGCTATGTGCCGATCTCGTCCTACTCGAAGGGCATGCGGCAAAAAATCCTGCTGGCTGCGGCGCTGCTGCACAATCCCGATCTGGTGTTGCTGGACGAGCCCTTTTCCGGACTCGACGTCAACTCCGCGCTGATCCTGCGCAATTTGATCCGGGCGCTAGCGGCGCGCGGCAAAACGGTGCTGTTCAGTTCTCATGAGCTGGACACCGTGGAACGGGTATCGTCGCACATCGTGATTCTGCATAAGGGCCGCGTGGTGGCCAATGATTCCATCGAGCAGCTTCGCGCCATGATGTCGCTGCCCACTCTGGAAGAGATTTTCTCCCAGCTCGCGATCGAACAGAATACGGAAGCCGTCACGCGGCAGATTGTGGAAGTGATGGAAGCGTAGTTCTCAGGCCGTGGCCGGTTGATGCGCGGCCGTCATCTGCACAATCTGGAACATCGCCCCCTGCGGGTCCATCAACGCCGAAAACAAGCCCACGCCTGGAATCGGCGTTGTCGGCACGCAAACCTTGCCGCCGATCTGAGCGGCGTGCGCCGCGCGCTCCGCGCAATCGGCCACAGTGACGTAGAACGTCCAGTGCGGAGGGATGCCTGTCCACTTGTCTCCGCGCATCGCCATCAGACCGCCCATGCTCGATCCGGCGTTGACCCATTCCACGTATTCGGCTGTCTCCGCGCCGGTTTCCGGCTTGGTCTTCCATCCCAGTAAGGCGCCGTAAAATGCGATGGCGCCGGCGGCATCGGGCACGTACAACTCGGGCCAGACGGCCTTGCCGAACGGGCCGTTATAGGCCGCCCCGATGTGCCGCTTGGCTTGCCAAAGCGAGAAGTGGGCGCCTTGCGGATCTTGCGCGACCACCATACGGCCCGACTCGCCGACGTCCATCGGGCCCATGACGATCTTGCCGCCTAATGGCGCGATGTGAGCAGCCGAGGCGTCCACATCGGTTACGGCAAAGTAGACGCCCCAATGGGTGGGCACGCCGGGCGGGGCTTGATAAACGGCAGCGGCATCGTCGCCGCCGGATTGGAAGATGGTGTAGACGCCTTGCGGCATCGGATGGTCCAGCGCGGTCCAACCGAACATATCTCCGTAGAATTGCTTGGCGCCGGCGGCATCGGCGGTCGCCAGTTCCGCCCAGCAGAAGGAACCGGCCGCATAACTTTCGATTTTAGCCATGATATCGTCTCCTCGACGGCACGATTATAGCGTGCCCGCATTGCACTTCGATAACATTGACGTAGCCGAATTCACAATGCACCGGATAATTTTGCTGGCGGCGCCGGCCATGTTGGCGTTGTGCGCCGTCCTAACCGCCTTCGACGATCTGTACATCAGCCCGGACCATCCCGCAATTCAATACTCGACGCGGCCTGCGCACGACCCGGTAGCGGAGCTGAACCGCAAGATTCAAGAGGGACGAGCCCGCCTGAAGTTCGACCCGGCTAACGGCTATCTGCGTCCCCTGCTCGATGCGCTGGGGATCCCGGTGGAATCGCAAATGGCGGTATTCTCGAAGACCGGTTTTCAAGCCAACGGCATTGGCCCGCATAATCCCCGAGCAGTGTTTTTCAACGATTCGGTGGCGGTGGCCTGGGTACGCGGCGCGTGGACGGTGGAACTGGCGGCGCAAGACCCCGAACAGGGCGTGATCTTTTACACCCTGGACCAGATGTTCAGCGACAAGCCCGTCTTCCAGCGGCGCAACGACTGCCTGACATGCCACAATTCCTACAACGCCGCGGGCGTTCCGGGAATGCTGGTGCGCAGCGTGTTCACCGCCCGCGATGGAAGAGCGCTGTATCAGCTTGGCAACTACTACAACGATGACTCGAGCCCTATAGAGCAGCGCTGGGGCGGCTGGTATGTGACCGGGAAAAGCGGCGGCGCGCGCCATATGGGTAACATTCTGGTGGATGGATCGAGCGCCGATGCGCCGGCGCCGGAGGCGCGCGAGTTAGCCTCCCTCGAGGGCAAAATCGATACCGGCGGCTACTTATCGCAATACAGCGATATCGTTGCGTTGATGGTGTTCGAGCACCAGATGCGCGCCATGAACCTGATTACACGGCTAGGTTGGGAGTCGCGTTATGCGGCGTATGAGAAGAGACCGATGGCGCCGGGCGCCGCGATCGCATTGGCCGACTATCTCTTGTTCGTGGAGGAAGCGCCTCTGCACGGCCGGATTGAAGGATCTTCGGGTTTCGCGGAGAAGTTCGCGGCGATAGGCCCGGCAGATTCGAAAGGCCGCTCGCTGCGGCAGTTCGATCTCGAGCGCCGGCTGATGTGGTATCGATGCAGCTACATGATCTATTCGGCCGCTTTCGATGCCTTACCGGCGGAGGCGCGCCGTGCCGTTTACCAGCGCATGCGGGAGATACTTTCGACGCGAATGACCCCGGCGGACCGGCAAGCGGTGAGCGAGATTCTGCGCCAGACGAAACCGGGGTGGTAACGCCGGCCGGCTTTACTGCGCTACGACCGCGATCGCCACTGGGTTGCTCACGTAGGCCCCCTGCGCCACCGTCACCTCGGTATAGCCGTTGGTGGAGAGGCCGGGGCTCAGGTGCAGCACTACTTCGAACATGCCCACGGACCCCGGCAGCAAGCTGGCGTCGATCACATCCGCCGTGCTCCCGCCGGCAATGGCGTTGGGAAATTGCTGCGGCGCGGTGATGGGAGCGCCCACCGGATACTGGAGTCCGGTAACGATGTACGGCTGATTGGCGCTGGTGAAAACGGGAAGGCCCATTCCGGTGGTGTAGAAAACGAGCATCTCTCCGGCGATCGCGGGATTGTCCGCCGTTACGGGGGCGCCGGCGATGTTAGCGCCGCCGGTCTGCGTGTCGAAGGCCGTCATGGTGACGTCGGCGCCGCTGCTGGCCATGGCCGCGATCGGAATGCCATCGCCGTCAGGGCCGGCTACCAAGGCGGTGATAATAATACGGTCGAATTCGCCCGCCGGCACGGCCGTTACCTCCGGATCTTGCCGCAACTGCGCGATCAATGCGTCGCGAATACTGTCCAGCGTGTCGGTTTCCTGAACCGTGTAAGTGTAATTGCGGTCGCGCACCGTGACCGTGGCCACATCGCCGGCATTGACCGATCCATCCACCGATACGATAGCCGTTGCGTTACTCGAATAGTGGTACGCAATCCCGATCTCCGGATTCGAAGTTCCCAGCTGCCCCGACAAGCCCGGGTTGGCGGCGACTATGGTCGCGGCCACCGGCGAAGTGAAGGTGGTTTTTCCGTTGATGTTCGACACTACGTAGGCGTTGATGCTGGTGACGCTGGTAAGTTCCCAGGGAATCTGCGCGTTGATTTGAGTCGGCGATACGTAGAGTAGCGGAGCCGGGATGCCATCGAAGTATACGTTTACGCCACCCAGCGTGGTCGGTAACTGGGCCTGCGTCAGGTTGGCCGAAACCGTTTGCCCGGATAGGTTCGTCCCGTTAATAGAGACTATGGTT
>Ga0302325_10025694_pt1 | contig 12238 bp, 10 predicted proteins | sample Palsa_T0_2_FD_201948 | JGI IMG/M metagenome (GOLD analysis project Ga0302325, IMG submission 201948) | Peat permafrost microbial communities from Stordalen Mire near Abisko, Sweden - Palsa_T0_2 | ecosystem: Environmental > Terrestrial > Soil > Palsa > Peat permafrost | place: Sweden: Abisko...
AGATCCTCGACTCTAGGTCTCAGTGGGAGTGGGTACAGCTCTGTATACTACCGTACGTCTGCCATACCACTTCCAGAACTGTTCTAACCTTTGCAGTGACCCGTCTACAAAAATACTCCTCCTACGTCTTCACAGTGTACGCGACAGTCCACCTAACCAACACCTCCATAATCCCGCTCATCACACGCTCTGTCCCCGCTTCAGAACCATATCTACTTCTAACGCGACCCTACTACCAATCATTTCCCTTGGAGCCACTTCTCATAACCCTCCCAATTGCAACACACATTCTCTCAGGCCTCGCCCTACGAATCCACCGGCGCAACGCGAATCTAGCCCGCTATGGCGCATCCACACTATCCATCTCTTCCCGTCTCCAAAAGCGCTTGAAAGTATGGCCTGCGGTATCATGGTCCAGCTTCTCAGGATTCATACTTACGCCGTTAGTAATTGGACATGCCTTTACAAATCGTCTCTTGCCATGGATTTATGAAGGTGGAAGTTCAGGAGTAGGATTGGGATTTGTGAGCCATGGGTTCGCGAAACATCCGGTTGTGGCGTGGACTGGGTATGTGGCGGTGATTGGAGTTGCTGCTGGGCATTTTGTCTGGGGTGTTGCGAGGTGGAATGGGTGGATTCCCATTGGGAATGACAAGAAGGCGAAGAGGTGGTGGTGGGTGATTAATGGGCTCAGTGCTGGCCTTGCTGCGTTATGGTAAGTCCAATTTCTCGGAGCACTACTACCTACTTTAAGTGTTCTACGAGTTATTTGCTCCTTAGATATATCTTAGGAGTCGATGACTCGCAAAACACTGTCTCAACTGCAAATCCCACCCTTTTAAGCAATACTAATCTGAGGTTCTGGGATTTAGGATGGCGGGCGGGCTCGGGGTCGTTGCACGGGGTGGAAAGGCTGATGGATGGGTTGCAACGGGTTATGATGCTTTGTATTCGAAGATACCTCTGGTGAAGCTGTGAGTCGGATTTGGGACGAGGGCGGAACGGGTTGATGATTTAGTACGTTGACACGCATAGCATTGGAGTTTGGTTGGCTTGAAGGTTTTATTAGAATAGCATCGATGGAGAATAGTGATAGACGCAAGGTAGAACACAAGGTCGTGCATATGCTCGACTTTCTTTCCCTGATCTGAACATCTCGAGAGTTTTGCATTATTAAAATTTCCCAATCAATACCCTTCGGTACTGACCCCGACGTAGTTCAAGTCTTGTGAAAAAAAGTATAGGAAGGCTCCACCAGTTAATTAAGTCGGTAGCAATTCGTTTCCTGTTTTCCTTACGAAGAATTTACTCTCTATGCTCTAACGTCAATAGTCGATTTTCCACCAAAAGGCGGAAAGGGGGTGGCTAAGCGAATACCTCCGCTGGGCCAAAAACTTTGGTCCAAAAAAAAATTTGTCCTATCCAACTATTAGGAGGAAGCAAAACGCAAAAACTCGAGGGGAACGGCCCTTACGGGCGTCCCCTGTAGAAAACCCCCCGGACGGGATTTTTGAAGCCGCGATATGTTGTCGGATTTGTGTTCGGTGTTGGCGTTAGTGATGACGAATTTGCTTGCCCTCGATCCACTCCCTCAGGTCGTCCCGACCAAACTGCCTAGTAGCTGTCTGGCTGCCCCTGAGATTAGTCGAAAATCCTTATTTTGATTTATTAAGGTCAATAGAGCTGGCGATAAGGGGGTGGATTCGCGTTATCGTAGGCGAGCTACGAAAGGGGCAGCTTGAGAATAGGAAGGGCTAGATGAACAAAACTTTCAACTTGAGCCTGAAATTTCTTCTGATGACTAAAAAAAAAGGGCATTCGATTTCTCCAATTATGGACTTAGATATCATTTAAATCTCCGTACAGGTACCTGGTTTGCCAAAATCAAGCTCCGAAGGTGCCGTCTCAACGCCATCCATTGCCATCCGAACTCCTTTCTCAAGCACTAGGCATAGGATGCTTCTCAAACAACTTATCGATCCTCGCCAACAGATCTCTCTCCATACCGTCATCCCCCTCCTTGACCCCTTTCCCTTCGCCCTTTTTAATCATCCCGGCAAGCTCATCCAACAACTCCACCGTCTCAGCCGGATTCGCGATCCAGGCCGTAGTCCCCACAACCCTCGCCTTAAAATCATTACTCCCCGCGCTCAAAAATTGATCCCCAACATGTAAAGTCCTCTCCCCGCTAATACCCTCTCCTTCCCCTTTCATCCCAGCACCGAAATAATTTTGGCAAACCAATACACCCCAACTCTTATCCCCGATATCCACAAACACATCATTCCCTCCATTGAATGCACAAAATGGCAGCTTCTTCCCAACTTCGCTCATCTCTAATTTCTTTTGCACGACGAGAACGGTTTCTTCGAGTGATTCACGCGGAAATTTGTAGCCTGGTGAAGAAGGGATGATTCCTACGGCACGCTCTTTGCGGAGGATGGTAGCGGGGAGGGACAGATTGATTACGCATTCGCGGAGGGAGGACTCGGCGAGGTCGAGGAGGGCGGTTATGGTTGGCTGAGTCCAGGTGGACATGCTGGGGAGGATCCAGTTGCGGCGGGAGAGATGGGAGAGTAGGAATGGGGATTCAGGGGAGTATGTGAAGAGGAAGTTTGATTCCCCGCCTGTGGAGATGAGCAATTGTGCCTCTTTTCTAATTTCCTAGACGAGGAATATCAGAGAGGACTTACCCATGATGACAAGATTTCGTTTTTGTGCAGGAGTGAGAATCTCAGAAACTTTGACGGCTTCGAGCAAGCCGTGCAGACGACCATAGTATCTTTCTGCCTCCGTGTACCCGGCTGCTGTAACTATCCCGATTTTCGTGTCATGGCTCATGAGATCTAGGAAGCTCGAGATCAGCAGGGGCGATGAAAAGCGTTTAATCATGTGGATCGTTCTCACAAATGATCCTGTCTATCACCGGATTTGTCGGCTCCAAACTCTTCCCATCATCGTACCTAGAAATATGTCAACCTCAAAGGTTACAGAGTGAGAATAATGACCTACAGAGTCACATCACCATCGAATGTTGCAAGATCCAACCGACCAGCAGCCATCACACCCATGAGCTGTGCCGTATTCAGAATTACACGAATATCATTGAAAGAGGGCGGAACAAAGCGTCTTGATGAGATGAACCGCTTCCTGTCCTGATACCTGAAAGCATCCGCAAGAGGCAGTCTCGTGAAGAATGTCCCAATACTTGGCACGAGAAGCTTCAGCTTCGACTGTCCGTGTGTCCCCTGTTCTTGATGTTCAACTGAAACATATATTAGAATAAATTGGCTTGCAGAATTATAAAATTGGTCTCGAGATAGCATTCTACTCACTGTGATCATCAATCATATGTTCGACATCGAGCATGATCTCAGCATATCTGCGATGAGCCACCTCAGCCATCTGCTCCACGCTATTGCTTCTTGTCTCGAAGACACCAGTCGGCTGCGAATGCAGCACGAAAGGTACCGCCAGCAGTCCCTTGATCCATTCTACCCGTGGTCAGCGGTGAAGAAAATCGACATCTCCGCAGAGTCCAAAAACAAAAACTCGGGGGTGAACTTTTTAATTGTGATTTTGAACAAGATAAAAGATTCAATTACCTATAAACTGATCTCTCCGATGAGTTTTAAGGGCGTCTATTCTCGTCAACGTTGTTCAGAGAGGAAGTAGCGGGACCTACACTCGACACGATACCTCGTCGTCATCGTGAACCTCAAGCTCGCTCCTTCCTATCCCACTTTGTATGAAATGCATCCACTCTTATCAGATGGGCCCAACTATCCGTATTGGTTGGCTATATATTACGCGTAAATTGTTGATGATTATTTGACGCAGTGAAGATTGCTGATGGTGGGAGGAATGCGCTTCTCAGTAGCTTCACCGCCAAGATCCTTATTCGTGCCGATCACTACTAGCTCGGAGAGGGGTTCTTGACTACAGATAAACTTCTCTCCTTAACATTTGCTTGCTTTTACACATTTCTTCTTAAATTCAACTACATCTTCTATTTTAATCTTCTGCACCTTTTATGACGAATTATTAAGATGAAGGAAAACTATACCCAACTCTACCTAAACGAGCAAGTCGCTACAGCGGTAGGAAACTATGCTTTCGAGCATTCGACAAAGCTTCCAAAGCATATCACCGATATTCATGCGTGGGGTGTTGCAAATCATGAGAAGTCGAACTACATGATCTCGCCATTGCAGGCGGAGTTTCTGGTTTGGATGGCAAAAGCTGTTGGTGCGAAGAGGAGTAAGCTGCACCAATCAGCACTGTAATTCATTTTGGATCGTGGGAGTCCAGATCTTTAAGAGCGATTGCTGCTGAATTACGTTTTGTTATCTTTCAAACAATATTACATGGAGTGACGAGCGCTTTTCTCGTCAGTCCTGTTGCTAAAATCCACATCCTTCTCACATTCCTACCTTAATTCTACCTCGATTCTCGAATCATATTTTCTATTCCCCTGCTCTTCATAAATACAATATTAACTAAATACACAGTTCTCGAAATTGGAACCTTCATTGGCTTCTCCACCATGGGCTGGGCCCACGCTTTCGGTTCCTCGGGGCACGTAACAGGCCTTGAATTCTCTCCTGAATACGCTTCCTTAGCAGAAGAAAATTTTGCTAAAAATGACATCAAAAATATCCAAATCATAGTCGGAGATGCAAAGGATTCGTCCGCGATCACTTTCCTAATTCACCCTCCGTCGATCATGTGACATCAAGGATGATTAATTCAGGGGAACTCATTCAGACAATGCTAATAGAGAACTACATGTAGACTGAAGATTATAGCCACAACCTTGAAAGAACCGTTGGACGTATGAATATTCTCGCGTTTACGTTCCCTGTCTAAATATCTCGCCCGTTGTGGAACATCTCAACTCCTTTCCCTCTAGAAGTTACACCTTCAAGCCTCTCCACCCTTTAATCGCGAGTTGAGGTAGATACAAATTTCCTTACCAAGCAATACTGACTCTGACACCCTCCAGTTAGTGTTCATTGATGCAGACAAAACTTCGTACCCCGTCTATATCTCTCTAATCCTTTCTCTCTCCTCTCCTCATCCACCACTCCCCGTCTCCTACGTCCTGGCGGTATCATCCTAGCAGACAACATCCTCCGCCGGAGCCTCGTCGCCGATTCCTCACCCGCGAACCCGTGGGTCGCCAAGGTAAAAACGGAGAAGACGTGGAGAGAAAGAGATATGAAGGCTCTGGATGAGTTTAACAAGGCGATGGTAGGCAGTGAGAGGATTGAGACTTTCTTGATGCCAGTGTTTGATGGATTGGGGTGTGGAAGATTGGTCGATTGATATTTTAATAGCGGACTTGGGGGAGGGAAAGGAGTCGGAATTCAAGCATAGGAGGTGGCACAATTGGGAAAGTCATAATACGAAGAATTGAACTATATTTTACTGGCCAGCACAGCACGCCCAAAAGCTGAACTCGTGAAGCACATTCCCTTCATAAGCCTCCTTTCCTATGCAATCCGATCAAATGCTATCTTAAATCAACCCTCTCTTCTTATCCTTTGCCTTCCAACCAAGCAACGGACTTTCCGGCCTCGGGACATCAGGCCTGCCGCTCAAGATATCCACCACGCCCTTCAATCCCAACCAAAACTCATCCTTCGGTCTACGATTCGGCCAGTCCGTCTCTTTTTCCTCTACGTCTTTCATACTGCTGAACACTACCTTAGCACCCTTAATTCCAATCACCGAGGAACTCTGCGGATCTCCAAGAATGGTAGAGTCAGCCCTATCTTCATACTGTTCAAGATGCTCGATGCACTTGATTGCTAATCTGACGGCCCTAGTACGGTCCATAGGGGAAGGGGTACCACCTTGTTGGACGTGACCAGGGAGGGCATCGCGAGTCTCGAAGCGGTTTTGAGCTTCTTGGCGAATCATGTCCGCGATAAGCTTTGCGTGGTAGACAGGGGAGGCCTTCTCGTTAATCAGAATGAGTCGGCCCGCTCGAGATTGCCCCGAATCTTCTTTAAAGACTTGCTTTAGGTGCTTAATATCTGCGGCGAGCATGTCGATACTGATACCTTCCTCGGGGGTATAGACTGCTACAGCGCCGACGGCGAGACCAGCGAGTGTCGCGATGTAGCCGGACCGGCCACCTTGAGTTTCGATGACGAAAACGCGGCGCCGAGAGGCGGAGGCGGACTGCTTGATTGTATCGCAGTAACGGACTAATTCGTTCAAGCAAGTATCGGAGCCGAGGGAATATTCAGTGCCCGGAACGTTGTTGGAGATCGTTGCTGGGAGGAGAGTCATGGGGATGCAAAGGGAAGAATATTTTTCTCTTGCTTGACGGAGTTGGGAGAGTGCGTGGAAAGCCTCAAAGCCACCAATGAGGAACAGGGCGTCGAAGTTGTATTGCTTGAAGAGATTTGCGACGTTTTCCATGCCCGATTCAGAAGGGAGTTCGCGGTTCATGCCGATTTCTGAGCCTCCTTTGCTGGCCCAGTTGTCAACTTCAAGCCAGTCAAATTTACGGACTGAGCCTAATGGCTTGTCGTCGTGATGTCGGACGAAACCAGCGAATCCATTGTGGATGGCAAGGGGGGTATGGCCTCGAGTAAGACAATATGCTACGGCTGCTCGAGTTGCCGCGTTGACACCACCAGCAGGGGCGCCAACGTGGATGATGGCAATTCGCATGTGCTATATAATGTAAGCATTAACACCAGAGAATTTTGAATACTGTCTTACCTTCTGAGGAGGGAGTCGCATGGCATCATTGAGATCAGTTGCGGTTGTTGTCATGTAAGACTCGTAGATATCAGAAAACTCAGTGTCTCGTAGGCTCATGGCTCTGTTGAAATCGTGAACTTCGATTGCTTTTGCAACCTCCTTGGTATCTAAAACAGCTTGAACAAGCGGTTTTCTAGTAATCTTGTTCTCAGTGATTGCAATGAAAGGAGTAGGGGTTTCTGGCGTAGCTTCCAACACCGCATTAACTGCCTCGACACCTTGCAAAGTGGCAAGATATCGGTCATAGGCACATGCGGTCCCTCCTCGTTGAACATGACCCAGAGTGGTGATACGAGTATCCAAAGCGAGGCCCTTCTTGTCCGCGAGGAGATCTTTGATCATCTCAGGGGAGATCTTGTTTCCATCTTGATCATGGGCACCCTCTGCCACAATGACGATTGTCTTCCTCTTGCCAATTTGTCGGTGCTATCGAATTCTTAGTTGCGCCCTAACTCAATCAAGGTATCACAAACTTACTCTAGCCACAATTTTACACATCTCATCTCTCCAATTCTCAGCTCGCGGCTTTTCCGGAATAAAAACAAAATCGGCACCAGTCGCAACTCCAGCCATGAGTGCCAACCATCCACAGTGCCTACCCATGACTTCGATAACGAAAGCTCTTGAATGTGATGACGCCGTAGCCTCGATATAGTCGACCATCTCGCAGATCCTGCTCAATGCCGAATAGCATCCAATTGTAGCATCTGTGCCCGACATATCGTTATCAATCGAACCAACCAGACCAACGATGTTGAGGTGCTTGAAAGGAGCAACCTGCTCGGCTGCCAATTCCTTGGTCTCGACCAATTCGTGAAGCAAGCCCGGCCATTCAGCACGGAACTTATCAGCACCAGTCAACGAACCATCTCCTCCGCAGATGATCAGAGCATCAATGCCATTCAAAACCATATTCTTCGCAGCTTTGAGTCTTCCGGGACGTTCGTAAAATGCCATGCATCTCGCTGTGCCGATCAATGTTCCGCCTTCAGAGAGCCATCCTCGTACATCGGGCCATTCGAATTTGCGTATGAAGTTGTGACCTTGCACAAGACCCTCATATCCCTCATAAACACAGTATGCTTCGCAGCCCCTCTCAATTGCCATTCGAACAACTGCACGAATTGCTCCATTCATTCCGGGCGAATCACCCCCACTCGTCATCATAGCAATGCGGCGTTTCTTCCCCTCGAGGGGAGGGAGCGGGGTTGGCGGGGCCATGGTTGAGATGTTGGAGAAGTGGCGTGAGAGTTGAAGACGGGAAAGGAGAGAAATATGGACGTAGAGTAAATAAATAGAAATGAGAAAAAGCGATCAGAGATTTCCCTTGCACCAAGGCCAAGGCGGGGCAAAGCTTTGAGGTGTTTTCCACGCGGATGATGAGCCTTGCATGCAAAAAGAAACAGTTGGGGGAGGAAGTGGGCCGTGATCAATCAGAGCTTTATCAGCCATATGGTTTTTCCTTATCGCAGCCGACTGAGCTGTGCAGGCAAGCATTAGCGTGGCCTGATCTGTGGAAGGAATTTTTGGCGGGGCCGGATGAGCAAGGACGTTTTATAGCGTATGTGGGGGGCAGCTGGACCTGATTGGACTGGCTCGTAGGGTAACCACTTGGTGTTGTTCCTGACCTGCTGAAACGAACGAACGTCAAGAACTATCTACAGTGGCATCTCAGACACTGTGGTCTACGACGATATTAGGAGCCATTGTTCTGGAATGTCTGAAAATAGTGATGTTGTGCATTTACCCAACAAGAGTTACTGTATTAGTTGTTTGTGAAGTCGGTTTTAGTTTCGACTTTCTTTCACGACGCTTTTTGCCGACAAGCTCGACACAACTCCACGACAACAATCTCCTCTTGAAATGATTGCATGATCAGCCCACCCCAAGAACCTGAAATCATTGGCTACAATGGGTTCCCTTCCCAACGATTTTGCCATATCCCTCAAGGCGCATCCCTCTTCAAAGGCTAATGGGACTCTTTCCAGCCTCATTGGGCGCATCAACATCGAGCGAGGTGGATTTCAGAACATTACAGAGGAGAGCTTGCGCCAAGAGATCGCTGAAGCAGAGTTGCAGAATGAGAATGGAGACGAAGATGGCACGAGCGATGAGGATGAGGAGGAGCCTGACCGGGTGAAGGAGCTTATGACCTCGAGGGAGAAGATCCTTGACGAGATCGAGTAAGCGTTTCTCCGTGGCAGAGAATGTCTAACCGCTAATAAAACACTAGAAAAGCTCATCAATCCGCGATGTTCGCCCTAGACTTCGTTTCCCTCCTTCTATCCAAAGATACGCCTGTCCAGGCCAGCCTCACGATCACACCACAGCTCCGCGAATTGGTTGGAATGGGCACAGTGGGTGCAGATAAATTGCATGCCCCCAGGATTACAGATGCCCAGAAACAAGACAACAAGCAAATTGCAAAGGGATGGAAGGCCCAGAGTCTCAATACGACGGTGGATTCGATTCTGGCTTCTGCGACGAGGCTTGAAAAGGAGATCGAGCTGGAGACGAAATATTGGGAGCAGGTTCTAGCTGTCAGTGACAGTGGATGGTCTGTCTGCCGGCTTCCAAATGAGAACCATATTTTGGGCGTCAGATTTGGATTTTCTGAAGGTATGCCCTCTCATTTTACAGTTCCATATGTCTTCTAACATGAACAGCTTCCCCTGCATTCAAAAATCGAAGCCTCGCAGCACTACGCCGAAATCCTGATGGAACAATTTCTCTGGACCAGGGAATAGCAAGTTCCGAACCACAGATTCTCCGAGTACGAATCCAAACTGGAGACGACCAGACCGGCTCAACTGCAGTCCCCCAATCTGCCGCTGAAGATGATCCAGTCGAAGCCCTGATTCTTCAAGCACGAAACACTATATTTTCTGAGGAGTTATGGCAAGAGTTGAACAGAGAAGCTCGAACATTGGGCTCATTTGGGGTACAATCAAAAGATGATACACTGATGTGCCCTCTATCAGCCACGAAGACAGTAGTCTTCGATCTCGTGCCTCTAGGAGATTCTACTCTATCTGGTCCCGACGACGCCATGGCTGAAGGGGTTTTCATCTCCCTGAATCTTCTACTCAGTTACGCCCATCGACAAAACCATCGCCGCCGTACGCAGCCACCACCGCCAATTTCTAGTCAAAAGAAGATTGTTCCACCATACAACCTACTTCGAGCTATCCTCACCCGCCTGAAGCATCAAGAAACTGTGGGACAATTACATTCTCTTTTCGAGCCTCTTTGCCGTGTGACAGCTTCAGCAAGTCTCAAACCACTCCCGACATTTACACTCACCTCCACGCCATGGACCCCGCCTCCTCAATTTCCCAAGGTAGAACAGACAATGCTGAGCTTAATCGACCGCCTAGAAGCAACCGTCACTCTCACCATGTCCGAAACGACAACAATCACCGTAGCTGCACATACCTCGCTCACCGTAGCTGCACGTACCTCGCTCATCCCTGTCGCAAGCGCCTTCTATCTCTCACTCTCGCCCAACTCGCCTCTAACAGTAACATGTCCACCGCCACAGAGCCTAAACTCCTTTTCAGCATTGGCGGATTATATCCACTACTTCGCCGCCTGCGCGATCGCCACGTCAATCTCTACCGCCTCGCCAAATGATAGTGAGGATGATACTGAGCAAGTGGAAGCCGAATCAGGACATTGGCACCAAACTCCACACCCCACAACGCTACGCACAAGCGTGCCTGCGTCTCCTACCACAGGCTCCAAACTCCCTAAGACGAAACAGCTAGCTATCTCCATCCAGGGTCTTACTGCGACAGATAAATCGGGTCTGAGACTTCGTGCGCAGTGGGAATGGAGCGGGAAGGAGCCGGCCGGGAGTGAAATCAATGTGAGGAGGAGTAGTTTTGGGTACCCTGCCTTGATGGAAGATGTGCAGGGGCAGGCCCAGGTGGAGGAGGGTATAGTAAAGGTGGTGAAGGCACAGGGAGAGGGGCTATATGATTGGTATGCTTGGGAGGGGGAGCAGGGGAAGAAGTGGGACGCTGGGGAGGGAGAGTTATTTAGGAGCTTGGAGAGTGTTGTTGATGATGCTAGGAAGTGAGTTGTGGAGGCAGATTATCTGGTTAGAGTATGTCGCATCACAGATCATGGTAAATTGACTCGAATTATGTCGAATGTTTCGTGACAGGTGTGCCTCACCTATCCCTTCTTGAATGAGTGCGTCACAACACACGCAAAGGAAATATGGTGCAGTTTTCTCATTATGTATATAGCTAGATACACCAGCAAGCAGTGTCATGTTATATCATCAAGAGCACCCCGGAGCCCCATGCTATTCATCCATCCATCCATTGTGATATTCCCTAGCAACTCCATTCGCCTCCTGGTCAACACCTCAACCGAGCAAGGGAAGTAAATTCGAATGCAAACCACTTTTCCTGTATGTGCCATCAAAATAAAAGAAATGGTCGCCTCACAAGAGAAACAATGATGACGCCGAACACCAGCGCTATTTAGAAGCAATATATGCGATTTTAGTACAATAGAGAGGCAAATCGAATTTTCAGTCAAGAAGCGGGAGAGCTTAAGCTTTGGAAGCGGTGCGGCTGCGTGATACCCGGGTGCTAGTAGTAACTGAAGCAGCACTTTCAGTTGTTAGCAGTGGCGAGTATTAAAGTACTTCATGTAGCTTACGCTTTTTTGCCTCGTCCACCCTTCTTCTTTGGCTGCGACTCGGTCTCTGCTTCCGCAGCAGCACCATCAGCTTGCGAGTCATTCGTTTTGGCATTGGCCATGGCTGTATCCTGAGAATCGTCGTTGACAGATGGTGCAGCAGATGCCATATCAACAGCTTCGGAAGGTTCGGCCTTTGGCTCAGTTGATAGTTTGGGCTCATCGTGGACATTTGGTGCGTCGGTGAGGTTGACAGCTTCAAATGGCTCTCCCTTAACGGCAGCGGATGACTCGGGCTCGTTAGGAAGAGTAGTGTTGGCGGTTTCTCCCTCATCGAGAGCAACCCCAGAAGGCATGGTGAGATCTTCCGATGACTCCTTCTTAACGGGCTTGCGACCCCTCTTTGGAGCAGGTTTGGCCTCAGACGGCTCGCCAGCTTCTTCCTCCTCTTCTTGCTTGACGGCCTTTTTGGCACGGGCAGCGCGCTTCCTTGGAGCAGGGACGGCTAAATCATTGGCATCCTCTTCATCTTGTTCGGTCTTCACAACCTTCTTGGCCCGAGGCTTTCTAGCTGGCTTCGCTGCAACAGGTTCAATTGGATCGTCGGCCTCGTAGTCGTCCAGCTCCTCTTGCTTAGCTGCCTTTTTTGCACGAGGCTTCCTGGCTGGCTTAACTTCCTCTCCGTCTTCATCCACTTCCTTCTTGGTTTTGGTCGCACGCTTCTTCTTTGCAGCAGGCTTTGCCTCCTCTTCACCGTCAGACTCTGGTTTGACTTTGCGTTTGGTGGGAGACATGGTAGGGGTCT
>Ga0302325_10025695_pt1 | contig 12238 bp, 13 predicted proteins | sample Palsa_T0_2_FD_201948 | JGI IMG/M metagenome (GOLD analysis project Ga0302325, IMG submission 201948) | Peat permafrost microbial communities from Stordalen Mire near Abisko, Sweden - Palsa_T0_2 | ecosystem: Environmental > Terrestrial > Soil > Palsa > Peat permafrost | place: Sweden: Abisko...
AGCGGGTGAGGTGATTGGGGGGCAGGGCGGCTCGAGGCGAGGCCAGGGCGTGCGGTGACGGAGCCAGCAACGACCGCTCCCTTCGGTCACGGCTCAGTTCGAGGCGCGTGTCGATGTGGAACACTCGGGAGGTCCGGACAGACCCTCTCCACTATTCGAGCGTGATGGACTCCACGGTGATCTGGTCACCGGTGACGTCGCCGGTCACCTTTACACGCAGATCATCTTCCTTGGTGGTCTTCTTGAGCAGGGCTAGCGCTTTCTGGTTGCCGGCCGCGTCAAACTTCAGGAATTTGTCGTCGGCCGTGACGATGCCGTACCCGCTCTTGGCGCAGGCCTCCATCAGTGCGCAATCCCGGTCGTGCTTGAGCGCGCCTTTTTGGCCGTCTTTCAGGCCGTCACCCGAGGCGCATGCCTGGTCGAGCAGCACGCCTTTGATTTCGGCCGCTGAGGCAACAGCCGGCAACAGCCCCAGCGCGGTCCACAACAAAAGTCCAGTGATCTTCTTCATGTATTCCTTCCAATTGGAAAAGCGTCTTGCGCCCTCAGTTGATGATAGTTCACAGCCTGAAGGCTGCGCCACACTTTGGTCGCCGCTCGCCGTAAAGATCTGACGCGCTTCGGAGATTTCCGCGTCTTAGGTTTTCGGTCCCTGGGCCTGCATGTCGGCAGCTACCTTTTCCACCTGGCGCATCAGGCGGAGGGTGTTGCCGCCGTATATTTTCTTGATATCCGCAGCGGTGTACCCGTGTTCGAGCAAAGCTCTGGTGAGAACGGGGAACTTCGACACATCGTCCATTTGCTCAGGGACGCATTCGACGCCATCATAGTCGGAGCCGATGCCGATGGCATCAATACCGGCGATATCGCGGATGTGGTCAATGTGGGCCACCAGTTCCTCGAGGGTCGCCTGGACCTGCGTTTTCTTGGCTTCCTCGATCAGCGCTTCGATGGCCTTCTTGCGCTCCTCGGGCTGGTTGGCGTATTGCTTCATGATCGCCTCGAATTTCGGCATCAAAGGCGATTGCTTCTCCGCGTCCAGCGAACGTTGCGAAACGAAGCCGCAGTTGAAATTCACCTGGACGACGCCGCCCTTTTTGGCGAGGGCGACGATCATCTCGTCGGTCATATTGCGCGGCGCACTCGCCAGCGCGCGGGACGACGAGTGAGAGGCGATGATGGGCGCTTTGCTGGTCTCGAGCGCGTTCCAGAAAGTGCTGTCGGCCACGTGTGAAATATCAACCATCATGCCGAGGCGGTTCATTTCCAGCACGATTTCCTTACCGAGCGGGGTTAGCCCGTTGTGGTGCGTGACGCCGGGCTTATCGATGTCGCCGGAAGAATCCGCCCAATTGTTGGTATTTGTGTGGGTGAGGGTCATGTAGCGCACGCCGAGCGCGAAAAAGTCGCGCAGAAGGCGGGGGCTGTCCTCGATGGCGTGCCCGCCCTCGATGCCGATCAAAGCGGCGATTTTGCCGTGCCGGTGCGCATCCTCGATCTGCGCGGCGGTGGTGGCGAACTCGAAGTCATTGGGATAGCGGGCGACGATATCGTGGCGGATGGAATCGATCATCTGGAGGGCGCGGTTGGCCGAGTGATTGCCCTCGACGTAGCTGGAAGCAACATAGGCCGAGAAAAAGATCGCGCCCACGCCGCCTTGCCTGAGGCGCGGGATATCGGTGTGGCGCTCGGGATTCGATTTGCCGATGTCGACGCCGTCCACGGTGAAACTCGGGATGTCGTTGTGGGTGTCAATGAGGATTGCCGACTTCGTGATGGCAGCCACTTCGGCGTCGGTAACCTTGTGTTTGTGCGCTTCCTGAGCAAGTGTGACGAGTGGCAGGGATAACGCCAGCGCAAAACCAAGCCTGGCCGCGGCGGCATGACGGGGAGAATGATTCCTGGGCATTGGTGACAGTTTCCCCTTTTCGCCGTCCATTTGGCAAGGAGGAGTCTCGGCACGCGGAGAATTAGAACCGGCGGTCGAGCTCCGGATGGGCGACCGGGGGGTCGCCTGCGGACCAGGGGGTCCTGCTCCGATGCGGAGGGCGCCCCACAGTTCCTGAACTGGGTTGAGATAATCAAATGCACAGCATCGTGGGCACAGCTTCTCCATTTGACGAATTGGCGGTTCCGGCCGAGCGGAAGTGGAAATCGGTTCTTGCCTTGATCGGCGGAGTCGTCTTGGGTCTGATCTACCTGGTTTCCGGAGGGTGGAAAGTGCTCGAGCCTTTCACAACGGGCCAGCTTCTGGAGCAGGCGAAGGTGCCGGCGGGCTGGGGTCCATTGGGAGCGTCGACATTGGGCTCGCTCGAGCTGTTTGCCGCAGTACTGCTGTTTCTCCCGCGCTTTCGCCGGTTGGGCGGGTTGCTGGGCAGCGGGCTGCTTCTGTTCTTCCTCGCCTGGGTGGGGTACTACTACACGGCGCTGACGGGGCAAGAGTGCAGTTGCTTCCCGTTCATTAAGCGCGCGATTGGGCCATGGTTTTTTGCGGAGGACGCCGCGATGCTTCTGATGGGATCGGCGGCCTTCTTCTGGTCACCCGTGGTGAAAAGCTTACGGGTGCCGGTTGTGGCTCTGGTCTCAATCGCGGTTCTGGCGGGCGCCAGCTTCGGATGGGGCGAGATGCAGCGAACGGGATTGGCCGCGCCGAGTCCGATCGTGGTGGACGGGAAGCCGGAGTCGATCGCCGACGGCAAGGTGTTCCTTTTCTTCTACGACCCGATGTGCATGCACTGCAACAATGCCGCGAAATTCATGTCGGGCTTCGAATGGGGCGACACGCGCGTGATTGCGATTCCGACCAGTATGCCGCAATGGGCTGAGGGTTTCCTTCATGACAACGGTTTGAAGGCAGGCACGTCGCTCGAAGAGGCGAAGCTGCGCAAGACGTTCCAATTTGTCGACCCGCCCTATGGAGTGGCGCTGGTAAACGGGCATCAGAAGGCGAGCTTTGGGCAAATGGATTTTGAGCCGCCCGCCCCGAAAGCCGCTTTGCAGAAGCTGGGTTTCATTCATTAGCAGCAGCCCTCGGTGGGGAATTCATGGATACCAAGGCAGCGCTGGAACAATTGGGCGTGGGCGGTCTAAGTGAGGAACAGCGGCAGGAGCTGGACGAGAATGGCTACTTCTACGTTGAAGATGCCTTCCCGGAAAAAGAGTGCGAATGGATGGCGTCCGAGATCGAGCGCATCGTCGAAGCCGAATGCGGAGGCGCCGGCGAGGTGAGTGTGGAAAGCGGAGCTACGCGCATCTCAAACATCTTTAATAAGTCGAAAGCGTTCGATTCTCTGTTGGAGATCAAGCCTCTGCTGGCTGCGGCCCACTATCTTTTGGGCGAGATCAAGGTGCACGGCGCGAATATGCGCGAGCCGCATCAGGGCAGCGGCGCCCAGCCACTGCATTCGGATTCGGTGAAACTGCCTGACGGGCGTTGGTGTCTGGTCAATTCGTTGATCACCTTCGATCCCATGACACTCGAGAACGGTCCGACGCGCATCGTTCCGGGATCGCATCAGTGGGCTCCTCTGAATGTGCCGGGTGAGAACGCCGTGTACGCGGCCGCCAAGCGGACAGGGCCGGCCCGGTGGGCGACGCAAGAGGACAACGTCGCCGAGCACGTGGCGGAGTCGCCCGTGACTGGGGATACGGATAAGGCGCCGGCCGATCCGTTTGCGCCCTATCCTGGCGAAGTGAAAGTCACAGTTCCAGCGCGGTCTGTCGTGGTGTGCAACGCGCACATGTGGCATAGCGGGACGGCGAGGCTGACGGCTGCCAGGCGGCGGCAGTTGCATTTGAGCTATACACGCCGCGACCTGCCGCAGCAGTTGATCCAACGCAACTACGTCACATCCGAGCTTTTCAACCGCTTGAGCGAGGCCCAGCGCTATTTGCTCGATCTAACCTAGGTCCGAGCTGCGGAGGTTTGCGTACAAGAGTCTGTCCGCTTGGCGGCGCGCGCGGTTCAGTGCTCTGTAGATTACTTGGGACGCGTGAAGAGCGCGTCCGGGATGGTCAGGTTGTGGCTGACGCTTTTGTATCGAATCACATTCTCGATGCGGATGGCTGCCGGGTCGAGATTGGGCACCGGCGTCACCACGTGGATGGTGAAGGGGAAGAGGATTCCGTCCACGCGCCGATATTCTTCGAACCGGTAGCGCCGTGCCGCTGATTCGTCGGTGTCGCTCTCTTTCTGAAGTTCGGCTAACAGGTGCGTTTTGGAGTCGAAGAAGAAGCGAAATGTATCTCCTCTCGCTGTAGCACGGAGTGCAGTTCGCCCGGCTGCGTCCGGAGGGTCCGTTTCGATGGCTGCGTTGGGATAAATCTCGAGCAGGCGGGTAAATCGAATCGGATCCGCAAAGATGAGCAAGGCCTCGAGGGCGTCAGGCTTCAGTTCTTCGGCGATCCCGAAGTCCTCGGTCCATCCTTTGGCGCCGTCGTAGCCCTCGTAGGTGACGAGACCTTCTTCTTTGAACTCGACCCGCGCTGAGTTGGGAGCGGCCCAATAAAGCCGGAAATTCCTCTTGCTGAAGCCGCGGCGGGCGCTTTCCACGACGCCATCGGCGCGCCGGTTCCGGATGCGCAGCAGGGCTTCGCGGCCGCCGAGGGCATTGACGTAATCGTCGACAACGGCTTGGATTGGCTGGCCGGCGGGCGCGGAAGGAGGCGCCTGGACGGCAAACGCAGTCCAGAGAGCCGATACAAGCAGGGTGATCAGGCGCGGTAAAAGCACACCTCGACACGCCTTTGTGGCGCGGGCACTCGTGCCTGAGGTGTCGAGACTCTTCTCGACACATGCCGGCCGGCCCGACATACTTCCGGGGACAAGCGTCGGCACGAGCGCCGACGCGGCAGGCACGAGTGCCCGCGCCACAAAGAGCGGTGAGAAATGCGGGCTACCTTGGGTTTTCGAAGGAGACATCCTTGATGGGCACATTCAAACGCACTTTCTCGATACGCACCCCCATCGCGCCAGGGTCGTCGGGCGATTCGATTTGAATCTCTCTTGGCAGGCGCACGCCGCCGGTCTCCTCATATTGGCCAAAGCGTGTGAAACGCGGCTTATCACCGCTCTTGAAGCGGTCTTCGATTTGCAATAGGAGATGCGACCCGGCGTCAAAAGAGAAGCGCCTTTCTCCCCAGTTTGGCGTGGCCAGCACGACGATCACCTCGCGTCCGTTCACTTTCCCCGGCCCCTCGACGATCGAGCCGGAATAGATACTTTCGAGATGCACGAAGCGCAAGGGATTGCAGACGATGTTGAGTTGGTCCAGTTTGTCGGCGCCGATGCGGTGCGACTTGCCATGCTGCATCAGAATCCAGCCTGCCCGGCCATCGAAGGCCAACTCGCTGACCGAAACAGCGCCCTTGTTCACGCGGCGGACCTTGTCGGGGGCTTTCCAATAGAGTGTGATTCGGGTGTGGCTGAGGCTCATCAGTTTCTGATCGAAGGGCTGGGCCAGAAGCTCCCAGCTTGAGACGGCATCGAGCGCGGCGCCGCCGACCGCCTGATGATAGGCGTCGATCACCTGCCCGAGCGCCGGCAAGGCTGGGTTCGGCGGGGCCTGTGGCGCGGCGCTTCGCGCAAGCAAAAGCCACAGCATGAGCGGCGGCACAAGCTTCCGGGTTGGTTCCGGCGTAATCACGTCAAGGAGATAGCGACGGGTCAGTGCCCGCCAATCCGCCGTCAAGGGGACCAAAGCACACTAAGATTGACCAGGAATCTCGGTTAGACTTTAAGCATAGCGCCCGATGCCTCGCGATCTCTGCACGTTCCCGCGTTCGCTGCGTCAAATTGATTGGAACCCGTGCAGACTCTTTCGCTCGTCCCCCCTTTTGCTGAACCGGCAGGCGGGGCGGGGAGCGTCTGTCTGGAGGAGAGGCCCATGAGCGAGCCAATCCGAAGGATATCCGATGACGTGGCCGCGGCCCTTTCCTCTGACGCGCACACGCGATTCATACAAGAGAACCTGCGCCGGGTCTTCCTGTTGATTTATCGCATTGTCGGGAACATCGACGACGCCCAGGATCTGACGCAGGAGACGTTTATCAAGGCGCTCCAGAACCGGTCGCAGTTGAAGGAATTGGACAAGGCCGGACACTGGCTATCGCGCATCGCAAGCAACACGGCGATCGATTTTCTACGCCGGAGCCGGCGAGCGGCTTATGGCGATGTGGCCGACCTGGCAGGACCGGTGGCCGTGGCGCCGGGCGATTCACCCGAACAGGCATTGCTGCGGGGCGAACGCAAGACCCACCTGGACGGCGGGCTGGCGACGCTTACGGAGCGCGAACGGACCGCGCTGGTGCTTCGCGATGTGGAGGATATGCCGGCCAGCGAAGTGGCACGCCTCATGAACTGTTCGATGGCCACGGTGCGGTCGCATATCGCGAACGCCCGGGTCAAGTTCAAGCGCTACCTGGAGACGAGGAAATACTGATGCCGTCTCTCACGAGGCAAACCCATCCCGGCATGCAACAGCTTGCGCTTTACTCGCGCAAAGACCTGGCGTGGTACAAGACGTGGTCGATACGCCGGCACCTGGCGGGGTGCGCCGCGTGCAGAGGCGGGCTCAGCGAGGTGCGTTCGTCAACGGACGTGCTGCGGCGCCACGCCGCGGCCACGACTCTTTCGAGCTCTGAGGCGATTGCGGACTGGGCGGTGCTCGAGCGCGAAATGCTGGCCAATATCAAGGTGGGGCTGGATGCCGCCCGTTGTATCGGCCCGGCACGCCATAGCAGCATGCCGAGGATCCGCGTGGCGCTGGGCGCATGCGCGCTGTTTGCGTTTGCAGCGGTTAGCTGGTGGATGAACATTCCCCGCGACGAGACCGACCGCCTAACGGCTTCGCTTCGCCGAATTGCCGGGCTTACGCCGGCGCGTGAGACGGGCAGCGTTGTCGAGACGTCTCTGATGGGGATTTCGGTGCACGCTCAGGGCGCGACACTTACCTTGCTGAATCCCGGCGCCACGCCGGTCACGGTTTCACTCTCGGGCTCGTCAGCGGTAACGGCGAGCTATGTAGACGATGCGACAGGCCAGGTGACAATCACCAATGTGTATGGACAGTAGAGCCAGCTGGGCTGGTGCGGCCAGCTGGGCTGGGGCGAGCCGGGCGCAGGACATTCGTGCTGCTTCAGGCGCGCGCCGGCGTGGGGTGCGTTTGCGCCGGACCGGATTGTGGATGGCCGGATTTTGCCTGATGTTCGCGGCGGTCCTGATTCCGGGCTCGCTGTTTGCAGGGGACGGCGTCTCCGATTGGCTGCATCTGGCGCTGCCCGGCGATGCGCCGGTGGGGGTCAGCGACCTCAGCCTTGGCCAATCCACGGCTTCGGTGCGAGGGCTCTCGATGGTGCTCAATCTGCAAGCGCAGGTTGTGCTCAGAAACGTCGGCAACAAATCGATTCGCGGGCTCACCTTGCGGGTAGAGGCGCAGGACATCTCGCCGGGGGGACGGGGCTCGGTGACGGTTCCCAGCCTGAACGTGGCGCCTGGAGAAACGTTCCCGGTTCGCATCGATTTGGAGTTGGTGCGGCCGTTCCCGGCTGGTCGAAACAGCGGCGCGTTAGTGCAATTGACCCTTGACGGCGTGCTATTCGGCGATCTGTCGTTTTACGGACAGAACAAACTGGATTCCCGCCGCGCGCTGACCATCTACGAGCTCGAGGCGCGGCGTGACCGCGAGTACTTCGAGGGCTTGATCGATGGCGGACAAATCAAGACGCTGCGCGAGGAACTCAACTTCGGCATCGTCGATCTGAGGCCCCCGCAGCTTGGGCTCGAGCTAGTTCGCGATCCGAAGCCGCAAGCGCGGCTGGGCGAACGCCCCGTGGCGGTGTCGTTTGTTTCACTGCCGGCGGCGCCGGTGCAACCCTTGGCCGGCGATGCGCGGGTATTGGACAACGAAGTCCGGCAGCCCCGGGTGGAATTGAAAAATACGACGAACCGGGCGGTGCGCGCGATAGAACTGGGCTGGATTCTTCGGGACGAACGCGGCCGCGATCATATGGCCGGCTGCTTGCCGTCGAAGGTGGAGATTCCACCCGTGCAAACGGCGCGTTTTGCGCAAGAAGGTGTCTTGCGTTTCTCCGAGCCTGGCGGCCGTCCGCTTTTGATTGGCGCGGTGTCTGCGTTCGTCAACAATGTGGAGTTCAGCGATGGGCGCCTCTGGATTCCTTCGCGCGCGGATCTGGCGGCGGCCAATGTGGATGCGGTGGTACGGCGCGTCATGGCTGCGTCGCCGGAGCAACAGCGCCTGGCCGATATTTATCGGCGCAAAGGCATGATCGGTCTGGCAGCCGAGCTGCGTAAATTCAATTGAAAACAGTGACGGACCCTTCCACCGCATCAACCGCCGCTCTGTTGGGCAAGCCGATCGATGGCCTGACGGCGGCTGAGCGCTGGAAGAATGCCGGCGTCTGGGTAGCCATCGAGCTATACACTCCTCAATCGATGCCCTTGCGCCAGATAGCGGCCGCGGGGGCGTCGGCGGAAGAGTGCCTGGCGGAATTGAGCGGGCGCGGGTTGGATCCAACGCGTTTTGAGTTTGTGCCCTTGGGCCAACCGTACCAGCCGTGAGGAGGCGAGCGAGGAGAGACAGCGGGCGTGGGAGCCGGCAGGTTGTTCGGACCCGGGCAGCGCCTGCTAAACTGGAGACTGTTCGGGGCGTGGCTCAGCCTGGCTAGAGCGCCTGGTTCGGGACCAGGAGGCCGGTGGTTCGAATCCACTCGCCCCGACCACTTTATCTTCCGTGTTTTCATTGTATTCCGGGCGCTGAAGCCTTTGGGGCTTGGACTGCGTTTCCGTCACTGTGCCCAGAATTGTGCCTACCCCGACCACTTCGCGCACGTTCCATAGCCGCCCGGACCGTCTCCGCGTGCGGGTGAACATAGCGGCGCGTCGTTGAAAAATCGCTGTGTCCCGCTAAATATGCCAGCGTGAAAGGGTCCATGTATTCTGCCCATCGCGTCAGGCATGTATGCCGGAACGTGTACAGAGAGAACGCTGCAACCTTCGCGAGCTGATACGCCTTCGGATGCTGCCTCTTCAGAGTGGACTTCTCGATGTGCCCGCTTCGTGTCGGTGCTGGAAAGACCCACCCTCCATTACCGATGGTGCGCCGCATCTCGATCAACGCGGCCGCGCGCGGTGTGAGTGGGATTGTGCGCCGCGCGTTTTTCGTCTTGCCAAACGGGACATGAAGGGCGCCCTCGCGGACGTTTTCCCAGCGAAGCCGGAAACACTCGTCGGGTCTCATTCCACAGTCAAGCAGAACGGTGGCAACGTCGCGCAACAGAAATGGGTCTGCGGGTCGGATGGGTTGCTCCCCGCGCATACTCGCCCGGATGCCTTCCAACGCGCTCCGATAGGCTTGTTGGATTGCTTCACCGACAGCAGCGGTGGCTTCCAGGTAGCGCGTCTCTTCGTCCCCGGTCAGAACTCGGTCTCGGTGGTTTTCGCCGGGCAGCATCTCCACCCTTGGAAGCGCCTTGTCAACCTTGCCCCAATCCATGGCAAGCCTCTGCATCCGCCGCAAGACTTCTAGCTGACGGTTGATGCTCGTTACCTGCAGCCCCGCTTCCCGCCGCTTCGTTACGAAAGCGGCAATCTTCGCAGTCGTGATTGTGTCCAGCTTGGAACTCGCAAGCGGGGCGAAGCCTGCAAGGTTTCTGATTCCGTTCTTGTAGTACTCCAGAGTCTTCAGTTTGTTTTGGAATCTGGATTCGATGAACGGCAGGAAGTCGCGTTCGGCAAAATCCTTCAGCGTAGGGACGGGTGCCCGGTCGCGGATACCGACCTCACCTTTTGCCAGGGCTGTTTTGTGTGCAGCCTCGATTTGCTCAGCCACACGCTTGTTCGTCTGTTTGGTGCTCTCTCGAATGGCCACGCCATCAAAGGTGAACCTGTACCACCAGACGCAGCCGCGCTTATAGACCGCCATCGCTACGTCCTCGCCGGCCCCGCTTCGTCGCCGTTGATGGTCTGGTTCATCCGTTCACCGAGTAGGCCGGGCATGACCCAAACGCCCGCCAGGCTCCACGCCGCATGACATTAGTCGCGTGCTCCTGGCGGCACAGTCAAGGTTCAATCCGTTGGACTTCCGCTGCATCTGCTGTTGTGGGGACGACTGGGGATAGTGGGGATGGCCAACAGAAACAGGGTTTCCACAAGTCCCCACTCGCGTACCAGGGACTGGGGACCATGGCGAGGTGTAGCCACCGGCTTTGTGACGCGCCGATTTGTCCCCAGTGTTCTCAGCCGCCTTTTCTGTAGTGGGGACTCTTCCCGATAGTTCAAATACAGGCTTGTCCCCGCTCTCCCCACCGTCCCCACTTGAAAATGAATTGGCCCGCACTGCTCAGTCTCCAAGAATCGAGGATTTGACTGCGTACACCCTGGTCGACCCGACTTCCGGCAGCCGTGGTTTCTTCGTGAGGTGGGGTGGTTCGCGATCCAGATGTCCTCGCTGCAGCAGAGCATGCGCCACCGCCCGGTAATCGAAGCCCTCGCACACTTCGCCACGAAAGACCTCGGGCAGGATCAGGTACTCGACTGCTTCGCCATCTTCACCATCCACGCGGAAGCCGGCGCGATTGATGATCCGCTCGGAGGTGATATCCCCATGGTTGCCATGGCGAACCTTTGTGGATTGGAAGCGGCTTGCCCCATGTACGCCGATGAAGCGGCGCACTTGGTTAATTGCCGCTTCCATATCTCCAGAACCAGTGGTGCCCCGGACCTCAATCCAGGACCTAAGGCATCTCGCGGCGGCGTCCGTAGCCTCGCCGGCCCTCCAGCCGGTTATTCCAATGCGTGTCGCCAACTCGCCTGCGGCGGCAACTAACGCGAGCCGCTGGGCGGCTCGGAACACTTCGCCAGTAGCATCCTTCGAAACGTGACGCTTCAGGAAATCCTCCTGGAAGCCACGGAGCGTCGATTCCACGGAGGCTCGATTCGTAACGACGAACTCCAGGAATGCCCGTAAGGGAGTTCCGTAGTACCGAGCCGCCGCTTCCTTCAATTGCCTGGCGAACACGTCCGGCGAAGCAGTTCCGTGGATGTCCTCGAACAGACCTAGTCCGGCTCCGGCGTCGGCTTCGATATTGAGCAGCCGGACCTCTGCGCCGCCTTTGGTACGCTTACCTGCCGTCTGCGCATGGTCGGCCAGCGTAACTTCTCCTGGGCTTACGAACAAAAGGGACCATGACAGCTTCTTTCGCACGCCGATGTTCCGGGACATGCGTGTCTTGCCACTTCCGTTGCCCAACAAGTAAGCAGTTTCCGTTGCCTCCCGTGGGTCAATCTGTGCAAGTTCGTCAAGAAACAATGTCAGATCGTTATGAAGCTCTGCGATGGCTTCCAGTCCATTCGCAGTGATCCGCCACGATTGCACGAAACCATTCCGCCCACCGCCGCCCAGCACGGAGCCGCCGGCCAGGAGCGCCATCGATCGTGATGCCTGTATGATTGGCTGTAGCGCTGGGTCAGGATTCGACTGCCCTCCTGCGCCATACGTCAGAATTTCAAGTATCGTGCTAACGGTTGCCCCAGGACGGCGACTGTACCTGCAGACACGATTAAACAACTCATCGTTCCCCATAAGAAGCACTGCCCGTGATACTCCGATGCCCTCGCAGCCAAGCTCGATGGCGGCGATCCGAGATAAGAGATGTATGAATGCGAGGACAAAAAGCACACGTGCGATCTGCCGAAACTCTTCCAAGGTAAAACGAGGAAAGTTCCAGTCAGCGGGGAGCAGGAAACGCGAATCAATGGCCGGTGCGAGGGCATCGATTCCATTTTGGACAATCTTTGGCGTCAAAGGGTACTCGAACGAGTTGCCACGGATGCGAACCGACGCTTTCACCCGCTGCTCAAAGGACCTGTCAACTGATTCGATAACCGATAGGTCAGTCTTATTTCTTAGAAGACGATCATAAGCCTCAAAGTGGACATTGCTTATCATGGGGCCTGATGACTTGATTCTGTTCCCGTCAAGAACAAGATTTACCAATCCCCACGTTGCATAACTGAACGCAGCCGTGAAACTTCCGTAGGCCAGGGCTACTCCGGATAGTTGCAGTGCTGCCGAGTAAAGGTCGTCGTCGTAGGCGGGCGGTACCTCAATTGGGCATTTGCTCGTCAGCCATTTCAGACACCACCGCGCGTGGTGAATCAAATTGTCAGCGAGTACCGCATATTCACCCTCGTTATCAGGGGTATGAATGAAATGCCTAA
>Ga0302325_10025698_pt1 | contig 12237 bp, 10 predicted proteins | sample Palsa_T0_2_FD_201948 | JGI IMG/M metagenome (GOLD analysis project Ga0302325, IMG submission 201948) | Peat permafrost microbial communities from Stordalen Mire near Abisko, Sweden - Palsa_T0_2 | ecosystem: Environmental > Terrestrial > Soil > Palsa > Peat permafrost | place: Sweden: Abisko...
ATTTACGAAGTCTTTCCGCGCGACTTCTCGCCGTCGGGCGACCTGAACGGAGTAACCGCCGGCCTCGACCGGCTGCACCAGCTCGGCGTGGACGTGGTGTGGCTTATGCCTATCCATCCTATCGGCCAACTCAAGCGCAAGGGCACGCTGGGCAGCCCCTATTCGGTGCGCGATTATTACGCCATCGATCCCGCATACGGCGCTAAAGACGACCTGAAGCGCCTGGTCGCCGAAGCCCATCGCCGCGGCATGAAAGTGATCATCGACATCGTGGCCAACCACACCGCCTGGGACAGCGTCATGATGCAGACGCCCGAGTTCTACAAGCACAACGCCGCGGGTCAGATCATTTCCCCCGTGCCCGATTGGGACGATGTGGCCGGCCTGAACTACTCCAATCCGCGGCTGCGCGCCTACATGATCGACATGCTACGCTACTGGATCCGCGATTTCGACTTGGACGGCTTCCGTTGCGACGCCGCCGGCATGGTGCCGGTGGATTTTTGGGAGAGCGCCCGCGCCGAGTTGGACAAGCTCAAGCCCGGCATCCTGATGCTGGCCGAAGCCCACGACCCGCCGCTGATGGCCAAAGCTTTCGACCTGGATTATGCCTGGCCCCTGCACAGCACCCTCGCCGCCGTCTTCAGCCAAGGCGCGCCCACGCGGGAACTGCGCGCCGCCTGGGAGCAGGAGCGCCAGCAGTACGCCCAAGGCGCGCTGCACATGCGCATCTCCGACGATCACGATGAAGAGCGCGCCATCGCGCGTTTCGGCAAGGGCGGCGCACTGGCAGCCTCCGCCTTCATGTTCACGCTGGATGGCGTGCCGCTGCTCTACGAGGGCATGGAAGTGGGCGACACTGCTGAATCCGGCTCGCCCGCGCTGTTTGAGAAACTGCCGGTATTCTGGGGGATCGCGGAGCGCCGCCCCGAGTTCCCGCGCTTCTACTCCAGCCTGATCGCACTGCGCCGCGCGCATCCGGCGCTGGAGCAGGGCGAGACCGAATGGCTTCGCAATTCGGACGACGCCCGCATAGTCACGTTCCTGCGCAAAGGCGGCGGCGAGGAATTTCTGGTGGCCATTAATTTCTCGAATCAGCCCTTCTTTGGATTGGTGGACGCCGCCCGGCCGGCTTCACCGAAGTAACTCCCGGTCTGGAGAAGCCCCGGCCATCCGCGCTGCCTTCGCTCGCCTTGGATGCTTGGGGCTTCCGCCTCTGGCGCAGGTAAGATTGTTTAGCCAGCCTGCTCCGGAGCCTGGCTATTTCATCCCGATTGGGCCGATTGACGTACTTTTTGCACCGTGGGGCGGGCAATTCTGCGGTAGTGGGTCTATTTGAAATTTCCGGTCCTTGACTGCTTTGCGCAAACCGTGCCACGCTGAAGGTATGCCAAAGCGGACTCGCAATACTGCGAAAACAGACAAACTTGATACTGTCCAAAACGCTCGCCGGGTGTTTCTGGAAGCAGTGGAATCGTCCGAAACCCAGTTGACGATAGTTCAACAGGTGATGCGCCAAATGGGCGCTAAGGGTGGCGCTATAGGCGGCAAGCGCCGCCTTGAAACCATGACGGATGAACAACGTCGCCGAAGCGCGCGCAAGGCCGCGAAAGCGCGGTGGGCAAAGCCCAAGAAAACCGCTTAAAATACAGCCGTTTTGCGGTTTAACCTTGACTATGCGAAAGCGCTGTCGTATAGTTGATTTATGGCAAACGTAATCAGCATCGAAAAGAAAGTGGCGGTCATTCGTGCGCTGGTCGAAGGGTGTTCGGTTCGCTCCACCGTTCGCATGACTGGCGTGTCCAAGGGCGCTGTCCTTCGGCTGCTGGTTGCTGTTGGCCAAGCCTGCACTGAGTACCAGGATCGCGCCATTCGCAATGTGGCGGCAAAGCGGGTGCAAGTCGATGAAATATGGTCCTTCGTCGGCTGTAAACAAAAGAACGTTACAGAGGCTAAAATGGAAGCCGGAATATGCGGTGACGTTTGGACCTATACGGCGATTGAAGCGCAGACCAAGTTGGTTATTTCTTGGATGGTAGGACGGAGGGACGCCGGGTGTGCGACGGAGTTCCTTCAGGATGTTGCAAGCCGTCTGTCTAACCGGGTTCAATTGACCACGGACGGACACAAGATGTACCTGACGGCTGTACCTGATTCCTTCGGTGAGGCGATTGACTACGCCCAACTCGTGAAGGTCTATGGTAACGATCCTGAAGGTCAAACCCGTTACAGCCCGGCGCAATGTCTGGGCACTAAACGGATTGACATTATCGGATCTCCCGACCACGACCACATCAGCACGTCGTACGTGGAGCGCCAGAACCTCAACATGCGGATGAACATGCGGCGGTTCACTCGTCTGACAAACGCTTTTAGCAAGAAGATCGAGAACCACGTTGCTATGTTGGCGCTGTTTCATATGCATTACAATTTTTGCAGGATTCATCAAACACTGCGCGTTACTCCCGCGATGGAAGCTGGCCTCTCTGCTGCCCAGTGGACAATTCACGATGTGGCCATGTTGACTGAACGTCGTCAAAGCCTAGCCGCCTAATTCCCGGTATGGCCTCATGAGATCCTCCGCACTATTCAGGAGAGCGTTTATATGCATAGCGAGCACATTGGACACCTCTGCTCCTACCAGTTGTGAAGGAATTGTGGGCGGCATGAATGGGTCGGACTCTGGCACGCAAGTACGAACTTGCGCCCGATGCTGGTTATAGCACTCCCTGAATGACATCATTCGCAGGCGATGACGATTGATCGGCCTACCGTCATCGTCTTCACTGAGAAAGATAATGGATCTAGAAAGAGGTCTCGATAGATCTGCGTGAGTCTTGGTGTCTGCATCATTGTCGCCCAAGATCCCGGCCAGCATTGCGGCCAAGTATTTGGCCTGGTCTGCTAACAGTAACAACCGTCCTGCTTGCGCTATTTTGGCAACGGCCAACCGCAACAGGTTCAATCTAATATTAAGTGCCGTCAAACTCTGTGGTTTCACCGCTTGATCAGCGCATGTGTCCCTATGTAATACGGGTCCAGGAGCAAAGGTGACGGTATCGTCCATGTCTCTTCTTAGGTGAAACTGCCGCGAAAACTTCTCGCCATCGCTGCTATCATAATCCACAACTAACGAAATGTTGGCATCAAGACGGGCATCTCGAAGAGCATCCTCTAACGGCATGCTCGTGCGCGTTTCTGGATCTCTGACGCCGAACAACTCGCATTTGACCGGTACGTGGGATGTAACTTGCGGAGTGGCTTTAGATAATACCATTTCCAACTCGGCCTGATATGTCTCGCGGTGCCTAATGGCGTGGAATTGCTGAACCACTGCGGCGCGGGCCTTTTCATTGGACAGTATCAGTATGTTTTTGTGCTGTTGTTTCCCGTACTGAATCAACAGGCTGGGAGCGTCTCTGGAAACTTCCGCCGAGGGGAGCGCATCGACCTGGCGTGATTCCACGATGGCTTCAGGCATCTTGCGTATCGGCGGTTCCTGCTCATTCCCAGTTGGGACGGTATGCCGGATAGTTATCCGTTTAACGATTACGGCAACTATAACTAGAACTGCGAACGCGCCGCCAGTGACCGATAGCGCCGTGAGATCCTGATGTTTACGGGCAAACCCCAAGACGGTCTGGATGGCAAGAGTCACCGCTGATCCCCCTGCACACCATAACCACTTGACGGCATCCCAAGCTGCGCTGCCACGCATTTCTTGCCATACTTTTCGGATCGCCTCAGCCATGCCCGTATTGTCCCACATGCGAAAGCGCATCCGCTTGCCCATGCGAAAGCGCTGTGGATTTCAAATAGACCCACTACCAATTCTGCCCGCAGCCGGCTTTTTAGCCGGCTCTGGAGCCTGGCTATTTCATTCCGATTGGGCCGATTGACATACTTTTTGCACCGTGGGGCGGGCAATTCTGCCCGCAGCCGGCTTTTTAGCCGGCTCTGGAGCCTGGCTATTTCATTCCGATTGGGCCGATTGACATACTTTTTGCACCGTGGGGCGGGCAATTCTGCCCGCAGCCGGCTTTTTAGCCGGTTCTGGAGCCTGGCTATTTCATTCCGATTGGGCCGATTGACGTGGCGCACGCTCTCAGCGTGCCGCGTCGGCACTCCTGCCGACGCAGGCGAGCGAAGCTCGCCCTGTAGCCGGGCTACGCCCGGCGCGATGGCAGGAGTGCCATCGCGGCAGGCAGAAGTGCCTGCGCCACGTCGGCCGAAAATGGCCAAACTCCAGAGGCGAGCGAAGCTCGCCCGGCTTTGCGCCCGCCCGATGGCCCTGACGCCCGCCACCCCGCCGGCCGATGAAACCCACATCGGTCACAGCCTTTAGCAAAAATCTTAACCACATCCATCCATCATAAAATCACCAACTTACAACTAACCCTCCCTCCCCCGTACGCCGTTTTCCTTGCCCGCGCCTGCTAGCGTGTAGTCGGGTAAGCAATTCCTTGCCCCAGACCCCACCCTGTTCGAACGGATAAATTATGGCCCGTCAAAAAGTTAACGAACCTAATCGCCCCGAACCGAACCGCTCCACCGGCCCCAAAACCGCTGCCGGTAAAGCCGCCAGCCGCAACAACGCTTACAAACATGGCATGCGCACCCGTACCGTGCTCATGCCCGGCGAAGATCCTGCGGAGTATAACCGCCTCTACGACGGCATGATCGAGGACTACGGCGTCCCGTCCCTCTCCCGTCACGAACAGTTCCTCATCAAGCAGATGGCCGATGCCCACTGGCGCCTCGAACGCCTCAAAGGCATCGAATCCGCGCTGCTCAACCAGGACGAAATCGATTCCGTGGAGCTCGACCGCATCTCGCGCTGGCAGGTTCGTATGGAAAATTCATTCTATAAAGCCAATAAAGAGTTGAAAAGCATCCGCAAAGTGGAAGACGCCACCCGCGCCCAAAAGGAGCAGGAGGAAGAGGCAAATTCCGCCGGAAAACCGGAAACGGTCATCCTGTATTGGAAGGATCCGGAAACCGGCGAGATGACCCTGGCCCCCGCCTTCACCGAAGAGGACGTCAAGCGCGCCGACGATGAGGCCCTGGCAGAGCTGGAGCGTCGCGAAGCCCGCGACCGCGACCGCAAGGGCCGTTAGGCCCGCCCACCGAGCCAGGTCTGGAATGCTCCCAGCGCCACGGCGGCAACTTTCCCCGCCGTGCCCTTGCTCCCCAGATCGTGCCCGGCCCCCTCAATAACCACCAGTTCGTGCGCCCCCGCAATCAGTCCCAGAGCCTCGCGCATCTCTTCGATGGAGCCGAACGGGTCGCGTGTCCCGTGTACGAAAAGCGCCGGCGTGGTGAGCTGCGCGAAATGTTTGGTGCGCCGGTCGTCCGCGCGGCGCGGAGGATGCAGCGGATAGGAAAGCAGCAGCAGGCCGGCCGCCGCCTCCGGCTGATCCGCCGCCAGCATGCTCGCCTGCCGCCCGCCATAAGAATGGCCGCCCAGGAATACCTTGCCGCTGAGACGCCCGCGCAACAGCGCCGCCGCCCGCGCCAGTCCCGCGCGATCCTGCGCCGCCATCGCCGGGAACGGAGGCCCATGCGGACGCGCCTGCCGGAACGGCAAATCGCACCGCAAAACCGCCACCCCCGCCGCGGCGAACGCCTCCGCCACCGCCACCAGCAACGGCGCACCCGCGTTCGATCCCGCGCCGTGCGTCAATACCAACCCATCCCCCGACGGTGCCTCCGGCGTGTGCAGAAATCCCCGCACCGCGGGCCCGCCGTGGGGCAGGCCCTCGGCCGGGGTGCCCTCTGGGCCCGGCCTCCCAGGCCGCCATTCCTCGATAGTCATTGCTCTCTAACAGTATATCCGTTGTCCCACTCTGCCAAAATATAAGTGTGCACGCCGCCAAATTCCGCATCGGCCTCATCCAGATGGCCTGCTCCCTCGACCCCAACGAAAACCTCGCCAAAGCCGAATGGCGCATCCGCGAAGCCGCCGCCCGCGGCGCGCAGATCGTCTGCCTCCAGGAGCTGTTCCGCTCGCAGTATTTCTGCCGCGAAGAAAACGCCGCCCTGTTCGATCTCGCCGAGTCCATCCCCGGACCCTCCTCCGATGCCCTTTGCCGCCTCGCGCGCGAGCTCGGCGTAGTCGTGGTCGCCTCCCTGTTTGAACGCCGCACCGCCGGCGTGTACCACAACACCGCCGCCGTCATCGACGCCGACGGCGCGCTGCTCGGCATCTATCGCAAGATGCACATCCCCGACGACCCCCTCTATTTCGAAAAGTTCTACTTCACTCCCGGCGACCTCGGCTTTCGCAGCTTCGATACGCGCTACGGCCGCGTGGCCGCCCTGGTCTGCTGGGACCAATGGTATCCGGAAGCCGCCCGCCTGGCCGCTCTAACCGGCGCGCAGGTGCTGTTCTACCCCACCGCCATCGGCTGGCATCCCGCCGAGAAAGCGGAATTCGGCGCCGCCCAGCACGATGCCTGGCGCACCATCCAGCGCTCCCACGCCATCGCCAACGGCATCTACGTGGCGGCCGTGAACCGCGTGGGTTTCGAAGGCCCGCCGGACCACGGCCTCGAATTCTGGGGCGCATCGTTCGTCTCCGATCCCTTCGGCCAAGTCGTCGCGGAAGCCTCGCACTCCAGCGAAGAAACGCTCATCGTCGAATGCGACCCGCGCCGCATAGAGGACGTGCGCCGCAACTGGCCCTTCCTGCGCGACCGGCGCATCGACGCGTATAGCGCCATTACCAGGCGTGTGATCGACTGATGCCTGAAACCCCGCGCGCTCTGGGCTTCCGCATGCCGGCCGAATGGGAGCCCCACGAAGCCACCTGGATCGCCTGGCCGCACAATCGCGACGATTGGCCGGGCCGCTTCGCGCCCATCCCCTGGGTCTATGCCGAGATCGTGCGCAAGCTGGCGCCCGTCGAGCGCGTCCGTATTCTGGTCGATGGCCTCGCCTCCGAACAAGCCGCCCGCCGCATCCTGCGCAAAGCCGATGCGAATCTGGCCGCCGTGGACTTCTTCCATGCGCCCACCGACCGCGTCTGGACCCGCGACTACTGTCCCCTGTTCGTCAAAAACCGCGCCGGTGAGATAGCACTTACTAAGTGGGGTTTCAACGGTTGGGCTAAGTACCCGGATTACACTAAGGACGCCGCCATCCCCGCTACGCTCCAAGCTGCCCTAAAGCTGCGCGCGTGGGAACCCGGCCTGGTGCTCGAAGGCGGCAGTATCGACGTCAATGGCCGCGGCCTCCTGCTCACCACGGAAGAATGCCTGCTCAGCCCTGTGCAGGCCCGCAATCCGCATCTCGACCGCCGCCAGATCGAACAGGCGCTCGGCGACTACCTGGGCGTCCGCCGCGTCGTCTGGCTGCGCAACGGCATCGCAGGCGACGACACCCACGGCCACGTCGACGACCTGGCCCGCTTCGTGAATGCCGGCACCGTGGTAATCGCCTCCGAGCCGGACCGCTCCGATCCCAACTACGAGCCGTTGCGCGAAAACCTCGCCATTCTTCGCAAGCAGCCGCTGCGCGTGGTGAAACTGCCCATGCCCGCGCCGCTGGTCTTCGACGGCCGCCGCCTCCCCGCCAGTTACGCCAACTTCTACATCGCCAACGGCCTGGTACTGGTCCCGACGTTCAACGATCCGAACGATCGCATCGCCCTCAACACCCTGGCGCGTGTCTTCCCCGATCGCGAAGTCACAGGTGTAAACGCAGTCGAGTTGGTATGGGGACTGGGCACCCTGCATTGCATGACGCAGCAGCAGCCGCAATGAACATGGTCGCCGCATAGCCGGTATAGAACTGCACCGCGCCAGAATTCCGAATTCTGCCCCGCAAAAAGCTTATCCTGAGTCAAGAGGTTACAAATGGATCATCTCGAAAAATTGCGCCACGACACGCAGCCCTTGCGGGAGCAGCTTATGGCGCACCCCGTCTACCGCACGGTCAGCTCGCTCGACACCCTACGCCTGTTCATGGAGCATCACGTGTTTGCCGTGTGGGATTTCATGTCGCTGCTCAAACGCCTGCAACAGTTGCAAACCGGTATCGGCGTGCCGTGGCTGCCGAAGCCTCACACCACCGTCTCTCGCTTTGTCAATGAGATTGTCCTCGGTGAAGAGAGCGATGAGGACGGTCGCGGCGGCTACATCAGTCACTTCGAGCTGTATCGCGAAGCCATGCGGGAATGCGGCGCCTCCACCCATAAGATCGATTCGCTGACCGCCGCGCTGGGCCGCAACGTGGGCATCGATCAAGCGCTGGTGGCCTGTGCGGCCGCGCCCAGCATAACCGAATTTGTGCGCACCACTTTTTCGTTCACCTCATCCGCCCAGCCCCACTGTGTCGCGGCTGCCTTCACCTTTGGCCGCGAGGATGTCATTCCGGATATGTTCCGCCAATGCGTAGCGGCTCTCGCGACTGAGCGGGGTTGCGGCCTGGAGCGCATGCGATACTACCTGGCGCGCCACATCGACCTCGATGAGACTACCCATGCGCCCATGGCCATCAAAGTGATGCGCGAACTATGCGCCGACGACGCCACTAAATGGATGGAAGCCACCGGCGCCGTCCGCACAGCCTTGCGTGCCCGCATTACGCTTTGGGATGGGATTGATGATGTGGCGCAGGCACTCATGCCTGCCGCGACGACACTCCTGGCGTCGCGCCGGGCGTAGCCCGGCTCTTGGGTTTCTACATTTCACCGTGGGGCGGGCAATTCTGCCCGCAGCCGGCTTTCAGCCGGCTCTTCCCGCGGGCGTAGCCCGGCTGCGAAACCACCTATTGGTCCGACTCCGGGCTCTTCTTCCGCTCGTACGGAGTCTTCAAATACTTCGCCGCTTCTTCCTGCGCCCCTTGCGTATTGTCCTTCGTGCGCACGGCCAGATTGTACTCATTCACTGCGCGGTCGCGCTGCCCCGTAATATCGAAGATCATGCCCAAATGAATGTGCGCCCACACCTCCGTCCACTTAGGCTCCAGGTCGCCGTTCAGCGCATCCCGGAACGCATTCGCGGCCGATTGAAAATTGTTCTGCAGGAAAAACACTTCGGCGATCCGGTAATGCGCCAGCGAGCTGTTGCGGTTATTCTCCAGCGCCTTCTGGAATTCCTTCAGAGCGTCGGCGAACTCGCTCACTTCCTGGAACTGCTCGCCCCGCCGGATGGCCACCGCCGTGCGCACCTGGTTGTTGAAGCGCAGCACCCGCTGGTCCGGATCGATGATCACGTTCTTGGGCTTGCCAAACGTGTCCACGCTGAATTCCGAGGAGGTGCCCACCACTTCCACGCGCTTCTGCTCGGGATTGCCCTCCGTCTCGATCTTCAGCTCCACCGGCATGCGGAAGGTGTCCATATCCTGGGCCACTTTGCCCATCACCCGGAACCCTTTCTGCGTGCGGAAAATGGTGTATTCCAGCTTGAATTCAGGCGTGCCGCTCGATTCGATCCATTGGATGAAGAAGTAGCCCAGATCCTGCTTGGTCACGTCCTGCGCCACCTTCTTGAAGTCCTCTGTGGTCGTCGATTTCCAACTGTAGCGCGTGGCATACTCTTTCAGCGTTTTGAAAAAGGCGTCGTCGCCGATCACGAAGCGCAGCATGTGCAGCACGGCCGCGCCCTTGCTGCCGGTCAGTGCCCACAGCTCCGGTGAATAGTCCTCCATGCGCCCCGACTGGATCACGGGGACGTTGTCCACCGTCAGGGCCTCCACCGTGTCGTCGCGGAATTGCTGCTCCACCGCGCTCGGACCGGCGGTATGCTCCGTCCACAGCAACTCGGAATACGCCGCCAGCCCGTTGGTCAGCCAGAGATGATTGCGCGTGGCCGGCGATACCAGTTCCTCCCACCATTGCCGGGAGATCTGGTTGGCCAGCAGCTTGGCGCCCACCTGCTTGCCGATGGCGTGCGGATTCAGAAAGAGCAAACCCGGCGCCGCGTAGCCGTTCGGCGCGCCGCTCTCGGTCTCCACCACGGCCAGGTTGGCGAACGGCGGCAAACCATAAGTGCCGGTGAAGTAAGACATCATCTGGCCGATCTGCTCGCCATACTGCTGCGCCATGCCCTTCTCGTCGCCGCGGAAATAAAGCGTGCTGGTCACCCCTTCCGCCGACACCTTGGCGCCCGGATCGTGTACGATGGCGATGCTTCCCGGAAAGGACGGATGCTCGAAGTGAAAACTGTAGACTACCTTGTCGCCGGCCGCCTGGTGCGTGTCGATGCCGCTGCCCAGCACCTGGTATCCGGATGGCACGGTGATGTGCAGGTCCGCCGCGAAACGGTCGGTGGTGTAACCGCTGACCGGGAACCAGCGTGCGGGGTACAGCAGGAAACTGTAGTCGCTATGAATAGCGGCGAACTTGATGCCGTATACCGGCGAATCCTCGCTGCCGCTCAACCGCCCGTCGTAAGTGAACTTCACCGTCACCGGTTGGCCCTTGGCCAGCGGCGGGTCGAAGTTCAGCTTTTCCGTGAAATCCCCCTGGTTGTGCGTGGCGTTGATCTGTGCGCCCTTGGCATCCACGATGCGCGTGACGTTCAGCGCGTTGTTCAGCTCGAAAGTAACCACGCTGGTGTTGTTGTCGAGCGGCGCGAATTGCACTTCGGCGGTGGCGGAGATGGCTTGGGTCACCGGCTGCACTTCGGCGTCGATGGTGTAGTGTTCCACGTGAATGCGCGCGCGGCGCTCCTGGGCCTGCCCGGCGGCAGCGGCGAGGAATATAAGCGCCAGGCCGATTGAGAGACTACGAAACATGAGCGGGTTGTCCTTCCATTAAATCTTGGATTATGGCGGAGGCGCGGGCCATGGGTTGGCCGCGGCCGGACAGCTTGGCGGCCACCTCGGCCAGATCCGCGCGCATTTGGCAGCGCGCGGTATCGTCGCGCAGCAGGCGCTGCGCCTCGGCGGCCAATCGCGCGCCGGTCATTTGCGATTGCATCAGTTCGGGGACGACGGCGCGCCCCGCGATCAAGTTCACCATGGAATAAAAAGGCACCCGGACCAGCATGCGCCCCATGAGCCAGCTTGCGGCTGTGACTTTATAAAACGTAACCATCGGCGTTCCCAGCAGGGCCGCTTCCACGGTAACTGTACCGCTGGCCGCCAGCGCCAGATCGGCGTGCGCGATGGCATCCCAGCTTTCCCCGTCGATCACTTGTATGGGAGCCCCGCCGATCCGTTCCCGAAAAAAGCCGGCGCCGGCCGTCGCCGATGCCGGCAGAATGAAACTGGCGGCCTGGTCCCTATAGAGGCGCTCCACTGCGTCCAGCAGAGGCGGCAAATGCCGGGCAGCTTCTCCCCGGCGGCTTCCAGGCAACACCGATATCAATGGACGGCCCACGGGCAGTCTGTGTTTCCGAAAAAATTCCGCGCGCGATAAGGCGGGCTTCACCAACCCCGCCAGCGGATGGCCGATGTAGGTGGCCGGCACGCGATGCCCGCGGAAGAACTCCTCTTCGAACGGAAAAATACAGAGCACATGGCGCAGATTGCGGCGCATCGCGGTCAGCCGGTTCGATCGCCAGGCCCATGCCTGCGGCGCCACCAGGTAGATCACCGGAATGCCTTGGTGGTGCAGCTTGCGCGCCAGCCGCAGGTGGAAATCCGGCGCATCCGTCAGGATGGCGAACTCCGGCCGCGTGGCGCGTGCCGCCGCCAGCAGCTTGCAGTATTCGCCGTAAATCCGCGGGATGTGCGAGACCACTTCCACCAGCCCCACCACCGCCAGGCTGGAGGCGTCCACCGTGGTTTCCACCCCGGCCCGCCGCATGCGCGGACCGGTGCAGCCGAAGTAGCGCGCATCCGGCCAAATGCGGCGCAGCTCTTCCACCAGCAGGGCGGCATACAGATCGCCCGACGCTTCGCCGGCCGATACCAGGATGTGGCGGGGCACCTAAAACAAGTCTAACAATCCGATCTAAGCTGGAGTGATGCCACGTGGAGGGGGATTTATCCCGCGCGGGGCTTTAGCCCCGCTCTGGACTTTGGCCATTTTCGGCCGACGTGGCGCAGGCACTTCTGCCTGCCGCGATGGCACTCCTGCCATCGCGCCGGGCGTAGCCCGGCTTGAGCCGGCTGAAAGCCGGCTGAAACGCGGGATACGCCCGCGGCGACCGCAAGAGTGCGGTCGCGGCACGCTGAGAGCGTGCGCCACGTCAGGTCGCAGAATGTCCAAACTCCAGCGCCGGGCGTACCCGGCTTCGCGGGGCGTTAGCCGGCGTTAGCCCCGCTCGGGGCTTGAGCCCCGCTGTT
>Ga0302325_10025699_pt1 | contig 12237 bp, 15 predicted proteins | sample Palsa_T0_2_FD_201948 | JGI IMG/M metagenome (GOLD analysis project Ga0302325, IMG submission 201948) | Peat permafrost microbial communities from Stordalen Mire near Abisko, Sweden - Palsa_T0_2 | ecosystem: Environmental > Terrestrial > Soil > Palsa > Peat permafrost | place: Sweden: Abisko...
ATTTCCGAAGCATTCGCGATTTCGATGCACGCGGGAAATATCAATCCCGAAAACCTCGGGTCGCTCTTTACCAACCTCTCAAACTCGTCTCGGACCTCGACGGGGGCCAGCACACGGTCGAAAAAGAGGAGTCAGGAGCGAGTCCGATCCCAGCCAGCAAAGATTGAGCACCACCGACGTATCGGTGACTACCGTCATCGGATAGCCTGCAAATCCTCCGCCAGCATGTCCGGCGTATAGCTCGCGATGTTCCGCTGGAAGAGCGCCTCGTCAAATGCCAGCCTCTCCAGACCCGCGATCCGCGCAGCCACATTGCGGGATACCTGCCCGGAGGCATACAGCCCACAAGCCAAACCGAGACGCAATTCCCCCTCGCTCACCTGGCCAAGCGCCGGATCATCGGGCAACGTCAATGTCATGGCTGGAATCTACCCTTCGATGCCGCATTTTCCAACTGCATTCTTCCCTTGCCGCCCATCGAGGAGGCGGAGGGGAATAGCGGAGGCCGGTGGGCGGGCGAGCAACGAGGGATGCTCCTGCATCGCCGTCTCGCAGTCGCGGGGCCCGCGGCCTCTTTTCCGTGCAACAAATGGCCCTTCCATGTAATTAGTGGTTCCCTAACGTCCCCATGAAACGCCGTCCTTCTCCATTGGCCGCCTTTTTCTGGGTGCTTGTCGCGATCCTTGGCGCGGGCAGCCTCGCGATTCTCGCCCTTTCGCGCGGGGAACCGGTCAGCGCCCTCTGGATCGTCGTGGCCGCCGTATGCGTCTTTCTGATCGCCTGGCGATTCCATTCCTCCTGGCTCGCCGCGCGCGTGCTGGCGCTGGATGAAATGCGCGCCACGCCCGCGATCGTGCGGGAGGATGGCCGCGACTTCGTGCCGACGAATCGCTGGGTGGTCTTCGGGCATCATTTCGCGGCCATCGCCGGGCCTGGACCGCTGGTGGGTCCGGTGCTCGCGGCGCAGTTCGGCTTCATGCCGGGGCTGTTATGGATGCTCATTGGCGCCACGCTCGGCGGCGCGGTCCACGATTGCCTGGTTCTCTTCTGTTCGCTGCGCCGCGGGGGGCGCTCGCTCGGCCAGATGATGCGCGATGAAGTGGGGCCTTTTGCCGGCATCGTCACCCTTTGCGGCACGGCGTCGATTCTTGTGATCCTCATCGCCGTCCTGGGCCTGGTGGTGGTGAAGGCGCTTGCCGAGAGTCCCTGGGGGCTCTCGACCATCCTGGCCTCGATGCCCATCGCCCTGGCCATGGGCATTGCCATGCATCGGGGCCGGGGCCGCGTGGGCCTCGTGAGCCTAGCCGGCGTCATCGCTCTGCTCTTTTCGGTTTATGCTGGGCAATGGCTTCACGGGACGGCCCTCGAGCGCTGGCTGACCCTCGATGGCCGCACGCTGGCCGCCGGCATCGCCGTGTATGCCCTGGTCGCCTCCTCGCTGCCCGTTTGGCTGCTGCTGGCGCCGCGCGATTACCTCAGTTGTTACTTGAAGATTGGCACCGTGGCCCTCTTGGGCATTGCCATCGTCATCCTCGCCCCAAGGCTCCAGATGCCGGCGATTACGAAGTTCATTTCCGGCAACGGCCCCGTGGTCGCCGGCCCGGTCTTTCCGTTCTGCTTCATCACCATCGCCTGCGCCGCCGTCTCCGGCTTTCACGCGCTCATCGCCTCCGGCACCACCCCCAAGCTCCTGGCCCGCGAGCGCGACCTGCGCGTGGTGGGCTACGGCGCAATGATCACCGAGATGCTGGTAGGCGTCATGGCGCTGATCGCGGCGTGCGTGATGCAGCCGGGCGAATACTTTGCGATCAATATCAAGGGCGCGCCGGCCGCCGTGACCGCGCAGGTCACCGCTCTGGGCTTCCCCGTCACCCAGGCCCACATGGCGGCCCTGGCCGCCAGCGTGGGGGAGCAGAACATGATCGGCCGCACCGGCGGCGCGCCCACCTTTGCGCTGGGCATGGCGAAGATGTTCGGCGGCATCTTCCACGGAGGGGCGGCGCTGAGCCTCTGGTATCACTTCGCCATCATGTTCGAGGCGATGTTCATTCTCACGACCATCGATGCCGGAACGCGGGTCGGGCGTTTCATGCTCCAGGACCTTCTCGGTTATTTCTGGAAGCCGCTTGCCCGCTCCGATTGGCTTCCGGCCAATGGGCTTGCCGGCGTGCTGTTCGTCGGCGCCTGGGGCTGGTTCCTCTGGCAGGGTGTGGTCGATCCGCTCGGCGGCATCAATTCCCTCTGGCCCATTTTCGGCATCGCCAATCAACTGCTGGGCGTCATCGCCCTGGCTCTGGGCGCAACCATTCTCATCAAGATGGGGCGCAAACAATACCTCTGGGCGCCGCTGCTGCCGCTCGCATGGCTGATGGCGGTCACGCTCTCCGCTGGCTGGATGAAAATCTTCAGCCCCGATCCCCGCCTCGGTTTCTTGAGCGCCGCCAATGATTTCCAGGCCAGGATCGCTCACGGCGGCGCGCCGCTCCAGCTCGCCGCCTGGCACAGCCAGCTGGTCAATAGCTGGATCGACGCCGCCGTCACCGGCTTCTTCGTCCTGCTGGTGCTGCTCATCGTCGGAGCCTGCGCGCGCGTCTGGTGGCGCTCGCTGGTCAAGCAGGCCGACGTCGGCATCCTGGGCGAGGAGCCCTACGTCTCCCTCTCCCCGGGCAATCCGGCGATGTTCTAACGTGGCTCGTTTGATTCAGCGATTCCCAAGCAGCGCCGAAGCGATCTGGCCGATGAGGGCCGGCCCTTCATAGATGAAGCCGGTGTAGAGCTGGACCAGCGCGGCGCCGGCGTCGAATTTTTCCATCGCGGATGCGGCGTCGTGGATGCCGCCCACGGCGATGATGGGCAGGGCGGTGAGGGAAGCGATGAACCGGACGATCTCCGTCGAGCGGGCGCGCAAGGGAAGACCGCTCAGGCCCCCCTCGCGCCGGAGCGCCTCGGGGAGGCAGGAATGGTCGAGCGTGGTATTGGTGGCGACGATGCCGGCCAGGCCGTGCTGCTCGACGAGCGCGATGATTTTCTCGATCTGGGGGAAATCGAGATCGGGAGCGATCTTCAGAAGCACCGGGCGGAGCCGGGAAGCGGGGCTCAGTTCGCGGTTGCGCCCCTGGATGACGCCGAGGAGTTGATCGAGCGCCTCCCCGCCCTGCAGGGCCCGAAGGCCGGGGGTATTGGGCGAGGAGACGTTGAGGACGAAGTAGTCGGCAAAAGGGAAGAGTTTTTCGAACGAGAAGAGGTAATCGGCTGCGGCCTCCTGGATCGCAGCGACCTTGGTCTTGCCGATGTTGAGACCGACCGGGATCGAGGGCCAGCCGCCGGAGGCCCTCAGCCGAGCGAGGCGGCCCGCGACGGCTTCCGCGCCATCGTTATTGAAGCCCAGGCGGTTGATGAGCGCCTGCTGGGCGGGGAGGCGGAAGATGCGGGGCCGGGGGTTGCCGGGCTGCCCTGCCGCGGTCACGGTGCCGGCCTCGACGAAGCCGAAGCCAAGCTTCTCCCATGCGGGAAGGACGGCGGCGTTTTTGTCAAAGCCGGCGGCCAGGCCGATGGGAGTGGGGAAACGGATGCCGAAGACCTCGCGTGCGAGCCGGGGATCGGGGCGTGGATGCCATGGCAGATGGCAGAGTCCGCCAAGGGCGGCGATCGCGAAGTGATGGACGCTCTCGGGATCGAATCTGAAGAGCGCCGGCCGGAGCAGTTTTTTGTAAAGCGATCCCCCGCTCATTGGGCGGTGAGGACTTCGACATACTCCGCGCTCGACAAAGGCTCGGGAACTTCCAGCCCCCCTTCGCGCATCTCCTCGATGTGAAACTCGATAGCCTCTCGAATCAGGCGAATCGCTTCATCCCTGGTTTCAGCGGCAGAAACGCACCCTGGAAGATCGGGAACGTAGGCGCCATAGCTAGCTGGACCTCTTTCGATGACAATCGCGTACCGCATAACTTAGGCTATGCCGTGCAACTTTTCGCGTCAATTGGCAGTGGGCTGCTTAAACTCTTGAGACCTTTGGCAACGCCGGCGGCAAAATTGGGATTCAGCGGATTTGCTACAACCCGTCGATCCGATGGAATGACCACCAAATCCATGTCTTCCATCGGTACTGCTCCCAGCAGAACCTCGTCGCCCAGGATGACCGCGCCGACGTAACACTCCCGATTGCCGAAACGAATATGGATGGGCCCGACGTATGGGCAAAGCTGCCGCTTCCCGTCGGCAGTGGTAATCTCCTTCTTGGAAGACTCCTTGAGTTGAAGCTGGTTGGCGATGTGCTCCGGGATGCAGAGGAAAAGCGCTCCAGTATCGGCGAGAGCTTCGACTTCGATGGCCTCGAACGAATCCACCCGCGGATTATCGAGCAGCAGCTTTGCAGTTGCGAGACCCATAGGAAAACGAAAGCGATTTTTGCCGAGAATTGCAAGAGCGATGAAAAAGGCTGGCGAGGCGTGCGCCGGCCGCTTCCGCGCCATCGCATAGGTTAGCCCTGTTGGGATTTGCGGTACAATCGGCGGAGTCGCTGCAAGTGCACATCGGGTGTCTCGCGGTCGCAATGGTTCGGAATGACTCCAGCGAGGTCAAACGCCAATGCGGTCGCGACGCTGTGCAGCGACTGCTCCGGTGCCGAGTTAAAGATATTGGGCGGGAAGTGGGCAATACCGCGATAACTGGCGAAGAGGTCAGCGCTGAATAAAAGTCTAAGCCTCTCGCAGTAGAAACCCATATGTCCATAGGTGTGGCCCGGAAGATGGACTGCGCGCAAGCCGTGCCATACGTCGATGAAGTCGCCTTCGTCAAGCCAGCGATCTGGAACAAAGGGCTGGAAGGATAAAACCGGTCTGCCAACGCTCTCCAGGCAGCCAGTGACCCGTGCCCAACCGCCATAGTGCGGGTGACCAGAGAAGTGATCGGCATCGAGACGCGGGGCGGCAATCCACGCGCCGGTCTCGAGCGCAAGGGCAGCCACGTTGAGGATATGATCGAGGTGCCCGTGGGTGACGATGATGCCGCGAATGGGCTGACCCAGCCAGCCGTGCCGCCGAAGCGCCCGCCGCAAAAGGAAGCGCCCGCCAATGAACCCGGCATCAATCAAATACAACCCGGATGCGTCTCGAAGGACATAAAAGTTGAGCGCCGGCGCCCGGACCTGGAGAATGTCGGCATGCAAAGCGGCGTCGATAGGAAGCTACCGAGAACAAGAGGAGGTACCACCGTGACACACGAAGCCGGTTAGTCGCATCGCACATCCCGCCGAATCGTCTTCACGGGAAGTCATGGTAGAATCAGCAAAGATTCGTCAGGGTTCGAGTCGAAACGCTCAATCTCCCCAGCGAAAGAGCGCAGTAAGGTTTCGACGAGCGCCGTGGAGCAATTGCCAGTGCGTAGCCATATCAGTTTAGGCGGGCTGCCATTCAAAATGCTACGGTCATAAAAATCCAGGTCTTTGGAGACGATGGCGAATCCCCGTGCAACGGCGAACTGCCAAATAACGCCATCATCGGATGCTCCCAGTTCACATTCGTGAACGTGCGCGGAATCCGGAAACAGGCTCGCCAGTCGCTGGGCGAGCTTCGGAGACAAGTTCTCATCAAAGAGGAGCTTCACCGGCTACAAACGCAGTCTTGCGCTCCCGATCCGCGGCAAAGGCCAGGCACGCGCGAATGTCCTCCTCGGTGAGGTAAGGGAAATCGCTGAGAATCTCGTCATGGCTCATGCCGGACGCGAGGTAATCAAGAACGTCGTAAACGGTGATTCGCAAGCCTCGAATGCACGGCTTGCCGCTCCGCTTGCCAGGTTCGATCGTGATGATCTTGGAATAATCCACAGATTCCATCCTATGCCGCGCAAGTCTCCGCGTCAATTGGCACTGGGCTGCTTAAAGCCGTGCCCGCGGAGAATTGCAAGTGCGACAAAAGACGCTGGCGAGGCATGCATAATCACTTCCCGATGCAGAACATCGAGAATATCTCGCCGAGAAGCTCCTCGGCATCGAGACGGCCGGCGACTTCGCCCACGGCGTCCAGGGCGGCGCGAAGCTCGATGGCGATAAACTCCGGGGAAACCGCCTGCTCCATGGCCCGGCGCGCGGCGTCCAGGTAGACGGCGGCGGATTTAAGGCAGGCCTGATGACGGGCATTGATCGCGATCATGAAATCATCCGGACTCCCGGCGCCATGCATTGCGGCGTCGAAGATGGCCCGGGCAAGGGAATCGAACCCCTCGCCGGTCTTGCACGAGATGCGGATCGCGGAAGAGCACTCCTGCCAGGCGGAGTCCACGCCCAGGTCGCACTTATTCAAGACAAGAAGCGTGCGCGTGCCAGGGTGCGGGAGACCGGCCGAGGATGCGGAAGGAGGAAGGCTGGCGTCAGCGACGTGGAGGATGAGACCGGCGCGGGCGAGCACCTTGCGGGTGCGCTCGATGCCGGCGTTTTCCAAGAGGTCCTGCGAGGGGCGGATGCCGGCGGTGTCGATGAGGCGGACGGGGATGCCGCGCAAATTGACCACTTCCTCGAGGGTGTCGCGAGTGGTGCCGGGGAGATGGCTGACGATGGCGCGCTCGTACCCGAGGAGACGGTTGAGGAGGCTCGATTTACCGGCGTTTGGCTCGCCAAAGATGACGGTGCGCAGACCCTCGCGCAGAATCCGCCCCTGGTCGGCGGTGCGCAGAAGCCGGGAGACCTCCTCGCGGCCGGAATCGATGCGGGCGAGGAGCGCCGCGCCGGTGGCCGGGTCGATGTCTTCATCCGGAAAATCGATATGCGCCTCGACGTGGGCGAGGATGGCCAGCAGCGCCTCGCGCAGCGCCATGATATGGCGGCCAAGACGGCCCTCGAGCTGCTCGGTGGCGGCGCGCAGGGCGAGATCGGTCTGGGCGCGGATGAGGTCCATGACAGCCTCGGCCTGGGTAAGGTCCATCTTCCCATTGAGGAAGGCCCGCCGGGTGAACTCGCCCGGCTCCGCGGCACGCGCGCCGCGGGCCAGGAGGAGATCGAGGATGCGGCGCGTGACGAGGATGCCGCCGTGGCATTGAATCTCGACCACGTCGCCGCCCGTGTAGCTGGCAGGGGCGCGATGGACGGAGAGCAGGACCTCGTCGACGACCTGCCCGCCGTCGGCGATGCGCCCAAATTGCTGGACACGGGAGGGCAGCTCCACAACCGGAGTGCGCGAGCGGAAGATCTCCCCGGCGATGGCGATGGCCCGCGGTCCGCCAAGGCGGAGGACGGCGATTGCGCCCTCGCCAAATGGAGTGGAGACGGCGGCAATGGTCTCCTCGGCAAATGGAGGGGAAGGTTCCATTTGACTGCGAACGGGGAAGCGCCCGCGCGTCAGACCGCGACGGGGGCGAGGGCTTCCTGAAGCTCCGCGATGAAGCGGCGGTTTTGCGCGGCGGTGCCGACGGAGACGCGAATCCACTCCGGCAATTGGTAGGAGGCCATCGCTCGCACGATCACGCCTTTGGCCAGCAGCGCCTTGAAGACCTCGTTGCCATCGCCCACCTTCACGAGGACGAAATTAGCCTGGCTCGGGACGTATTCGAGGCCCATGAGGGCGAATTGCGCCTCGAGGTAAGCGCGGCCCTCGCGGGTCAACTCGCGGGTCTTGCGCTGGTGATCGAGATCGAGCAGGCCGGCGAGCGCGCCCGCCTGGGCGATGGCGTTCGCGTTGAAGGGCTGGCGGGTTTTCTGAAGGACGCCGATGATGCTCTTGACGCCCAATCCGTAGCCGATGCGCAGCCCGGCGAGGCCCTGGATTTTCGAAAAGGTGCGAAGGACGACGACATTCTCGCGGCCCTGGCGGATGTACTTGACGGTGTCGGGGGGATCATCGAGGAATTCGTAATAAGCCTCGTCAAAGATGACGACCACGTGATCCGGGACACGCGCCATGAAACGGTCGATTTCCTCCTGGGAGACCATGGTGCCGGTGGGATTGTTGGGATTGGTGATGAAAATCTCGCGGGTCCGCGGCGTGATGGCGGCGGCCATGGCGTCGAGGTCGTGGCGGAAGCCGGGGTCCGGAACCTCGATGACGCGGGCATCGAAAAGCGCGGCCATCAACGCGTAAACGGCAAAGGCGTGGCGGGCGGTGATGACCTCATCGCCGGGCCGAAGGAAGGCGTGGCCGATGAATTCGATGACTTCGTTCGAGCCGTTGCCGAGGATGACGTTTTCGCGCTGAAAGCCGAATTGGGCGGCAATGGCCTCGCGGAGATAGAAGCCGCCGCCATCCGGGTAGAAATGGACGCGTTCGAGGGCCTCGCGCATCGCGGCCAGGGCCTTTGGCGAAGGGCCGAGCGGGTTCTCATTGGAAGCCAGTTTGATGATGTCGGAGGGCTTGAGGCCGAGCTCGCGCGCCACGTCCTCGACCGGTTTGCCCGGCTCGTAGGAGACGAGGTCGCGAAGCTGGGAGTTGGCTAAATTCCAGATGGAAGAGGACATAAGGGACGCGGATACTAACGCACGGGATCGATGAAATGCCAGTCCCCTGACCAGTAAGGACGTAGCGTCATGCGAAGGGCGCGATCAGCGGAATTTTCTGCCGCCCATTGCGCCTATAGACGAGAAAATCGTGGTCGAGAGTGAAAATCACGCTCTCCGTTTGCAGTTCGCACATGCGCACGAGGGATGCGTCGGCAATGGAAATGGCCTGACCATCATAGCGGCGGAACGATGCGCGGATTGCCTCCATCTCCGACGCCAGGTCAAACTCACACCGTACCGCTCCACGCTGGACGGACTCGAGCAACCATTCCGGATTCAGACCGTCCCGTCGCATGAGGAATGCGGCCTCGGTGAGCACCGCTTCGCAGGTGAAGACAGGGTCGTGCATCTGCCTGTATTGGTCCACCACCCACGCATGATGCCCGGCTCTGCGATCAAACAGCGTCACGAGCGGACCGGTATCGGCGATCACCCGTGCCACTGGCCGAAGTCTTTCAGATGTTTTGGATTGGTCGCCAGATCGGCGATTCCGCTGTCCCCCTTGCCCGCCAGATCCTGCAGCCTGTCGAGCAGGCTCGGTTTCTTCCCTCTCATTTTCTTCGAGATGACCAAATCTTTCTCCAGCGAATCCCGAACGAGCGCCGAGCAACTTTTGCCGCGCATACGAGCCTGGGTTTCGAGTTTTTCCTTCAACTCTTCCGGCAGCTTTATCGTGATCGAAGTCATGTTTCCCATGGTAAGACCATCCGCGCACAAAGCAAGACCGTACTCGGGTATTCGAATTTTCATCCCGGGGCTGCCTTCTTTTCATGGCGCTACCCCTCCGCCCCCCCTCCTCCCCAAAAATCCCGGTTTTGCAATCCGCGCCGGGAGATTGCATGGTGGGACTTCGCCCCGCCATGCCTTCGCTTTCCGACAACCCATCCGACGCCTCGGACTGGATGCTCATCCGGCGTCTCCTTGCCCTGAGCTGGCGCTATCGCTGGGGCTGCCTGCGGGTGGTCGCGCTCCAGATCGCCATCGTCGTCCTCGGCATCTCGGGACTCGGCTTCACCGGGCTGGGCGTCGATGAAATCCGCCATGCCGTCGGCGCGGCCCAGAATCCCCCTCATTGGCCCCTTGGCTGGGCGCCTTCGGCCGCCTGGAGCCCCTGGGGGCGCATCGCCCTTGTGGGCGCGCTCATCGTCGGCTTCGCGGCCATTCGCGCGGTCATCGATGGCCTCAGCCGCCATGAGACCAATTACCTCGTCCAGGGCCAGATCGTCGTCCAGATGCGCGCGGATATCTATGTAAAGCTCCAGCAACTCTCTTTCCGCTTTTACGACGCCAACGCGAGCAGCTCGATCATCAACCGCGTCACCGGGGACGTTCAGAGCGTCCGGATGTTCGTCGATCAAGTCCTCATCCAGAGCCTTACCATGGCCGTCTCCCTGGGCGCGTATGGCGCGTACATGCTTTGCATCCACGTGCCCCTGACCGTGGCCTGCCTGGCCACCACCCCGCTGCTCTGGATCGCTTCCGCCCGCTTCTCCCGCATCGTCCAGCCCGGCTATCGCAAAAACCGCGACCTGACCGACAACATGATCCAACGCCTCGCGGAAAACATTCGCGGCATCGCGGTCATCAAGGCCTTTGCCCGCGAGGAGGATGAGATTCGCAAATTCCGCGGGTCCAACGACCTCCTGCGCCGGGAAAAGCAGCACGTCTTCCGCGTGGTCAGCTTCTTCATGCCCGTCATCGGCTTCCTGAGTCAGGTCAATCTCGTGGTCCTGCTCGGTTACGGCGGCTACCTGGTCATCCAGGGCCGCATTCCGCTCGGCGTGGGCCTGATCACCTTCACCGGCATGCTCCAGCAATTCTCCGCGCAGATTGCGAACATCGCCGCCGTGGCCAACTCGATGCAGGAGAGTCTTACCGGCGCGCGCCGCGTCTTCGAGGTGCTCGACGCCAAGCTCGAAATCGTCAACGCCCCGGACCCGATGTGGCTCCCGCGCGTCTGGGGCCGCGTCACCTTCGATCACATCTGGTTCGATCCCGGCGCGGAGCCGATCCTCAAGGACGTCTCCTTCGAGGTCCAGCCCGGCCAATGCGTCGCCGTCGCCGGCCCCACCGGCTGCGGCAAGTCCGCGCTGCTTTCCCTCATCCCGCGTTTTTACGATCCGACCAAGGGCCGCCTCCTCATCGACGGCGTCGATATCCGCAAGCTGGAGCTAAATGCCGCGCGGCGCAACGTGGGCCTCGTCTTTCAGGAGAGCTTCCTGTTCAGCACCACCGTCGCCGCCAATATCGCCTTCGGCGCGCCCGGAGCCACCCGCGAGCAAATCGAAAGAGCGGCCCGCATCGCTTCCGCGCACGACTTCATCCTCGATCTGCCGAAGGGTTACGACACGATCCTTGGCGAAGGCGGCAGCGGTCTCTCCGGCGGCCAGCGCCAGCGCCTCGCCATCGCCCGGGCAGTCCTTCTGGACCCGGCGATTCTGCTGCTGGACGATCCCACCGCGGCCATCGACGCCGAGACCGAGCATGAAATCGTCGAGGCCATGCAATCCGCGATGACCGGGCGAACCACGTTCATCGTCGCCCACCGGCTGAGCACGCTGCGAAACGCCGATCTGGTCATCGTCCTGGACCACGGGCGCATCGTGCAAATGGGGACCCATGAGGACCTGCTGCGGCGCGACGACGGGTATTACGCGATCGCGGCACGGCTGCAGACCTGGGACCGCGCGGCGTAAGGAGGGCTCCGCATAGGTCGTGTGGGTCCTATTGGACCCATGAAAGACGTGGACCTTTAGGATGCCAGTCCGATCCCGCCCGGCTTAAAGGCAAACGCGAAGAAGGCTGCGAGAGCGATAAGGAGAAAGGCTACGAGATAGTTCCACGCCATCTTCTCTTTCAGAAAGCTTACGGCAAAGATCATGAAGACGATCAATGTCACAGCTTCCTGAATGACCTTGAGCTGGAAGCCGGAGAACTCGCCGTAACCGAGCCGGTTGGCGGGCACGGCGAAACAGTATTCGACAAAAGCGATCAGCCACGAGATGACGATTGCTTTCCACATGGGCCAAGCGTGCCCGTACTTGAGGTGGCCGTACCAGGCGAAAGTCATGAAGATATTCGAGCAGAAAAGAAGAAGGACGGTGCGCATGATGAGGATGGTTTGTTCATTTTCCGGCAAGCGACGCCTCACAACCGGAAGTTGTTGTACTCTTCGTGGGAGCCGATCCAGAACCAGTAGTAGTTGCCATTTCGTTCCCGGGCGACGGCGCGGTAACGCCGTCCGACCTCGGCCGTGTATACTTCTCCCTTTCTCTTAAAGCCAAGGGACGGATGCCGCGGGTTTTCACAGAAGAGAGCGAAGTTCTTGTCCGCCAGTTTCCGAATTTGGTCAGGCAATTGGTTGTAGCACTTCCAGAAGGCAGGCAGCGCAAACGACTTCACGGAAGCGGGGTCGCGTCTCCTGCGTCAATTGCGGCATCGATCTCCGCCAGCAGCGCGTGATGCTTGCCTCCCGGCGAGAAATCCTTCTCGATTTCCCGGTCCCACGCAAGACTGTCCTGAGCTTGGATGAACGCCGCCAGCTCCGCCAATTCCTGCGGCGTAAGCTCCGTCACTGCATCTTTGATTTCGGCAAGGCTCATCTGCCCGCAATTTACGCAGCCACCTGTTCGAACGCAACGCCGTTTGCGCCAGGCGAAGCGCATCCCCGCATGGCTCGACGAGCCATGGCTACAACGCTGTCGCGCGAGACGGAGCGGGGTTTTAGGCCTCCGATTCCGCGAGCCGGGCCT
>Ga0302325_10025700_pt1 | contig 12237 bp, 10 predicted proteins | sample Palsa_T0_2_FD_201948 | JGI IMG/M metagenome (GOLD analysis project Ga0302325, IMG submission 201948) | Peat permafrost microbial communities from Stordalen Mire near Abisko, Sweden - Palsa_T0_2 | ecosystem: Environmental > Terrestrial > Soil > Palsa > Peat permafrost | place: Sweden: Abisko...
CCTTAGGTCATCCACCGCTCCACGCCGAACCAGCATCGTTCTATAGTGGCCGAGATAAGACAGCAGCAGAAAACTGTTGATGAGCATGGCGCCGGCGCCCATGATGAAGCCGCGCAAGCGGTGATGCAAAAACACGTCCACGATGAAAACATTGACGGTCACCGGGAACACGACAACCAGCGCCAAGGGTACGAACCAATTGCCGAGCAACGCAACGCCGGCGGCCAGCTCAACCACCTTCACCAGGTGAAAAAGAATGCCGGTGTCGATCATCGCACCGAGAAGATCGCCTTTCGGCAACAGAGCGCCATCGGACATGCTCGGATAGGGCGTGATCAGCTTGACCCACCAGTTGAGGCCATTGATGGAGAACTCCGCGCCCAACAACAGACGAGAAGCGGTCACCAAGCGTTTGTATAGCTGGGGGTTCATGGGCGCGGCCTTCGCTCGCGCCAAAGGATCCCACATAGTATGCAAATTTGTCTACTAATCCGCGCGTCCGCGGCGGCGGCTCAAGCTGCGATCGGCGCGGCTACAGCCCACGCGCCGCCAGGGCCCGCATGAGGCCCGCTTCAATTGCCGCCCGGTCGCTCTCGAATCCGGCGAGCAGCCGCTCGCGATCGCGCGTCGCCAGCGCATTGAGCAGGTGCCGTTCCTGATTCGCCTTGCTCTCCGTCGGCGACGGATGAACGATGGATCGATAACGGTCCGTCAGCCGCAAAAGCCGCTGTGCTTCTTCGACGATGAAGCGCAGGGGTGAAAGATCGAAAATCGTCTGATGGAATCTTCGATGAGCATCCACCCACTCGACGGAACTGCCTTTGGCCAGCAGTTTCTCCATGCGTTCGAGCTGTTCTTCGAGCTCCGCCAACTGCTTCTTGCTCGGCCAGGCGATCGAAGCCAGAATCTCAGCCTCGAGCAAATGCCGCATCCGGTAAAGCTGGCGGGCCTCGTCGCTCGACAGGCTCGCGATGAAGAATCCGCGGTTCGGATCGTGGGCTACGATTCCATCGGCTGTCAGCAGTTTCAGCGCTTCGCGGATCGGAACGCGACTGGCCCCGAACTTCTTGGCCAATTCCGCTTGCCCAAGGTGAACCCCGGGGGACCAGACGCCGCGCGTGATCAAGTTGCGAACCTCTTGAGCAATATTGATCGGAAGTCCCGTTCCGCGTTTAGTTTTGGTCGATTTCTTCTGCAAGAGGCGCTCCCGTTTGTCGATCCTGGCTGATAGCGGTTTGCGCGACATCATCGCACAATGTCCGGCAATAGCGGGTTTAGGTCCCGCTCTGCATGCGGCCAGCCTGCGCTCAGCGCAATATTCTTAATGATTTAAGTGCACAATTGCCTGCATAATTAGCTAACAATATAAGAGACTATCGCCGGGCGTGCAATGGGCGGTCGCGGGACCGCCGCGCCGCTTTTGCGTCCAATTGACCCTAAGATTTTGGAGTAAGCCATGCAGCGAACCGTACCTCCCTGCCGAGCGGATCAAGTCGGAAGCCTACTGCGCCCTGCCGCGGTCAAACACGCACGCGCGGAATTCGCGGCCGGCCGGCTGCCGGCGACGGCGCTGACCGAAGTCGAGAACCAGGCCATTCTGCAATTGATCGCACAGCAAGAGCGCATCGGGCTCAAGAGTATTACCGATGGCGAGGCGCGCCGGACGGCATGGACCACGGATTTCTTGCAGGAGCTCGATGGCGTCAGCAGCGTGATCGGCGAAGCCGCGGCGTTTAAGGGCGCGGCTCCGCACCGGACTTCTGTGATGAAGGTCACCGGAAAACTTGGATTTTCAGGCCATTCGATGCTCAAGCACTTTGAATTCTTGAAGGCGCACACTCATGCAACGCCGAAACTGACGATTCCTTCCCCGACGATGCTCGCCTCCGCATCGCGCGACTGGCGCGATGTGGTCGACCGCAAGGTGTATCCGACTTTGGAGGAAATGTTTACGGATTTGGGGCTCGCGTACCGCAAGGCGGTCAAGGCGTTCGCCGACGCGGGTTGCAAGTATTTGCAGTTCGACGACTGCAGCCTCGCATTCGTGTGCGATCCGAAGATCCGCCAGCAAATGCAAGAGCGGGGCGATGATCCGGATGCCATGCTCGACTCCTGGGTCACTCTCATCAATTCGGCGCTGCACGGCAAGCCCCGCGACATGGTCATCAGCACGCATATGTGCCGCGGAAATTTCCGCTCTACCTGGCTCGCACAGGGCGGCTATGAACCGGTTGCCGAGAGCTTGTTGGAAAAAATCGATTTCGACGCGTATTTCCTCGAGTACGACACCGATCGCGCCGGCGGCTTCGAACCGCTGCGATTCTTGCCCAAAGGCGGCCACAAAACCGTCGTGCTGGGTCTTGTAACCACCAAATCCGGTCAACTGGAAAACAAGGATGAGATCAAGCGGCGCGTCGAACAGGCCGGCCGCTTTGTCGACCCGGAGCGCCTGTGCTTGAGTCCGCAGTGCGGCTTCGCGAGCACAGAGCAGGGAAATCTACTGACGGAAGATGAGCAATGGGCCAAGCTCGCCTTTGTCGTGAAAACCGCCGACGAAATTTGGGGATCGGCAGCCTAGGCTTAGCGCACCTCGTCTCCGTCATCGGACCAATGTTCGGCCACGAGGCCATCCTTTACCCTGAACATATCGCACGCGTTCACCAGCATCGTTTGACCCGGCTTTGCCGGATTCGGCACGGGACGTGTCCAGAACAACACCACCAAGTCGCCTTCGGCGGCCGCGGCGACCAAGGTTTTGTGGGGATGCGGCGGCGCGCCCGGCGGCGGGTTCTTCAGGCGGCGCACTCCTTCGAGCAGCCCTTCGCGGCCGTTGGGAAGCTGCGTACTGTGCTGAATGTAGTCCGGCGCGATGTAGCGCAACACCGCTGCTTCGTCTTTCCGTTCAATCACACCCTGCCACATGTCAAGCACCAGCTGCTTGTTGATGTCGGCCTGGGACGGTCCTGGGCCGGCCGCGCCGATCGCCGGCGCTGCCGCAGGCCAGCTCAGAGCGGCTGTGCCGAAGGGTACCTGCGAGATAATGGCGGTGATCCGCCCGATACCGTCGGCTTCGAACTGGAAGCGCTCGCTGACGACAAAACTGTACGGACTTTGCAGACCGCTCGACAGAGCCGGTGTGCCCGGCATTGCGGGCGGCGGCTTGCCGTCATGATCGAAGATCAGCATGGCGTTGATGATTCCGCGCTGGCGATCGACGATCGGCATACGAACGTCTCGAACGCGGGTCACGAACTTGAGCAGCCCGCGGCGAAACTGCTCGGCGCAATCGAGGCTGGTGACCTCGGCCCGAAGCGGCGAAGGGTTGACCCCCGGTAGCGGATCGGGATTGTTGGTGGTTTGCACTCCGTTCTCGATGCGCTGGCAGCGCTTCGACAAAGGCGGGACCGGCGCCAGCGGATTGACGATGGCGGCCAAGTACGCCTTGGCGGCGGCAACCATCGCCGAGGCATCGGGCGAGGGTTTCGCTGCCTCCACGGCGGGTAAGCTCGGCACGAGGAAGGTCGACGTCTCCTTACGCGCAACCACGGTCTCGAGTTCAACCACCGCACCATGGCTGATTCGCAGGCGTGCGGAGAGCAGCGCCGGCCGCTTGCCCTCCGTGATGGACGCGAACAGCGAGACATTGCCGCTCTTGGGATCGACGGCGAAATCGTTGACCGGCGTGATTGCGCTGATGGTGCTCCACAGCGCCTCGCCGGGTTTCAACGGCACGCCGTTCTCGCTGAACTGCGCATGTCGAGACCAGGCTATTTTCGATGGATCATGTTCGCTCAGCGCGGCGAGGTACTGTTGCGCAAATACTTCGAGGCAGCGGCGATCGCACGGCTCGCCGGCGGCGAAAGAAGTCCATGGCGCGAACGCCAGAACCAGCACAATTGCTTTATGCGGCAACATGTTCATCCGATGATCAGTGGAAATCGCGCCGATTCCATGCGCTCTCCCGGAGTCAAGGCCGGATCAATCAGCATGGGGTCAGTGCGTTCCCCGGGCGTACGATAGCGCGCATCGTCGCCGAGCCACCGCACCGACAGCGCGCGCCGACGATGCAGGTGCGTGGTGTTGCCGCTCGCGCCATGCACCGCTCGCGCCTGATGCACCAGGCAGTCACCCGGTTGCATCTCCCAAGACAGGAATCGGTATTGATCGCGGTGGGCATCGATATCCGGAAGCGGTTCTGTCGATGAAGTTCCCGACATGGCGCGACGGCCGCGGTCGGTGAACGGCACGGGCGCATATTCACGGCCCCAGAGATGCGATCCGTAGACATATTCAAGTCCGCCGTTCGCCCGCGTCACCGGATCGAGCGCCAGCCACAGCGAGCAAATCTGTCGGCCCGCGGCCGGCCAATAGGGCTGATCGTGATGCCACGGCGTCGGCGCCTCCGACCCCGGTTCCTTGATGAACATCTGATCGAAATAGTAGCGAACAGTCTGGCTGCGCATCAAACGGCCGGCGATTTCCGCCGCCGGCGACTCGAAGACGAAGGCGCGAATATCCGCTTCCTGCGCCGCAAGGCTGTGGAGCACTTGAAACGCCGGGCGAGCCTCACCGACCTGCGCGTGCAATGCGCGCTCGACGGCACCGCGCACCCGCAGGATCCAATCCATGCGGAACAGCCCGCGCAGGCAAATCGCGCCCGCCGCTTCGAACTCCTCGATTTGACTTTCGGATATCAAGGCTCGAAAAACTCATAGCGGAAACCGGATCCATCCCGTTTGATCCGGCCGGCGGATGTGCGGCCAAAATGAGCCGGAAAGAATACCGTATCGCTGTCGGCGTGTTGCCGCATCACTCGCGTGCGCGCCTCGACCGCACGCTGCGGATTTTCGTCCGCGAAAAAAAACAAATCCGGGCGAACGAGCTGGATCGGGTGATGAAATAAGTCACCGGTGAATAACGCTGGCAGGCCGCCGCGCTGTGCATGAACCACAACCAGACCGGGTGAATGCCCTGCCGCATCCTCCAACCACACCCCGTCGCCGATCTCGCGATGCACAACGGCATCGCTCTCCAGCATGTCGGCGAGACCCGCTTGCACGATCGGCAGGACCGAATCCTCGAATGCCTCTCGGTGCAGCGCCTCATGCATTTGCGTGCTGAAGAAATCATAGTCGCGGCGGCCGAACAGATACCGTGCTTTCGGAAACGTCGGTATCCAGCGTCCGTTGTCGAGCCGTGTGTTCCAGCCCACGTGGTCGCAGTGCAGGTGCGTGCAAAGCACGAGGTCGATATCCTCGGGGCGCAAACCCGCCGCCGCGAGGTTGGCAAGATAGGGCGTCTGCAGCTTGTCCGCAAACGCTACGCTGCGGTTCTTGTCATTGCCGTTGCACGTATCAACCAGGATATTGCGGCCGTCGATTTGCAGCACGTAGCTGTGAATGCTGATGTTGAACATCGCGTCGGCCGGCTCAGCGGCCAGTTCATCGCTCCAGTACCAGCGCTTGAGCGCCGCAAGATCGGCCGGCGACGCGCCGGGCAACGCCATGGTAAAAGGCAGCCCGCCGGCCGATTCGAATACCTTCTTCACCGTCAAATTACCCAGTTCTATATCGCGCATATCGCCCTCTCGCGTTCTCGAAACCAGCTGTTGCCGCAGGCGGCCGCAACCCGCGACATCAGTCGCCGCGAATGAATCCGCCGTCAACGTGAATGTGCTGGCCGGTCATAAACGCCGCCTCGTCGCTGCACAGAAACGCGACCACCCCCGCGACATCTTTCGGTTCCATGACGCGCGGGACCGGCTGCATCGCCGCGATGGACTGAAACATCTCTTCGGAGAGGGCGCCATCCGCGCCGGGGGTGCGCACCGGATTCGGGGCCACCGCATTGACCGTTATGTTGTACTTACCGACTTCGCTCGCGACCGCGCGGGTAAGCCCCACGACCCCCGTTTTGCTCGCCACATAGGGCGCGCCGTTAGGCGGCGCCGCATTCGCCGCCGACGACGACAAGTTCACGATGCGGCCCCAGCCGCGGGACTTCATTTGCGGGAGGAATGCCTGAATCAGCAAGAACATCGCATCGAGATTCACCGACATGGTCTTGCGCCAATATTCAAACGTGATCTCTTCAAACGGCATCGGATGCGGGTGCAACCCCGCATTGTTCACCAGGATATGCGCGGCGCCGAACACTTTCGCCACCGTGTCGGCGACCCTTCTCACTTCGTCGGGCGATGAAATATCCGCGATGATGCCGAGTCCCTTGCGGCCGGCCGCTGTGATATCCGCCACCGTTTCCGAACTGTCCAAGAGATCGACGGCCGCCACGTCGGCACCGGCTTGGGCCAGCCTGCGCGCGAATGCGCGGCCCATGCCCCGCGCAGCGCCGCTCACGACGGCGATTTTTCCTTCGAGTATCGGCATCTTCGACTCCGGGCGCGGCGTTGCCAGGCGTTTGCGTATCGGAAGATTAGCATACATGATTGCTATACGATGTTGCGAAGCATCTTTTGGATCGGGAATGCCGGCGCTCTACCGGATCGACAAGACGAGACGGTTTTACCCCGCTCTGCGAGGCCTCAGTGCGGCGGCTTCCGCCGCAGCGAGGGCGCTTAGAGACCGCGGGCCGCCAAAGCGCGCAATAGGCCTTTCTCGATTTCCGAGCGGTCCTCTTCGAAACCGGCGAGCAGCCGGGCTCGGTCGCGCGTGGCGAGAGCCGTAAGCAGGTGACGCTCCGGGTGCGCCGTGCGCTGCGCCGGGGCAGGATGTACGATCGAGCGGTAGCGATCCGTCAATCGCAGCAGCCTCTGCACTTCCTCGACGATGACGCTGAGCGGAGAAAGATTAAAAATCATGCTGTGGAATCGACGATGCTCCACCACCCACTCCGTCCACTCCGCCGCCGCCAGCAACTTCTCCATGCGGCGCAGGTGCTCCTCGAGTTCGATCAACTGCTTTTTATTCGGCCATTGGACCGACGCGAGGATTTCCGCCTCCAGCAGATGGCGCATCCGGTATAGCTGGCGCGCCTCCTCGCTCGATACGCTCGCGATGAAAAACCCGCGGTTCGGATTGTGCACGACCACGCCCTCGGCGGTGAGCAATTTCAATGCCTCGCGGATTGGAACGCGGCTTGACCCGAATTTCTCGGCTAGCTCGACTTGTCCGAGGCGCACACCCGGCGACAGGACCCCGCGCGTGATTTGGTCGCGAATCTCTTGGGCGATGCGCGTCGGCAATCCCGCGCTGCGCTTGGCGCGCGTCGTCTTCTTTGCTTGTTGTTTCTCTTTGATGGCGGTACTCAACGGCGAAATCGCGGCGTAGAAGGCGAAACGACATTAGAGTCCGTGAATTACAATGTCAAGACAACCTCGAAAGCGCATGTGGCATCCATTCCTTGGGCGATAGGAGGCAATCGATGGCGAGGCCTTGGTCTGCGATCGGCTTCATTTTGATGTCTGCGTCGGCTCAAGCGCACGACAGTTCATCCATGGCGGCCGCGTTCCTCCACACCCTCATGGTCGAAATGGACCTTCCGCGCGCCTATGGAGAGTATGCGGATCCGGATTTCCTAGAACATAACCCCGAAATCGGCAATGGCTATGCGGCCAAGATCGCTTATTTTGCCGAACGGCAAGCGCGCGATCCAAACGCAGCCGGGCCTGCTTCGTGGGCTAATGTGATCGATCATGTCATCGTCAGCGACGATCTTTTCGCCGTACATCGGCACGTGTTCATGAATGCGGCCGATCGTGGGCGAGTTTTCGTCGACATTTGGCGCGTCGCCGGCGGCAAGATCGTCGAGCACTGGGATGTCATCCAAGCGGTGCCCGACAGCCCTTTCCCGCGTGACCCGCGTGACTCAATTACGATGTGGTGTGGACCGGGTTCTAACTATGCTGCCGCCCGGGAGTTGCCTCAGACGTTGCACCAGCCCTCTTGCGGCGCGGCGGACCCCGGCGCGAACGGCGAGGCGTCCGTTGCCCTGGTGCGGGACTATATCCACCTGTTGACTCTCGGTGAGCGCGTGCGTGCACGCCGGCGGTTCCTCGCTGCGAACTATATCGAGCACGCCGCCGGCATCGACGGTGGGCATTCGGCATTGTCAGGTACCATCGTCCGAATTCTCGTGCAAGGGAACCTGGTTCTCATTCATCGTCACGCGACGCCGCAGGGTGATGCGCGGGATCGCGTCGCGGCCGACATCTTCCGCGTCGCCGGTCGTCGCATCGCCGAACATTGGGAAGTCAGTGAGGTCGTGCCCCCGAAGACCGTCAGCGGCAACACCGTGTGGTGAGGCCGGCACAGCGCCGGGCTAATCGCCCGTGCGGCGATACCGGGCCGCCGGCGTGGCAGACAGAACGGCATGACCGATGTCTTTGATGGCTTTGCTGGCGCGCTCCCAGGTATCCGCGGATTCGAGAAGGGGGAAGCAAAAAAGCTCGCCCATCGACAAGCTCGCCAGCGATGTAGCGACGAGATCCTCCGGCGACATCACCATTTCCTTCGGAAATTGATCGAAAAACCCCTTCTCTTCGGCATCGCCCAAATTTGTCCGCGTAAGTCCGGGCACCAGGGCTTGGAAGCGAATCCCCTTCGAGCCGAACTCTTCATGCAGCATTTCAGTGAAATGCGAAACGTAGGCCTTGGTGGCGCCGTATACCGAGAACGGCGGATGGACTCCGTAAGCAAGGCCGGAGGAGACATTGATGATCGTACCGCCTCCGCGCAACAGCATCCCGGGGATGGCGGCATGCGTCAGGCGCGTCAGCGCGGTGACGTTCAGCGCAATCATGTTCTCCGCGACATCGCGCGGCATGGCGGTGAATGGCAGGATGTCGCCTCTCCCCGCGTTGTTGATCAGCAGCGTCAAATCCGCATTCTCTTCAATGTGCGCTTCGACGCGGCGCAGATCGGCGGCATCGGTCAGATCGGCCGTCAGCGCTCGCGCTTTGATGCCGGTCTGCTGCTGCAGCCGCTGGGCGAGCGCTTCGTTCTTCTCGCGGCGTCGAGCGATTAATACGAGATCATAATTCTCTCGCGCCAGCCGCTCGGCATACGCGGCGCCGATTCCCGACGATGTCCCGGTGATGATCGCCGTTCCCTTACGTTGCATTGTCATGCCTCCACCGTCGCCTTGCCGCCGCGCAGCACCGCAACTTGACGGGTTAAATACGAGCGCGCCGTCTCGGGCTCCACGCCGCAGAGTTCCTTGACGGCGGGCGACACGATGGCGTGATAGCCGTGACGCGCGCAAATGTCGAAGCCCACGCTGGCTTCGGGAAATCCCGGAGGCAGCCCATTCGCGGCGAATTCGCGCAGCGCCTCCGCATCATCCACGCGGATGTGTTGCGCTTCGATGCCCGTCAAGTCTCTGGCAATGGCGAGCAATGCGTCCGTCGTCAGCGCCTCGGGGCCGCCGATGTCGTAGATCCGGCAGTCCGTCCAATCTCCGGAGAGCGCCGCCGCATCGGCACGCGCGCAATCCGCCCGAGTGACATACGCTCGCGCGCCATCACCCAACGAGGTGCGCAGCCGGCCCGATTGCAGCGCCGGCGGAAGAAACAGCAGGACATGCTCTGTGTACATGTTATGGCGCAGTATGGTCCATGGGATTCCGCCGGCCATGATGGCGTGCTCCGACCAGAAATGATCGGAAACGACGGTACTGATCGGATTCGGATTCGGCGAGGCCGCGGACGTGTAGAGCAGGTATTTCACTTTCGCCAGCTTGGCGCCGGCAACGACGGCGCCGATCTGCCCGGCGCGCCGGCCGATATCGTCGGAGCTGATCATGAGCATTCGATCGGCGCCTGCGACTGCTCGCGCGATGGCAGCTGCATCGTCGTCGAAATCGAGTTTCCTCACGTCGACTCCTCGGCGCGCGAAGCCATGCAGTTTTTCGGGCGATCGAGTGGTTGCGATGATGTTGACATCCGCACGAGCCAGCAACAACTCGATAATTTGACCTCCGAGTCTTCCGCTCGCGCCCGTCACCAGCAATGTCTTCGTGCTTTTTCGCGGCATAAAGTGTAGGCAGTATATACTAACTACTTCTGTTCCTGCGGCCCGGCTCGGTCCGTATGCGCCCTGGCACGGATGTACTGGCGGAGCGCCTCGATCTCCGTACCCGATAGCTCCTCGAAGCCCGGCATCCCCTGATCCTGCAAGAGGGCATCGAGCAGTACGCTCTTGAAACCGTCGGGCGACAAAATGAGCGCCGATGCCCGCAAATCCGGCCCCTGCCCGCCCGCCAGGCCGGCGGGCCCGTGACATGTGATGCATCGCTCCGCAAAGGATTCCGCGCCGGCCGCCTCTTTTTGCGGGTCGGCAGCGTAGTCCGGATCAGCAATCGGCTCGATGCGGCGCGCGGCAGGCCGCGGCGGAAGCACCGCCGTTCCTCCCAACTTGAACGTCAGTACGCGCCGCGCTTGTGTGCGCGCGTCCCAGCCATAGCGGGCGCCGGTGTCGCCGAACATGGAGGCAAAACCCGTGTAGCTCACGACGACCGACACGTATTGTTGTCCGGCCACCGAGAAGGAGATGGGTGCGCCGACGATCCCGTCCTCGGCATCGTAGCTCCAGAGCCTTGCGCCGTTGGCGGCGTTATAGGCGATGAATTCGCCATCTGCGCGGCCTTGAAAAACAAGATTGCCGCCGGTCGTCAGCGTACCGCCATGCACTCCCGGCTCGAGGGATACCGTCCAGGCCGCCTGATGGCGCAGAGGATCCCAGGCAATCAGTGAACTGATCCCCGGCCCCACGATATCGAAGCTTAGACCCACTTTGCCCTCGCCCGGCGGAGGATCCGCCCAGTGCTTTACGTCGACGTTGGCGTCCGTAAATCGCGCCCCGATGGAGAAGCTCGGAATATAAGCGAGGCCGGTGCGCGGATTGAACGACATGGCGTGCCAATTGTGCTCGCCAATCGGCGCCGGCCAAATGGAGACGCTGCCATGCTCGTAGCGAGCATTCGTGGTTTCCACCGGCCGCCCGGATTGAAGATCGATCCGCTCTGCCCAGGATTCACGGCCGAATTTCTCGGCTGACAAGAGCTTTCCGGTGGTACGGTCAAGCACATAATAAAAGCCGTTTTTGGCCGCTTGCATCAATACCTTGCGGGGCTCGCCGCCGATCTTTAGGGTCGCGAGTTCCAGATCCTGCGTCGCATCGTAGTCCCAGGCATCGTTGGGACTGAGCTGGTAGTGCCACACATACGCCCCCGTCCGTGCATCGAGGGCCACGATGGAGCAGGTGAAGAGATTGTCGCCGCCCGCGGGGCTGCGGATCTTGGGATTCCACGGAATGCCGTTACCGGTGCCGATGTAGATGCGGCCGAATTCGGCATCGTATGTGATGGCGTTCCAGACCGTGCCGCCGCCCCCATATTTCCACCATTCACCGCTCCAGGTCTTCGCCGCCCTTTTCATCGCGTCATTTTCAAATCCCTTGGAGGGATCTCCGGGAACCGTGAAGAAGCGCCAGAGCTTCGCACCGGTGCGCGCGTCATAAGCCGTCACATAGCCGCGTGCGTAGGAGTTATCCCCACCGCCGTGGCCGATGATGACGCGGCCGTCGAAATACTTGGGCGGCCCCGAAATGAATCGGCCGTCGCCGGGCTCGGTCGTCTGAGCACTCCAAGCTAGCTTGCCGTCGGCGCATCGAATGGCAAGCAGCCGGCCGTCCATCGTGCCGACGTAGATCTTGTCACCGCCATAGGCGATGCCTCGGACGCCCCAGTCGAGACGCATTTTCAGATTCGCCCCAGGCGCACGCTCCGCATGCGGATTGAATTCCCAGAGAAGTTTGCCCGTTTGAGCATCGAGCGCCCGTACGACGCCATAGCCGACCACGAAGTAAAGGGTCCCGTTGATTTCCAGCGGAGTGGATACGGCCATCACCGTACCGGGGATATCGAAGGACCATGCTAACTTGAGTTGCGCAATGGTACTGACGTTGATGTTTTCTAGCGCGCTGTAGTGCTGTTCGTCATTCGCGCCGCCATAGCTCAGCCAATCCGAGTTGCCTCGGCTCGCCGCAGGACTCGCGCTCCCTTGGTTGACGCCCGCGACGAGACCGACGCCCAGCAGCGCCGCAGCCATCAAATGACTCGGTTCAGGCAGGTGCAAATTACGTTTCCCCACTGTAGACCACCCTTTGCATTCACAATAGACTACAATTTCGCGATGAGCGAAACCATACTTCGGTAGGAGTACGCGCAGATTCTGTTCGGGCAGCCAAAGATGATGGGGTGTTGCCGCGCGTGGGTGAGCTT
>Ga0302325_10025702_pt1 | contig 12236 bp, 12 predicted proteins | sample Palsa_T0_2_FD_201948 | JGI IMG/M metagenome (GOLD analysis project Ga0302325, IMG submission 201948) | Peat permafrost microbial communities from Stordalen Mire near Abisko, Sweden - Palsa_T0_2 | ecosystem: Environmental > Terrestrial > Soil > Palsa > Peat permafrost | place: Sweden: Abisko...
GATCGCCCTGTCCGAGCGCGGGACGATGTTCGACCCCGGCCCGTGTGTTTACATGGAGAAGATCGCCGGCGGCCCGGACATCGCGGACCTGCTCGACCTCGACCGGCCACTGTCTGAGACGCTCGCGTTGATCGCCGAGCGCAAGCGGCGCGATATCCGCGACGTGATGGTCGTGATGCTCGACCGCGAGCGCCACCACCAGGCGATGAGCGAGGTCAGGGACGCGGGCGCGCGCGTCAGGCTGATCATCGATGGCGACGTCTCCGCGGCGATGCTGGCAGTGAGCGAGAACTCGCCCGTCGACCTGCTGTGGGGTATCGGCGGGACACCGGAGGGCGTGATCTCCGCCGCGGCGATCAAGTCCACGGGCGGCCAGCTGCTCGGGCGGCTGTGGCCGCGCGATGATGCCGAGCGCAAGGCTGCGATCGACGCCGGTTACGATCTGGCCAAGGTCCTGACCAGCGATGACCTGGTCGCCGGCAACGACGTCTTCTTTTCCGCCACCGGTGTCACCGACGGCGACGTGCTTCAGGGGGTGCGCTACCAGGGCGATCGCGGTGCGACCACCGACTCGCTCGTGATGCGCTCCCGCTCAGGCACGGTGCGGCGGATTTCGGCCCGGCACGACCGCACCAAGCTGCGGGTGCTGACGGGCGTCCGCTATGGCTGAGGCGTCGGCGAGCGCAGCTGCGCAGGGGAGTCCGCGAACGCGTTCGGCGGCGCGGTGGGGGCGAACCGGCCGACCTTGGACTCGGCCAGATCGAGCTTGGCCAGCGAGCGCAGGAAAGCGTGTGTGACCAGCACGTGGATCGAGGATTGGGTGGCCTCGTAGACCGGCACGCTGAAGCTGAGGGCGATCGCCGGATAGAAGTTTGCCACCTCCACCTCGATCTGGAGCCTTGCCGGCCCGTCGTCGCCCGGAGCATCGCGCTTGACGTCGAGCGCCAGGAATCCGCACCCGTGTCCGCCGCGTGCGACCAGCAGGCCGTCGCGGATCCGCCAGCGCACCCTCCCGCGCTCAGCCTCGAGCACGTATTCGGGCGCGTCGAATCGCAGCAGCGTGAGTGGCCTGGTCAGCAGCACCACCGAGCGCTCATGCTCGCTGTAGACCACGCGGATCAGACCGAGGGTGACCCGGGAGAGGAAGCGCCAATAGGTGCGGGCGAGGTTCTCCAGACTGGCCGCGCTCCATAGCCGCTCGAGGTCGGCCGGGGCCATCGTCAGCTCCGCCGACTGCACGGAGCGAACGGCGCCGTCGCGGGCGACGACGGTCGACTCACGCGGGGAGATGATCACCGCATGAGCGGGCAGGCGGCTGCGCCGACGCCGCCGGCGCGCGAGCGCGAAGGCGAGCGCGGACGCGGACGCGAACGTGCCGATTCTGGTTGGTGTGCGGCCGCGCACCAGGCCAACCTCAGTAGGCGAGTTCTTCTAAGGCCACGGTCGAGCCTGCCTCGAGGATGCCCTGGCCGGACGGCACCATGGCGAGGGCGTCGGCGCCGAGCAACGAGCTCAGGACGTGAGAGCCCTGGGCGCCGTTCGGAATCGCCGTCAGGTGTCCATCGCGTCGCTGCAGCCGGACGCGCACCGCTTGCTCTCGCCGCGGATTGCGCAGGACCCCCTCGCCGAGGACGGCATCCGGCTCGAGCCGGCTGATCGTGCTGGCGCCTTGCAGGGCGGCGAGCGCGGGACGGACGAACAGCGAAAACGTCACCACCGCCGAGACCGGATTGCCCGGCAGCCCGAACACGAAGCGACCGTCGCGGACTCCGAACCAGGTCGGTTTGCCCGGCTGCAGCGCAACGCCCCAGAACAACTCCTCCACGCCGAGCGAGGCCAGCGCCGGTTTGACGTGGTCGTGGGGCCCAACTGAGACTCCGCCCGAGACGAGCACGAGATCCGAGCGTTCCAGCGCCGCCGTCAGCCCGGCCTCGGTCGCGGCCCGGTCGTCGGCGAGGCGACGCGCGCGCGCCGTGTCAGCCCCCCAGCGCTGAGCGAGCGCGGTCAGCATCGGCGCGTTCGAGTTGTGGATCTCGCCCGGGCGCAGCGGCTCGCCCGGCGCCCGGAGCTCGTCCCCCGTGCACAGGACGGTCACGTGGGGCATACGCGCGGCGATCACCGCCCCTGCCCCGGCGGCCACAGCCGCTCCGAGCTCGACCGGTCCCAACCGGCTGCCGGCTCTGAGCACCGTGGTCTGCGAGCGCATGTCCTCGCCCGCATGCCGGATGTTCTCGTCCGCCACGACGTCCGCCGCGGTCTCGATCAGCTCGCCGTGCCGCGAGACGTTCTCCTGCGGGATGACCGCCGTCGCTCCGGCGGGAACCGCGGCTCCGGTTGAGATCCGGATCGCCTCGCCTTCGCCCAGCTGGTACCGCGCCGGCGTGCCGGCCCGCGACTCGCCGACCACCGCCAGTTCCCGGCCGCTGGGGCCGGCGATCACCGCGTATCCGTCCATCGCCGAGCACGGGAACGGCGGGACCTCCCCGGTGGCCCGGACGTCGCTGGCCAAAACGCGGCCCAGCGCGTCCTCGACCTCGACGCGCTCGGCGCCAAGCGGAGAGATCGCCCGCAGAACGCACTCCCGCGCCTGCGCCACGGTGATCAGCGTGGTTGACATCGTCTCTGAGAGTTCACCACATTCGCGGCGCTGCCTGGCGCGATGCGCGTGTCACACGGGTCGCCCGGACCAACCGCCATGCGACTGGTGCGCGTGATAGAAGAGCCCGATGCAGCTGGGACCGCCCCGTCGGCGCCGAGCCAGGCCGGTAGCCGACGCACCGATCGAGACGCTTCTGGCCCGAATCGAGGACATCACCAAAGGCTGGCTGCTGGCGCTGCTCGAGCAGCACGAGCTCTACGAGGCGCCGCGGATTCTCGCCGCCGACCTGACGCGTTCCGGACCACGCGTGTGCGACGCGATCGTGCGCTCGATCGCCGACGACACCGATCTGCGCCGGCTTGAGCCGGGCGGGGCCCTGGAGCCGCTTGTCTCGCGGGCGGGCGAGTTGGCCGGTGCGGAGACTGCTGAGGACGTCTCGCGCGCCGTTGATGCCCTGCACGCCGTGGTCTGGAGCGCGCTGCGCGACGAGTTGCGCCATCCCGATGGGGATCAGGTCGCGGAGATCGCCGAGCGGCTCGCGCTCGTGATGGAGCTCGTCCGCGGCGCCGCCCTGCGGCGAGGCGACGGCGCAGGAGCGATCGTCGGCGAGGGACGATTCGGGCGGGCCAGCGCCACCTCAGCCGGCGCTCGCGGGCGCTCCGCAGCTGGTGGCGCTCCGGCGAGCGCTTCCCAGGCATTGTGGGTGGGTGCGCTGCAGGAGGAGATCCAGCGCTCCGAGCGGTCTGGGGCGCCGCTGTCGCTGCTGCTGGCCGAGCTCGAGGATTCCCACCGCGTGCTGGCGGTCGAGACGCCAGACGAGGCCACAACGACCTTTGGCCGCTTCGCCCAGGCGGTCCGCGGGGTCGCGCGCCGGCAGGACATCCTGGTTTGCGAAACCAACGCGCGGGCCTGGATCATCGCGCGAGACACCGGACGAGCGGGGGCCCAGGCGCTCGGGTCGCGGATCGCCGACGCGGTCGGCGAGGCGCGGCCGTGGCGGGGCGTCCCGATGGCAGCGTCCGTCGGCGTCGCCGTGCTCGGCGAGGACGGTCGGACCCCCGACGAGCTGACCGAGGCTGCCGAGGAGGCTCGGTTCGCGGCCACGGCCAGCGGGATCGGCATCGCCCCCCTGGCGCCGGAGAACGGGCCGGAAGAACCCGAGGACCCTGAGCCGGGCCTCGTCAGCTAGGCGGCGGCGGCAGCGACACGGCCCCAATGGTCGATATCCCGCCGGTGTGCATGGCTCGCGCGGTGGCCCGGGTAAGGTCCCAGTCAGCGCCGTTCGCGTAGGGCCCACGGTCGATCACGGGTACCACCATGGTGCGGCCCCGATAGTAGATCGCGACCGGGGTGCCGCACTTGAGCGTCCGGTTGGCGGTGCCCAGCGTGATGGGCCTGAGCACCACCCCACACGCGGTCCTGCGGCCGTAGAGGCCCGGCCCGAACCACGTCGCGACGGACGGCCGGTACACCGTCACCGTCACCGTGGGGACAGCCGATGCGGCCTGTGAGCTCGCGGGCTGATCGATCACGGCGCGGATCGAGAAGCGACCGATGTGATTCGTCTGCCACACGGCGGTGAACGATCCGTTCGCGCCGACGACGGTGGACACGGTCGGAGCCCACGACCAGCCGGTCTCCCGACCGAGGCGCTCGATCTCGATCGTGGCGCCGGCGGCACTCCTGAGGGCTGAGCCGGTGAAGAGCAGCTGCTTACGCAGCATCGCCGACGCGGTGCTCGCGAGCGTGACTCCGTCGGCGGTTGCAGTCACGGCTACGTTGCCCGCGTGCACGACGGCGCCTGAGCTGGCGCCGCTTGATGGCTCCAGCGACACGCCCCCCGAGCCTGCCCAGCCAACCGACGGCGCGGCGAGCGCGCTGCCGAGGAGGAGCATGACGGCATAGACGTTGGCGCGACGATTCCTCATCGTTCTGTCCATTCGGTTGTGCCCGGGGCCTACGAGGTGAGCTGACGGGCTCGCGCCTGGCTAGCGCTACGGTCCTTTACGGGACCGATTCGCCCCCGCGGGCCGAAGCCCGCAAGTGGTTCCCCCGCCGACCGCCCGCGTGCGGACGATCGCTCGGCTGGATGGCCGAAGCAGTATACGAAACTCTGCGGCTCGCGTTATGAGTAGCTATGCGGAGGTTTTGCTAGCGGCCGGGACCGACTCGCTGGCCCAGCGCAACCGCCGGAGTTCGAGCTGCGGAACCTAGTCGGCGCCTACGGACGCGGCAGGCGAGACAGCGCGCCACGCAGCGCCCGGGCGCTGAGCGAAAGCCCGATCTCGGCGAGCTCGGCGGCCGCCTGAACGGCGGTTCCGAGTACGTTCGCGCCGGCCGGCGGCGGGGTGTTCATGGAAGCTTGGGTGCCTGGGGCGGGCGTCGGCGGGTGCTTGACACTCACGAGGTCGCCAGTTGGCGCCGCGCGCTTGTCACTGCGGCGATGCGGACGCGTGCGCGGCAGCGCACCGAGGACTTTGGACGGGGGCTCGTCGCTCATCTCACCCGACATGATCGCGCACTGGCACGTGCGCCGCCGCTCTGAGCAGTCCACTGCCACGGCTGGCCGACTCCTCGCGGGACCTCGCGAGACGGAAAAGTCCGCACAATGCGGAAAAAGCGAGTCCGATTGCCCTCAGCGCCTCTACGACTCGCGCTCGCGGTCCGATAAACCGGGTATTGCAATCGGTGGAGCCCGTGAGCAGCGCCCTGCGGAGAATCCGCCGCCGCCTGAAACAGGAACCGTAGTTCGACGTACTAGATTCAATACAAGCGCCTCCAGCGCGGCGCTGACACCACCAAATCACCGGAGAACATCGGCCGAACCAGCTTATTTCTCCAATTGACTTCAAAAAATATAGTACCTATAATGCGTGTCTATGTTTGAGTAGCAGGGTTACGCTTTGGATGGTGTGCCCCGCTGTCTGATCCTCAGCGCCGACTTGTCTCCAGGTGCCGGCGCGTACGACGGAAACGGAACCAGATGTCAGTAGTGGAACTGCAGGAACTTGAGGAGATCAAGGGCCTGGTCAATCGTGGTCAACAGCTTGGCGTCCTGACCTACGCCGAGATCGCCGGCGCCGTGGCCGAGCTCGATCTCGACGAGGCGGACGTCGAGGAGCTGCACGGCTTCCTGGAGCGAGCGGAGATCGAGCTCGTGGAGGAGCTTGATCCGGCGCTCGCCGCTGCCGAGGTCGAGCGCGCGCCCGACAAGCGTGGGCGACGCAAGCCTAAGACTGCCCTGGACCTGAAGCCGGATATGACCACCGATTCGCTTCAGCTGTTCCTGAAGGACATCGGCAAGGTGCGCCTGTTGACGGCCCAGGAGGAGGTCGATCTCGCCAAGCGGATCGAGCGCGGCGACCTGGATGCCAAGCAAAAGATGGTCGAGTCGAACCTCAGACTGGTGGTTTCGATTGCGAAGAACTACCGCAACCAGGGGCTGCCGTTCCTCGATCTGATTCAGGAGGGGACGCTCGGGCTCGTCCGGGCCGCGGAGAAGTTCGACTACCGCAAGGGCTTCAAGTTCTCGACCTATGCCACCTGGTGGATCAGGCAGGCCATCGCACGTGCCCTGGCCGACAAGGCGCGGACGATCCGCATCCCGGTGCACGTGGTCGAGAAGCTCAACAAGATCGGGCGTGCCGAACGTAAGCTGGTCACCGAGCTCGGCCGCGAGCCGACCGCTGAGGAGATCGCCGAAGTGACCGGTATCGAGCCGGAGGAGGTCGAGTCGATCAAGCGCTCGGCCCAGGCTCCCGTGTCGCTCGAGAAGCCGGTCGGCGACGAGGAGGAGTCCGAGTTCGGCCAGTTCATCGCCGACGAGCGGGCCGAGTCGCCGTACGAGCGGGCCGCCGAGATCTTGACCAAGGAGGCCCTGCGCGAGGCGCTTGAGAATCTGAGTTATCGAGAGCGGCGCGTATTGGAGTTGCGCTACGGACTGGGCGGGGAGCACCCCCGAACGCTCGACGAGGTCGGCCGGACGTTTAACGTCACGCGCGAGCGCATTCGACAGATCGAGAATCAGTCGCTTAAGAAGCTGCAGTCGCTGGCCGAGGCGCAGAAGCTTCGCGACGTCGCCTGAGCGAGGGTTCCGCAGTGGTCCAAGGGCCGGGGCGATTTCTTCTCCCGCCCACCGGCCGCACGCCATCTGTCCGGCACTTCAGTTCGTGAAGCATTGCGCTAGACTCGGGGTTTGAGATGGCTACGAGCGACACATGCCCGGTATGCAAGACGGCTGAGATTGTCTGCGGCAAGTGGACGCTGCTGGTGATCCGCGACCTGGCCGACGGTCGTTCGCGGTTCTGCGAGCTCGAGCGCTCGCTGCGAGGCATTAGTCCCCGCACGCTTTCACTGCGGTTGCGCGCGCTCGAGGAAGAGGGCATCGTCGAGCGGCAAACGTATCCCGAGGTTCCGCCTCGCGTGGAGTACGTGTTGACCGATAAGGGACTTGCGCTGGTTCCGCTGATCGAGGACATGCGCGCGTACGGCCGGGAATGGCTCGGCGCGGAGTGCGAGGACGATTCCTCGCCCGACAGCGCGCCCCGAGTCGCGGTCGCAGTCGCCTGAGCCGTCGATGCGGATTGCCGTCGCGGCGGACGAGCTGACCGGCGTGGCCCAGACGGTGCTCGAGCAGCTGCGCGAGCGCGGTCACGAGCCGATCCCGCATGGCGCGTACGCTGAGGATGAGCGCTCCGATTGGGCGTGGGCCAGCGAGCGAGCCGCGCGAGACGTCGTCGAGGGCCGTGCCGAGCAGGCGATCGTCGCGTGTTGGACCGGGACCGGCGCGTGCATCGCTGCGAACAAGGTGCCCGGCATCCGCGCAGCGCTGTGTGGCGATGCGCAGACCGCTGAGGGCGCTCGCCGCTGGAACGACGCCAACGTGCTGGCACTCAGCCTCCGTGCCACCTCGCACGCGGAGCTCGTCGAGATCCTCGATGCGTGGCTCGGGGCACAGGCAAGCGAGGACGCGGTGGACGTCGAGAACATTGCTCATCTGTCCGTGATCGGACGCGCCTGAGTCACCGGCGCCGGGTCTAGGCGCGCCCCAGGCGCCCTCACACGGCGGCCCGGCGCATCACTCCGCGCAGTCGCGTGCTCGCCAGCGCTGCAAGGTCGCAACCTCAGGGAGGATCTGCGGCGGTGACGCAGAAACGGCGCACGTGCGCAACGCCACGCTGCACCAGGCCCTCAAGGCATTCACGACTGAAGCGGCGGGCAGGCTGGCCGCGGAGACGGCGGGCGGCGCAGAGATCCCGTTCGAGCTGATCGAGGAACCCGGCGGTAGCGCGCTGCTCTATTGCTACCGCCCGCTCACCGGCGACTTCATCCGGGATCGGCAGGGACTGCTCTCGGGGCTGCCGACGTACGTTCCGGCTATGCGCGCGCTCGGCGCGCTTGAGGCCGTCGAGGCCTACCTGCGCGAGCACGGCGAGTCGCGGATACCCACCGAACCGCGCCAGCGCGCGGCCACGGCGCTGAATGTGTTCCTGGGCAGTGTGTTCGCCGAGCGCAGCGAGTTCGGCTTCGATCGCGATCGTTTCGAAGCTGCGTACGGGGAGCTCGAGCGAGCGCTGTACGAGGGGCAGTGTGCGGCAACGGTGATCACGCCTTTGCTGGGGGTGGCGCTCGATCCCGAGACGACCGAGTTGGCGCTCGGCGAAGGGCTGTCACTGGTTCGCGGTGATGCGCTCGCGGACGCTCCCGCAGACGCCGTCTGGGGGGAGGGCGAGGAGCCCAGCGTGCTCGCCGTCCTCGCGATCGCCCAGGAGCGCGCTGCGCGGCCGCCGGTCTCGGCCGCCCGCGCGCGGTTCAGGCGCATCCTGACCGCGCTGAGGCTGTTCGAGCGCGGCGGCTACTCACTTGGCCCGGTCGCCTGGGTGCGCACAGAGGGTGGACGCTGGCGGCCGGTAGCGATCGGCGGCAGCGGGCGGCCTCGATTTGTCACCCTGGTCCCGGCCGCGCATGAAGACGAGCTGCGCGCCTTCTATCACCTGATCGCTCGGCGCGCACCACAGGGGGGAGAGCTGGCGTGGGCGCTCGCGCGGTTCGAGATGGGGTGCGAGCGCCTGGCTCCGTTCGAGGCACTGACCGATTACCTGCTGGCGCTGCGCGCGCTGCTGGAGCCGGAAGGACCCGCCAGCGGTCGACTGGCGGGACGGCTGGCGGTGATCTGCGCCAAGCCAGACGAACGGGCTGAACTGGCCGAGCGCACCGCTCACGCGATCTCGCTCGAACGCGCAGTCATCGCCGGTCTCGCGCCGGCCGAACCGGGTGTCGACGCGCTCGTGGACGAACTCGCCGAGCACCTGCGCGCGATCTTGCGAGACGCGCTGTGCGGGCACCTGGACGCGGATCTACCGGCCGTGGCTGACGACCTGCTGGCTGACAACGCCCACATCCCCGGACCGCTAGGCTGGTCTGAGGCCGCTCCCTACTCGGTCCCCTCGGGGGCCGGGAGTGTTTTGCCCACCAGGCACAACACGTAAGTCCTGGGGCTCTGATGAAGTCAGGGGGAGCGCGACCTCAGGTGCGAGCGGGCTCTATGCCCGCTCGTTCTGTATTCGGCCTTCTCATGGCTCGCCGACGCTCACACCGCCGCGAACAGACCCCGAGCCCGCCCAACGGGGCCCGAGCGACAACGGAGTGCGAAGCTACGGGGCGATGTTTCACATCGAGCTGCGCCACTTCCCGAATCTGGCCCGCGCGCTGAACCTCACGCGCGAGGAGCTCGACGCCAGAATCGTCGGCCCGTGGGTGGCCGGTGAGTCGATCGAGCTGGACGACCGCCGCTGGTCCTCCGAACGAGCTCGTTTGACGATCTATGAGGGCCCCGAGCTGACCCTCGACCAGATGGGGCTGGGACGGTCGTGGGGCAACGTGACGCGGGCCGGGACGGACGTGACCAAGCCCGTTCTCGCCGAGGCCGAGCAGCAGGCGGTCCAGGCGCCGCATGGTGCGGTCAGCCCCACCTCGGCGGTCCATGAGCTCGAGCAGCAGATCCTGCAACGGTGCGCCTCGGGCGAGATCGCCGTCGTCGAAGTGGTCGGCCTGGTCAACGATCTTCACCCCGAGTGGCGCGTCAGCGATCGGATCGCACTGGCCGAGCGATCGATCTGGGAGCTGCTGCACGCCGAGCGCATTGCGATGTCACGGGTGGTGGCGCAAGGACGTGAGCCGGTGGACAAGCCGGCGTGGGAGTCGGTGCTGTTCACTTGGAGCACCTGGGCGCCGGCGCAAGCGCCGGGCATTCTGCTCGCGCTGGTCGAACGCTGACGCGGCGCGGGAGAGACGCTCACGCGACGACGTCCGCGATCATCTGCTCGCGCTCGGTGGGTGAGGCGAACAGATAGCGGTGCACTCGGAGCAGACCTTCGATGTCGTGGACGTCGTGGTCGAGGTGGGGAACGAGCAGCAGCGGAGAACCGTCGAGCTCCTCGGCCAGCCGTTTGACATTGCTCTGGTCGCGCCGCGCCAGCACGTGGTAATCGTGGAAGTTCTCCGCCACCCGCGCGGCCAGCTGTGGCTCTAACTCGCTCCGCAGCGCGGCGAGGAGATCGTCCGGGTCGCTGTCCCCGAGCAGGTCGTGGTGGAAGCGGTTGACCACCACCCCCGCGAACGGCAGCCCGCTCTCCTGGAGCGTCCGGCGAAACCACATCGCCTCGTCGATCGGCGCGCTCTGGGCGGATGTCACGAGCAAGAACGCGGTGGTGCTCGCCCGCAACATCTTCTCGACTTGCGCGGCCCGCCGGCTGAAGTCGTCTGTCATGTCGCCCAGCAGTCCGAAGAAGCCCGAGAGATCGGCCAGCAGGTCAACGCCGGTGACGCGCCGTAGTGCCGCCAGCAGCGGTGCCGCTCCTCGGCTGAGCACGCGCATTCCAAACCCGGTCGGACGGATGAAGGCCTTTCCCGCCCGGCCCTCCAGGAACGAGGTCAGCCGCCCGGGAGCTTCCAGGAAGTCGAGCGCGTTGCGTGAGGGCGGTGTGTCGAGAACGAGCAGGTCGAAGTCACCCTCGCGATCGAGGTCGTAGAGCTTCGCGATCGCGGTGAACTCCTGGGAGCCCGAGACGGCGGTCGACAGCTGACGGTAGACGCGGTTGTCCTTGATTTCCTGTGCCCGGGCGGGATCCGGCGCGATCCGTTCGATCAGCTCGTCGAAGGTCCGCTTCGGGTCGAGCATCATCGCCCACAGCTCGCCGCTGACCTCGAGGCCCCCGGACGCAAGGCGCTCCGGCTCGACGCGGCGGGGCTCGTTCTCGAGCTCCTCCAATCCGAGCGCGTTGGCGAGCCGCCGAGCGGGATCGATTGTGACCACCGCCACCTTTGCCCCGCGCGCGGCCATCCCGAGGGCGATCGCCGCCGAGGTCGTCGTCTTGCCGACGCCGCCCGAGCCGCCGCAGATGCACATGCGCTTGCCCTCGAGGAGGTCCGCGACGCTCATGATGCCTGATCAAGCCCCGCTTGCAGCGCATCCGCGAGCAGCTCCAGCTCCGCGCGGGCCAACTCCGGAGCGAACACGTAGGGAAGCTCGACCAATCGCGTGCCCAGCCCCTCGCTCAGCCGCGCCCGCTGGTCTGCTTGGTCCCCCGCCCGGGCGTGCTCGGACAGCGCTGCCCTGAGCGCGGCGCGGGCCAGCGGCGACTCCGCGAGCTCCAGCGCACGCTCCAACTCGGCCGCCTCGTCGGGATCGAAGCGCTGCGGATACAGCGCGTTGACGATGACGGCGTCGAGGCCCAGGCCATCTTGCCTCAGCGCATCGCGCAGCCACAGGGTTTCGTTGACCGGCATCTCCTCGGCGATCGCCACCGCGGCCACCGCGGTGAACGCGCGGTCAGCGATCGTGGCCGCGATGGTCCGGCCCTGATGGGCGATCGGCCCGACCTTCGCGATGTCGGCGAACGTCTTCGGCGTGCGCAGGATCGCGACGCCGTGGCCGGCGGCCGGTGAATCGACGATCACCAAGTCATACGCCGCGGCGCCGCGGGTTCGGCGCTCAAGCTGCGCGAGCTCCCACACCTTGCCGACGCTCAACAGCTCACGCATCCCTGGCGTGGCCATCGCGAAGATGTGGAACAGTCGGCTCGATCCGAGCAGGTGGCCCAGCCCTCCGGTCTTGACCTCCAGATACTCCTCCATGGCACTTTGGGGATCGATTGAGATCGTGAACAGGTCGTCGGCCAGTTGCACCTCGCTGAACCGCTCGCCCTCGCGGTCGAACGCCTGCTGCACGCGTTCCTGACTGGCGAGTTCGGCCACGATCGTGCGCAGACCCTGACGCGCGGCGACGAGACCGAGCGCCGTCGCGACGGTCGACTTGCCGACGCCGCCCTTGCCGGTGACGAAGATCAGGCGACGATCGAGAAGCCCGGGCACCGGCCGGAAAATACTGAGGTGCGGCGACGGGGGGTGCAACCCAGGTCCCTCGATGCCGAGAGCGAGGAGGGCAAAACATCAAGCGGGACCCGAGATCAGGCGGCGCGCTGCGGGGCCGAGAGCGCAACTACCGCGGAGGAATTCAGTGCTCGCGTCCGAATACAGGCGCGTATGAGTTCCCCCACGCATCGGAGCCGCCGCTGATGGCCTGCAAGGTGATCGCGTTCGCCAACCAGAAGGGCGGCGTCGCCAAGACTACGACCAC